>ENA-OYZO01000837-OYZO01000837.1-human-gut-metagenome-genome-assembly--contig:-NODE-837-length-11948-cov-4.990162_pt1 | contig 11948 bp, 8 predicted proteins | sample MGYA00243293_ERZ653481 | MGnify/ENA primary metagenome ERZ653481 (study PRJEB26926, sample SAMN06165094) | human gut metagenome | biome: ENVO:00009003; feature: ENVO:2100002; material: ENVO:00002003... | reverse complement strand
GAGATCCTGAGATGTCTCGTGGGCTCGGAGATGTGTATAAGAGACAGCTACTGATAAAGGAGTGCAGAAATTCTGTGACTTCTGGCAAAAGATGATTGATGAAGGACTAATCGAAACGAAGACAAAAGATAGTTCTGATGATTGGTATCGTTCAGTTGGTTCCGGAGAATTTGCGAGCGTGATATCTGCTGCATGGGCTCCCGGCATGTTTTTAAACAATGCTCCGGAGGGTGCTGGAAAGTGGCGAATTGCTCAAATGCCAACGTGGAACGCCGGCGAGAAGGTAAGTTCTGAGAACGGCGGCTCCTCCCTTGCCCTGATGTCGTCATCCAAGAATGCGGATGCTGCGTACAAGTTTATGGAATTTGCCAGCACTAATTCTGATGCCATCATGTCCCGTGTGGACCAAGGTGGTTTTCCTGCTGATTTGAAGACCATGTCTAACGATAAATTCCTTAGCCAGACTACTATGGTGAACTCCGATGGAGACACGGTGGATTATTTTGGCGGTGAGAAGTTCAATGCTGAATTCGCCGAGGCTGCGAAGCGTGTCACATCTAAGTTCGAATTTCTGCCCTATGACGTTTATGCACGAAGCGTTTTCACCGACACTGTCGGGGCGGCTTACATGGGACAGACCACAATGAAGGAAGGTGTGAAGGCTTGGCAGGACAAGCTCGTTGAGCAAGGAAAGAGCCAAGGCTTTACTGTGAACGAATAAGGATAACAATGGCTGGAATCAAGGACGTGGCGGCTCTCGCAGGAGTTTCCATAAGCACGGTTTCCTATGTGATGACAGGGAAACGTCCCATAGGGGCAAATACCCGTCGGAGAGTATTGCAAGCTGCGCGGGAACTTGGTTACTTGGCGAAAAACGGTGGTCCAACTCCGTTGAGTGGTGAGACTCATTTCGTCGCGCTGAGTTCGCCCGTCCATGATTCCACCAGCTATACCAACTATTGTGCTTATTTTCTAAATTTTCTCAAAGCGGCCAGGCGACTTGGCTATGAAACGTTGCTGTTGACTGAGGAAACAGGAGATGAGCAGCTTCGCTCTATCATCGATACTGGGATGGTGGATGGTGTCGCTCTTATGGATGTGACTATGAATGATCCCCGGATTGAATTGGCTCAGCTTTCAAGTATTCCGCTCATTTCTATTGGACATCCTATGAATGAAATAAATGTGCCATGCATTGATACCGATTTTATTGAAATGGGTGAAATGATCATGCAAACGCTTTGTCGTAATGGGCACAGCAGAATTCTGTTTGCAGGGGGGAAGGAGATTGATTACGAACGAAATGGAGGTGCAAATTACCTCATTCGGCTCAGGGCATCAATGCATGATGCTGCTGCGCGATACAAGATTCATATAGATGAAGAGTTTACCGACGAGGATGATTTCGATGCTGCCGAAAACCTACTTGAGAGGTTCATCTCGAGTGAGAACACAGCAATTGTGACTCAAGGCGGCCCATTGTTCCTTAATAACCTTGTTGCTGCGACGCGGCAGCGTGGAATGAAGATTCCTCAAGATCTTTCGCTGATTTCAGCGGGAACATATACAGATTCCATAGGCAAGCGTCTGAGGATAGATGAATTTCCCTTAATGCCAGCAGAGTTGTGTCAACTGGGCATGAGCATGCTTGTTCGACTCATGGATGGAACTCTAAAGGGAAAGGAAAAAGCAACATTGATTCATCCCGTGTATAGGCAACGTGGATCCATAGCATCGCGTTGATGAAGAACTTGATTTAATAAGGAAACAAGATATGACTGATTTCAATCGTTCCGTCCTTCCCGACGCCGTGCGTTCCAACGGCGCGACCCCGAACCCGTGGTGGGCCAACGCGGTGGTCTACCAGATCTACCCGCGTTCCTTCCAGGACACGAACGGCGACGGCATCGGCGACCTGAAGGGCATCACCAGCCGTCTCGATTATTTGGCTGATCTTGGCGTGGACGTGCTGTGGCTGTCCCCGGTCTACAGGTCCCCGCAGGACGACAACGGCTACGACATCTCCGACTACCAGGACATCGACCCGCTGTTCGGCACGCTCGACGACATGGACGAGCTGCTCGCCGAGGCGCACAGGCGCGGTCTGAAGATCGTGATGGATCTGGTGGTCAACCACACGTCCGACGAGCATGCCTGGTTCCAGGCCTCCCGGGACAAGGACGACCCTCACGCCGACTGGTATTGGTGGCGTCCGGCCAGGCCGGGCCACGAGCCGGGCACCCCGGGCGCCGAGCCGAACCGGTGGGGTTCGTATTTCGGCGGTTCCGCTTGGCAGTACGATCCGAAGCGCGGCGAATACTACCTCCACCAGTTCTCCAGGAAGCAGCCGGATCTCAACTGGGAGAATCCGGAGGTGCGCAAGGCCGTGTACAGGATGATGAACTGGTGGATGGACCGTGGCATCGACGGCTTCCGCATGGACGTGATCACCTTGATCTCGAAACATCTCGATAGCCACGGACGGCTGCCTGGAGAGGTCGACTCGGAACTGTCCGAAGGAGAGATAGGCGAAGAGGGATACACGGACGCGAGCCCGTTCTGTTCCGATGGTCCGCGGCTCGACGAGTTCCTCGCCGAAATGCGCCGTGAGGTGTTCGAGGGCCGTGAGGGCTACATGAACGTCGGCGAGGCGCCGGGCATCACTCCGGAACGCAACGAGTTCATTACCGATCCGGCCCACAAGGAACTCGACATGCTGTTCCTGTTCGACCACGTGGGCGTCGACCAGGAAGGTTCCAAGTGGAACACCGTGCCGTTCGAAGTCAGGAATCTGCGTGCTCGTCTTGCCGACCAGCAGGAGGCCGTGAGGAACGCCGGCTGGGCCAGCCTGTTCTTCTGCAACCACGACCAGCCGCGTGTCGTGTCCCGTTGGGGCGACGACTCTGACCGCGAGTCGCGCGAGTTGAGCGCCAAGGCGTTCGGCATGCTGCTGCACATGCACCGTGGCACCCCCTACATTTATGAGGGCGAGGAGCTGGGTATGACCAACGCCCATTTCACCAAGCTCGACCAGTACCGCGATCTGGAGGCCATCAACGCCTACCGCCAGCGCGTGGAGGAGGCCAGGTGCCAGTCGCCGGAATCGATGATGGCGGCCCTCGCGCTCATCGGACGGGACAATTCGCGCACGCCGATGCAGTGGGACGCTTCCAGGTACGCCGGCTTCACCGCGGCCGACGCGGCGACGGAACCGTGGATCGGCGTGAATCCGAACCATGTGGAGATCAACGCGGCCGAGGAGTTCGACGATCCTGATTCCGTGTACGGCTTCTACAAGAAGCTCATCGCCATGCGCCACGGCAACGCGACCGTCGCGACGGGCGAGTGGAATCTGGTCGCGGCAGACAGCGAGCAGGTGTATTCGTTCACCCGTACCGGCGGCGACGATACGATTCTCGTCATGGTCAATCTCACCGGTAGGACGGCGCGGGTGCCGGCGGAGGTCGCGCGATTGCTCGGGAATGGCGTGAGCGAGTCGCAGGTGCTGCTCAGCACCTATGATGCCGTACATGGCGTGAAGTCGATCGCTCGCGGCGAGCTTGCTCGTTGGGAGGGAGTCGTGATTCAGCTCTAATCGACTCAAGCTGACTTCATGTTCACGCTCGACCTTACCCTGGTTGAGTGTGGACATGAAGTCAATGTCAGGGGCGTGTCTATCTCCCAGAGTGGCGTCTCTTAATGGGGAAGTCGATGTCCGTCAAATGTGAACTGGAGAACACTGGCTGGTGCAGGGCCATCTAATTTACTTAGCTACTAACTTAACGGCAAATCTTAAAAGGTGCAGCCTCGCATGATTCTGGTGAGAGGTTTTTCGTTGTTCCGTGCTGCGGATAAGCGTCATGTTGTTGTTTGACGTTCAATTGTCATATGGGTCGTGAGACTTTCCGCGCCGAAAGTGGTTCCGAGACGTTATGGCTACGTAGATGGTACGTAGGCTCTTCTATGGCAAAAAGCGCACTGAAGCGCAACGCCGCGAGGATCGAACAGGATGGGCGTTCATGGCACCATTCGGCATACTGTTCGCCATCGTATTCATCATCCCGTGTTGCGTTTCGCCATTCGGCTTCTTCCTGGGTCGCGTATACGCGCAAGCCTCCGTGCCGAACGAACTGCTGGAACATTCTGGACGTTTTTTGGCCTGTCAGCGGGAGGATTCCTCCACTCGCTGGAAGAATTGGATGCTAATTGAGGAATATGGCTGTGAATGAGTCGGAAGGTTTGAATATGGAACAGTCTCGGGAGCGGTTTGCGAATGAGGTGGACGTTGCGTTAGCGCAGTCGGCCCGTCGGGGCTGCGGACGTTTTCTTGGAGATAGTCATGCAGCCATTCCTTGGCTTTGACGATATTGTACCGGACTCATCCAGCCCAGCGACTGTTTGATGCGCTCGTGGTTGTACCAGTGGATGTACTCGTCGATCAGGACAAGCACCTCGTCGCGGGTGCGTTTCTCCCAATGCTCGGGATAGACGGACTCCGTCTTCATGCGACCGAAGAATCCCTCCGCGGCGGCGTTGTCGGGGCTGCAGCCCTTCGCGCTCATTGAGCGCGTCAGCCCGTAGCGTTCCATGAGCTCCAGCCATCCGGGCCACCGGTAGTGGCATCCCCGGTCGGAATGGACCACGGGACGGGCGTTGTCGGGCAGCGTCTCCGCCGCCTCGGCGAGCATCCGGTTGGCGAGCTCCGCGTTGGGATGGAAGCAGGCCGTGTAGGCGACGATCTTGCCGTCATGGCAGTCGATCATCGGCGAGAGGTACACCTTCCCGTCCCGGGCCTTGATCTCGGTGATGTCCGTCAGCCACTTCTCATTGGGCCGTTCGGCGGTGAAGTCCCGGTTGACGAGATTACCGGGAGCGGGCGTGGTCTCCCCCTCGTAGGAGCTGTAACGCCGCCGTTTGGGAACATGCGCCGAGAGCCCGCCCTCGGCCATGATCCTGCGGATCACCTTCTCCGAGACGCCCGTCCCGAGCGCGGCCTTGACGCGACGGTACCCGTACCTGCCCTTGGAGTCGGCGAACGCCCGCGCCACGCGGGCGCGCAGCCCGGCGTACTTGTCAACGCCGATCCTGGCATGGTGGTAGTGGTAGCTGCTCGGCGCTATGCGCAGCAAGCAGGCCATCGACCTCAGCGAATACCTCGGCCTCAGCCGGTCGACCGGCATCGTCTTCTCCCTGTTCGACAGGCGCCGCAGGTCGGCGCCTGGGTCTTTTTCTGCGAGCCTCCACCACCTCCCTCATCAACGCGTTCCCCCGGTTCCGGTTCCTCGACCCTGCGGCGCAGAGCCTCCGCGTCATCATCATCGGCTGCGGACGGCCGGCGACGGGAGTCAGCGGGCTTATTGCCCTGCGCGGAGTTCCTGTTTTTGGGCTGCAACGCGGCCATGCCGCCCCTGCGGTACGCCCTGACCCAGTTGTGCACCGCACCAACGCTCACGCCAAGCTGTTTGGCGGCCTGCTTCTGCTGCATGCCGCCCAGCACCAGTTCGATCGCCTTCCGTCTTGTCTCCAGAGGAATTATGGGTTTGGCCATACGGCCAGCATACCGGGGATCCATCGCCAGCCAGCGTTCCAGGCACTGTCTGGTCGGATAGCCCAGGCACTCCACCACCTGCGCGGTGGTCATCGGCGTTGTGAGGTATAGCTCCACCGCCCTCGAACGCTCCTCAAGACTGAACATACGAGAAACCTTTCGCTCAGTCTCCAAGAAAACGTCCGCAGCCCCCAACCTCTCCGCGCCTGAGGGGCCTTTCTATGCCTTTGACCGGTGCGTACTATCCAAGGGCGGCATGCTGTAACACTGACCTAGCGTTGCTCCTATGTCACAGGCAGCAGCCAGAACAGCAAGCCACCATCAGTCCGCCACCATCAGTCCGTAAGATAGGCCTGCGTATCCAGCGCTGCACGGCAGCCCATGCCCGCTGCGCTGATCGCTTGACGATAAGTACGATCCACGCAATCGCCTGCAGCAAAGATGCCTGGCGCACTGGTCACCGTGCTGGCACCCTGCACCACGACATATCCATCATCGTCACGGTCCACAACACCGGCCGCAAAATCAGTGGCTGGCGTATGACCGATAGCCACGAATACGGCGTTGGTGTCCAGCGTGCTTTCTTCTCCGGTCACCACGTTACGTACGGCGATGCTGCTGACACTGGCCGGTGCTACAGCCGGTCGTTTGAGCGTCAAGCCAGGAATGGCAATAGGTGCACCGGTGTTCTGTGTGGGGGAGGAGGTGCCGGTAATGGAGGTCACCACTGTGTTGGTCATCAGAGTGATGGTCGGATTGGCTTTGGCTCGGTCCACCATGATCTGCGAGGCGCGGAAGCTATCGCGTCGGTGAATCAAGGTGACCGAAGAACCGAACCGGGTCAGGAATAATGCCTCTTCAAAAGCCGAATCGCCACCGCCTACGACCACGATAGGCTTGTTCCTGAAGAAGAAGCCATCGCAGGTGGCGCAGTACGAGACGCCATGTCCGGACAGCTCCTGTTCGCCGGGCACCCCAAGCTTACGGAATGACGACCCTGTGGCGATGATAAGCGACGATGCCTCCAATTGGGAGTCATCGGAGAGTGTTACACGATAGGTCGGCTTGACCGAATCACTCTCACACGCCTCGATGGAAGAGACATCGTCTGCGATATAGGTTGTACCGAAGCGCTTGGCCTGTTCCTTCATGCGATCCATAAGATCCGGGCCAAGAATACCTTCCGGGAATCCGGGGAAGTTCTCCACCTCAGTGGTGTTGACCAACTGTCCACCTGGCGACAACGCACCAGTGACCATAACAGGATTGAGACCTGCGCGGCCAAGATAGATGGCGGCCGTGTAGCCAGCGGGACCAGAACCGATAATGATGACGTTATGTTTCACGTGAAACATTGTCACACCCCCATACGATATTCCGTGTCATTCAGCCAGATGCGAAGAAGGGGCGGTACCGTCGAATGTATGCGAACGGTACCGCCCCTTCTTGGGTCAGTTATCGGCATAGATGCCGATTAGAAGACCTCCACCTTTTCGATGTACAGCTGGTTCTGCGGCAGGCTATCCGATGGCACCCACAGCAGCAGATCCTGCGTCTTGACGGCTTTGGTGAACTTCACCTCAGTAGTGCCACCTTCAGCAAAGGTGAATTCGGCCACCTGCTTGCCTTGAGTGGGGTCCCCAGTGGTATTTGCGCGAATATAGCCCTTACCACCGGATGTGCGGATGGTGATAACCATGCGGTACGCATCCTGCGGCTGGTCAAGGTGCATGTAGTATGCGTACCCGGATTGGCCGCCAGGATTCGACAGGAAGTTGGCGCTGGAAATCGTAAACGCCGTGTTGTTCTCATGGCGCGGTTGCGGAGCAGCGCTGGAATCCTTATCGCCGGACTTCTTGGCCTTGGTCTTCTTGGACGACGAATCAGCAGTCTCGGACTTCTTGGACTTGTCTGATGCCGAGTCCTTGGATTCGCTCTGAGTGGCATCACTCGATTTTGAAGAATCGTCAGTGGTGCCACCGTTCGTCGCGTTCTCGCTGCCACCAAATGGCACAGCGTCAGCATTGATATCAGGCCAGTCACCTTCACTGGAGTTGCTGGAAGCATCGGCAGGATTGTCTCCGGAGGATCGGAACGCATGCACTGCCCAAACAGCCGCTGCCACTACCAATATCAGAGCCACAATGATGGCAACGACCTTGGTCGACAGTTTGCCGAACAGATGTTCATCGGGCAGCTTGCTGTCAACCTCGTCATCCGGCACATCCTTCGGTGTGAAGCTCGGAGGAATGGCGCTTACTTCGGCAATGCGGGCCTGCTCCTCTTCCAAGGCACGCAGCGATTCCTCACCAGGAGCCACAGCACGGCCGCTGGCGTCGAACACGGGAATACGACTGGTTGTCTCTCCCACGGTGGCATCGGGAATACCGCCGGTAACAATAGGCACTGTCAACCGAGTATTATCACCCGGACCGCCGATGGGGGCCGGATTCATTTCGCTGTACCAGTCACCGGTGCCTTCACCGGAAAGATTTTCGTGCTCCCAGGCGTCAGAAAGGTTGAAGTCAAACAGACGGCGGGCATCAGACTGAGACTGGTTACCGTCAGCAGTACTGGACCCATCAGGCAGAGGAACCGGTGACATCGCGTGCGGAGCGGGGACGGCGGCCGTCTGAACCGGCAGGGAAGGGGTAATAGACAATTCCGGAAGACTGCTGCTGTTAATCAACGTGCTGGGAATAGGCACGATATCAGTCTCGTTGGCAGGCTTCAGTATCGCCTTGGTAATCGAGCAATCGCTTTCCACGCTCGGCAAAGCAATATCAGCATCGCTCAGTTCAGAGAGCGGCTTCCAATTACCCAACAAGGCGTCGAGTTCTACAAGGGCAGCCATTGGCAACGTATGATCGTCGGGCTCGCTCAAGGCCAATCCACGCTTGCAAATCACGCGGAATTCGCCAGGGGTGTCTTGCGGCAAGGCACGCAGATTGAATGTGGGTGTCGCTTGGCTTGGCGTGCGTGTCAGCAGGGTATAGAGTAATGCCGCAAGCTGGCGAATCGCATACCGTTCAGGACCGTCCGTACGCAGATCGGTAGCGGACGTATCGGCCAGCATCGTGGCACATGGTGCATCGGCAATTTGCACACCGGAGGTAGTCACTCGAACGGTGTCGGTTGTGATGACGATGCCGCTGGGAGTATCCGCAATGACCTCGCGCAGCACGTCGGCGCATTCTCCGATAATCGACCGGATGGCGCTGTAGCTGAGCGGCTTGGCGGTATCTACCATGTAGTCAGTCAGGCATTGGCCGCTATCCACCGGCATGACAATGAGAAGTACGTCGGATTCCATACGGTATTTCAGTATGGGAATCACACGATCAGGGCGAGTGGCGGCGATGCGACCAGCGAGCTTATCGATTGCGGCGAAAGCGCTGCGATCGGTAATGATGAACAGCTGGCAATCCTTTGCCAGCACACGGTCGTTGGCTTTCCATGCCTGAATGCCAGGCTCCTCACGCAACGATGATACCAAGGTGTATCGGTTGAGAATCGTGTCTCCGAGTTGCGGTTTCATAGTGCGTTCGGCTCCGTGTGATTGGTGTTCGAGATTGGTCTTAGATATTCTACGTGCGGGGCTATCCTTGACGGGCTCCGTCTCAGGATTGATTTACGTAGCGTCGACTTTTTTCCGGCTGGGCTGTCACAGCAACGTCCTCACTGGCCGGAGTCTTGTGTAGACGGGCCAGTATCGAGTGATAGGCGCTGATGAGTTCCGGGGTGTGTACCACCCACAACACAGCCACATATACTACGGCCAGCACAATGGTGAGCACCACGCAGATGGCCAGTGCAGACCACCAGCTCATGTGCCCGCCTACCGATCGAATATCCGCGCCGAACAGTGCGACTACCGGTCGTTTGATCAGCCAGACCACAACTCCGGAAGCCAGCGCCGCCACAATGGCCTTGGCATATGTCCTCGTGATCTCCCGACCACCAAGATTGCCTTCGAACTTGCGGCGCAACATCATCAATGTCAGCGGCAACGCCAGTAATCCACCGAGTGTCACCGAGCAGGCGATGCCGAGTACCCAATGCTCAGGAGGAAGTACCATCATGCCAATCATCATGAATACCGAGGTGAATCCATACTGCATCACCGCGGACAGGAAGGGGTGAAGGCCGTCCTCAAAGGCGTAGAACGTGCGCTGGATCAACAGGAACGCCGACCCCAATGGAATGCCCACAGATAGGGCGATAAGCGCGTAGGAAATCAGCATGGTCTCGTCCATCGAGACGGACGGAAGCAATGCGCGGATGATCGGTTCGGGGAACACGACCATGGCGGCGGCGAAGAATATGATCAGCAGCCCTACGTTGTTCAGCGCGCTCACCAGATCGTGCCGTGCCTCATCCAGATTCGCAGCTGCGATGGAACGGGAGATCTTGGGGAACATAGCCGTGGATACCGATACGGCGATGAGCGAATAGGGCAGGATGAACAGGGTGTACGCATTCTGATAGGTCGCGTTGCCTGCCACGCTGAACAGGCTGGCACCCGTCAGTTCGTGGGCGCGCTGCGGTGCGGATGTGGCGATACGGGTAAGGATAATGCCGCAGATCTCACTGGTGATCACCACGCCCAAAGAGCCTAACGCCACGGGACCCATAGACCTGAGTCCAAAGCCGCCAAGCCCGAAGCTGGGTTTGTACTTGAACCCGATACGGGCCAGCGGCAGGAACAGTATCAGCGCTTGGAAGGCCACGCCCAAAGTCCAGGTGCCTGCGGTAAGCGCGATTTTGTCGGCGGTCCAGAATTCGAGGGGCTGTTCATTGGCCTTGCTGAACAGCAGAATAAAGCCAGTAAAACCGGCGCAACTAATAATGTTGGCACCGGTTGAGCTCCACGCATACGTGAGGAAATGGTCTTTGGCGGCCAGGATCTGACCCAATACCGTATACAGGCCGTAGAAGAACACCTGAGGCATGCACCACAGGGTGAACGAGGTGGTCAGGGCTATCATCTGGTGATCGTCGCTACCCACGTACAGGCGGGCAAGCAGAGGGCTGGCCGCCGCCATCACCACGGTCATGGCCAATAGGATGCCGATGGCCAACGTAATCAGGCGATTCAGTCGTTCTTGGGCGTCTTTTTCTTTCAACGTGCGCACGATCTGGGGCACCAGCACGGCGTTGAAGATGCCGCCGGACACCAGCGTGAACACGGATTGGGGAATCATGGAACCGGCCTGATAGGCGTTGGCCGCCAATCCGGTGGTGCCGATGGCCGCAGCGAGAAGAATCGTGCGGAGCTGACCGGTCACACGGGAAGCAGCGGTTCCCGTGGCCATGATCAGGGAATTACGACCTACGCTTGAACTCATTCGTCGGGGTCCTTCTTCCGATGGAACTGCCGCCACAGGCCGATAATGCCCAGTAGCACGGCGAAGCCGATGATAATGAAGCCGCTGGCATCACTGATGCGCATCACACTGGTGATCGCGGTGTCCTGCGTGTTGCCGAAGCTGTTGCCTTCCCGGTCGGTCAACGACACATGGGCCGTCGATGAGCCGGAAGTGGAAACGCGGATGGTGAAGGTCACCTGAGCGTCGCTATGCGAGGGAATATCGATGTCAGCGGTTCGCGAGGTGACGATCTGCATGGAGTCAGTCAGTGAGTTGACCTGCACGCTGACGGCGTAGGGAAGGTCATTGCTGACGGTGATTGGCATTTTCGCGGATTCGCTGAACACGGATATTGATTCCGATGGGTTGATGCGTACGCCGTTCAGAAGATCGCTGGCCAGTGTTTTCGTGGCTTTGACCATGGCTTTTCGCGTGGCTGTCGGCTGGGGGGAGCCAGACATGGACCGCAGCGCCATATCGTCATGCAGCGCCAGTAAAGAGCCAATCCATTGCGTCGGATCGTTGCTATGCGAGGCGGTGTCATTGGCGTCCTGCCGGGCCAGGGCCTGCGGGTCCAACGACGAGACCTCGTCGGAATCAATCTCGTTCCTCAATATGGAGGTGGCCATGCGCATGATGTCATGCCGGCTGTCGGCCAACTGTCTCAATGCCGACCGGGTATTGGCGGTGTTGGCATCATCGGCCTTGTCGGGATTGACCGAATCGCTGACATTGTACGGATCGGCCTTGGCCATGGTCTTCAGGTCCGTCAGATTCAACCAAGACGCCTGCTCGAAGGCGCTCATCACCTGATCGATCCAGCTGGCCTCCGTGGTGCGGGAGAACGTCATAAGCAGGTATCGGGATGTATAGGGCTGTTCCATCTGGTAGAACGCGCTCTGAGCGATCAGTCGGGCCAACCGACCGGCATCGCTGGACTCGGCCTGCGCGTCCGTGCTGGTGGCTTGGCCCTTGGCCAGCGTGCCCAAGGTCGATTGCTCCTTCAGCACCTGTCTCTTATACACATCTGA
>ENA-OYZO01000836-OYZO01000836.1-human-gut-metagenome-genome-assembly--contig:-NODE-836-length-11954-cov-4.330280_pt1 | contig 11954 bp, 9 predicted proteins | sample MGYA00243293_ERZ653481 | MGnify/ENA primary metagenome ERZ653481 (study PRJEB26926, sample SAMN06165094) | human gut metagenome | biome: ENVO:00009003; feature: ENVO:2100002; material: ENVO:00002003... | reverse complement strand
CTGAGATGTCTCGTGGGCTCGGAGATGTGTATAAGAGACAGGCGTGAAGCAGGCGAGCGCCGCATGTTGCGTGGGCGTGTGGGCGCACAGGTAGTAGTTGGTGGCCAGATCGTCAACCGCTTCCAGCACAGTGGGCTCGTCCGGCAGAATCGCCCAGCCGAGGCGCCAGCCGGTCATGCCGAAGAACTTGGAGAAGCTGTTGCATACGATGGCATCGGGGTCGCAGGCCAGCACGGATTTGACTTCGGTACCGTCCGGCTCCCGGTCAGCCAAGTCGAGGTAGGTTTCGTCCACGATGCGCCATGCGCCGCGGCTGGCGGCCAACTTGCACACCTCGTCCAATACGTTGAAGTCGATGGTGGTGCCGGTGGGGTTGGACGGCGACGTGATCATTACGGCCTTGGTCTTGCTCGTCCAGTACTGGCTGCACAGGTCGGCGGTCAGGTGGAAGCGGGTGGCGGCCGAGGTCGGCACATCGATGACCCGGCCTTCAAACGACCGCACAAGTTCGCGGTTGCATGGGTAGGAGGGGTCGGCCACAATCACATCGTCACCGGGGTCCACGGTCAGCGCGGTGGCCAACAGCAGAGCGGCCGAACCGCCGGCGGTCACGCAGATACGCTTGGGGTCGATGTCAAGGTCATGACGCTCGCGGTAGAAGTCGGCGATGGCCTGACGCAGTTCAGGTAGGCCCATGGCGGCGGTGTACGGCAGGGCCCGGCCGTCGTACTGTTCGCGCATGGCGTCGCGTACGGCGGGCGGCGCGCCGAAATCGGGCTCGCCAAGGCTTAATTTGATGACGCTGGTACCTTGGGCGATCATCTTGTCTGCTTGTTCGCCGAATACCATGGCACGGAAGGGATTGGCCTCACGCGCTCGGCGGGACATGACTGGAGACGCGGCCGGAGATTGGGGCTGCTGCGCTGCTTCGTTTTCCATATTTCGGTTCTATCCGCCTCACGGGACAAGGTTTCTTCTTCTATAATCACTGTAGGTCGATTGAGTGCACCAACCCGCATTCAAGGAGGAATAATGAGTCGATTCAATGGCAAGCGCGCCGAGTTCGAGGCCAGCGGCGAAAAAATCAACGTCGCGATTCTGGGTGCGGGCCGCATAGCTCACACCATGGCCGACACCCTGACCCAGATGGCTGAAGATTCACTGTATTCCTCATGGATTCACCCGTATGCGGTAGCGGCCCGTGATATTACGCGCGCGCAGGCTTTTGCCGACCAATGGCATTTTGACAAGGCTTATGGATCGTATGAGGAGTTGGTGGCGGACCCGGATGTGGATCTGGTGTATATCGCCACCCCGCACAGTCTGCACGCCGAACAGGCGATCCTGTGTATGAAAGCCGGCAAGAACGTGCTGGTGGAGAAGTCGTTCACCGCGAACGCCGGGCAAGCACGTGAGGCGCTGGCCGTGGCCGAGGAAACCGGCATGCTGTGCACGGAGGCCATCTGGACGCGCTACATGCCCAGCCGCAAGCTCATCAACGAAGTTATCGAGTCCGGCGAGATCGGCGAGGTGAAAGCGGCGAACGCCAACCTGTGCTATCCGGTGTCCGGCAAGGCACGTATGACCGATCCGGCCTGTGCCGGTGGCGCGCTGCTCGATGTGGGCGTGTATCCGCTGAACTTCCTGGATATGGCGGTCGGCGCCGACCATGGCCGTACACTTGATCATTTCGATACGTCGATGGTGCCCGCCGAAACCGGTGTGGATGCGCAGAATTCCACCACGTTGTATTACAGCGACGGCACGATGGCCGTGTCCACCAGTTCGATGCTGGTTTCCTCCGACCGCGGCGGCTATGTGTGGGGCACCGAGGGTTATCTGGTGGTCACCAATATCAACAATCCCGAGTCCATCGACATCTATGACAACGCCCACAAGCCCGTGCGCAGCATTGCGGTGCCGCCGCAGTTGACCGGTTATGAGTATGAGGTGGCCGACGCGGCCAACGCGCTGCTGGACGGCAAGATCGAATGCGAGGCGATGCCGCACGCCGACACCATCCGCATCATGGAGCTGATGGATGCGATTCGTGACCGTTGGGGCCTGAAGTTCCCGTTTGAATCCTGATTTCAGCTCCCCTCCAGAGGGGAGCTGAAATTATTCCGCTGAATCTGCATCTCCTTCAACAATCTGCTCATACAGCCGTACGAGGCGTTCGTCGCGCACGGCTTTCGTTAATTCGCACTCCCATACGGTAATTACACGCCAGCCAGCGGCCTCCAGTTCGGCTCGCTGCGCGATGTCTCGATTGTGATTGCGCAGTAGTTTCGCCTGCCAGAATTCCACGTTCGATTTCGGCATCGAATGTTTGGAACATCCTTCATGCATGTGCCAGAAACAGCCGTTGACAAACACGATGGCGTGGTATTTCGGCAGTACTACATCCGGGTGTCCGGGGTAACGCTTGTCGTTCTTGCGGAATCGCAACCCCTTGCGAAACAGGTAGCTGCGTACCAGTACCTCAATTTTGGTGTCTTTGCCACGAATATGCGACATCGTGTACGAACGGGTACCCCGCTCATACTTCTCCACTGGCTGTTTCTTGCGATTCACGCACTCCAGACTACCGTGACGTTGCGGCGAGAATGAGACCCTGAACGAACGATCACCCATCTTGCCCGTCCGTGTCTCTTATCGCGGGCAACAATCATCTGCCGGTCGAGACTGCCCGATTAGACTGAGTTCAATGGATGACATGACGATTCGTAGGGCCACGGCGGCCGATATTCCCCAGATCGACGAACTGCTGCGGCAGGTGCTCGAAGTGCATCATGCCGGCCGACCGGATCTGTTCAAAGGCGGTGTCAAGAAATACACGGACGAGGAATTGAAGGCGATTCTGGCCAACGATCAGACCCCTGTGTTCGTGGCGGTTGCGCCATCTGCCAATGACGGCAATGACGCCGAACATAACGCCGACTCCCCCGCCACCGACCAAGTGCTTGGCTACGCATTCTGCGTGTTCCAGCAGCACCTCAACAGCAATATCCTGACCGATATCAAAACCCTGTACATCGATGATCTATGCGTTGACGAGCGGTCCCGCGGCCACCATGTAGGCTCCACCTTGTATCGCTACGTGCTCGACTTCGCCCGTCAATCCGGCTGCCACAACGTAACGCTCAACGTCTGGGCCTGCAACCCCAAAGCCCAAGCCTTCTACGAACGCATGGGACTCACTCCATATTACATCGGCATGGAGCAGGTGCTGTAGCGCCGCCGTTTCAGCAGCACGATGATGGCGATGATCGCAGCGAGGCTGCATAGGGCCACGCCATATACAAAGCCCGGAGTTCCGAAATTCATGAGGCAGATTGTGATGTTACCGGTAGTGGTTACCGAAAACACGACGATAAGCGCGACGATACGAATCATATCCAGCAGTCCAGCTGCTTGAGCCAACAGATGCTCCGGTACCACCAGTTTGGCCGCCGTGCACAGCAAAGTCGCCTGAACGGCGAGCAGAATCGCCCATTCCCAGAACATGGACGGTTCTTTAAGCAACGTGGTCTCCGGAAACATAGACACCACCTCATTGATAGACCACGGCGCCACAACAATCTCCACATATGCGAGCCCAATGCAACACACGACAAGCACCACGGCAATGGCATAGCGCCAAGCGACGTCTGTTTTGCGAGATTTACGAGAAATGAATGCGATACCAGCGTTCATGGCTATGCTCCTTAATCCAATATCAATATCAATGGATGAACCTGCACTGCACCGTATGCCACCATCATAATATATCGAATATCGATATAAAAATATCGAAAAACACTTTCACCATTCACCTACACATCCGCAAACCCATGAATACACATGTTCTTAATCGGGATGGGGAGTGCACAAAGAAGCTCTGTCATCCCAGCAGATTGAGGAGATCGTCCTTGGTGAGGGTGGCGATGGAGGCGGGGGCTTCGGTGAGGGCGCTGGCGCCGGTGCCGGCTTCGTCGGCAAGCAAGGAAGCGTCGGTGAACTGGCGGGCGAGCTCGCTCTTAGTATGCTGAAGCTCCAAGATACGTTCTTCGATGGTGTCCTTGTCCACCACCTGATACACGTTGACGTCTTCGGTCTGGCCGATACGATGTGCTCGGTCGGTGGCCTGATCCTGTGCGGCGGCGTTCCACCATGGGTCGGCGTGGATGACCACGCTGGCACCGGTCAGGTTCAGTCCGGTGTTGCCGGCCTTCAGGGAAATCAGGAAGGCAGGCGTATCGTCCGCATTGAACTGGTCGACGAGTTCGAGACGCTTCTTCTTGGGCGTGGAGCCGGTGATGGTGTAGTAGCGCAGGCCTTGCGCGTCGAAACGTTCGGCGATCAGATCAAGGAAGCTGGTGAACTGGGAGAAGATCAGCGCCTTCTTGCCTTCGTTCACACAGGTTTCCACCAGTTCGGTGATGGCGGCAAGCTTGGCCGATTGATCCTTGGCATCGGCGTACAGCAGCCTCGGATCGCAGCAGATCTGGCGCAACTTGGTCAACTCGGCGAGGATGCGAATCTTCGACGTGTTGAAATCGGCTTCTTCGCTGTGTTCGAGCTGCATTCTGAGCCGCTGCTCGTGAGCCGCATACAGTTTGCGCTGTTCGCCGGCAAGCCGCACGGTCAGCGTGGTCTCTAGCTTGTCCGGCAAATCGGTCAACACCTGGGACTTCAGCCTGCGCTTGATGAACACGCCCACCAACGACTGCAATTGGCGAGATACCCGAGCGGCCTCAGGATTGACTTGTGCGGCGGCCCGACCTTCAGCCGTGCTGCCATCCGCGGCCCGGGCATTGGAGATGGGCAACTCATAACGCTCATGGAATCGCTTATATGAGCCGAGCAGCCCCGGCATCAGGAAGTCGAAAATGCTCCATAGTTCGGAGAGTCGGTTTTCGATCGGCGTGCCAGTCAAGGCGAAACGATGGTCGGCGGCCACGGCCTTGACCGCTTTGGCTATTTTCGTGGTGTGATTCTTGATGTACTGGGCTTCATCCAATGCCATGACATTGAAACGTTGCTCATTGGCGGTGTAATCATCGACATCTCGGCGCAGCAGGTCGTATGAGGTGATGAGCACGGTGGGTTCATCCGCCCGGAACGCACGGCCGATGGCGGTACGGCGCTCGGCTTTGGTACCGGCCACCACCACGGCATTGAAGCTCGGGGCGAACTTGGTGAATTCGGCACCCCAGTTGTACACCAAGGACGCCGGGCACACGATCAGCGATGGGCCAAGGCTGCCGTCGCCCATCTCGCCGGTATTCCGCTGATATCGAGACAGGAGCAACGCGATAAGCTGCACGGATTTACCCAAGCCCATCTCATCGGCCAGAATGCCGCCAAAACCCTTGTCGCACAACGTGTTCAGCCATTGAAAGCCTTCGACCTGATAAGGGCGCAGAATATGCTTGAGACTATCCGGCACTTCATACGACTTAGGGTCGATGATCTTGAGATCGTCGATGTATTCGGTGAACGAAGCGTCCTTGACTACATCGGAGCCGTCATCCGGCAGCTCACCATCCAGTAGGAATGCTCGACCGCCCGGCAACTCGATCAGTCCGGAGTTGAGCTGCTGCTCGCTCAGATCGAGGTCGCTGGCCAATCGGTCCAACGTGCTGAGATTCGCGCCGCTGAGTTTGACAAGCGTGCCGTCCTTCAACTGATGGAATCGTTGACGCCGACGGTACGAAGATAGCAAGGCACCCACTTCGTCCGGCGGCACTTCATCAGCGAGGGGTGATATCTCCACCAAGTTGCCTTTGATGGACAATCCGACTTTGACGCTTGGTGGCTTGGGCGCGATCAGCCGGTCAAAAGCCGGTGTGGTGAAGACCTCCCCCACTTCCTTTAGTGCCGGCAATCCCTCGTCAAAGAGACGAACGATCTGCGTGGTGTCATCGCGATCGATAGTGGCCGCATCAGACACGAATTTTTTGGTGGCCTTTCGCGCGGCCGGCGTTCGGAACCCATTCACCGTCTGATGAGTGGCGGCCGCAACGCGCTTGCGCTGGTCAGGCATGGTAAAGAATTCACGCACTACATCAATCGCAAGATGCTCAGCGTCGAAATCACGCCCAATCACGCCCCGAGACAAGGGGATGGAACGCTCGCCCTCAGCATGCACCGTCGGGCCATCGGGTAGCAACGGGACAATGGCATCGCCGTAGCGTGCCTTGACCTCGCATTGCACACCATGCTCATCACGATCCAGATAAAACTGGAGGCTGCATTCCGTAGGACTTAATTCAGCCAGCTCGCGAGGAATCTCACTGGCCTCCAACAGTCCGGCACCAACCAGCTGAGGCAATAGCGTGCGTGCGAATAGGGCGATGTCATCGCCGGCAATGACCTGTCCCTCGCCATCGGGTTCAAACAGGTCTCCCAATAGTCCTCGCAACGGAATCAATCGTTTCGGGCAACGGACGAATCGGCATCCTGCTGCGCTTTTACGCTGAGAGCCCGCCACCATGGCGGATACCGCACCGGCCGGATTAGTGGAGGCGAGCAACAGCCATACATTCTTGCCGCCGTCAATCACGGTTTCCACCGCTGGCACTCCGGTAAGCAGGTATCCGGCATCCGGACCATACGTATTGAAATCACGCCGCGCAATGCGCATGAGAAAATCTGGCTCGCCACCATCAACTGGCACCGATGCAGGCTGCCCGGAGAACCATGTGTTCAGCACGAGCTGTACGCCTCTGCCCTCACGTACGGACAGCAACCGGGCCACTTCCGGTGCTGAAAGCGTCAGATGACGGTCGATGGCGATATGCCCGTAATACCTGTCCTGCTGCTCGGCCGCACGACGCACGGCCATCGCATCATCAAGGACGTCCAGCAGGGGGCGCGAATCATCATCAAGCATATCCGGCGTATGAGTAAAGGCAAGCTTCTGCCCATAATCCGCATAGTCGCCGTTCGCCATGGCAAGCACAAATTGCGGAATCGATTTCAGCACATAGCTGGACCCATTGGAAGCCGAGCCGATCTTGAACTCCACGCTCCACACGCCGTCGATGAAACTCAATATCGGGACAAGCTGCACCTGCCCCAAGCCCACAGTCTCGCTGTCACCCTGATACCCGCCGCCTCGGGTGCCGGCACGAGAGCCGTATCCGCTTTTTGTACGCCGAGCATTTGCACCGTTTTTCCCTTGCGTGGCATCAAACCGACGCATAACCGCATTGCGACGACGAATTTTGGCTTGAGCGTCTTGCCTATCGGCGTGCTCCATATAGTCAATCAGCGTCCGAGACGGTCGTGCGGCCCCGGCACGGTAGCCTTCAAAACGCTGCGGATCATCGCAGAATATGAAGGCGAGCGCAATCATGTGCTTGCACATGCCATAGCCACGGCCGTAAGCCGGGCATGAGCACTTGCCGCCGACGGCTTCTCCCGTATCGAGGTCGAATTGCACGCTGGTGCGATACCTACTTGATGGGCTGGTGGTGCCACGTAGAATACCGTCAAGCTCGGCATACCCGGTTCGATGATTTTCGCTGTATACCGGATTGATAACCATGGTGGCCGCTTTGCGCGCAATGCTACGGGCACGAGCGAGCACGGCATTCGACGATGACGATTCCACATCGTTGCGTAACGCAAGGATAGGGACGGCATGGGCTTCGGCACGCTTCGCAGACCCGGCGAAATGGCCTTCGTCCTCATCGTCGAACCATACGGAACGTCCTTGCCTGAAACGATAGGGCATCACCGCATCGGCGGCGGACAAACTGTCCGTTCCACCAAACGTTACGTCTCTGCTGCCGGCCGCGCCTGAGCTACCAAGTATTCCACCCGTCTCACCAGAAATGCCGCCTACTCCGCCGCTTTTACCGGCATAGATGCCCCTGCCCCCATTAGTGTCATCAGTGTCATCTATGTCATACCGACCGTCGTCGTAATCGGCATCTTCGTCGTCTCCTCTTTTCCAAGGATTGCGACGACGCAACGCATGGCCCCAGGAAACGCCGGAATCATCATCCTCATAAGGCAGGAGGCCATCGTCATCCGCATTATCGGGAACATGGCCAAACACACCATACCCTTTGCTCATGGGCGAGCCTCCTTTCCAGCGAATGTATTTCAACCCAACGTTTCCATCCTAGACGAAGCGCGCGGTAGCCTTAATGTATGGATGCAGACAAGCCGGCGCAACGCAAATCCTATGCAGGGAACACCACCCTCGAAATCTTCGAGGTGCTGTGGCGTCACAGTTACTTTGGGCATGGCCTGACCGTGCGGCAAATACTCGATGAGCTTGCCCGTAAACACCAGCTGGAAGATCCAAGCGAGCTGCCGACCGAGAAGACCATACGAAACCAGCTCAAAAAGCTGACCTCCACGGAATTTCTCGGCAGACATATCGGGCATCTCACCGAAAGCGACCTTGCCGGCATCGAATGCAAGAATCCACAACCCGGCTGGTATCTTGATGCATTCCTGTCCACTGCCGAAATGCGACTGCTACTAGACAGTCTTACCCTATCTCGCATCAGCCTCGACACCATGGACGACCTCATCGGTAAAATCCGCGAGCTCGCAGGCGCCGCCGGGCAGGCAGTAGGCTACCTGGACCATGTGGCCACCTACACGCATATCAACGGTGAGTTCCTATCCACTATCGACCAGCTGAATCAAGCCATCGAAGAAGGCCACGGCGTAACCTTCCAATACCGTGATTACGGACCGGATGGCACCTTGATACCGCATAAAAGCCGTACGGGTGCAGGCCGAATTACCTACACCGCCGACCCTTACCAGATGGTGTACAAGAACGGACGCTATTACCTCATCTGCCACCTGCATGGCGAAGACAACCTCCGCATTTTCGTGGTCAACCGAATCGCCAACGTCAGCGCCAAAGGCAGGAACGGCACAGTGCCACTGGAAAAACCAGCACCAGCTGATTTTGACGCAGTGAACTTCATGCGCCACCGTCCATACCCCGTAGCCGATGCCCCGATTCGCATCCGCATGGCCGTACGAGACGAATCCATGCTCAACAACGTGTTCGAATGGTTCGACGACCCTCAAATCAAACATTCACCGGACGGCACACAGTTCGAAGTCATCGTCGATGCTCCCGAACGCGCTGTGTTCTGGTGGGCATTGCAGTATTCCTGGGATGGCCGCGTAGTGATTCTTGAGCCCGATTCGCTCAAGCGCAAACTCTATGATGCCGGGCGTCGCATGGCCACAGCCTATGCTCCCGAATGATGCAACATCACATCGCACACCTCCTTGTCGAGTTGTTCACCAGCGAATTTCACCGGAGAACCTATCATCCCATCGCCAATCACACTCGGTAATTTTTTACCGGGAAATACGATTTCAAGCCATTTCGCGGGCATCGTCCCTCACCTAGGCGCACATAAGGCTAAGGTGGGAATCATTAATCGCATCGCGCGTCCACAAGCGTGCACTAGCGCGTACAACAATAAGGAGCAACTATGAGCGAAGAGCGTACCGCATGGGGCTGGGGTCTGGCCAGCGTAGACGCCGCCGGCACCACCCTGGACGTCTGGTACCCCGAACTGAATCTCGGTGAGGCACCGGCCGAGTCCGATCGCCCGAACCACAATTTCGGTACTTTGGCTCACGATGAGGCCGACGCCCGTGGCATTCGCCGCGTGCCGGTATTCGTCGTCAGCCAGTTGGACGAGCCGATCAGTAATGCCGCGGACGCTTACCTGAAGCTCCATTTGATGAGCATGCGCATGGCCAAGCCGAACACGCTGAACCTCGACGGCATCTTCGCCCAGCTCGCCAATGTGGTGTGGACCAACTACGGCCCCTTCGCCGTTGAAGACTTCACGCTGCGCAAGGCCGACGTCGAACGCGCCTCCACCGAAGCCGCTCTCGCTTTCGCCTCCCAGGCCGGACTGCCTGCCGCAGCTCCTGCCGCCACTGTCAACGTGTTCGGTGTGGATAAGTTCCCGCGTATGATCGATTACGTAGTGCCCACCGGCGTGCGTATCGGCGACGCCGACCGCGTGCGCCTCGGCGCTTACTTGTCTTCCGGCACCACCGTGATGCACGCCGGATTCGTGAACTTCAATGCCGGCACGCTCGGCGTCTCCATGGTCGAAGGCCGTGTTTCGCAAGGCGTGGTCGTGGGTGACGGTTCCGACATCGGCGGCGGTGCCTCCATCATGGGCACCTTGTCCGGTGGCGGCAAGCTGCGCAATTCCATCGGCGAGCACTCGCTGCTCGGCGCCAACGCCGGTATCGGCATCTCTCTGGGCGATAACTGCACCGTCGAAGCCGGTCTGTACATCACCGCCGGCACTAAGATCACCATCTGGGACAAGGCCAAGGCCGCCGCTGGCGAGCCGCTGGAAGTGGTCAAGGGTGCTAAGCTCTCCGGCAAAGACAACATTCTGTTTATCCGCAACTCGGTGAACGGCCGCATCGAAGCCCGCTACCGCAAGGTGGGAATTGAGCTCAACGCCAAGCTGCACAAGAACTGAAATTGAAATAGTGGAGCGTTATCTTCGTTGCCCCTCGGTCGACGTACCTTCGTACGCCTTCCCTCGGTGCGCCTCGATACCGCACACATTATTTCAATTTCAGAACTAGCCCTGCTAGTTCTTATGCAGCCGTCGCAGCATAGCTGGTTTGCGCTGTACATATAGAAAGCGCCTCACTGGAATCTCCAGCGAGGCGCTTTCTCAAACCAACAATCACCGCTCGTCCATCGGCACGAAATCGCGCTCGACCGGACCGGTGTAGACCTGGCGTGGGCGGCCGATCTTGGTATTCGGGTCGGCCAACATCTCACGGTACTGCGCAATCCAACCGGGAATGCGGCCCAGCGCGAACAGCGTGGTGAACATGGCCGGATCGAAGCCGATCGCCCGATAAATCAAGCCCGTGTAGAAGTCGACGTTCGGATACAGGTTGCGCGATACGAAATATTCGTCATTCAGCGCAATATCTTCAAGCTCGGTGGCCACGGCGAACAGCGCGCGCTCGTCAGACGGCAGCTTCTGCGTATCTTCGCGCTCCATGATCTTTTCCAGATACTTCCTGGCAATCGCCGCGCGCGGATCATACGACTTGTATACACGATGGCCAAGGCCGGAAATCTTCTGGCCATTCTCCTTGGCATCACGCACGAACTCGGCCACAGACTTGCCGGAATCACGAATCGCCTTCAATTGGCGCAGTACGGCCTCATTCGCACCACCATGCAACGGACCAGACAGCGCATTGACGCCAGCGGCCACCGCCGAATACAGGTTAGCGTGGGCGGAACCGGCGATACGCACCACCGAGGTCGAGCAGTTCTGCTCATGGTCGGCATGAATAATCAACAAACGACCCAAAGCATGCACATACAGCGGGTCGGATTCAAACGGCTCGTACGGCACAGCGAAGCACATGCGCAGGAAGTCGTCCACATAGCCGCGCGCGTAATCGGGGTACAGCATCGGCTCATCGCGACGACGGCGGAAGATGTACGACACAATCGTACGGGCCTTGGCCATGATGATCTTGGCGGCCTCATCAAGCTGGTCGTTGTCAGAAATATCGGTGGTGTCCGGGTAGAACGTGGCCAGCGCATTGATGGCGGAGGCAAGCACGCTCATCGGGTGAGCGGAGCGCGGGAACGAACCCATGAAGGTACGGAAGTCTTCGCCAACCATCGTCTTGTGATTGATGTCCGCACAGAACTGCTCATACTCAGCCCTGCTCGGCAGCTCGCCGTGGCGCAGCAGCCACGCCACCTCCAGAAAATCGGAGTTCTCGCACAGTTGCTCGATGGGGTAACCGCAGTAGCGCAAAATCGAATGCTTGCCGTCGATGTAGGTGATTTTCGATTCGCACTGCGCGGTGGTGAGGAATCCGGGATCAAGCGTTACCCAGCCATCGTTGCGCAGTTTGGAAACTGTCTCTTATACACATCTGACGCTGCCGACGAATAGCCTTGTGTAGAT
>ENA-OYZO01000823-OYZO01000823.1-human-gut-metagenome-genome-assembly--contig:-NODE-823-length-12077-cov-7.015305_pt1 | contig 12077 bp, 9 predicted proteins | sample MGYA00243293_ERZ653481 | MGnify/ENA primary metagenome ERZ653481 (study PRJEB26926, sample SAMN06165094) | human gut metagenome | biome: ENVO:00009003; feature: ENVO:2100002; material: ENVO:00002003... | reverse complement strand
TGCTTGAACAATTTTTACTTCAGAATATTGTCTAACTTTTTGGGGTCACTTCAAAATTCCGTTTGCGGGTCGTTTTTTGCGTTGTGAAATTTGAAAACTCAGCCTAAGTCGATGGAGCGCTGGGCGCAGGCGTTCAGCTCCATGCCGGCGGTATGGCCGGCGAGATATTCGTAGTAGGCCTGTGCGCCGACCATGGCGGCGTTGTCGCCGGTGAGAGAGAGGTCGGGCATATAGAGCGTGCGGCCGGTACGCTTGCATTCTTCCGTGAGGCGGCGGCGCAGGAGCGCGTTTGCGGAGACGCCGCCCGCGATGACGAGCTTTTTATGGCCGGTCTCGTCTGCGGCGTGCAGGAAGTTGCGCACGAGACAATCGACAACGGCCTTGCGGTAAGAGGCGGAAAGATCGGCGATATTGACGGTCTGGCCCTTTTGCTCGGCATTATGCAGAATGTTGATGACGGCGGTCTTGAGGCCGGAGAAGCTGAAATCGAGCGGGGCGCCGTCTACGGTCGGGCGCGGGAGCTTGAACGCTTTGTCGTTGCCGGTCTCAGCGAGTTTATCCATGGCGATGCCGCCGGGATAGGGCATGCCCATGGCGCGCGCGGCCTTATCGAACGCTTCGCCCGCGGCATCGTCACGCGTTTTTCCAAGGATGCGGAGCTTTGTGTAGTCCGTCACTTCGATGATGTGTGTGTGGCCGCCGGAGACGACAAGGCACAGGAACGGAGGCTCAAGTTCCGGGTTCGTGATGTAGTTTGACGCGATGTGGCTGCGCAGGTGGTGCACCGGGATGAGCGGTAAATTTGCAGAAAGAGAGAGGCCTTTCGCGAAATTTACGCCGACGAGCAGCGCACCGATGAGCCCCGGCGCGTAGGTGACGCCGATGGCATCGAGGTCGTTTACGGTGAGCTCTGCGCGCTCGAGTGCTTCACGCACGACGCCTACAATGGCTTCGCTGTGGCGGCGCGAGGCGATCTCCGGCACGACGCCGCCGTATAACTTGTGTTCTTCTACCTGCGTTGCGACGACGCTGGAAAGCACGCAACGGCCGTTTTCTACAACGGCTGCGGCGGTCTCATCGCAGGAGCTTTCAATGGCTAAAATTTTCATTTTTCTATCCTTTGGTCTTTGATTTGCGGGGTGAACCGCGGAAATATTCGGCTCAGTCGAGACCGATGAGCAGTTCTTTGAGCGCATCGGAAACAGGCGCGCCGTATTCGCTCACCTGCCAACTTTCGGCAAAGCGAACGTTTTTTGCAAATTCTGCGCCGTACTGGCGGGTGAGGCACGCGAGCACGTCCTCGTCCACGTCACCGCGGTCCCAGTTGAACGTACTGCGCAGGTACTCTACGCGCTCCTCGTGCGTTTTACCGGCGAGATTCACGTGGTCATCTGCCCACGGAAGCCAATCGAGGAACTGGGAGGCGTGGCAGCACTCGACGTGAAACAGCGTTTCGCGGTCGTCATCCGCCGGGCGGGCGAAATCGGAGCGGAACGGTTTGGGGTCGGTGAAGCCGTCTGCCCAGTAAAGAATGGTAGGCGTTTTGCGCAGCACGGGGGTATCCGGGCAAATGGCGGGCACGCCCATGAGGTACGAGCAGTCCTGCATGAGCTGGCCCGTAGCGCGGTGGTCGGGGTGATAATCGCACGCGCGGTTCGTGAAGATGACGTCCGGCTTAAAATTGCGGATGGTGCGCATGAGCGTTTCGCGCGCTTCGAGCGACGGGGTCAGGCGGCCGTCGTCGAACGGCAGAATTTCATAGGTGGCGCCGAGGTAAGCAGCGCTTTTTTGCGCTTCTGCCGCGCGCGTTTTGATGAGCTCTTCGCCGCGCATGGTCTGGTGGCCTGCGTTGCCGGTCGTCATGGAGACAAAGCGGACAATGCAGCCCTTTGAAACCAAGCGCTTTGTGATGCCGCAGGTGCAGATATCGACATCGTCCGGGTGTGCGCCGATCATCATGGCGCGTAAAGGTTCTGACATAATAAAGCCCTCCCAGGAGAAAATGAGATCAATACAACCGCCGCGGCTGTTCCGCGACTTTTTCTCATTTATTTTAGCACAAGGCAGGCGCGAAAACAAGCCCGCACAACGTGCAAAGCGAGGAAAATGCGCGGGGATGAAAATTTTCTCTTTACTTTTTGAAAACCGTGTGCTATACTCCGTTTTAACAAGCGATGAAGAGTGACAGTAGGGATCCGGGAATGGCACAGAGAGCCCCGTAAGCTGCGATGGGGTGCAGGAACGGATCACCGAACAAAGCCTTGGAGCTGCATACCGACTGCGTTTTTGCGCTGAGACTATGCCGGGCGTGCCCGTTACAGCACAGGAGTATCGATGTTTTCCGTACTTTTCCTGCGGCGAAGTCTGTACTTGCAAAGGCGTGCGTCGTGAGGCGCGGGCAAACTAAGGTGGTACCACGGGTTATTGTATCCCGTCCTTGGAAACAGGGACGGGATTTTTTACGCTCTAAATTTCCCGCCCGATGAAAATAACAGCACGAAAGGGTGTAGAAAATGAGCGAAAACACGTTATTGGAAGCAAGAAAGGCAAAGTTCCATTATGTACGGGAGCACGTGAACCCGTACCCGGAGCGCTATGCGCGGACGCATGAGCTGTGCGAGGCGGCAAAACTGCCGGACGGGGTGCAGGACGTGTGCGTTGCAGGGCGTGTGACGGCCATTCGACGCATGGGGAAGCTCTCGTTTTTGACGCTCTCCGATATGGAGGGCAAGCTGCAAATTGCCGTGATGCGCGACGAAGTGGGCGAGGACACGTATGACTTTTTCAAGAGGGGCTTTGACGTAGGCGACTTTATGGGCGCGGAGGGCGAGATGTTCACGACAAAGGTGGGCGAAAAGACGCTGCGCGCGAAGTGCATCACGTTTTTAGGCAAGGCGTTCCGTCCGCTGCCGGAGAAGTTCCACAGTATTCAGGACACGGAGCTTTGTTGGCGCAGGCGGTACCTCGATTTGTGCATGAACGGGGAGACGCGCAGGCGGTTCCTTTTCAAGTCGCAGCTTGTGCGGGAGATTCGGCGGTATTTGGAAGACAACGGCTACATCGAAATTGAAACGCCGGTGCTCATCGATCATCCGTCCGGCGCGACGGCGCGGCCGTTTGTTGCGCACCACAATGCGCTTGACATGGACGTTTATCTGCGCATTGCGCCGGAGACGTATTTGAAGCGTGCCATTGTGGGTGGGTTTACGAAGGTGTTTGAGTTTGCGCGGTGCTTTCGGAATGAGGGCATGGACGCGACGCATTTGCAGGATTTTACGATGCTGGAAGGCTACTGCGCGTACTATAACTACCGCGACAACATGCGCTTTTTGCAGGACATGCTGCAAACGGTCATTACGAAGATTCGGGGCAGCGCGGTCATCTCCATTAACGGCACCGAGATCGATTTCGGCGCGGAATGGGCGGTGGTGACGTTCCGCGAGCTCATTTTAAAGGACTGCGGCATTGACATTGACGAGTTTAAGACGGCGGAGGCTTTATTGCAGGAAATTGAAAGCCGGCACATTGAATTAAACTCCACCGACGACCCGAAGAAGCTTGGGCGCGGAAACCTCATCGATTTATTATACAAGAAGGTGAGCCGCCCGAAGATGATCGCGCCGACGTTTCTCATTGCGCACCCGACGGACTTGTCGCCGCTGGCGCGCGCGAATGATGATGATCCGGAGATTACGGACCGCTTTCAGCTTGTCATCAACGGCGCGGAGATCATCAACGCGTACTCGGAGCTTGTGGACCCCAATGAGCAGCGCCGCAGACTGCAAATTCAGGCGCAGAGCCACGCGGACGGCGACGAGGAAGCTATGGTGATGGATGACGACTATTTGACGGCGATGGAATACGGCATGCCGCCAATTTCCGGCTGGGGCATGGGCATTGACCGCGTTTTGCAGGTTTTGCTCGGCACGAGGAATATCCGCGACACGGTGATGTTCCCGCTGATGCGGCCGGAACCGTAAGCGGAAAAAACAGCGAAATTCTGCATTTTCAAATTGCGTTTCCTGCATTTTTATGCTATACTTTAACGGTATATCCATGAAAATACGAAACCGATACAGAAAGTGATGACTTATGAGAATTTCCGATATTTTGAAGACCAATAAGGTGACGGTCTCTTGCGAGATGTTCCCGCCGAAGCCGGGCAAACCATTGGAAAACACACAGCAGGTGGTGCATGAGATCGCGGCGTATAAGCCGTCTTTTATGAGCGTGACCTACGGCGCAGGCGGCTCCAACTCCAAAAACACACTGTCCATTGCAGAAGAGGTGCAGAAAAGCGGCGTTACGGCGCTGGCACATTTGACGTGTGTGGGGCAGGACGAAGAGAACCTCAGAGCGTCCATCAATGCGTTTAAGGCGAGCGGCATTGAGAATATTCTGGCGTTGCGCGGCGATATTCCGGAGGGGGACACGGCGCCGCAGGCGTTCCCGCACGCGAGCGACCTCATCAATGCCATTCGCCGCGAGGGTGCGGATTTCTGCATCGGCGGCGCATGTTACCCGGAGGGACACCCGGAATCGTACAACAGCGACGCGGACATTGACGGCGTGCGCCGCAAGGTGGAAAGCGGCTGCGAGTTTTTAACGACGCAGATGTTCTTTGACAACAACATTCTTTATAATTATATGTTCAAGCTCCTGCGCCACGATATTCGCGTGCCGGTCATTGCGGGCATTATGCCGGTGACAAACGCGAAGCAGATTAAGCGCATCATGAGTCTTTCGAGTTCTTCTATGCCGACGCGCTTTAAGGCGATCGTCGATCGTTTTGCGAACAACCCGGAGGCGATGAAGCAGGCGGGCATTGCGTACGCGACCGAGCAGATCATCGATCTCATCGCGAATGACGTGACGCATATTCATATCTACACGATGAACCGCCCGGATATTGCGGGCAGCATCATGACGAACCTTTCAAAGATCATTGACGGCTATGAAGCTGAATGAGAAAGAGGCGCTGCGATACCTTGGCTTTCGCGGGAAGCCGGCCGATGCGGACACCGAGGAGATGATTCGCGAGATCGGCGGCGAGATGCTGCGCACGCTCACGCCGAAATGCGTATATAAAAGATACGACATAAAAGTACTTGAGAACGCGGTGGAGCTGGACGACTGGCGCATCGAGAGCATAAAGCTTTCACGCCATTTACGCGGCTGCAAGGCAGCGTATTTGTTTGCGGCGACGCTGGGTTTGCAGGCCGATATGATGATACGGCGGTTATCCGCGCTCAATATGGCGCGCGGCACGGTGGCGCATTCCGTTGCGAATGCGCTCATTGAAGACTACTGTGACGAAATGCAGGCGCAGATCGCGGAAAAGGAAGCCGCAACGGGCTTATTTTTGAAGCCGCGCTATTCGCCGGGGTACGGCGACTTTGCGCTCGAAAGCCAAAAAGAGATCTTTGCGCGGCTGGAATGTGCAAAGCGCATTGGGCTGACGCTGACGGATACCATGCTGATGGTGCCGTTTAAATCCGTGACGGCGGTCATCGGCGTGACGGACGCGCCGACATGCACATACGTAAAGTGCCGCGGCTGCGCGAACACCGACTGCGAGTTCCGCGAAATCTGACGCGCAGAGAAAGGGAGAAAATTTATGCATCCTGTTATAGAACGATTCGGAAAATCTGTTGTCATTGTGGACGGCGGCATGGGCACACTTTTGCAGGCAAACGGCCTTATGGGCGGCGAGCTGCCGGAGCTTTGGAACCTGACACACCCCGAGGTGCTTTTGAAAATTCAGTCCGACTACGTGAACGCGGGCTGCGATATTTTGACGGCGAACATGTTCGGCGCGAACCGTTTAAAACTGGAAAAGACGGGCCACACCGTGCAGGAGGTCGTCTCACAGGCGTTGAAGCTTGCACACACGGCGAGCGGCGGCAAGGCGGCGGTGGCGCTCGACATCGGTCCCTCCGGCAAGCTTTTGAAGCCGTTCGGTGATTTGGCGTTTGATGACGCGTACGAGCTTTTTAAAGAGGAAATTATCGCGGGCAGGGACAACGCCGACCTCGTGATCATTGAGACGATGAGCGACGCCTACGAAGCGAAGGCGGCGCTGCTGGCGGCAAAGGAAAACTGTGACCTGCCGGTCATTGTAACGTTTACGTTTGACAGCACGGGAAAGCTCTTGACGGGCAGCAACATTCCGGCGGCGCTGCTGCTGGCGGAGAGCCTCGGCGCGGACGCGGTGGGCATCAACTGCAGCCTCGGCCCGGAGCAGATGGAAAGCTTTGTCGATGAAATGCTGACGCTGACGAATTTGCCCATTGTCATCAACCCGAACGCCGGTCTGCCGGTTTCCGTGAACGGCGAGACCTCGTACCCCGTGGGGCCGGAGGAATTTTACGCGTACATGGAGCGCTTTGCGGAGAAAGGCGCGGCGATTCTCGGCGGCTGCTGCGGCACGACGCCGGAGCATATCCGGCTGCTGGCAGAACGCCTGAAAAACAAGCCGGTGAAGGAGCGTCACATTGAAAAGAAGACGGTGGTGTCCTCGTACACGCATACGGTGACGTTCGGTGCGCGACCGATTTTGATTGGCGAGCGCATCAACCCGACGGGCAAGCCGCGCTTAAAGCAGGCTTTGCGCGAAGGCGATTTGGAATATCTGTGCCGTGAAGGCATTGCGCAGACGGAACACGGCGCGGACATTCTGGACGTGAACGTGGGTCTGCCGGAGCTTGACGAGCCCGCGGTGATGGAAAGGGCCATCATCAACTTGCAGAGCGTGACGAACACGCCTTTGCAGATCGATACCTCGAACGTGGAGGCCATGGAGCGTGCGCTGCGTATTTATAACGGCAAGCCGCTTGTGAACTCCGTGAACGGCAAAGAGGAATCGCTGCACACGGTACTGCCGCTTGTGAAAAAGTACGGTGCTGCGGTGGTTGCCTTGACGCTCGACGAAAAGGGCATCCCGGCTTCTGCTGCGGAGCGTGTGGCGATTGCAGAGAAGATTTTGAAAACGGCGGAAAGCTACGGCATCGACCGCAGCGACGTGATTATGGACACGCTTGCAATGACGGTGAGCACGGGCGCGGATAACGCGATTATTACGCTCGATGCGCTTGACACCATCCGCCACAAGCTCGGTGTGCATACGGTGCTGGGTGTCTCCAATATTTCGTTCGGTCTGCCGCGCCGCGAGCTGGTGACCTCCACGTTCTTCGCGATGGCGATGCAGCGCGGATTAAGCTCCGGTATCATCAACCCGCTGAGCGACGAGCTGATGAAGGCGTACCGCTCGTTCTGCGCGCTGATGGGCATAGACGTGGGCTGCAAGGCGTATATCGAAGCGTATGCGAACACCACGGCGGCGCCGGACGTGCGCACGGGCGCCGCGCAGCAGAGCGCAGGCGGGTCTGCCGAAAGCGTTTCGCTGCACCGCGCCATTGTGAAAGGCCTGCGCGAGCAGGCGGGACAGCTGACGGACGAGATGCTGAAAACGACGCCGCCGCTGGAAATCATCAACGGTGAGCTTATCCCGGCGCTCGACGAAGTGGGGCAGGGCTTTGAGAAAAATACGGTGTTCCTGCCGCAGCTTCTCATGAGCGCAGACGCAGCGAAGGAAGCGTTTGAGCGCATCAAGCAGAACCTTGCGAAAAAGGGCATTCAGGAGGAAAAGAAGGGTACCATCATCCTTGCGACCGTGAAGGGCGACATTCACGATATCGGCAAGAACATTGTGAAGGTGCTGCTTGAAAACTACGGCTTTGACGTACTCGACCTCGGTAAGGACGTGCCGCCGGAGATCATTGTGCAGACGGCGATCGAGAAAAACGTGCGCCTTGTGGGGCTTTCTGCCCTGATGACGACGACGGTGGAGAGCATGGCGGAGACGATCCGCCAGCTGCGCAAAGCGCATGACTGCAAGGTCATGGTGGGTGGCGCGGTGCTGAATCCCGAGTACGCTAAGGAGATTGGCGCGGATTTCTACTCCAAAGATGCGATGGGCAGTGTGCGCTACGCGGAAAAGCTGTTTAACGGCGAAGTGTAAAAATAATCAGAGCATAGAAAAAGGACGGCAGTTGCGCTTAACTGTCGTCCTTTTGCACTGTGCAAAATTATCTGCGGTTTGTAAACCACACGTCGATCTCATCGGGTATGGGGGTCTCAAAAAGCGTGAGAACTTTTTGCAGTAGGCCGCTGTCTACGGCGTAGTCGGTCGTTTCACCGGCGGCAACGGCAGCGTTGCGCGCTTCAATGTTTTCCGCCCAGTCTGCATCGGAAATGTCGATGTAGTGCCACTCGAAGTCGATGTCGGCATTTTTGTAGTAGGCGGAAACATCTGTGCGCTCTTTGCGGCTCCAGAAGCCCCAGTCTAAAATGACATTGCAGCCCGCGCGGGCGATGTCCACGGCTTTTTTGTGGAGATACGCTTTGATGTCCGCGCTAATCGCATCGCGGCGGTCGCCGAGGTCATGGTGGAAAAGGCCATTTTCAATCTCATCGCAGGAGAGCACCACAGCGTGTTCTTTTTCCTTGAGCTGCCGGATGTAAAAGCCTTTGCCGCTGCAGATTTTGCCGCAGATCAAAAATACTTTTGCCATGTTTTTTACATTACTCCTTGCCGTTCCAGCAGTAGGTGCAAAGGCAGTCTGCGTCGATGCCGACGGACTCTATCATATCGTCGAGGCGGTGGTAGTGAAGGGAGGTGAAGTGCAGCTTTTCGCCGATCTTCTCCACCATCTTCCGGTACTTCTCGCTGTCCGGGTCGGCATATTCTTCAAGCGTGGCGCGGTCGGGGTCGCATCCCTCAAGCTCTTTAATGACGCGGCGGGTGATGAGCTCCATTTCGGACGTGGAGCGGGAGAAGTTTAAGTATTTGCAGCCGAAGAGCAGCGGCGGGCAGGCGGGGCGAATGTGCACTTCTTTTGCGCCGCTTGCGTAGAGGAACTCGGTCGTTTCGCGCAGCTGCGTGCCGCGCACGATGGAGTCATCGATGAGCAGGAGGCTCTTGCCCTCGATGAGGTCATGCACCGGGATGAGCTTCATTTTGGCGATGAGGTCGCGCTTACTCTGGTGCGTCGGCATGAAGGAGCGCGGCCATGTGGGCGTGTATTTGATGAACGGGCGGGAGAACGGTACGCCGGACTCGTTGGCATAGCCGATGGCGTGCGCGATGCCGGAATCCGGTACGCCGGCGACAATATCGGGGTGGACGTTATCGCGGCGGGCGAGCGCGCGGCCGCAGTTATAGCGCATGCTCTCGACGGAGATGCCCTCGTAGCTGGAGGACGGGTAGCCATAGTAGACCCACAGGAACGTGCAGATCTTCATTTTTTTGCCGGGGGCGACGAGCGTTTGCACATGGTCGGCGTCGAACACGACAACTTCGCCCGGGCCGAGTTCGCGCAGGTCGTGGTAGCCGAGGTTTAAATACGCGAAGCTTTCAAAGCTTGCGCAGTAGCCGTCTTCCTTTTGGCCGAGCACGACAGGGGTGCGGCCGAGTTTATCGCGTGCCGCGTAAATGCCGCGCGGCGTCAGGACGAGCATACTCAAAGAGCCGTCGACGATCTCCTGCGCGTAGCGAATACCGTCGATGAAATTCTCTTTCTGGTCGATGATGGCGGCGACGAGCTCTGTGGGGTTCACTTCGCCGTTTTGCATCTCAAAGAAATGCGTGCCGTGCCTGATGATGTCCTCTACGATCTCATTGGCGTTATTGATCTTGCCGATGGTCGTAATGGCGAAGGTGCCGTGATGCGAACGCACCAAAATCGGCTGTGCTTCATAATCGGAGATGCAGCCGATGCCGAGCGTGCCGTGCATAGATTGCGATTCCGTTGTAAACTTCGTGCGGAACGGAGCGTTTTCAATGTTGTGAATGGCTTTGTCAAAGCCGGTCTCCGGGCTGTAAACCGCCATGCCCGCGCGGCGTGTGCCGAGGTGGGAGTGGTAATCAATACCGAAAAAAAGGTCGAAAACGCAGTCAGTCTGCGATGCTGCGCCGAAAAAACCGCCCATAAAATAGATCTTCCTTTGCTGAAAAATTGAGGGGGCAGTACCGCGGGGAATTTATGCGGTATTGTCCAAAACTCTTTTATTATAACAAAAATCGCGTTATCCGAAAAGAGACACAAAAGAAAAAGACCGCCGAAATTTCGGCAGTCTTTTTGTAAAGGATAACAGAATTTTTACAAGATGGGTTCTTTTGCCTGAATGGATCTTGCGTGCAGCGCAAAAATCTCGTGGCGGCGGTCTGTGCCGAAGATGTGCTGCTTGTCGTACTCGGTGCTGAATCCGACGATGTAAATGACGAGCAGGCCGGTTTGCGGCCACAGCATAGAGATATCCAAAAGCCCGTGCAGCAGAACGCAAACGATGACGGAGACCGTGAGGGCGTAGCGCTGGTGGCACTTGTGGCTGCGGTGCAGGCGGATAATCTTGCCGACATTGATGGCAAAGTAACCGAGTAAGACTGCCGTACCCACAAATCCGAAGTCCATGAGGAGCTCCAAAAGCAGGTTGTGCGAATGCTTTGCGATGCTGTATGAGCCGTAGAGGTCATGGATGCGTGCGTATGTATTGTAGCCGCGGCCGAACCACGGGGCGTCCATAATACTGCCGATGGCGCCCGACCAGATGCTCATGCGTTTTGCAAAATCGTGGCGGATGAGATCGATGCGCGGGAGAAAATCGAGCGATTCACCGAACAGAACGAGTGTGAGCAAAATGCCAAGCATGGTGAAAAGGTACACGGAAAGCCACTTCTTCTTGCCGCAGAACCACAGCATGACAGGGCAGACGATGAGCAGCACCATGAAAGTGGTGCGGCACTCGGTGAGCTCAAGCGCGATAAGATTCAACGGAATCAGGGCAGCGTATAAACCGCGCAGCGGAGTGTCTTCGCTTTTTACGATGTTGTAAATGCAGAAGAGCACGACGAGCGAAATGTAAAACGCATAGTAATTGGGGTTTGTAAAGATGGAGTTATACCGCGCACCGTAAACCCACTCCATGCCGAGCGCGCGCTGAACGAGCGCGACAAGGAGGCAATAGGGGCTCATGAGGCAGACGAAAGACAAAATGAGGCGGAACGCGCGCTGGGTCATCGTATAGGTGGCGAAAATGACGGCGATGAATGCGAACACCATAAAAACGCCGAGCAGAATATCCGTTACGGTGCCGCCTGAGAAAATCGTGACGAGCAGGGAGAGCACCCAGAAAGCCGAAAGAAAAAATAAATCCTGTTTACGGCGGAAGAAAACGAAGCTCTGCTTCGTGGCGGCAATGTAAAACGGCAATAAAAGCAGCGCCAGCATCTCGGCATAGACGGTGAGGAAAATGGAAGCCGTTAAAACGAGCAAGACCTTTTCGTTTGGGGTAAGCTCTAAAAATCCCTTTTTCAGTGCTCTGAATACTTGCAGATAAATGCACCTCCTGTGGACCGCGGCCGTATACCGTGATCCGGTAAAACCGTTTCAAGAAATTACGAAATCATAAAAATTCAAATCATGTGCGTATATGCGTACATGAGCACGCTCATATAAATAAGAAATACCCCGGCGCGGATTACTATTTTAGCGCAATTTTTCTGGATTTACAAGGGCTTTTGCAGCTTTTTTGCATTTATAAAGAGATTTGTAAGATTTGATTTTAAAACTGAACAGAAGATTTGCATAAGAAGCAAAACTTTATTGAAGTTGCACAAGGTTTGTCTGCACAACTTGAACAATGCGCTGTATTGAAATGGGCATGACAGGCGTGCTATAATACGAAATATAAAGGGTGCGCGTTTGCCGCCCGAGGTTTAGGAGGCTGCTTTCAGATCTATGGATATACGAGTCTTGCAGTATTTTCTGGCTGTTGTGCGTGAGGAGAACATCACGAAGGCGGCACAGCTTTTACATATCACACAGCCCACACTTTCCCGCCAGCTGATGGGGCTGGAGCAGGAGCTTGGCGTGAAGCTGTTCAGCCGCAACAACCACAGCGTCACGTTGACGGAGGAGGGGATGTTATTCCGCCGCCGCGCAGAGGAAATCGTGACGCTTTCCGAAATGACGAAGCGGGAATTAAAGCCTGTCTCTTATACACATCTGACGCTGCCG
>ENA-OYZO01000812-OYZO01000812.1-human-gut-metagenome-genome-assembly--contig:-NODE-812-length-12195-cov-4.031960_pt1 | contig 12195 bp, 7 predicted proteins | sample MGYA00243293_ERZ653481 | MGnify/ENA primary metagenome ERZ653481 (study PRJEB26926, sample SAMN06165094) | human gut metagenome | biome: ENVO:00009003; feature: ENVO:2100002; material: ENVO:00002003... | reverse complement strand
GTCCCACTCACCCCAGGCGTCACCGGTGGCAAGCAAGCCCAGCGGCGTGGCCACCACGAGCACGGCGACCAAAATGAGCGTGGGGACCAGCGAGGTCTTCTTGGCAGCAGCGCCCTCGGCAGCAAGCTGGCCATCGACGGCCTCGGGCCCGACGATAATGCTCGGCGCCGTCTTCTTAATGAAACCGTAGATGGCGGCCGTCGCCACGCCCTCGATCACACCGGCAACCAGCATATGCGGGATCAACATGGCCGGAATAGCCACGGACAGCGGGAAGGGGCAGTACAGCGGAGCGCCCGAAGCGTTGGTGAAGAGCATCGGCTGAATACCGAACTCGACCGCCGCGCACAGGGCCGCCAGGCACAGGCCAACCCAGCCGCTCACGATGGCAGAAACCGAGGTGCCCCAGCTCTTGTCGTGCAGACGGCTGTTGAGCGCACGAAACACGATAGCAGCGACAAACGGCAGCACAAAGGCCATGTTAAAGCAGTTGGCGCCAAACGACAGAACGCCGCCGTCGCCAAATAGCAGCGCCTGCAGCGCCAGCGCGACCGAGACAGCGATAGCCGCGGCCTCGGGGCCCAGCAGCAGCGCGATGAGCGCGCCGCCGACGGCGTGACCTGTGGTGCCGCCGGGCAGCGGCACGTTGAACATCATGAGCAAGAAGGAGAATGCGGCGCAGATGCCCAGGAACGCCATATGCTCGCGATCGAGCGTGGCACGCACCTTCTTGATGCAGTGAACCCAAACGGGCACCATCGCCACCGCCATGACGGCATCGGTCTGCGGGGACAGATAGTTATCTGGAATGTGCATGTACGCCTCCCGGTTGTCGGCGCACAGAATTGCAACGCCGCTTAAATCACCTTGACAGTGTTACGTATTGTCAAATTCGTAACACGACGCGGGCTATCATAGCAAAACGGCGCACTGCCGACAAAGCAGCACGCCGTTATGTAATGCGCGTGTCATATATACAGGCTCAACGGTGCCTCATACCGAGCATAGCGGTCACGTAGGACTCGGCGGCAGCCACCGCCGACCCATATCCCAGTGCAGGACCTATCCGCGGACCTCGCCGTTTACGCCCTTGCACACCTTGGTGACGATCTTCTGGTGTGCTTTTTCGACCTCTTCGCTGGTGAGTGTGTGGTCGTCGGAGCGATACGTAAGCGCAAAGGCCATGGACTTCTTGCCCACGCCCACGCGGACCGGGTCGCGGTAGACGTCGAACAGGCGCACGCCCTCGAGCAGCTTGCCACCGGCGCTGGTAATGCGGCGCTCAAGATCCTCGCAGGTCACGGAGTTATCGACCACGATAGCCAGGTCGTGCTCAACAGCCGGATACTGCGAGAACTCGCGGTAGTTCTCCTGGTTGCGAGCGCCCTTGATCAGCTTGTCCAGATCGAGCTCAAAGGCAACGACGACCTCATCGATGCCCATCGCCTCGCGCGCCTCGGGGTGAATCTCGCCGACCCAGCCCAGCACGGTGCCGCCGGACAGGACCTCGGCGGCGCGACCCGGCTGCAGGAAGGCATAGCCCTCGCCCTCGACGGGACGGAAGCGAACCTTCTCGATGCGCAGCTGGGCGAGCAGCTCCTCGACGATGCCCTTGCCAAAGAAGAAACGCAGCTTACGGTACTTCATGTTCCAGGACTGCTCGCTCCACTGGCCCGAGAGCACACCCGCCACGGACTTGGTCTCCTTGGGTAGGCTGGCGTTCTCGCGGCCGTGGAACAGGCTGCCGACCTCGTACAGGTGCACGTTGGGCGTGCCGTGGGCCTCGTTATAGGCCACAGACTGCAGCAGGCCCGGCAGCAGCGAGCGGCGCATCTCGGTCTGCTCGGCCACCAGCGGGTTCATGAGCACCACGGGGCAGCCGCGGCCCTCGGTGGACATGCCGATCTTCTCCAGGTCGCCCGGGGCGGCAAAGCCAAAGGTCGTGGTCTCGTTGAGGCCACAGGCGCGCAGGATCTCGCCGACCTTGCGGGTAAGCTTCTGCTCGCGCGTCAGACCGCCGATGTGGTTCTTGGCAGCCGGGATGGTCGCCGTGACGCGACCCATGCCCCACAGGCGCAGGACCTCCTCGATCAGGTCAATCTCGCGCGGCAGGTCGGGACGGAAGCTCGGCGGGGTGACCATAAAGTCCTCGCCGTCGCGCTCGACGGTGCAGCCCAGGCGGGTGAGCGAGCGCTCGATAAAGTCGGGCTCGATGTCGGCGCCGCAGATGGCGTGCACGCGGGCCAAGCGCAGCTTGATGCTGTCGATGGTCTTGGGCGCGGGGAACACGTCCACATAGCCGGGGGCGACCTCGCCGCCGGCGATCTGCTCGATGAGCGCGCAGGTAACGTTGGCGACATCCACGCAGCCGGTCTCGTCGACCTGGCGCTCAAAGCGAATGGAGGCGTCGGAGATCAGCGACAGGTCGCGGCTGGTGTGCGAGGTGCGACCGGCGTTGAAGCAGGCGCTCTCGACCATCACGTCGACGGTGTCGTCCTCGATCTCGGAATCCATGCCGCCCATAACGCCGGCCAACGCCACGGGACGCTCGCCGTCGGTGATAAGGCCCATGCCGGCGTCGAGCGTGCGCTCCTCGCCGTCAAGGGTCGTGAACTTCTCGTCCTGCTGGGCGGCGCGAACCACCACGCGGCGATGACCATCGCGCTCGGCAAAGGTAGACAGGTCAAAGGCGTGCAGCGGCTGACCGGTGAGCATCATCACATAGTTGGTGATGTCGACGATGTTGTTGTGCGGGCGCACGCCCAGGGCGTTGAGGCGCTTGACCATCCAGTCGGGCGACGGGCCGACCTTCACGTTGCGCACGATGCGGGCGACGTAGCGGTCGCACAGGCCTTCGTCGGCAATCTCGACCGAAAGCTCGTCGTCAGTCGCGCGGCCGGTCTCGGCCTTGATGGCGGGCAGCTCAACGTGGAAATCGCGATCGAAGATGGCACCGGTCTCGCGGGCCATGCCGATCATGGACAGGCAGTCGGGGCGGTTGGGCGTGATCTCGCAGTCGAGCACGGTGTCGCTCGAGCCCACATACTCGGCAAACGGCATGCCGCAGGGCGTATCCTCGGGCAGGATCATAATGCCGGAGTGGTCGCCGCCCAGACCGAGCTCGCGCGCGGAGCAGTTCATGCCCATGGACACGACACCGCGAAGCTTGCTCTTCTTGATCTTGACGTCGCCGGGCAGAACTGCGCCGATCATGGCCGTGACGATGTGGTCGCCGGCCTCGAAGTTCTGCGCGCCGCAGACGATCTGCAGCGGAGCGGGGTTGCCGTCGGCGTCGAGATTCTTGTCGCCCACATCGACCGAGCACACATACATGTGGTCGCTATCGGGGTGCGGGATCTTGGTGAGCACCTTGGCGGTCACCACGTGGTCGAAGGACTCGCCTACGGTGTCGATCGCCTCGACCTCGGTGCCGGTACGGATATATTCGTCCGAAAGGGTCTTGGGATCCTCCGGAATATCGATCATGGTCTTGAGCCAGTCGTAAGAAACACGCATCTAGCTCTCCTTTCATACTGAAAGCCTGCGAAGAGATGCAGGTGGAAACTTCAACTTTGTGAACATTCCTTACAAAGCGAGGGTTGTCCAAGTGCGGCAGATCGGCCCGAAAGAGGAGCGCCGCGTACTTTGGTACGCAAGCGACGAATGAGCGCCGAGGTGTCGTGCTTGGGCAAGCCGCAGCCTAGAACTGATTCAAGAAGCGCATATCGCCAGTCATGAGAGTTCTAAGGTCAGGCAAGTCGTAGCGCAGTGCCGCGACGCGCTCGGCGCCAATACCAAAGGCGAAGCCGGTGTACTTCTCGGGGTCGATGCCGCAGTTGATCAGAACGTTGGGGTCGACCATGCCGCAGCCCAGGATCTCAATCCAGCCGCTGTGCTTGCAGAAGTTGCAGCCCTTGCCGCCGCACACGTGGCAGCTCACGTCCACCTCGCAGCTCGGCTCGGTAAAGGGGAAGAAGTGCGGGCGGTAGCGCGTCTTGCGGTCCTCGCCAAACATGCACTTAACAAAGTAGTCGAGCGTGCCCTTAAGATCGCCAAAGGTGATACCCTCGTCGACGACCAGGCCCTCGATCTGATTGAACTGCGGCAGGTGGCAGGCGTCGGCCGTGTCGGGACGGTAGACGGTGCCCGGGCAGATCATGTAGATGGGCGGCTTTTGCGACTCCATGGTGTGGATCTGCACGCCCGAGGTCTGGGTGCGCAGCAGCACGTCGGACTCGCCGTGAGCGTGAGCCTCGGGATGCGCGACGCTGCCGGGGTTGTTGTCGACCACATAGAACGTGTCGCGAGCCGAGCGGCTCGGGTGATCCATGGGCGCGTTGAGCGCGGTGAAGTTGTAGTAGGAGGTATCGACCATAGGGCCGGACTCGACGGTGTAGCCGATGCCGCAGAAGATGTCCTCGGCCTCCTCGATGATCTGCTTGATCAGGTGCTGGTGACCGATCTGCGGACGGATGCCCGGCAGCGTGATGTCGACGGCCTCGTGCTCGAGTGCGTGCTTGAGGGCGGCGGCCTTCATCTCGGTGGTGCGCTCGTCGAGCATGCCCTCGATCAGCTGGCGCATCTCGTTGGCGCGTTTGCCCATCATGGGACGATCCTCGGGGGCGAGCTTGCCCATCATACGCATCAGGCCGGTGATACGGCCCTTGCGACCGAGCAGCTCAACGCGCGCAGCCTCGAGCTTGGCGGCGTCGTCGGCACCTGCGACGAGCTCCTTGGCCTCTTCCTCGAGTTTGACCAGATCATCAATCAGACTCATGTCTTCCCTTTCGTCTCTCGCGCTCCCCGCTTGCCGAGGCGGCTGCCGCCGTCTGACGTTGCGAAAACGCGGCCCGGTTCGGTAACAAAAAAACCGCCCTCGGGCATGTGCATTGCCCAAGGACGGTTGAATTCCGCGGTACCACCTTGTTTGACCCGGCGGATGTCTGGCCCGCCGCGCCCACTCTTTGCCCCTTGTCGCGAGGCTCACGGCTTCCCTACTGGGACATCGCCGCCGCTGGCCGCGCGCCCGTTGAGGTCGCTGCTCGGGAGTGAACGCTTGGCCCTTGCCACCGCAGGAAGGCTTGCAGCCCATGACCTTCCCTCTCTTGCCGGCGACGCGGCGGGCAAAACCCTCTCCGTCAACGCATTGGGCTATAGGATACCACATTGTGTGAGCGTATCGCCGCGTTCCGTTTTGTTCGTGCTGGGTACAAGGCAGGTAGCTGTGCAAACTGGCCGTGCGCCCATCTGTGGCGCTCGGCTCGCGAGATCAAGGATATGGTATGGGAAAGAAACACGATAAGAAGGCAGAGCCCGCAGCGGGCAAGACGCCCAAAGGCATGAAGGTCGATAAGACCGTCAAAAAATTCCGCAAGCTCGAGGGCAAGCTGTGGACCCGCGAGTACCTGCTCAAGATTGCCGAGTTTGACGGCGCGACCATTGCCCCCGCCAACGGCGCCGCAGCGCGCGCCGATGCCATGGGCACCCTTGCCGGCGAGCACCATAAGCTCCTGACCAGCGAAAAGTCCGTTGAGCTCGTACGCTCGCTGACGCGCGAGACCGTCGTCGGCGGCAAGATCAACGACCCGCAGCTGCTCGACGAGATCCGCGTGCTCGGCCGTGACCAGCGCGAGGCAAGCGTTATTCCTACCGAGGAGGCCGAGGCCTGGACCAGGCTCACCTGCGAGGCCGATGCCGTATGGCACAAGGCCAAGACGGCCAATGACTGGGCGAGCTTTGAGCCCTATGTGGATAGAATCGTCGCCCAACTTAAGCATCAGGCCGAGCTCATGGACCCCAAGCGCGACCCATACGATGTTTGGCTCGACCAGTACGAGCGCGGCCTTTCCGCCAAGAGCTTCGATGCGTTTTGCGATGAGGTCAAGGCGACGGTCGTGCCGCTCGTGCACGCCATCGGCGAGCGCGGCCAGCAGCCCGATGCCGACTTTTTGCACGCCCGCGTGCCCGAGGCCGCCCAGCGCGCCATGAGCTTCGACCTTATGAAGCTTGTCGGCCTGGACCTGGACGACACCACGCTTGCCTTTACCGAGCACCCGTTTAGCGAGGGCTTTGCCGTGGGCGACGCGCGCATCGCGACACACATCTACGAGGACGATTGCATCTCCAACGTCTTCAGCATCATCCACGAGGCGGGACACGCCATGTACGAGCTGGGCGTCAATCCCGCCTATGCGCGCACCTGTCTTGAGGGTGGCACCTCCATGGGCATCCACGAGAGCCAGAGCCGCTTCTTCGAGAACACCGTGGGTCGCAGCCGCGCCTTTATGGGACCGCTGCTCGAGGTGCTGCGCCGCCACGCACCCGAGGTCTACGGCGACGTCGACGAGGACACGCTCTACCGCGCCGTGAACATCGCGCAGCCGTCGCTGATCCGCACCGAGGCCGACGAGCTCACCTATCCGCTGCACGTTATGGTGCGCTACCAGATCGAGCGCATGCTGTTTGCCGGCGAGGCCACGGCCAAGGACATCCCCGTGCTTTGGAACCGCTTCATAGATGAGTACCTGGGCATTCCCGTTCCCGACGACACGCACGGCTGCCTGCAGGATACGCACTGGAGTGGCGGCTCGTTTGGCTACTTCCCCACGTATGCGCTGGGCAGTGCCTACGATGCCATGTTTGTGCCGGCCATGTGCCGCGACGGTGTCGACCTTAACGGCGCCTGTGCGAGCGGCGACCTGGCGCCCGTCCGCGCCTGGCTGGGCGAGCACATTTGGCAGTGGGGCCGCGCCAAGGACGCGCCGGAACTCATCAAGGGCGCGTGCGGCATGGCGTTCGATGCCCGCTACTACTGCAGCTACCTGCAGGACAAGTTCACCACGCTCTACGAGCTGTAAGGCATAACCGACACGTCAACGCAAAGGGGACGCCGCGGAACCAATCCGCGGCGCCCCCTTTCCACCTAGTTGTTTAAGAACGTCCCCAATGACTACCTTACAGAGCCTCGAGCGCGTTGGCGATGCGCTTCATGGCGGCATCGGCGGATGCTTGGTCGGGCGCCTCGGCCAGCACGCGGATAACCGACTCGGTTCCGCTCTTGCGCACCAGTACGCGGCCCTCGCCTGCCAGCGCGGCCTCGGCCTCGGCGATGGCGTTCTGCACGCCCATGTTCTCGAGCGCGGCGTCCTTGTCCGCCACGTGCACGGCCACCTGCGCCTGCGGCAGCAGCTTGCACGGAGCCGTGAGCTGCGAGAGCGTCTCGCGCTCGGCACGAATCACTTCCATCACGCGCAGCGAAGTCATAATGCCGTCGCCCGTGCGCTCGATATCGCCAAAGATCGTATGGCCCGTCTGCTCGCCGCCCAAGCTGTAGCCGCCCTCGCGCATCTTGGCATACACGTGACGGTCGCCCACGCCGCTGGTCACGGCGCTCAGACCGGCAAGCTCCAGCGACTTGACCAGGCCAAAGTTGCTGGCAATCGTCGGCACCACGGTACCGCCCGAGAGTCGCCCGTGCTTGTTCAGATACACGCCGCACACGTACAGGATCTGGTCGCCGTCTACCATGCGACCGCGCTCATCCACGGCCAGGCAGCGGTCGGCATCGCCGTCGTAGGCAAAGCCCACGTCCAGGCCCTGCTCCACCACGTGGCGTTGTAGGCGCTCCATATGCGTGGAGCCGCAGTCGACGTTGATGTTAAAACCATCAGGCGCGGCATTGATCACGCGCACGTCGGCGCCCAGCGCGTCAAACACCGGCTTGGCCACCGAGGAAGCCGAGCCGTTGGCGCAGTCAATACCGATCTTGACGCCCTGCAGCGAAAAGTTCGCGCTGGCGATGAGCGAAGCAATGTAGCGGTTGCGGCCCTGCATGTAGTCCACCGTGGCACCGATGTGGTTGCCCGTGGCCAGCGGAACTTCGCTCTTGCCATCGATGTAGTCCTCGATGAGCTCCAGCACGTCCTCGTCCATCTTAAAGCCGTCGCTGTTGACGAGCTTAATGCCGTTATCGCAAAACGGGTTGTGGCTCGCACTGATCATGATGCCGCAATCGAAGCAGCCCTCCACGGTCTGATGCGCCACGCCCGGCGTCGGGATCACGTGCAGCATGTAGGCGTCCGCGCCGCTCGCGACCAGGCCGCTCACCAGCGCCGCCTCAAACATATAGCTCGAGCGACGCGTGTCCTTGCCCACGATCACGCGTGCCTTGCGCTCGCGGTTGGCACCGTAATACCAGCCCACAAAACGGCCAATCTTATAAGCGTGCTCTACCGTCAGCCCAACGTTGGCCTCACCGCGAAAGCCGTCGGTGCCAAAGTACTTCATGCGCTCTCCTTACAAAATAGGGGCGGACAGATTGCCTGTCCGCCCCAAAATGGTACTCGATTATCTGCGCTACCAGAAAAACCCTACGCCGACGCGCTGTCGCGAGCCGCCTGGCATGTAGGAGTCTGACGCAGTGTAAGCGGCTTGTCCCCCGCCTCGGCCGACGTGGTCAGCGTATACGTGATCGTCGTCGTCTCGCCAGCATGCAGGTCAACGGTACCCGAATAGAAGGGGATTCCATGCCACGTAGCGGCGCCAAGACCAAACTGGGTGCCCTCAACCGTAAGGTCACTGATGTTGCCGCCCGTCGGGGCAAACAGTGAGACATTCAGACGCTCGTCGTCGCGCGCGGCATCGGGCGCGCTCGCCGCGACGTAGTCGGGCAGCTTGCCGGCCTCCTCCTGCGTCATGATGTTCGTCAGGGTAACGGTGATGCGATAGGAACACGTGCCGTCGCCGTTCTTCACGCCCTGGCCAATCTGCGTGTCGGCGTTCAGATACCAGTCGAGCTTGGAAAAGCTCAGGTTGTTAAAGTAAACGCCGGCAACGGGATCGGCACTCGGATCATCCGGATCGGGCAGCGAGGCGTCAATGCCCGTCTCTTTGATGGCATTCTGCTCATCATCGTTTCTCATCCAAGCAATCAGACGGCCCTCTTCGGCACCGCGCTCGAATGCACCGACAAGCTTTGTAACGTCGACGTCACCGATGCCACCGAGAATCTTGTCGAAGGCAGCGCTGGCAACGGATGCAAAGATGCCGTCCGACTCCTCGACCGGATAGTTCCAGTACACATCGTGCATGAGGACCTTTGCGGCGTTGGTGCCGTCGACAACCGTTCCGTCGGGCAGCGACACGTTACCGACCAGGCCCAGCAGATACTGCAGGAACACCGGGTCGATACCCACGACGCCGTCAACGTCCTGCCCATACTGGGACTTCCACAGCGCGGCGACACGCTGCGAGTTGCGGGGCCAATCAGGCGAATAGGTATTGCCCGAGTTGTACAGGTTGCTGTGGTTGCCGAACAGCGCCTCATCCTCTTCGTCGACGCTCTCGACTGCCTCATCCTCGCTGAGTCCAATGCGGGGAACAAACTCGCCAATCGACATCTGGCCGTCGGTGACCGAAATCAGGCCCTGCGAACCGCCAAAGCCGCCGCAAGCACGAATCTCGACGTTGTTCATGGCGTACACAAGGTAGTTGCGCGTCTGGCCGTTGGCGCCGAGCATCTGGGGAAGGATGGGGGCGACCTTCTCCGCCGCGTCAACCGCGCCGTTGAGGGTGGCAAAGCCGTCCTTGGCCTTATCGACCAGCTCGGTCACCTGGGAAATATGAGTATCGCCAATGCCCTGGACCTTCTCGTTGGCGCTCTTGAACACCTTCGAGCTGCTGGAAAGCGAATCGGCGACCGCCTGCAGCGCGGACACGTTAATCATGCCGTCCTGGAACAGCTTGCCGGGCGTAGCCTGCGAAAGGTTATCGGCCATGGGAACCAGCGCATTGCTCGAGACATCGGACAGGGCGTCGATCATGGTGCGGGCCGCATTGATATCGCTGCCATACACCGGGATAAACGAAGCCGCCGCCCACAGCGGGCTCGAGGTCTTCGCCTTCATGCTGTTACAGAGCTCATCGATCTTCTTCGCGTCGTCAGGCAGCGTCGAAAAATCGCCCGACGTGACCTTGTCCTTAAGGCCACCGACGATCTCGACAGCCTCCTTCGCTTCGCTCTTTACGGTCTTTGCCGAGTTAAGCAGCATAAAGCCGCTTGCGCCAAGCGCAACGAGAAGCACCGCGACTACAGCGGCAATAATGGCGCCGGTGTGACGCTTTTTGCGCTCGCCCTTGCGATGACGATGACGGACCAGACCGTCAGAGGTCGAACTCGACGAAGCGTCGCTACCGTAGTTCAAGCCAAAATCGTAATAATCTTCCTTGGAACCCGAGCCCGCAAACTCGGCACCGCTATCATCCAGGCGGGCGAACGTGCCAGTCTCGGAGGCGCCGGTGTAAATCGTGCCAAGGTTACCCGTAAGCCCCGCGCCACCGGCAGAGGGAGTATTGTTGGCGGCCTTGCCGGCATTAACGTTGCCGGCGGCATTCGCGGCGTTGGCAGCACCCGCGTTGTTCGCGGGTACCGAAGGAGCCCCGATCGGCTGCGACGCGGAGGTTGCACCGCCCGCAAAGACATTCCCTCTTGCACGGCCGGTCTTTTTTGCCTTTTGAGACTGCTCGTACAGAGCGGTAAACATCGCCGTCTCGCCCGGGGACACGCGCTTACCGGAACCGCCCTGTCCAGCGCCGCCCGGCGTGCCGGCCTTACCAGCCCCGTTCGGACGCGGCGGAACTGCAGGACGGCCGCTATCGCTGCCCTTAAAGTGATTACCAGCCATAAAGAAATCCTCGCAATTGAGTCGCAATGAAAAAGTCCATAACGTTACTAGTTTATGGCATTTTGGGCATCGACAGCTAAACTCCAGACACGGACGTCAATTGGCGAAAATGCGGCACAACACCTTTTCTGTCTTGGCGGCGGCGCCAGCTACACCGTGAGGAACATCATCACGATGATCATGGCAAAGCCGATAAGGTCGGTCGGCAAAAACACCGTGCCCAGCATAACGGCGCTGGTGATAGTCGCCGAAACCGGCTCCACAGTTCCGATGAGGCTCGCGCGCACCGAGCCGATGTCCTTAACGCCCTGCATATAAAGCATGTAAGCAAAAAACGAGCCGATAACCACGAACACCGCGAGCGCCTCGATGCCGGCAGCGTCGAGCGCCGGCATATGCGCCCAGGGCCGCACGAAGACACATGAAACCACGCCCGCCGTGAGCATTGCCGAGCCCGTGACGATGGGGCTACCGTATTCGGGCAGGATCTTGGCGGGAATCACCGCCATACACGCGGCGCTGACCGCACACATAAGACCTGCCAGGCCAAGCGGCGAGATATTCAGGCTGGTGGGGTCGCCGCCGGTGGCGATTAAAAAGGTTCCACCCAGAGCTAGGCCAATGCCGATGACTTCGCGAGTACGTGGCATGCGGCGATCGATCACGCAGGTGTAGCCCATGATGATAACGAGCTGCAGGCACTGGAGCACCGTCGCGGTTCCGGCGTTCGTCAGGCGCACGGCCGAAAGATAGCAAAACTGGTTGAACAGCAGGCCAAAGGCGGTAAAGAGCAGCAGCTGCTTGCGATCGGCGGGTGTGGTCCAGAGCTTAATCAGGCGCTCGCGGTCGCGCGTAACAACCACGGCCATAAAGAGTAGACCGGCGAGAATCTGACGTACGCTCATAAGCCACAAGGTGTCGACGTGGTAGGTATCGAACAGAAAGCTCGCGCTGGTGCCCGAGAAGCCCCAAAACGAACCGCCCACCAGCGTAGCCAAGACGCCCGTGATCATCTTGCGCGACGACGCATCGTTAAGGCGCTCGCGCCAGGCGCGGCGGGTGCTACGGCTGAGCTCGTCGGTGCCCTCGGGCACATCAATGTTCGATATATCGGTCATCGGCACCGAAGCCCCTGCGCCTTCGACCTGCTCGACACACTCTTTGCTCATTCCACTCCCCCGAAACAGCCTGGAAACAATTCGGCTTACCTTACCACGGCGAAGTCATCAGCTGGAGGCTTGTCCGCTTATCGGTAGGACAATTCCGCAGGCGTCTTTCCATAGCTCGATACCGCAATGGCCTTGCATTATACGACAGCCAAATCGCGGCAGCAGGCTCTTTTGAGATGGATACGCCAAAGCCCCCGAATTCCACAATGTAAGCGATTTTTAAAAATGTTCTTGCCACCGAGTTCAGGCTCCGTTATATTATCCCTTGCGCGCTTGCGCACCCTTGATCGGGCGTTTAGCTCAGGGGGAGAGCGCTTCCCTGACACGGAAGAGGTCAGAAGTTC
>ENA-OYZO01000790-OYZO01000790.1-human-gut-metagenome-genome-assembly--contig:-NODE-790-length-12378-cov-5.738862_pt1 | contig 12378 bp, 10 predicted proteins | sample MGYA00243293_ERZ653481 | MGnify/ENA primary metagenome ERZ653481 (study PRJEB26926, sample SAMN06165094) | human gut metagenome | biome: ENVO:00009003; feature: ENVO:2100002; material: ENVO:00002003... | reverse complement strand
AACATTTCCGGAGGAGGTCGCTCCAGTGTCCGTGGTCGCCTCCAATGGCGGTGCTCACGGTGTCGGCCTCGGTTTCGCATATCAGTCCTACGCCTCCGGAGTCCATCAGGTTTTCCTGTATGCCTGTACCGGTATTGTCGCCGGCTATGAGGAGCATTTTCAGCTGGGGCTGTTCGGGTTCGGGGGTATTTGCCTTTTCCTTCCCCAAAGTGTCCCATTTGGTCTTTTCCATGCGGTAGGTCTTTATTTTTTCCCGGTAGGTGTCCAGCAGCGCGTTGTGTATGGGTTCTGCCAAACGGCGTACCCAGGTCAGCGCACCTTTGCCGGAAGCGGGAGGCGCGGTGACGAATACTTGCAGACAGGGATATTTGTGCTTTCGTCCGTACACAAAACTTACCAGTTTGTTGAGGGTGCTTCCCAGCACGGTTGCCGCACCCAGCAGCAGGATATCCCGTTGGGCGGGAGAGTTACCGCAGTCTATGATTCCTTGCAGGAAGGCGGGCCAGCGGTAGTCGGGGAAAGAGGGAAGTCGGGCAGGGAGGATGGTCTTGGACACGCCGTCGGACAGGGGGGAGGCTGGGTCCGTGAAAACGGTATCGGGCGGAGTCCCGTCGGAAGCATCCGGATGGGCATTATAGGATACGCGCGCACGTGTGTGGGTGTGGAGAGACTGCAAGTTCTGCAAGTTTGCAAGTTTCGGGTCCATTTTCACCCCGGCCACCTCTGCCAGATGGAAGACGGTTCCCAGGGAATTTCTGCCTGTTCCTTTGGTCAGGGCATGTCCGTACAGTTTGTCTGCTTCATCGTGGTGGTACTTTTCGGATATGCGGCAGATGCGGTGGAACCGGGTGCGTCCTTCTTCTCCGCAACTGTTGGCTATGGCAAAGGCCAGCGGCATATATTCCTGATAGGTGGGGGCCACATTGACTCCCGCTTGTTCGATGGCTGTTACCAGCTGTTCCAAGATAGAAATAGAATCGTTCATTTTTTAATATTTATGGTTATTGATTTTCGCTTCTCCGTCGTGCGACAGAAAACAGGCTCTGGACAAGTCGGCATTGGCCCTGTCCACTTTCAGCTCGTATTTCCATTCCAGATACTCCCATGCGGTGTGCAGGGCATTGTCGAAGGATTCTTCCACGCTCAGGAAAGGGTTTATGCGGTAAGGGATAAACAGTTTTACTCCCTGGTTTCCGGGGCTGACAAAGGAAAGTACGGGGTGCAGCACTTCATCGGCAAAGAGGCGGTCGCGCCACATTGCCGCTTCTTCGGTGGAAGCCAGTTCGTCAATATCTATGACAAAGAGGCCCGAAGGAACTTGCATGCATTGCTCTTTGCAGTAAGAGAAGATACCTGCCGGAGTGACATACGGTAAAAGGGTCTGTTTATTCTTTCGGAACACTTGCTTGTCTCCGAGTCCGGCTCTGACTTTACGCGTCAGTTCTTCCAGTTGCGGATTGGTGCTGATGTAGGTATGAAGCCCTGCCACACTGCATATACATGTGGGTATTTTATTGGTGACGGGTGCATTGAAAAATGACATGATGTATTCTTTCATAAAAGAAATTGATTTTGATTTATCTGCACAAATATACGGGTAGGGAATGACGTATGGAAATCGGTTCATAACCGTTTACTATCTGTTTACTATTGGTGCATGCTATTGATTATATATTGATAAAATATGGATTTTGATTAACGATCTGTTGATAATAATTAAAGAATAGAGAAAAGAAATAGTATATGAATGAAAAACCTGATATGATGATAAATATTTATGGCGGAAACAATCTGATTGCCCCTGTGGCGTCTTCCGCCATTCAGAACTTTTATGGCGACCGGGGTGATGAGGCCGCCGACCAACCGGAAGATTCTGAGAAAACGGAGAGTACAGAAAGTGTGACGGATGAGAAGCCGGCGGAACTGTCGGATGATGAATTTTACGTATCGGTCTATATACCCGATATAAAGGTGATGAGGGCTTACAAGATACTTTTGGGAGAGTGTACCACGGCACGCGAACTGGCGGTGGTGGTAGGAAAGATGCTGGCCGATGAGAACTGTAGGAATGTAGACAAACACACGGTGGTGAAAGCGGCTTTCATCAAGTCGTTGCTACCTTTTGCCAAACGGCTTGTGTCGGGCGGTACGATAGCCAATATACGGGCGCAGATTAATAATATGCTGGCTAGTAAATAATTTTTTCAGTTATCCTCTTACTCCATTGGCACGTTAGCAAATCGGCAAATTATTTATGTTGCGGGATTATCAGATAGAGATGAAAACACGTCTGATGGAAGCGTGGAAAGCTCACCGGAGTGTGATGGTGCAGATGCCTACCGGTACGGGCAAGACACATTTGCTGGCATCTGTGGTCAGTGAGTTCGTGTCTTCTGCCGGCAGCGGGGTATGGCTTATTGCCCATCGTAGGGAACTGGTGGCGCAAATGGAGGAAACGCTGGCTAAATATGGTATCCGGAGGGAGGATACTCCGGTCAGGGTGATGGCTGTCCAATGGCTGTCCCGGCACTGGAATGAGGCGGGTGATGCTCCGGGACTGATTGTGATAGACGAGGCTCATCATGCCTTGGCCGCTTCTTACACGGAGATGTGGAAGCGTTATCCTGCCGCAAAGAAACTGGGTGTGACTGCCACACCTTGCCGCCTGAACCGTAGGGGGTTCACGGAACTGTTCGAGGTACTGGTTACTTCGTGGAGTATTGCCGAGTTTATTGAAAAAGGTGTGTTGTCTGTGTTCGATTATGTATCCATCCGTCCCGGCAGCGAGGAGCAGCGGCTCATTGACGGTCTGGAGAAACGGGGGGCCGATGGGGATTATCAGGTGAAAGAGATGGATGCGGTACTGAACAGGCGTCCCGGTATCGAGCGCCTGTACCGCAGTGTCAGGCAGTTTGCTTCCGGCAAGAAGGGGATGGTGTATGCCATCAGCATTGAACATGCCCGGCGGATAGCGGAGTATTACAGCAGGCGGGGAGTGAATGCGGTGGCTGTGGACAGCAAGACTCCTGCTATGGAGCGTAAGCGGATGGTGGAGGAGTTCAGACATGGAAAAATCGAGGTGCTGGTGAATGTGGATGTATTCAGCGAGGGGTTCGACTGTCCCGATGTGGAGTTTGTACAACTGGCCCGTCCTACTTTGTCACTGGCTAAATATTTGCAGCAGGTAGGGCGCGGATTGCGGAGATCGGAGGGCAAGGAGGCGTGTATGCTGATAGACAATGTGGGGCTGTACCGCATTTTCGGACTTCCTACACAGCGATGGAACTGGGATGCTATGTTCCGGGGACGGATGGCGGGAAAGGGGAGTTTGCCCGGACGGATGAACTGTGATGCTTCCGTTACCGCTTTTCCGGTGGTGGAAAGGCCGGCTGAAGCCGGTGGGGACTTGGTGGTGGTTATGGAGCACGGGCGTTTGCTTTCTTCCATCAGAGAGCAGGCTTTGCCGGATGAGAAGGAGCAGTCACCGTCATGCAGGCTGAGGGCATTTGTAGATAAGGAAACAGGTCTTTGGGGATTGGAAAAGGGAGATGAGATGTTGCCGGACGCTTCGTTTAAAGAGGTTTTGAGTATCAAAGGACGTTTTGCCGTGGGGAGGCTTCGAAACGGGTGTGTCCGGGTACTGGATGATACGGGGGCTTTGGTGGCCGAACCGGGGCATTGCCGTGAGGTGAGGTTTCTGAAAGATGATTTGTTGCAAGTCCGTCATGCCGGGAATTCGGTGTCTTATGTGGATTTACGGAACGGCCGGTGTTATTCTGTCCGCCCGCGTGTCCTCAGATACGGGAGCATAGAATTGTTACAGGCGAACCGTACTTATTACAGCAGGACAAGGCAGGTGTATGCCAATACATGCGGGTTGCCTTCTTCGTCCATCGTGTGGATGGGGTTTTATGTGAAGATGTACGATGGCAGAGTGCCTTCCCGATGCCGCCGCATGGAAGAAGGAGGCTTTTGTTGTGAACCGCAGGTTTGTCTGTTGGAGGGGGATGAGGAGCGTGCTTATTACCTGAGCGGACGGTTGCCGGATCAAAGTATTGTGGTGATGGATGAGGAGGGACGGTATTACCATGTGGAGAAAGGGCATGGAAAGCGTTATGTGGCCTGTAACCGTCCGTCGGACCGGAGTGAGGATTTTGATGAGGCGGTGGCATTGCTCCGAAGACAGGCGGACGAGCGTGTGGAGAAACGCTTGCGTGAGGAGAAGTGCGAGTATGAACGGAAACGGCAGCGTATAATCAGCAGGAGTGTGGAGGCCGTACCTTTTCAAATAGGAGTGAAATGGGGGCTGAGGACAGCGGAGCGGATTTTGATTCCACCTGTCTATCGGAGGATATTGCATCCGGTGGGTGGTTATTGCGCCTATCAGGACAGCTCCTGCCAGTGGGGGGTACTGGCTGTAGACGGAAGGATCATTATCCGGGCCCGGTATATGGAAGTGGAGATAGACAGGGATGGAACGGCGCGTCTTACTTTGGTTCCGGGGAAGATGGAAACGGTGAAGCTGACGGACTGATAGGATAAAAAGCAGGGGATAACTTTTTGTCAAACCGATATTTGGCGATGGAATACGTATCATTATGAAAAGTTTTGTAACTTTGCATCCGATTTTTAAAAAGGAGATATTGATATGGAATTACCTGATGACCCGATGATGCTTTTCAGCATGGTGAATATGAAACTTCGTGACTGCTATCATTCGCTGGACGAGCTTTGTGATGATATGAATGTAGACAAGGAGCTGTTGGTGAAAAAACTGAAGGCGGCCGGATTTGAGTATAGTAAGGAAAACAACAAGTTTTGGTAGATAGAGGGATCAGCCCGTTCCGGAAGAATGTGTGGAACGGGCTGATTTTTTTATTGAGGTACCTATTGATTATTTTTGTATAAGTCCTGTTTCCGGTATTGCAACAGGGATGTTCCGGTATGCCGCTTGAAGAAACGTCTTAAGGTGGCAAGATTGGCAAACCGGGTTCTTTGAACGATTTCCTGTATGCTGATGGATGGATTCTCCAATAGTGCGTAAATCTCTTGCAGGGTATAATGTATAATCCATTCTTTGGGGGATTTTCCGCTTACCAGGGTCAAGGCTTCAGTCAGGTATTTGGAGGAAACATGCAACTTTTCGGCATAGAACGCCACTTCTTTGTTTTCTTTGTAATGCTTTAACAGCAAATCCAGAAAAAAGTATCCGATTTCTTCTTTATGCAAGGTGGTGACTTTATGTTCTTTTACCGTGCTGTAATAGTCTGCATAAAGTTCCAGAAAAGGTAATTTCAGCAGATTGGTAATAGATTCTTTTGTAAATAAATAAGTTGGCGAAGTGGCTCTGTTGTATAATAACCGGAAATAGATGGAGAACTGTTCCGCTTTCTCTTGGGATAGCGAATAGACGCAGTGGGTCTGGGTGTAGGTATGAAAACCGGTCGGAAAACGTTTGATACTTCCATTGATCACGTCATAAAAAAGGACATTTGAAAAAGTACAATAGTCGATGGTGAAAGTCGGACTGGATTTTATAAATGAAACCAGGAATCCCGGCATGAAAATAAGAATATCGTTTGCGCAAATAACATATTTCCGGAGGCCAACCTGGATCTCGGCATTTCCTTCGGTACATATACCCAAAACTCCTGCCGGCATATAAGAGGGGTATTTGCTGAAAGGCACTGTGTGCGCATCCATATAAATACTGAAATCTTGGTCGGACAGTCCTTCTTTGGTATCCTGTGGTTTTGGGTTATTATATAACATACTTTGTATCAAATCTAGCTTCACAAAATTAGAATTTAATGATACATTCCACCGGGAGTAGTGGACATAAGGGAAAATAAAACGGAAAAAAACTACGTGTATTTGATTTTTTTAATATACTGATAGGAAAACAATTTGAGCTTTCCGTAAGTTGTAGGAGAACACGGAAAATTATTCTTTTTTACAGAAAGAAGGGTGAATTCAAAAAGACCGTTTGATTGGTTTTTGAATTCACCCTTTATGAATGGATCGGAGTTATTTTTGCGCCAGTAATTTGGCTATGGCACGGTCGGGTTTCCCGGTTTCTGTCAGGGGAAGTTTGAATACCGGAACAAAACGTTTGGGACGCCAGTAGGGAGGTAATTGATGTGTGCAGGTCTGTTCTATGTCGTCGGGCAGTTGTCCTTCGGCAAGCAGTACAATGATTTCTCCGAATTTTTCGTCGGGGGCGGAGGTGATCAGGAAAGGAACGGACAGGTGTCCTTTCAATGCGGCCTCTACTTGTTCTATCTGCACTTTTACTCCTCCTGTATTGATCGTGTTGTCTTTTCTGCCTAGAATGCGGAATTGGTTCTGTCCGTTTATCTCGGCTATGTCATTGGTCACCAGTTCTTTTTCGCAAATTTCGGGAGCGTATATCACCAAGGTGTTTTCTTTACTCAGACGGATCTGTATGCTCTCGAAAGGGGTGTACCAGTCTGAAGCTTCAGGACCGTTCAGTCTGCGTAGGGCAATGTGTGACAAGGTTTCGGTCATGCCGTAGGTAGACCATACGGCATGGGGGAAATCTTTTAACGCAGCGTTCAGTTGGGAGTCGATAGGACCGCCTCCGATAATGAGGTGTCTGATTTGTTGCAATATCGCTTTCTCTTCGGGAACTTGCAGTGAGTTATAGACTTGCATGGGGATCATGGCGGCAAAGACGGGTGCTTTTGTCAGGTCTTTTAAAGGATGTCCGGAGGGGGTGACAGGCAGCAAGTCCAGTCCCGCTACCAAGGCACGTATTACCACCATTTTTCCGGCAATGTATTGCAAGGGCATACAAAGCAGGGCGGAATCTTCTTTTTGCAGTCCGAGGAAGGAACAGGTGAGGCAGGCGCTTTCCATCATGCGTTCTTTTTCTACATACAGTTCCTTGGGTTTGCCGGTGGAGCCTGAAGTATGTACCGGCAGGGTGTCTGCCGGGTCAAACCATTCGGAAAGAAAGGAGAAAAGTTCCTGCCGGAAACTTCGGTTGTCGGCAGGGATATTCATTCTTACCATTTCAATTTCCCAGTTGGAGTAGGGGATGCTTTCTATCAGAATGGTCTGTTTGTTTCTATTGGTGCAGAATTTTGTCATTGTTTCAGCCAGTTTAGTAAGTCGGGTTCTTGTTCTTCGGGGTGGAACCAAAGGCAGTCCCCTTCGATGTGAAGCGGATAGTCTATATTGTCGGTAAACAGCAAGCCGGTACCTAGTCCTTGGGGGAGGGCGGGCTGCAAGGTGGCACACCATTGTGCGATGGCATTCAGTCCGATATTGGACTCCAGAGCGGAAGTGACCCATGAGCCGATGCCTCTTTCAGCCGCCAGTTCCATCCATTCTTCGGAGCCGCTGATTCCTCCGTGCAGAGAAGGTTTCAGGATAATGTACTGAGGACGGATGGTTTCCAGCAATTCTATTTTCCGGTCGCGCCGGTTGATACCTATCAGCTCTTCATCCAGTGCAATGGGAAAGGGGGTGGCGGCACAGAGCCGGGCCATTTCATTCCATTGCCCCGCACGGATGGGCTGTTCGATGGAATGGAGCTGGAATTCGGAAAGACGATGTAACTTTTCGAGGGCATCGGCAGGAGAGAAAGCACCGTTGGCATCTACACGCAGTTCGATTTGGGCTGAGGTGAAATGCCGGCGGATGTGCGCCAGCAGCTCCAGTTCCTTTTCAAAGTCGATGGCGCCTATTTTGAGTTTGATGCAGCGGAAGCCTTGCTGCATCTTTTCCCCGATGCGCCGGTACATCTCGTCAAAGTTTCCCATCCAGATGAGTCCGTTGATGGGGATGCCCTCTTTGCCTTTGCTGAACGGGGTGTGCCAGAATTGCAGGCTGCGTGCCCGGAAATGCAGCAGGGCGGTTTCCATACCGAACAGGATGGACGGATAGGGAAGCAAGGCTTCCCGGTCTATTTCCCCGTTCTTTTCCAGGTTCTTGCAGGCAGTGGCCAACACCTCGTCGTATGAGGGGATATCGTCACAACTCAGGGCAGGGAGAGGGGCACATTCACCCACGCCATAGTGGCGGCTGCCGGTGTCGGTGAGGAGGATGTACCATACATCCCGGGTGGTATATACTCCTCTGGAAGTACCTGCCGGTTGCTTGAAGTGTAATTGTTTTTTTATAATTCGGGTTTGGAACATTCTTATTAGTGATTAGTGGTTAATGGGAAGCAAGGAGGACTATTGGGTTGTCCTCCACCGGAAAAATGAACCACTGATTATGGGAACTTCGGATAATCCTGGAACCGTGGCTTGCGTTTTTCCAAAAATGCCTTCCCTCCTTCCTGTGCTTCCTCTGTCATGTAATACAGCATGGTGGCATCTCCGGCAAGTTCTTGTATGCCGGCTTGTCCGTCCAGTTCGGCATTCAGTCCGGCTTTGATCATACGAAGAGCGAGCGGGCTGTGCTCCATCATCTTTTCTGCCCATGCCACGGTTTCGTCTTCCAGGCGGTCGAAAGGAACGACTGTATTGACCAATCCCATTTCCAGTGCTTCCTGTGCGGAGTATTGACGGCAAAGGAACCATATTTCACGGGCTTTCTTCTGCCCTACGATGCGTGCCAGATAGGAAGAGCCGAATCCGGCGTCGAAGCTGCCTACCTTGGGACCTGTCTGTCCGAAAATGGCATTCTCTGAGGCAATGGTCAGATCGCATACCACATGCAGCACATGACCGCCGCCGATGGCGTAACCGTTTACCATGGCGATGACCGGTTTAGGCAGTGACCGGATTTGCTTTTGTACGTCCAGCACATTCAGACGGGGAACTCCATCCGTGCCGATATAGCCGCCATGACCTTTTACGTGCATATCTCCCCCGCTGCAGAAGGCTTTGTCGCCTGCTCCGGTCAGAACCACTACATTGATATCCTGGCACTCGCGGCAGTAATACAGGGCGTCGCTGATTTCCGAAGTGGTAGTGGGGGTGAACGCGTTGCGGTAACGCGGACGGTTGATGGTGATTTTCGCTATTCCGTTGTAAAAGTCAAACAGAATATCCTGATATTCTTTGATGGTTTTCCATTCTCTTGTTTCCATTATTCATTTTTATTTTTAAGTCCGTGATAATATTCTCTTAACAGGGTGGTGTCTTTTTCCTTGTCGGTAAACACCTCCAGCAGCATGGGTTGCATCCGTGTCTCGGATGAGGTGAATGGCTGCATCGCTTCTTCCAGCTCTTCTTCTCCGGTCACTTTCATGTAAATAAAGCCGCGTTCTTCCGCCCAGCCTTTGGCGGTGGTGTAATGCTCGGCTGTGATAAACTCCCTGGAACGGCTTGATTTGTCCATTCCAGGCAGGGTATGGAATATTTCTCCTCCTTCGTTATTCAGTAACAGGATGCGGATGTTGGCACCGTAATTTTGGTTCCACAGTGCGTTCATGTCATAGAAGAAGCTCAAGTCGCCTATGATGATGAAATTCAGCTTGCTGGAAGCGGCGGCATAACCGATGGCGGTGGACAGGGAGCCTTCTATGCCGTTCACTCCCCGGTTGCAACAGATTTCCACCTGGGGAGGAACTGTAAATAACTGTGCATAGCGCACGGTGGAGCTGTTTGCCAGATGCAGGGCACAGGGTTCGGGCAATGCCCGGATGAGTTTTCCGATAACGGAGATTTCGGAATAAGCAAGGTCCGGCATCGGAATGGTTTTGCAATAGTTTTCCCACATCAGCGGATAATGGGTAGGTTTGTTGTCCAGCAGGAAAGCTATTTTTTCCAAGAACTCAAACGGATCCATCTCGATGACGGTGGTCAGGCAACCGTATAAATCGGCTATCTTCCCGTCGGCGGCAACATGCCAGTGTTCGCGCGGGGGATGATTGCGCAGGTATTTCTTCAATTGTTTGGATACGATGTGTCCGCCGTAGGTAATCAGTATTTCGGGGGCCATGTCTTCCTGGCGTTCCGGTGTCATGGAATAAACGGCGGCGTCGAAATTCTTGATAGGAATGCCGGGGATGGTCTGGTTGCCCAGATGTTCCGTCAGCCAGGCGAAATGTTTATAAAGCGGTTTCACATATTTTTTCTCGAACAGGTAAATCAGATTCATCTGGCCTACCACAACCATGCGCTTGTTGTACTTGTTCAGCCGTTCGATCAGTTCCTTATAGTCACGGTCGTACACGCTCAGTCCCTGATAACGGGTGATGACACGTACTTCGGGAAGTGTTTTGGCGGTGAAGCGGTAAATGGGTTCGGAAATGGGTACATTGATATGTACAGGCCCTTTGCCGTGGTGGGTGGTTTCCAGTATGGCTTCGTTGATAAGGCGGTTGCAAAACCATTCGTCTTCCTCAGTATGTACTTCGGGCAGGTTGACAGACATCTTGACTAACGTTCCGAACACATGGGGCTGGGGCAGGGTTTGTCCGTCCATTTGTCCTATCCAGGCAGCGGGGCGGTCGGCGGAAATGACAATCAGAGGTACTTGTTGGTAAAAGGCTTCGGCTACGGCAGGGTGCAGGTTCAGCAGGGCCGAACCGGAAGTGCAGCATACTGCGGCAGGGCCTCCCCCTTGTAAAGATAGGCCGATGGCAAAAAAACCGGCACTGCGTTCATCGGTTACAGAATAACAAGTGAAGTCCTCTATATTGGCCAGAGTATGTACGATGGCAGCATTACGGCTGCCGGGACAAAGCACTATTTTCCGCACACCGTGCGCTTTGAGAAGTGCCACCAACTGAAGTATGTTCTTTTTGTCTGAATACATTATTCTTCTACTTTAATTGTTTCCATTTATTTACTTATAAAGTCAGGATGAAGGATGCTCCGCATCGTATTCATCTTGTCTCCCGTTTCCATCCATTCCGATTCTACTTCCGAGGAAGCCAGTATTCCTCCTCCTGCATACAGGATGGCTTCACCCGGCTTTATTTCCATGCAGCGCAGATTGACGTAGATATCGGTATGCCCCTCTGTGTCCAGCCAGCCGGTGAACCCGGAATAATAACTGCGGTCGTACCCTTCATTGTCCGGAATAAACCGGAAAGCCTCCTCTTTGGGCAGGCCGCAGACGGCGGGAGTGGGATGGAGTTCTTGCAATAAATCGCCTATATGGTCTGTATTTTTCAACAAGAAATAAAAATCGGTCTTGAGGTGTACCAATTGTCCGGCACGGGCGGTATAAGGACCTTTTTCCGTCATCTTGTTGCCGAATCTTTTGGCGATCCGGCGGATGTAATCAGCCACATAGCCCTGCTCTTCCCGGTTCTTCCTGTCCCAGTCTGTCGGCATCACTTCGTTCTGCATCGGCATGGTACCGGCCAGGGCCACGGTGTGCCATTCTTTGCCGTGTCCGCTTAATAAGATTTCCGGTGTGCTGCCCAGCCAGGTTCCGGAAGCAGGGGTGTGGCATAGGTAAATCATCATGCGCGGATAGTTGTTGCAGGCCCGGACAAAAGCGCCGAGTGGTGAAAAATCATCTCCGATATGTCTGGCGGAAGAACGTGACAGAACCAGTTTCTGGAACTGCTTCTCTTGTAAGGGAGTGATGAAACGCCCGAATGCGCGGGTATATTGTTCTTTATCCGTTTCTTCGGAAACAAAAGGGGAGAGTTCACTCTGCCGGCTTTTGCAGGTGAGCAGGGCATCCGCACATTCCAGTGAAGACAGTGCTTCGCTGATTTCGCTCCAGTCGTATGCGGTGACATCCGGACGGATAAGTACCAAGGGATGTTCCTCCGATATCCGGAAAGGAGCCATGACAAATCCTTTCTTTCCATTCAGTTCCTGAATGTCCGCTAATTGTTCCACATCGCCCGAGGTTTGCAATACCAGGTAGCATTCGTCTGTCCAAGGTAACCGGTAGAGGGCGAAACCGAGGCGGCTGTGTGTCAGGCAATCCAATAATTTTTGCGTATGTATATCTGGTAGATTCATTTCTTTTTCAGTATGAAATTAACGACACGAACAGTAGAAACCAGTTGTCCTTGTGGAGTGGTGATATCTATATTCCATATATGCGAGGATCTGCCGCGGTGAATCAGTTTGCCGGTGGCGAATACTTTGCCTCCGACGGGCACGGCCGACAGATGATTTCCACTTACTTGTACTCCGCAGGCATATTCGTCTTCCCGGCATAGCGACGTAGAGCCATGCCCTGCCACAATCTCGGCCAGAGCCAGTGACGCGCCGCCGTTCAACATACCAAAGGGTTGTGAAGTACGATGGTCTACAGGCATTTCGGCATGTACCGCATCCTCGGTGGAGGGTAGAAACCGGATACCCAGATGTTCCGCCATCGAATTCGAATAATCAGGTTTGCAGGTTGTTTCTTCCATCATTTGTATGTCTGTTCTTTTCTATAGGGCTACAAAAATACATAAATCTGTCTCTTATACACATCTCCGAG
>ENA-OYZO01000781-OYZO01000781.1-human-gut-metagenome-genome-assembly--contig:-NODE-781-length-12424-cov-6.661250_pt1 | contig 12424 bp, 8 predicted proteins | sample MGYA00243293_ERZ653481 | MGnify/ENA primary metagenome ERZ653481 (study PRJEB26926, sample SAMN06165094) | human gut metagenome | biome: ENVO:00009003; feature: ENVO:2100002; material: ENVO:00002003... | reverse complement strand
TGAGATGTCTCGTGGGCGCGGAGATGTGTATAAGAGACAGTACGAATGGATATGAATAGCGGGAAGTAAAGCAAATGAAGGAATATGAAGCACTATGAAGCCGGGTGAAGTGCTGGCAATGCATTTCCCAACAATGAAGCCGTTGGACTCTGACAAGAAGGTTTCCAAGGAAGTTTCGGCTCCTGCGGCGGCTGCTCAGGCGGCTCCCGAAGTCGAGGAAAAAATTGATTTTTCCAATGTTCAGATCGAGCCTCTGTTCCAAGATCAGGTCGATTTTGACACCTTCTCCAAGAGCGATTTCCGTGCCGTAAAGGTCAAGGAATGCGAAGCTGTGAAGAAGTCCAAAAAGCTCTTAAAGTTCATTTTGGACGACGGAACTGGCGTAGATAGGGTCATTTTGAGTGGTATTCACGACTATTATGAGCCTGAAGAACTGGTTGGTAAGACCTGCATTGCGATCACCAATCTGCCTCCGAGAGCGATGATGGGCATCGACTCCTGTGGTATGTTGATCTCCGCTGTGCATCACGAAAACGGCGAAGAAAAGTTGCATTTGCTGATGGTCGATCCTCACATTCCGGCAGGCGCAAAGCTCTATTGATTGACCTAAAATTGTCGGTGCTTACGCCACAACTTACGCCAATTTACTCCGAGCTTACGCCAAAAATGCGTTTGGAATTTTGCGATTGCAGACAAGTTCCGATAGCATACGATAAGTTCATATGATTTAAGCCCGCTGATTTCGATCAGCGGGCTTTTTCTATTTCTGCCCCTATTACATCTTTGTGATGTGATAGGGGCTTTTTTATCCCTGAAAGGCGGTCAGAAAATTTTTTGAAAAACCTCTTTGTTATTTCCGAAAAAAGTTCCCAGTTGGTTAGTGAGGGCGAAAACCTCACGAACCTTGAAAACAGAATAATTGCTCTGTGCGCGTTGAAGACGAATATCACACAGAACATGGGCAGGCCGCATTGCGCCGCGACTTTAATTTTGATTCTCCTGTGACACAGTAAGAAGTGACAAGACTTTATAAGTAAACACCGAATCGCACAGCGCAGGCATTTTGGCCTGATGCTGTGCGATTTCTTTTTCACCTCACGAAATGCTGGCCTGCACAGCCGTTTGCTATGCAGCGCGTCTCATCCTTTGGGATGATTTACATTTCAGAACAGCCGCGTATAATATAATTTGAGATAAGTGGCAAAAGGCTTATGACAATCTCGCACTGTATCAAAGGGAGGGAAGACATGACCGAAAATATCATCATAAAGTCCTCCGTTCAGAAACGGTTTGACAGCTTCATAGCGCATGGCAGAGTCCTTTTTTTCAGCGCGCCCTGCGGATTTGGAAAGACCGTGCTGGCGGACGCGCTGCTGCGCGGGCGGAATGTGCTGCGGCAAAGCGCGGCAGACCCAGACTGCGCGATCCCACCGTCAGCGCAGGATTGGGACATTCTGCTGATTGACGATCTTCAGCTCATGCAGGAGGAAGCCGGGCAGCAGGCTCTTTGCGAACTGATTCGCTCAAGTCCGGAGCGCCGTTTCGTGCTGCTCTCGCGCGGTGTGCCGCCCGGCTGCCTGACGGCGTTTCAGTACACGGGGCTGATGACGGTGCTGGAGGCCGACGACCTGCTTTTTGACGCGGACGATGTGCGGCGACTGTTTCAGCTTTCGGGAGCAAATGTAACAGATAGCGAGATCGACGGAATTTTGAAAGAATCCGTGGGCTATCCGCTGGGTGTGGCCATCACGGCGCGGTGCATGTCTCCGGGCAAGCCGTGGACACCGGAGCTGGTGGCGCGGGTGTTCCACGAGGTGTTCCTCTACTTTGAGACCGCCATCTACCGGCGCTTTGACCTGCCGGTGCGGCGCTTCCTGTTGGAGCTGGCTCCCTTTGAAAGCTTTGACCTGGAAATGGCGCGGATGGTCAGCGGCGATCCCCATGCCGGCGAACGGCTGGACTGGCTTCTTCGATACACCACTATGCTGCGCTACGACGACTGCCAGCGCTTCCACTTCTGGTCGGGTTTCCGAGCTTTTCTCCTCTGGGAGATGGAACGGGAGTATACCGAGGAAAAGCGCCGCGCGCTACTCAGCCGCGGCGGGCTTTACTATGAGTTAAAGGAGGACTTCTCCAGCGCGCTGGACTGCTATACCAGGGGCGGCGACCATGCCAAGGTCTCCGAGCTGCTGGTGCGCAACGCCGAGCTGCACCCCGGCATGGGTCACTATGCCGAGATGGAAAAATACTACCGCAGCCTGCCGGAGGCGGAAATTCTCGCCTCTCCCTCGCTGATGCAGGGCATGAGCATGCTCTGCGCGCTGGCGATGGACTACGAAGGCTCGGAGCGCTGGTACGGCGAGCTGCAAGCATTTGCCGAGCGCTGCGGCAGGCAGGACGCCGCCGGAAAGCAGGCCCGCAGCCGCCTTGCATGGCTGGACATTTCTCTCCCCCAGCGGGGCGTGAACGGTCTGACGGAAACCATTCCCGCTGTGTTCCGGCTGCTGATGAACAAGGAAGTGACGCTGCCGTCCTTCTCCGTCACAAGCGCGCTGCCCAGCATCATGAACGGCGGCAAGGACTTTTCCGCATGGAGCAAAAAGGACGACCTGCTCTACAAAACCCTCCGTCTCCCCGTGGAGGCGGTGCTGGGGCGGGACGGCGTGGGTCTTGCGGACTGCGCCATCGCCGAGAGCAAGTTTGAAAAGGGGGAGGACGTGGCCGGTCGGATGCTGTCCCTTCTCCCACAGCTGAACGAGGTCCGCAACCGCGGCACGCCGGACATGGAGTTCGCCGTCAGTGGACTGCTGGCCCGCAGCCAGCTGGCAAGCGGACAGCCCGCCGACGCGCGGCGCACCATCGAGGTGCTCCGTGAATACTTTGCCGAGCGCGGTTTGACACGCTTTCTGCCCAATATGGACGCCATGCTCTGCCGTATTGACATGCACACCGGCGACCTTGACGCGGCGGACGCGTGGTATCGGGAAAAAGCCCCGCGGGAGCTGACGCACCTGAACGTCATGCGGCGCTACCAGTATCTCACCCAGGCCATGGTGGAGCTGGAGGACGGCAGGCCGGACACGGTGCAGCTGACGCTTGCCCCGCTGGAGCCGTATGTCCAAAACTGCGCCCGCATCATCGACGGCATTCACTTGAATGTCCTGACTGCCATTGCCCTGTACCGCAAGAAGGACGAGCGGTGGCGCGAGCGATTGACGGCGGCGCTGGATGCGGCGGCGGAGTACCGCTTCATCCGCACCGTCAGCGTATACGGCACGGCAGTGTTGCCGCTGCTGGAGGCACTGGACTGGGATGGCGACAAAAAGTGGTATAAGCAGATAATGGCGGCGGTACGGAAGCAGGCGGCATTCTACCCGCATTTCCTCGAACCCCGCCTTGCCCCCGGTGAGGAGTTGACGCCCACGGAGCTGCAAATTCTGCATCTGCTCTGCGCGGACAAGTCCAACGCCGAGATCGCGCAGATCATGGATGTGAAGCTGCCGACCGTGAAGACCCACGTCAGCCACATCCTCGACAAGCTGAACGTGAAGCGCCGGGCGGAGGCCAAGACCGCCGCGAAAAAGCTGCGGCTCATTCCGGATGACCTATAAAAGCTGTGCCTGTGCTTGAACGGGCTGGATATAAACCCTATATGTATATTCTAAAGGAGGATCTTATGAAAAAACGAGTATTGAGCCTGCTGATGGCGCTGACGCTCTGTCTGACGACGCTGCCCACGGCAGTCTTCGCCGACGTCACGGAGAACGGCGAAGGAAGCGGCGGGACACACTACGTCGCGGAGAGCGGCGGGACGCAGTATGAAACGGTGCAGGAGATCTTGGACAATATGGAGGAAGGCGAGATCACGCTGCTCGACAGCGTCACGGAAGACCTCACCGTCTCCGCCGCGACGACCATCCACATGAACGGGCACAGCATCACCGGCAATATTGATGCCACGGACAGTCTGACGCTGAACGGCGGCACGGTCGATGGTACTGTGAAGGTAGACGGCGGCACGCTCAACATGACCGCGCCCTCTGACGCTGCGGCTGCCATCGACGGCGGGCTGAACGTGGTTTCCGGCTCTGCCTTTGTCAGCGGCGCGCAGGTCGGCGTGAAGGGCACGCTGTACTTCGATGGCACGGATATGCTGATCTCCGGCGCAGTGAAGGCGGTCGAGCTGGATAGCGCGGCAGAGCCTGCCGCCAAAACGCTCTACGGCTCCGCCACAGTGAACGGCGATACCGCTGCGGAAGCTGGCTTTAACACCGATACCTATAAAGTAGGCGGCGAAATCGCAAAGAAGCTGACCAACAAACAGGTGGGCAGCACCACACCCGCAGCGCCGAGCCTGACGCTGACCGAAACGAGCAAGAGCCTTACCGCGGGCAAGACCGCCGTGTTCACTGCCAATTATACCGGCACGGACACGCTGAACGCCTATGTTCAGAGCAACGCGGTCAATGGCTGCTTTACCATCAGCCAGAAGAACAACGGCGACGGCACTTATACCGTCTCCGTCAAGATCGATGAGGAAACGCCCGGTGGCACGTATACGCTGTTCGTTCACGAGCTGGGGAACACCTCCGTGCAGGCAAGCGCCACCATCACCGTCACCGGCTTACCGGATGCAGCCGAGGTGAACGGCAAACAGTACAAGTCTCTCCCCAGGGCGCTGGACGCGGCGCAGGACGGCGACACCGTCAAGCTGCTGGCAGACCATACGACAAATTGGAGCGACGTCGAAGCGGGCGAGTATGCCACTTTGGCTGTCGTCAAGAAAACCTTGACGCTCGACCTGAACGGCATGACGGTGGATTATCTCACTGTGGGCGATGTGGTTTCTGACGAGGAGGGCGGAATCCTTGATTCCTACGACGGCAACCTGACCGTCGTAGAAAACGTTCAAGGGGGCAGCTACGGCAAAATCAAAAACCTCGAATTTGTAAAAGGTTCCCTGGCGATTCAGGGCGGCCGGATTGGAGATTTTGACGGAAGCAAACTTACCTGCAAAGAGAACAGCGGCACTGTGACCATCAGCGGCGGCATGGTATGTAACGCCACGGTAGGCGATGGCGCAACCGTCACCGTTTCTGGCGGCACAATGCACCAGGGTGAGTGGGTCAACAACGGCACACTGAACATTAAGGGTGGTACGTTCGGCGCGGTAAATTTCCATAACAACAGCGGGACCATCGCTATCAGCGGCGGCACGTTTAGTACGCTTAAGAACTACGACAACACCTCCAGCTTCCCGATTGCGCCTATATCCCTGCTGGCGCCGGGTCATGCCTTCTACAAGGACAATACAGTGCAGGACGGCAGCAGGAGAGATTTTCTGCAAGATGTAACCGTCAAGGAGCACACCCATACCATGGTGAACAACAAGTGCGCCTGCGGCTTTTCCTGCACCCACACGAACACCGAGGGCGCGAGCACCATCGGTGAAGACGGCAAGTGCACGGCCTGCGGGACACAGTTCGCGGCTGGCATCGGCGAAACCTATTATACCGATGTGCCGTCCGCGCTGGATGCGGCAACTGACGGTCAGACCGTCAAGCTGCTGGCAAACACGATGCTGCCCAGCGATACATATGTCAGCAAAACCCTCACACTGGATTTGGACGGACACAGTCTGAGCGGATACAGCTTGAATGTGGGCGGCCTTACGCCCACGAGTCAGGTTCGCACCGGTAAACTGACGGTCATTGACAGCAGCGGCGGCAACGGCGCGGTGGGCGTGACCGTGCGGGACGGCGGTACGCTGGTATTTGATCCGAAGAATGACCATACCCCTTTGCTCCAACTGGAGGTTTGGGGCGGCACAGTCGAGCTGTACGGCGGAAAGATTTCGAGAAGCGGTTTGCGGCTGAATAATGGCATCACATTGGGTAATCTGCTTCCCGGGCAAGCGGGACTGGCTTACTATCGTGGTGACACGCAGCTCACGCTGGAGGAAGCCGCTTCCCAGACCTGCGACCTGGTGGTAAAGTCGTGCAGCCACGGCGGCAAGAACGGCTTTGGCAACAACTCCACTGCCTGTCCCTACTGCAACGCGCCCGCGGTGGCTGAAACAGCCTTGTACAATGGCGAGGGCAACCGCCTGCAGCGGAGATTTGCTGATTTGCAGACAGCCCTTGACGCAGACAGAGACGGCGGCGCGACCCTTAAGCTGCTGGCCGACGTGACCGGCGATTATACCATCGACGGCACGCAGAACACGGGACTTGACCTGAACGGCTACTCCATCAAGGGCACGGTGACGGTCAAGGCGGCTGCGGGCAGCACCACCACCACCTTGAGCAACACGAAAAACACGACCACGGCCAGCATTGATAATGTCGTTGCCCACAGGGGAGCGAACCTTGCCGGGTCGGGTAAGCCTGCCGTGATCGGCACATTGACGTTGGCAGAGGGCGCGACGTGGAAAACGATTCTGAATGACACAGCACTTGGATACAAGATGCTCAACGCGGACGGCACCCACAAGTGGTATGCCCGGGATGATGTCAAAGGCTCGCAGTTGAACAATGTTATTATCAATAGACTGCCCATCACGACCAAGATCTTGAATCTGAAGGTCGATGGCAAGAACCTGACGAAGGTGGAGCGCGGCACGACCGTCCAGCTCTGCGCCAGCTGCAATGCGAAGGATGTGACGGTGACGTTCTCCATCCTGAAGACGGGCGAAACAACGCCCATCACGCTGTCGGGCAACGATGTGCAATATACGACAGTCGGCACCGGCACCACCAAATTCTACGTCGCGGAGTATGCTTTCAACGATGTCGGCAGCTACACGATTTCTTTCACCGCCACCAAGGACGGCTATACGGTGACGAGCAACCACAAAAAGCTGACCGTCACCAAGCCGAACTTAAGCAATGCCGAGATCACATTCCCCTATGGCAATGAAGCGGCCTTTAATTATGTGACTGCGACCGGCGTGCCGACGTTTATCGTGACATACAAAGGCCAAACGCTGAAAAAAGATGTGGATTTCACCATTGCCGGCGGTGACAGCACCTACGATGTAGGGTCCTGTACGCTGACCATCAAGGCAACAGACAACGGCGATTATACCGGAAGTAAGTCTGCCGAATGGAAGGTCCGACCGCTCAAAGTAGAGGCTTCGGTCGGCGACATCATTAAGACATACGACGGAACGACAGACCTGCCTGCAAACACGAAAATCACATTTAAGAGCGCGGACAGCTATTATACTGGTACTACGCTTCGGCTGGCTAAGGGTAAAGATTATGAGGTGTCCAACGCCCACTATGATTCCGCCGATGCAAGCGAAACCGAAAAGACTGTCTCCTTCACCATCAAGTTAAAGAATGCGGGCTATGTCTTTGAAGACGGCACGACCCAAAAGGACTTTACACTGAACGGCGCGGATTTTGATGATAAGACCTTCCAGATCAATAAGGCCACCATCGACCAGAGTAACACCCAACTTTATCAGACCGTTTTCAACGATCTGGCAAAGACCTACGAGATCGATTTGAATCAAGTTCTGGATAAGATCCTTCCTGAGGGCGGCAAGTACGGCGATATCCAATATGGTAAGCCGAGCGTCTTCATGAACTCCGATTACTATCCCGTCGGCGGCGCAACCATCGGAAACGGCAATCTGAGCCTGTCCATCAACAAGGCCGCAAGCTCCAATCAAGGTGATGAAATTGGCACGGTGACCGTCCAGGTCGAAACCACGAACTATCAGCCGTTCACGCTGACCATCCATGTCAGTTTGCAGGACAAACTCGTTCTCGTTCTGGCTGAGGGCAATACTGTCAGCGCAAGCGAGATTACCTATGGTCAGACGCTGGCTGACAGTAAACTCACGGTCAACGGCACGATGAAAGACCCCAACACCAGTGCAACCGTCGACGGCACATTTACATGGACAGACGGCACAATCAAGCCCGATGCAGGCAGCTATGATGCCGAATGGACATTCACCCCGGCGGAGGGCTATGAGGAATACGCGACTGCGACCGGAACTGTGACCGTCAAGGTTGCACCCAAGTCCATCGAGGGCGCAACCATCACGCTGAAAAAACGCGAATTCACGTACAACGCGGCGGAGCAATCGCCGACGATCACCGGCGTGATGCTGAAAGGCTGGTCTGAAACCATCACCACCTACGATATTGTAAGCGGTGACAAGGCCATCAATGCCAATGACAGCATTACCCTGACCATCAAAGGTACCGGCAACTACACCGGAACTGCCACAGCAGAGTGGAAAATCATCCCTGCGAAATTGACCGTCAGCGTTCCAAGCGAAGTCAAAAAGGAGTATGACGGAACCACCAACGCAACGGTGACGCCGACCTTTAACGGGCTGCGAGGCAAGGACAACCTCACCGCAGCGGATTACAGCGTCACGGCTGCTTTTGACAACGCCAAGGTGGGGTACAAAAAGACCGTTATCGGCAAAGTGACACTGAACCAAACAGAAACAGCAAAAAACTATGTGCTGACGAACGATGGAAATTTCAGCACTGACGACGGCACCATTACAAAGGCCGTTGCCCCCACAGTGCAGCCCGTTGAGCTGACCATCTACAATGGTGTGCAAGCGGACTATTATGTCGATCTGCCGTCGCTGCCTGACATGGGTAAAGGCAAATCCTATGGTACAGTAGGCTACAGAAAGACGCATACGATCAACTTGTCTGAAGGGTACAAAGCCCAAAGTGATTTGCGCGCCGATCCTGAAAACCTAAATACTCTCCGGTTATTGCTGCACATGACTCAGACCGGCAGCCTGACAGGAGAAATCGGCACGGTCACGATTCCGGTCACCACCTCCAACTATCAGGACATCACCCTGACTGTCAAGATCAGCGCGAAGAACAGGATCACTCCCACCGGCACACCGACGCTGAGCAAGAACGCCATCATCTACGGCGACGCCCTGAATACCATCGCTCTCTCCGGCAAGCTCCATGATAATGTCAACAACGTGGATGTCGATGGAACCTTTGAATGGGTGGACGGCACGCATATACCCGTGGTTGGGAACGGTACCTATGCAGCCGAGTGGATTTTCGAACCGACTGACACCGAGAAGTATTTAACGGTTTCGGGAAGATCGAATATCACTGTCGAAAAGGCTCGACAGTACGGCAAGCTCAGCATGGCGGGCTATACTTACGGTAAAACGCCCAGCACACCGACCTTGACAGACCAGACGGGCGATTTGAATGCTCAAGTGACCTACAGTTATGCCGCTGCGGACAGCGGCTCTGTTCAGACGTGGGATATCAGCAATCCGCCCGCGCTGAACGCCGGTACCTACCGTATGTACGCCAGCATTGGTGATACGGATAACTACTACGGATTTGAAGCTGTGTATTGCGAATTTGTGGTAGCAAAGGCAACGCCGACCTACACCGTTCCCACCGGGCTGACGGCAAAATACGGTCAGACGCTGGCGGATGTGACGCTGCCGGACGGCTGGAGTTGGATGGATAGCAGCGAATCTGTGGGCGGCGCTTCGACTGCCGCCAAGACCTTCCAGGCAAAGTTCACTCCGAAGGACACCGAAAACTACAACACAGTGGAGAACATTGAACTTGAAGTCACGGTGAACAAGGCAGATGGCGGCAACTTCAAAACGGTCGAGCTGGAGCAGAAGTACACGGACGCCTCGGATCACACCTACACGCCGGACTGGGCCGGACTGCCCGCCGGGCAGGACTGGACGTTCAGCAGCGAGGCGAGCATCGTCCTGCCCAAGCAGGACTTCGCAGCGGACGGCAACTTGCTGACCTATGCCATCTCCGGCGGCAAGGCGGGTGACAAGATCACCCTCATCCTCAAGGCGTCCTGTGACAATTACGAGAATTTCACCATCACGCTGAACGTCACTCTGACAGAAAAGGACGATCAGAAGCCGTTGACCATCACCGGCAACACTTCCGTAATCTATGGTGAAAAGCTGACGCTGACCACTACCGGCGGCTCCGGCATGGGTGCTGTAACCTACCGCATCGACAATGCTATCAGCACCGGCGAGGCGACCATCGATCCCAACACCGGCGTTCTGACTCCGGTCAAGGTCGGCTCTGTGAGTGTCATCGCGACCAAGGCAGGCGACAACAACTATAACGACGTCACCAGCGCCCCCTTCGTGCTCATGATCAAACCGGCCACTCCCACCGGTGAGCCGAACTACACCATCAAGGCAACTGCCGGGGCTGGCGGCTCCATTTCTCCCTCCGGCAATGTCAGCGTTCGTGAGGGTGGTGATCAGACCTTCACCATCACCCCGGATAAGGGCTATGCTGTTGCCAATGTCAAGATTGACGGCAAGAGCATTGGCGCGGTGAAGTCCTACACCTTTGAGAATGTCAGCAGCCCCCATACCATCGAGGCCATCTTCGTCAAGGGCACTGCCAGCGCCAGCACCGGAGACAGCAGCAATCTTCCGCTGTGGAGCGCCCTCCTGCTGGCAAGTACCCTTGCTCTGGCCGGCGCCGTCCACCTTAAGAGAAAACGTGCACGGTAATCGTTTTATCACACCTTTAAGGCCAACAAACAGCTCAGCTTCCGGTATTGCCCGGAAGCTGAGCTGTTCCTTTTTCATCACTACAAGAAGCTAATCAATGACATTTTGAGCTGCGCCGCTATCCCAGCGCGGCAAGGAGACAGCATTATGAAAAGAATCACAAGAATCATTCGTCCGATCATCTGCATGGCCGTCCTTCTCTTCGCCATGACCACGGCAGTTATGGGCTGCTATCAGAAAGAGACGGAGCCTATCGACATCCCCGGCAGAACGCCTTCCGGCACATCTGCGCCTCAGCCATCAGCGACTCCTGAAGTGATAAAAATAATGGTAGACACAAAAGTGTCTACCATTATTTTTATGCTATTATAGACATGGAGGTGGCAATATGGCTGGTAAATACACGATGCGAAGCAAAGAAGAAAAGTTAGCTATTGTAAAGAGGAATTTAGCAGGAGAAACTTCAAGGTCGCTCGAAAGAGAAACAGGATGCAGTCATCGGTTAATACAAGAGTGGACCAGAAAGTATCTAGCAGAAGGTGAAGCCGGGCTGGAAGTTAAGAAGAAACCCGGGAATCCTTTATCTCGTTATGAGCGCCGGAATGAACTGACCTACGAGGAGCAGCTGCAATACCAAATCGAACTGCTGAAGCGAGAGCTGGTCAAGAAAGAGGCGGAGGTACTTCGTTTAAAAAAACGGAACGAACGAAAAGGGGGCGATGCCCGAAAAAGATGATCCGAGAGATGTATGCCGAGATTCAAAAGCAGACAGACAAACATTCTGTCAGCGAACTTTGTGAAATCTACGGTGTTTCTCGCAGCGGCTACTACAAGTGGCTGAAGCGAGCAGGACAGTTAAATGGGAACTCAGCGATACTTTTGACAATTTCCTCGTTATGAAGCCGGCAGAGCGCCTTCTGAAAAGAAAAATGAGCACCGAACACCAAGTCCTTTTGCACAGCGACCAAGGTGTCCAGTACTCATCCGCAGGTTATTGTAACCTGCTTAAAGAATACAATGTAATTCAAAGTATGTCAAGGGTCGGAAACCCTCGCGACAACGCAGTTATGGAAAGCTTTTGGGGGCGATTCAAGGACACGCTGCGCAAGCACTTCCGTTACTGGGAATGTGATGATCTGAGATCTACCATTGAGCAGGCAATCTACTATTTCAACAATGAACGACCCGTCCGCAAACTAAAAGGTAAACCACCAGTCCCGTATAGAACAGAACGGGTGGCATAAGAAATTTTGTGTCTACTAACTATTGACTACTTCACTACCTTATTAAAAGAACTGCGGATACTTCGCAAATGGCAGCGGAAATCAAAACGCTGTTTATCCGCAATCATATTTACCTCCATACGGATTCCGAGAAAGATGTTCAAGTGCTTCGAGAGAGATTTTTAGAATGGAAAAACCGAAATGCTTGTAAACTGAACGGAAAATATTGAATTTCGTTAAGCCGTGTGTTATACTGTTTAAGTGGTTAGTTTCAGTATAGCACACGGCTCGTTTTCAAAAAAATGAAGCCACCTTACGCCAGCTTACTCCACGGCTTACGCCATTAGATTTTCCGCTATCTGAATTAGGCGTAATTGAGCTTACCCCAGCTTCAAACGAGTAGATGCCGGTCTGGACTTATAGACGCTAAGCGGAGCTTATCTAAGGCTGGTCACGAAAATCCCGACAATGAAGTCACAAGGTTCTGCAAAAAATGAAGAAAATAATGTAGCTCAGACAGCTGCAGTTGCTCCAGCAGAGACAGCAAAAGTTGATTTCTCCAACGTAAAGATTGAGCCAATCTTTGAAGAAATGGTAGATTTCGATACATTCAGTAAGTCTGATTTCCGTGCAGTAAAGGTTAAAGAGTGTGTTGCAGTACCGAAGTCAAAGAAAC
>ENA-OYZO01000760-OYZO01000760.1-human-gut-metagenome-genome-assembly--contig:-NODE-760-length-12636-cov-7.315555_pt1 | contig 12636 bp, 8 predicted proteins | sample MGYA00243293_ERZ653481 | MGnify/ENA primary metagenome ERZ653481 (study PRJEB26926, sample SAMN06165094) | human gut metagenome | biome: ENVO:00009003; feature: ENVO:2100002; material: ENVO:00002003... | reverse complement strand
ACGAGATCCTGAGATGTCTCGTGGGCTCGGAGATGTGTATAAGAGACAGTTTATTACCTTTGCACCGTTGAAACATTCTGCGACTTCTTGCTGTGGCGAGAATTGTTTATCAGATTTCCGGTTCAATAATAAATATCCCATATAAATCATATATCACAAGGTAAACTTGCCCAAGTTGCTTCCTACAACAACTGCAACTGTGCACTTATGCCTTTCAATAAAAGTAAATTTTAAACCATTCACATATATACTGTATGTATAACATCATTCAACTGAACGACAAAAATTTGTCGGAACTACAAACTATTGCCCAAGAACTGGGTATAAAAAAAACAGACTCACTCAAAAAAGAAGAACTTGTTTACAAGATACTTGACGAACAAGCTATCGCAGGCGCTACCAAGAAAGTTGCCGCCGACAAGCTGAAGGAAGAGCGTAAAGGGGAAAAGCAAAAACGCTCGCGCGTCACTGTAAAGACCGTAAAAAAGGAAGGTGCCGACAAAGTGTTCTCAGCCAATAAAAACGGAGACCTCACCAAAGCCAAAACAGAGGAAGCACCGGCTGCGAAAGAACAACCCAAAACTGTGGAAGCACCCCAAGAACCGACCATAGAAGCTGCAACGCCGGCGCCAGCCAAAGAAGCCGCCGTACCCAAACGCAAACCGGGACGCCCCCGCAAGGTAAAGGAAGAGACTGCCGCACCCCAAGCAACGGAAACCCCGAAGGTTGCCGAACCGGAATTGAACTTCGAGGCTAAAGCTCCGAAAACGGAACCCCAAGCGGAAGCTAAAAAAGTGGAAGCTAAAAAAGCCGTGAAGAATATCGTACCGGACGAAAGCCCTATCCTGGCCGAAGCGGCAGATGACTTCATCCCCATTGAAGACCTCCCTACGGAAAAAATAGAATTGCCATCCGAACTTATCGGCAAATTCGAAGCGACCAAAGCAGAAACTCCCGCAACTCCCACTCCTGCCGTTGCCCCTGCCGAACTGCAACCGCAACAGCCACAACGCCCACGCCTCCGTCCCCGTGACAACAACAACCCATATAATAATAACAACAATAATAACCGTACCGGTGGCTATAACCAACAGCGCCCCGCGCAGCAGCGCCCTGCACAACCCTATAACAACGGAGAGAACTATCCCGCCGCTCCGGAACGCAAACCCGTAATAGAACGCGAGAAAGCGTACGAATTCGACGACATCCTCACCGGAACCGGTGTACTGGAAATCATGCAGGATGGCTACGGCTTCCTCCGTTCCTCCGATTACAACTATTTGTCCTCACCGGACGATATTTACGTATCACAATCACAAATCAAATTGTTCGGCCTGAAAACCGGTGATGTGGTAGAAGGCGTAATCCGTCCCCCGAAAGAAGGCGAAAAGTACTTCCCGCTGGTAAAAGTATCCAAAATAAACGGACGTGACCCGGCTTTCGTACGCGACCGCGTACCGTTCGAGCACCTCACCCCCCTCTTCCCGGACGAGAAGTTCAAGCTTTGCAAAGGCGGATACTCCGACTCTATGTCGGCCCGTGTCGTAGACTTGTTTGCCCCCATCGGCAAAGGTCAGCGTGCCTTGATTGTGGCACAGCCCAAAACCGGTAAGACCATCTTGATGAAAGACATAGCCAACGCCATTGCCGCCAATCATCCGGAAGTCTACATGATTATGCTGCTCATCGACGAACGCCCGGAGGAAGTTACCGACATGGCGCGTACCGTCAATGCGGAAGTAATCGCCTCTACCTTCGACGAACCGGCAGAACGCCACGTGAAGATTGCCGGCATCGTCCTTGAAAAAGCAAAACGCATGGTGGAATGCGGACACGATGTTGTCATCTTCCTCGACTCCATCACCCGCCTGGCACGTGCCTACAACACCGTATCCCCGGCTTCCGGCAAAGTGCTTTCCGGTGGTGTGGATGCCAACGCATTACATAAGCCCAAACGCTTCTTCGGTGCAGCACGTAACATCGAGGGCGGCGGTTCACTGACCATCCTTGCCACTGCCTTGATTGACACTGGCTCAAAGATGGACGAGGTTATCTTCGAAGAATTCAAGGGTACGGGTAATATGGAGTTGCAGCTCGACCGCAACTTGTCCAACAAGCGTATCTTCCCGGCTGTCAATATCGTTGCCTCCAGCACCCGCCGCGACGACCTGCTGCAAGACAAGCAGACACTGGACCGCATGTGGATTCTCCGCAAGTACCTTGCCGACATGAATCCGATAGAAGCCATGGACTTCGTAAAAGACCGTCTGGAGAAGACCAAAGACAACGACGAATTCCTGATGAGCATGAACAGTTAACAACAACTGCATACAGATATTGTACAAAAGCTTCCATTTACGTTCATAAACGTAGGTGGAAGCTTTTTTTATATCCGTTTTTTCATACATTTGCCACCATACAATAACCTTGAACAAATAAAATCCAAATCTGATGAAAACGATTCACTCTTTTATGGGAATGGCATTGTGCAGCTTTCCGGTAATGGCACAGCAATCGCCCAATTTTCTTATTATCCAATGCGACCATCTGACCCAGCGGGTAGTAGGCGCATACGGTGCCGACCCCAGCTGCACTCCACCTATAGACCGAATTGCCTCCCAAGGTGTAACATTTGCCAACGCATACGTGGGATGCCCCCTCAGCCAACCGTCACGCGCTGCCTTATGGAGCGGACTGATGCCGCATCAAACCAATGTACGTTCCAACTCGGCCGAACACATCAATCCTCCGCTGCCCGACAGCATTCCGACCCTGGGAAGCCTCTTCACCGCCAACGGTTATGAGGCCGTCCACTTTGGCAAAACCCATGACATGGGTTCCCTAAGGGGATTCCGCCACAAGGAACCGGTTGCCAAGCCCTTCACCGACCCCGAATTTCCCGTCAACAATGACAGCTTTCTGGATGTAGGAACCTGCGAGGATGCCGTGGCCTATCTCAGCAATCCACCGCAAGAACCTTTCATCTGCATAGCCGATTTCCAAAACCCGCACAATATCTGCGGATATGTAGGCGAAAATAAAGGGGAGCACATAGATAGCCCCATCAGTACCCCACTCCCGCTACTACCCGAAAACTTTGAAGTGGAAGACTGGGAAAAACTTCCGTTGCCCATTCAGTACATCTGCTGCAGCCACCGGAGGATGATGCAAGCCGCCCACTGGAACGAGGACAATTACCGGCACTACGTCGCCGCCTTCCAGCATTACACGCGGATAGTGGCCAGACAGATAGAGAGTGTACTGGAAGCCCTCTACTCCACTCCCGCCGGCAAAAATACAATTGTCATTGTACTGGCAGACCACGGAGACGGAATGGGGTCACACCGCATGGTAACCAAGCAGGTCAGCTTTTACGAAGAAATGACAAATGTGCCCTTCATCATAGCCGGTCCCGGCATTCATCCCCGTCAAAAACCGGTGGAAGATTTACTGACCCAACCCACTATCGACCTGCTGCCCACTCTCTGTGAACTGGCAGGCATTCCGGTGCCTTCCTCCAAGCCCGGCATCAGCCTTGCCCCTTTTCTGCAAGGCGAGAAGCAAAAGAGGCAGCACCCCTATGCAGCCTCCGAATGGCACAGTGAATACGAAGTGACCGTCAGCCCGGGACGGATGATACGCAGTCCCAGATACAAATACACACACTATCTGGAAGGCAACGGGGAAGAACTGTATGATATGCTGAAGGATAAAGGAGAAAGACGAAACCTTGCCCATGACCCCAAATACTCAAAGATTCTGGCCGAGCACCGGGCACTGCTGGACGACTACATCCGCCGCACACAGGACGACTACCGAAGCCTGAAAGTTGAAGCCGACAAGAGATGGCGCAGCCACGCACCGGGATATCCCAACCACGAAGGACCCTGCGCCAGAGACATTATCAATAGAAAGTAAGCAAAAAGAACTAAAAAAAACAGAATAATATAGATGATTATCAGTGCCTTGACCGGCACTTCCATTCTTTTCGCCCATCCCGCTGCAAGTCTTCAATAATATTCTGCTTCAAAAGAAGGCAGTTAAAGGGATTTTTTGTACTTTTGCGCCTCAATAAGAGTAATTTGTAATTTAGTAATTGTAATTAGATACTATGTTCGATAATTTAAGCGAGAGACTTGAAAGGTCGTTTAAAATTTTGAAAGGTGAGGGCAAAATCACCGAAATCAATGTTGCGGAAACCCTGAAAGACGTACGTAAGGCACTTTTGGATGCCGACGTGAACTATAAGGTAGCCAAAAACTTCACCGATACCGTTAAGGAAAAAGCCTTGGGACAAAACGTGCTGACAGCCGTTAAGCCCAGCCAGCTGATGGTAAAAATCGTACACGATGAACTGACCCAGCTCATGGGCGGCGAGACTTCTGAAATAAACCTCGACTCCAAGCCTGCCATTATCCTAATGTCCGGTTTGCAAGGCTCTGGTAAAACAACTTTCTCCGGAAAGCTGGCCCGCATGCTGAAGAGCAAGAAGAACAAAAAGCCGTTATTGGTGGCTTGTGACGTGTACCGTCCTGCCGCTATCGAGCAGTTGCGTGTACTGGCTGAACAGATTGACGTACCGATGTACTCGGAAGCGGACAGCAAAAATCCGGTAGCCATTGCCCAAAATGCCATCCAAGAAGCCAAAGCCAAAGGTTACGACCTTGTAATTGTCGATACAGCCGGTCGTCTGGCAGTGGATGAGGAGATGATGAACGAGATTGCCGCCATCAAGAAGGCCATCAATCCGGACGAGATTCTGTTCGTAGTGGATTCAATGACCGGTCAGGATGCAGTGAATACCGCTAAGGAATTCAACGAACGGCTCGACTTCAATGGTGTAGTATTGACCAAACTGGATGGTGATACCCGCGGTGGTGCCGCCCTTTCTATCCGTTCGGTGGTAAACAAGCCCATCAAGTTTGTAGGTACCGGTGAAAAGCTGGATGCCATCGACCAGTTCCATCCCTCACGTATGGCCGACCGTATTCTCGGTATGGGTGACATCGTATCTTTGGTGGAACGTGCGCAGGAACAATATGACGAGGAAGAAGCCAAACGCCTGCAAAAGAAGATTGCCAAGAACCAGTTCGACTTCAACGACTTCCTGAGCCAGATTGCACAAATCAAGAAAATGGGTAACTTGAAGGAACTTGCCTCCATGATACCGGGCGTAGGTAAAGCCATCAAGGATATAGACATTGACGACAATGCCTTCAAGAGCATTGAAGCCATCATCTACTCCATGACTCCGGAAGAACGCAGCAATCCGGCCATTCTGAACGGTTCACGCCGCCAGCGCATTGCCAAAGGTAGCGGTACGAATATTCAGGAAGTAAACCGCCTGCTGAAACAGTTTGACCAGACCCGCAAGATGATGAAGATGGTCACTGGCAGCAAGATGGGTAAGATGATGCCGAAACTTAAAAGATAAGATAACAGCCTATGACACTGATTGATGGAAAAGCAATTTCAGAGCAAGTAAAGCAAGAGATTGCAGCAGAAGTAGCCGAGATAGTGGCTCGTGGGGGTAAACGCCCGCATCTGGCCGCCATTCTTGTAGGACACGATGGAGGTAGCGAAACCTACGTCGCCGCCAAAGTAAAGGCATGCGAAGTTTGCGGATTCAAGTCCTCACTTATCCGCTACGAGGCAGACGTTACTGAAGAGGAACTGCTCGCCAAGGTACGCGAATTGAACGAGGATGCGGATGTGGACGGTTTCATCGTACAGCTTCCCTTGCCCAAGCATATCTCCGAGCAGAAAGTGATTGAAACCATCGACTACCGTAAGGATGTGGACGGTTTCCATCCCATCAATGTGGGACGGATGTCCATTGGTCTTCCCTGCTATGTATCCGCTACCCCCAACGGTATCCTCGAACTGCTGAAGCGCTATCAGATAGAGACTTCAGGCAAGAAATGCGTGGTATTGGGACGCAGCAACATTGTAGGCAAACCCATGGCTGCCCTGATGATGCAGAAAGCTTATCCCGGCGATGCCACAGTGACCGTATGCCACAGCCGCAGCAAAGACCTGGTAAAGGAATGCCAGGAAGCGGACATCATCATTGCTGCGTTGGGACAACCGAACTTTGTTAAGGCGGAAATGGTCAAGGAAGGCGCTGTCGTTATTGATGTAGGTACTACCCGTGTGCCCGATACCTCCAAGAAATCCGGATTCAAGTTGACCGGTGATGTGAAATTCGACGAAGTAGCTCCCAAATGTTCATTCATTACCCCCGTACCGGGAGGCGTAGGTCCCATGACCATCGTTTCCCTTATGAAGAATACATTGCTCGCCGGCAAGAAAGCAATCTACCAATAACAAGGCGATGAAAACGCTCGCCGTCTTCATTGTTGTCCTACTGTATAGCGTAACCCTTTCCTCGCAGGAAAGGATTACGCTATTATTTGTCGGCGACCTGATGCAGCACCAGGCACAAATAGACGCTGCACATGTATCTGAAGGAAAATATGACTACTCCTCCTGCTTCTCCCTCATAAAAGAGCAAATATCCCAGGCAGACCTCGCCATAGGAAATCTGGAAGTCACATTGGGGGGCAGGCCCTATCGGGGCTATCCTATGTTCAGCGCCCCCGATGAATATCTTCAGGCCATAAAGGACGCCGGATTCGATATTTTACTGACAGCCAACAACCACTGTCTGGACCGTGGAAAAAAGGGAATGGAGCGTACCATACAATTGCTTGACTCCTCCGGTATTCGTTACGCAGGCACCTACAAGAATCTGTCGGAGCGCAGGCAACGCTATCCCCTGTTCATCAACAGAAACGGCTTTCGCATTGCCCTACTCAACTATACTTACGGCACCAATGGTATCAAGGCTACCTCTCCCAATATCGTAAACTATATTGATAAGAATACCATCCTGCAAGATATCCAAAGTGCCAAGGCACGCCAACCGGATGCCATTATTGCCTGCATGCATTGGGGAGAGGAATATCAGTCCCTTCCCAACCGTGAGCAACGCGAACTGGCCAACTGGTTGCTCCAACAAGGCGTAACACATATTATCGGTTCACACCCTCACGTCATTCAACCGATGGAACTACGTACCAACGGTACCGAACAGCACATCATAGTCTACTCCTTGGGAAACTTCATTTCCAATATGAGCAAGGCCAACACTGACGGCGGCCTCATCTTCACTTTGCAGTTGGAGAAACATCCTCTCCCCCAACCCATCCGTCCCTCTTACACCGGTCAGAGTCAGACGCCCCTGCCAGACTCCAATCCTCTGCCTTTTCCATACTGTCGTGTTTCCTATTGTGGATATAATCTGGTCTGGACCGGCCGGCCGGAACTTACTAAAGAAAAAAATTACATTCTTTATCCTGCCAGTTTTCCTACAGAACATTTAACGCCGGAAGCTCGTAAACACCTGGAAATCTTTGTCAAAAGCTCTCGAAAGCTGCTCCAGCAGCACAATATAGGTATCTACGAGAAGAAAAAATAATGCAGAAATCTCAAAAATTTTCGTCTCATTCTTTGCAATATTAAAGATTATCCCTATCTTTGCACCGCATTTAAGAAATGCACTAACATGGTGGCTGTAGTTCAGTTGGTTAGAGCGTCAGATTGTGGTTCTGAATGTCGTGGGTTCGAGTCCCATCTGCCACCCGCAAAGAAGAGGAAATTCGAAAGAATATTCCTCTTTTTTTGTTATTGTCCAAACAATCCCCCAAAGGGAGGCAACGTGGAATCAATGTAAAAAATTGTAGGGATACTCCTCACAGAGTATCCCTACATCATAGGAAGGAATCAATTACCTAAACCAGTCCTTGTACAAAAGAGTTTACTTTCTCAAAATGTTCAAAATAGCTGGAAACTTATTCCGATATTTTGCATTCTGTATCAATCACACTTAATAGTACTTCCTTCCTTACTTTATCAAGCCAGTGATAAGACAACCCGTTATCACCTTATAGAAATAAGAATACAAAAAGAATATTTCATCTTTCAAAAAACATTCTATACCAATAACTCTACTATTTTCGATTTCCGACATGCAAATATAACCCTTTTTGTTTATACGAAAAGCAAAATCAGTTATCTTTGCAAAGATGAAATTCAATCAAATATGAAAATTCTCTGGATAGACCTCAATAGCTCGTATGCACACTCTTCGTTGGCACTCCCTGCACTGCACGCACAAATAGCAAAGAACAATTCCGTAAAATGGGAAATCGTATCTGCCACCATCAATGAAAACGTAGGAATGATTGTCGACGAAATATACCGGCACCAACCCGACATCATTGCCGCAACGACATGGTTGTTCAACCACGAACAACTGTTGCACATCACAGCGAGATTAAAAGCATTGCTTCCCAATAGCTACTTCATCTTGGGTGGACCTGAATTCTTAGGAAACAATGAAGACTTTCTGCATAAAAACCCTTTCATCGACTGTGTATTCAGGGGAGAGGGAGAAGAAGCATTCCCCCAATGGCTGTCTTGCTGGAACCAGCCGGAAAAGTGGAACAGTATTCCGGGACTCTGCTATATGAATCCTCAAAAGCAATATATAGACAACGGCATAGCCCGTGTACTTAACTTTTCACGGCTCGTACCACCGGAAAACAGCTGTTTTTTCAACTGGAGCAAACCATTCGTACAACTGGAGACTACCCGAGGCTGTTTCAACACATGCGCATTCTGCGTCAGCGGTGAAGAAAAACCGGTGCGCACACTGTCCATTGAAAGTATCCGTGAACGCCTTCAAATTATCCACAGTCATGGAATAAAAAACGTACGCGTCCTCGACCGGACCTTTAATTATAATCCGCGCCGTGCTAAAGAATTACTGCAACTTTTCCTGGAATTCAACCCGGACATATGCTTTCACTTAGAAATACACCCTGCACTATTATCCGAAGAGCTGAAAAATGAATTGAAAAAGCTACCTAAAGGATTGCTCCATCTCGAGGCCGGTATTCAAAGCCTGCGCGAACCGGTCCTCCAGAAAAGCCGTCGGATGGGAAGCCTGGAGGACTCACTGCAAGGTCTTCGTTTCCTATGTTCCCTACCCAATATGGAAACACACGCCGACCTCATTGCCGGCTTGCCTCTATACCACCTATCCGAAATATTTGAAGATGTGCGTACACTTGCCGGATACAATGCCGGCGAGATACAGCTTGAATCCCTGAAGTTACTTCCCGGCACAGAAATGAGAAGAAGAGCGGAAGAACTAGGCATCCGATATTCTCCTCTCCCCCCTTATGAAGTGCTTCAAACAAATGAAATCAGTGTCAACGAGCTTCAAACAGCCCGGCAACTGTCACGTCTTCTGGATGGATTCTATAACACAACTGCTTGGCAAGCCATCACCCGCAAGCTGATTCTGGACGACAACGACTTCCTACGTCGCTTTCTGGAATTTTTAATCGATAAAAATCTTATAGACCAGCCCATGAGCCTGGAAAAGCGAGGCCTCGTACTCTATGAATTCTGCAGTATGCATTATCCGGCCTATAAAATCATGGTCACCATTGCCTGGATAGAGGCAGGCATGTCATTAAAGAAAAAACCAGCAGAGAAAGTCAAGACCAAGCGCCAGATGCCACCGGAATATTGGGAAGTCATCTATGGAAACTACAAAGAAAGCCTCCGCTTATGTTTTCTACCCATTGACGACAATACCCAAAATGGTTATTGGTTCGGCTTCGAATCGGAAATACAAAAAGCAGAACCAGTATTCAAAGCCAAAGGAATAATGGAGAGGTGTCAAAATACACAATCACCGCAGATTAACACAAATAAAAGTTCTTGATTATCAGAAATTCTATAGCAATCTGTGTAACCTGCGGCGAGTTATGCCCTCATTTCTTCTCCTATCCGCAGTGGAAATACTTCTCGACCAGTTTCAGCATCTCCTCCGGACTGTCTTGTATCTCTGCACGCAAGGTTCTATCCTCGTAAGAACGCAGTTTGGAAATAACCCCATCAACCATTGCAGGACTGAACACATGATATTGCTCAAAGACAGCACGCTGTCTTTCCAAACAATCGGCAGAAGCGGCACAACTGTCAGGAAGCTGTTCCAGTTGTTTCAACTTATCTTCATTTTCTTTCTTGTGGATATTTACATTGACATATGTTTTTTCTGCAATTCCTAAAGCATCGTCTATCTCAAATCCATAACGGCAAGCTACAGCAAGTCCGGCAATCAATTGATACAAATCGGCCGAACCGTCAGGCGAACGCATTTCCACCGTCTGTTTCTGTGTAGTATCATAATGACTTGGGGTCTCCAACGGATTTGCCAACATGCACATATCCGTTTTTGCCGACCAGCCCAACGGAACGCGTACCAATACCGAACGGTTGCGGTCGCCCCAGCAAATGTTGGTCGGTGCTTCCTGATGAGGAACCAGACGAAAATAGGAAGTAGGATTTGTATTACCGAAAGCCGTAATGGAAGAAGCCAGCTTCATCATGCCCGCAATGGCCTTACGGGCTGTTTCAGAAAGTGCCCCATCTTTCAGCATCTGGTTCTGCCCGTCCTTCATGATACGCATATGTATATGCAATCCGGAACCGGCTTTTCCTGCCGTGATTTTCGGTGCAAAAGTAATGTTATATCCATACTGGCTAGCCAGATTACGAATAACCCATTTTGCTATCACCAGTTGGTCAGCAGCCTCCTCGGCACGCACCGGCAGGAACTCTATTTCATTCTGCTCATAAATCTTATCGTCCAGCGTAAAATTACCGACTTCAGAATGCCCATACTTTATCTGTCCGCCTGCCTGCGCAATATATGACATACATTCCGTACGGAAATCATTGAACTTGGCATAAGGGGCCGATTCGTGATAACCACGCTGGTCGGTAGCCGGGAACAATCCGTCATTTTCAGAAATGACATAATATTCCAATTCTCCCATAGCCTGAAATTCCATCCCCGTAACCGTAGTGAATGCCTGACATGCCTTACGCAGGGTATATTCCGGAGAACTTTCCAGCGGTTCACCATCCTTATTGAAATAAGAACAGAGCATTGACAGTGTGGGCAATTCAGAAAAAGGGTCTATAAAAGCGGTCCGGAAACGCGGCACTACATACAAATCACTGCTACCGGCCTCTATAAACGGAAACAAGCTGGAACCATCTACGCGTTCACCACATGTAAGTATGGCATCAAGGTATGCTTCATTATTGATGACAAAGTTCAGTGTCTTCAGTCTCCCGTCTGCCGCAGGATACATGAAGTTCACCATACGAATGTCGTTCTCCTTTATATAGGAAACAATGTCTGCTTTCGTAAATTCGGAAGCCGGTTTTTGAAGGGCAGCCACCAATAGATTGGGGCTCATGGATAATTCCTGGTTCATAATACGCTGATTGTTTTTAGTTTTCTATATGGTTAACAAAACACATGCAATTTTCTGTCACAATAAAAAACTGCTGTTTCGCAAAGATACTAAAAGTTGTATCAGAAAAAAAACAAACAACCTAAATCTTATCAGAGAGCCTCAACCTTTTCCGTCGTATCCCCACTTCACGTAAATAGCCCCCCAAGCAAATCCTGCTCCGAATGCTGTAAAAATCAGTTTATCCCCCTTTTTCAGCTTATCCTCGAAATCCCATACACACAATGGAAGCGTGCCGGCACTTGTATTTCCATACCGTTCTATATTGACCATTACCTTTTCAGGAGATACTCCCAAGCGTTGCGAAACAGCAGTAATTATACGCATGTTTGCCTGATGGGGAATCACCCAGTCAATGTCCTCCTTCGCCAAGTGATTCCTCTCCATGACCGCCTCACAAGCATCCGCCATATTGGCCACAGCATATTTAAAGACTGTACGTCCTTCTTGATAAATATAATGCATCCGATTGTCCAGTGTATAGTAAGATGGAGCACATACGGAGCCTCCCGCTTTGATATGTAAAAAGGGCAGACCTTTCCCGTCTGTTCTCAATACGGCATCCATTACTCCCATACCTTCCCGGGTGGGTTCCAGCATGAAAGCGGCAGCACCGTCACCAAAAATCGGACAAGTGGCACGATCGGTATAATCAATCACCGACGACATTTTATCAGCCCCTACTACAATGACCTTCTTGTATTTTCCCGAACGGATAAAATTGGCTCCAGTTTCCAATGCATACAAAAAGCCACTACAAACAGCCTGCATATCAAAAGCAAAAGCATTCTTAAGCTTTACTCTCTCACATAATATGGATGCTGTTGAAGGAAAATGATAATCGGCCGTTGTAGTGGCCACAATCACCAAATCAATATCATCAGGATTAGATTTTGTACGTTGCATTAATTGTTTTACAGCTTTACGGGCCATATACGAAGTCCCCAATCCTTCTTCGTGCAAGATACGTCTTTCCTTTATACCGATACGCCCCATTATCCACTCATCTGTCGTATCTACCATTTTGGATATTTCTTCATTGGTCAGAATATAGTCAGGAACATACCCTCCCACTCCCGTAATTACTGCATTTATTTTCTCCATTAATTCTAGCTAGTTTAGTATTGGAATCGGCTCAAAGATAATATTCTTAAAACGCCGAGCGCAAATATACTGAAAAGCTGTCTCTTATACACATCTCCGAGCCCACGAGACATCTCAGATCTCGTATGCC
>ENA-OYZO01000754-OYZO01000754.1-human-gut-metagenome-genome-assembly--contig:-NODE-754-length-12744-cov-6.324533_pt1 | contig 12744 bp, 10 predicted proteins | sample MGYA00243293_ERZ653481 | MGnify/ENA primary metagenome ERZ653481 (study PRJEB26926, sample SAMN06165094) | human gut metagenome | biome: ENVO:00009003; feature: ENVO:2100002; material: ENVO:00002003... | reverse complement strand
TAAGCACGCCGCCAGCGTTCATCCTGAGCCAGGATCAAACTCTCTGATAAAATGTTTGATTCACTCAAGATAACAACTAGCTATCTCTCGTTTTACTGTTTTTGGTTTTTCAAACCGTTCTTAAAAATGTAAAGAATTTTCGAGAATCGTATGTGTTTCACTGTTTAGTTATCAAGGTTGTCTGTCTTGCGACAGCTTGTTTACTTTACCACATCTCTTTTTCTTTGTCAAGAACTTTTTTCAAGTTTTTTCAAAGTTTTTCGAACTCTTCCGGATTTCCGAACTGTTCTTCTGATCTGTGATTGTCGGCTCTGTTCAAGCGACTTGATTACTTTAACATATTCGTTTTAAGTTGTCAAGCACTTTTTTTAATTTCTTTTTTTCTTTCAGAAATCACTTTAAATTGTCTCTTTCTAAGAAACAATTATTTCCGACAGCTCAACTAATATAACACCGAAAGCAGTCCCTGTCAACAGTTAATTTCATAATTTGACAAACTTTTTATATTTTCACCCTAATCTCCACTAAATTCCCAACAGCCATCCAGTCTATCTGACACCGGAATTCCAACCATCCTCCCCATCTACCCTTCCTATATCATGCAGCATCCATATACCATATATACACAACACCCCAGCTTTTCCTTCCCCTTCATACTATATATAGAAAACTTTTCTATTCCACCAAACTAACAAACCACCATTATCCTTCTCCCTCAGCCACCAGTCACAGCCAACAGCCAGCAGCCCAAACAATTCTCTTCGGCGACATTTGCAGGGTCTTTAGAAAATCTTAGCCCGGGAAGATCAGCGTTATTCGCAGATCACTCACTGTCTGAGCCGCTTCGCGGCGAGTTTGAGTTATCTGCGAATGCTTTTAGCTGATCTTCCCGGGCTTAGTTTTTCTTAAGACCCGAAACCGAGCCGAAGAGAATTGTTTGGGGCTGCGTCCCCCTTTAGCAGATTTTCCGGGGCTTAGCTTTTCTTAAGGCCCGAAACCGAGCCGAAGAGAATGATTTGAGCTTGCGTCCCTCTTAGCTGATCTTCCCGGGCTTAGTTTTTCTTAAGACCCGAAGCCAAGCCGAAGAGAATGATTTGAGCTTGCGTCCCTTTCATCTAGAATAAAACCCACTCTCAACCTCCACCGGAATCACCCTCTCCTCAATCCCCTCAATCTCAATAAACCTCTGTCTCCCCAACATCTCCACCATCTGCGCAAGCAGCTCCCTGCTCCCCTGCGCCTCCATCTCCACGCGGTCATCCCAGTTATTTCTCACCCAACCGGTAACCCCCAAAGAACTGGCAATATAACAGGCCCGATAGCGAAATCCAACTCCCTGCACTCTCCCCGAAAACCAATAATGCTTCCTTATCAGATTCTCTCTCATCTCCGAACCCTTCCCATCCTGAACATCATGCTTTTTCCAGACTCCCCGGCCTTTCTCATACTCCTCAGCAATCTCCTCACCTGTCTCAGAATCCTGCAGAAACGTTCTGTACTTCTTTCTCTTAAAATCAAATATACTCAACAGCAACCCTCTCTCACAGCTACTGTGCCGGCAACTTGATTTCCCGAACATTCTCATGTCTTTCCTGCCAGCCTGTTTCAGGAATCACTCTGCCGCCACACTACAATCACACCCTGATCACAAATCCGTCTTTTCTCGCTTTCGCTTTCGGATATTCCCCGGAGCGATAACCAAGCACACAATGACCAATTCCAACATAAGACTCCGGCACACCCCACTCTGCCTTCAATGCCTTTCCTTCTTCAGAAGCAAACACCTCTCTTGCACGATGAATCCAGCAGGAATCAACCCCAAGGGCATGAGCAGCATTCATCAGATTTCCCATAACCAGACTTCCATTTTCCACACATGTAGGCATATTACTGTCTGCAAAGACCACAACAACTGTCGGTGCCCCATAGAACGGATCACTCTCAGTCCCCATCACATCCGCATTCATTTTAGAAAGCTTCGCAACAAGTTCCGGATTCTGTGTTACTACCATAAGTGTACCCTGTTGTCCCATTCCGCTTGGTGCGTATTCCCCTGCTTCAAGAATTTCATTCAACACTTCTTCCGGCACCAGATCTTCTTTATAACCACGTACACTTCTTCGCTCCAAAAGATTTTTTATTGTTTCATTCATGTCTCATATCCTCCTGTATTTATTTTCATCACTGTCAAAGCAACATTACTGTCCACCACGTTCTCAGCAACACAGCCAGGCAACAATATCTTCCTATATTATAGCACTACATCTACCAAAACTCACCTGTATTTCCCATAATTTTCAGGCAATTTTCCTTGCCCCTGCATCACAACTGGTCTATAATAAAGAACAGACTAACATGAGGTATAAACTATATGAACAAAAAAGAAATTTCTGAAATCAAGAAACAGTTCACTCCCGAGAACTGTTCTCTCACCCGCATCTGCGGATGTTACGTTGACGGAGAAAAGAATAAAAAAACCGAACTGAAAGAAGCATTTCTCTCTTTATCAGAAGAAGAAATGTTCAAATACTTTGAAATTTTCCGCAAATCCCTTTCCGGAACAATAGGAAAAAATCTGATGAACATGGAATTTCCTCTCGAGCAGGAAACTGAGGGCGGAACTCAACATTTTCTTATGAAACTGAGAGAAAGCAAACTGACCGATGATGCACTGGTAGAAAGTTTCTACGATAAGATCATTGAAAACTATGATTATCCCGAAAACTACTACATCATCCTGATCCATGGAGTATATGATATCCCCGGAAAGTCTTCCGACGGTGCAGAAATGTTTGATGCATCTGATGAGATTTATGAGCACATCATGTGCTGTATCTGTCCTGTAAAACTCTCTAAGGCAGGTCTTTGCTACAATGCCGAAACCAACAGCATCCAGGACCGTATCCGCGACTGGATCGTGGAACTTCCGGATGTTGCTTTCCTTTTCCCGCAGTTTAACGACCGCAGCACTGACATCCATGGTGTCCTTTATTATAGTAAAAATGCAAACGAGCTTCGGGATATTTTTATCGATGAACTGCTTGGATGTACAGCACCTCTTTCTGCAGGAGGACAGCGTGATTCCTTTAACGCACTGGTTGAAGATACTCTGGGCGACGACTGCAGATATGACACTGTATTAAGCATTCACGAGAAATTAAACGACCTGATCGAATCACAGAAGGATGAGCCGGAACCTGTAGTTCTGACCAAATCTGAGGTAAAACGCCTCTTTGAAGAATGCGGCGTAGAAGATGAAAAACTACAGTCATTTGATGAACAATACGAGATCACAGCCGGGGAAAAATCCTCTCTGGTTGCTTCCAACATCACCAATACAAAAAGATTCGAGATCAAAACCCCGGATGTTGTAGTCCACGTAGATCCTGAACGTGCCGATCTTGTGGAAACACGCATAATTGACGGACGCAAGTGCCTTGTGATTCCAATGGAAGGCGAAGTTGAACTGAACGGAATCCGCGTACATACAGGAAATGAAAATCCTTCTGATGACGAATTTTATGACAATACAGATACTGAGACAGAGGAGACATCTGATGGAGAATAATCGTAAACTCTTATTTTTTGACATTGACAAAACCCTGTTAACCCCTTACCCATGGACAGTTCCGGACAGTGCGAAACAGGCTTTAAAAGAAGCCCGCTATAATGGTCATCTCCTTTTCATCAATTCCGGACGTACCTATACAATGATTCCGGAAATCATTAAAGAAATGGGATTCGACGGCTATGTATGCGGATGCGGCAGCCAGATTTATATGAATGAAGAGCTTTTGTTTTCCAGTTCTATTCCAAATCCGCTTTGCCGTAAAACAACAGAATTACTGCGGGAATGCAGAATTCCTGCGTTTTTTGAACGCCCGGATAAGATTTTATATGACAGCAATTCATGTGCTGTTCCTGAAACTGTTCAGAAGCTGAAAGCAGAAGTTATAGTAGAAGATCTGGCTCTCTACCCGCCCGAAACATACAACCATTTTACATTTGACAAGTTTCTGGCTTTTCCGTCTGCTGATTCTGATATGGAAACTTTCCGCAAATTTGCAGATGAACATTTTCTGTGTTTCATACATGAAGACAAGGCCTGGGAACTGACTCAGAAAAATCTCAGCAAAGCAACCGGAATCCGGTTTCTGGCAGACCGCCTTGGGGTTCCGGTCAAAGACACCTATGCATTCGGCGACAGCACGAACGATCTTCTTATGCTGCAGTTCGCCGGAAACAGCATCGCAATGGGCGACTCGGATCCCCTGATCCTGCCTCACTGCACTTACCAGACAACCAATATCGAAGATAACGGAATTGCCAATGCTTTGAAGCATTTCCATCTCATTTAGCAGAACATACAAAATAACGTATTATCATATCTCTATTTACCTGTGTTATTTTTGCATATTTAGGAGAATGATTTCGGATTTATTTAAACTTAAAAACAGCTATGTGAAAACACTCAGGTTTTCATCATAGCTGTTTTAATTTACAATACTCAATTCCTATCAGCAAGCTACTGACAGTTCGGATTTTCTTATTTAGCTGCTTCTGTCGGTGTTGCTTCCGGTGTTTCAGTAGTTTCTGCTGCTTCTTCCTCTGCCGCCGGAGTCTCTGTTGTCTCTGTATCTTCTGCTGCAGGTGTTTCTGTAACTTCCTCTGTTTCCGGTGTTGGAGTTGCCTCTTCTGTCACTTCAGGTGTCGGTGTTTCCGGAACCGGGGTAGGAGTCGGTGCCATGAAGGTATGTTTGTCAGTGATCTTAAGTGTCTTAAGGACTTTCTTAACCGCCTTTACATCTGCCTCATCCAGCCATTTAGCAGTTGTATCTGTAAAATAGGTACTTTCTTTGGAATTCTGAAGAGATTCTCGCTTGGAAGCTGTGGCATCTTCATCATTGATCTTGTCAAGTCTTACTACATAGTATCCTGTGTCAGTCTCAATAATATTGTCTGCAACTTCTCCGTCTTTCAGTCCTCTCAGAACCTTCAGAACCTCATCCGGATATGCCTCGCTGCCGGAATCTTCATCCTCGTCTTCGCTCTCTTTTGTTGTAAAATTACCCTGTACTGCAGAATAACTGTCATCTACACCTTTGGCAATCTCACTCATGTCTGCTGTAGGATCCTCTTTCATCTTATCCAGAATCTCCTGAGCCTGTTCTTTCTTAGTCTTTTTCTCCTCATCAGTTATATCATCACCGCTTGTAGAGATACTTACATAAGTGAAGGTTGTCTGATTCGCTTCATCATCAGAAACTGTGATCTTTCCTTCTGCTACAACCGGATCATACATCTTCTTCTGAATTGTCTGAAGCTCCAGAAGTGTTTTTACCTGATCTTCCGTTACCGCAAGTTCCTTAATTGTCTCTTCACTGTTTGCAGCCATAAACTGTGATGCTGCATCTGCGATCGCTGTTTCATCATCATCTGTAAGCTCTACGTTATAATCCGCAGCCTTCTCTTTGAGAATATACATCTTCTCAACAGACTCCAGACTGCTTGTCACTGCCTGATCACCATAAGTCTCATCTGAATCATCACCTGCTGTCTGATCCCAGATATTATCTGCACTTCCCATATAATTTAAATACATGGTTGTTGTCTGCTGTTGTTGTTCGCGGGCATAAAGACTTACAACTCCAAGCGGAATATCTGTTCCGTCAACAGTAGCCACTGTCTTTGTTCCATCTAATGTTTTACTTCCACAGCCGGAAAGCATACCAACTGACATCACACCTGCCAGTGTCACAACGGCTGTTCTCTTTACCATTTTTTTCATTTCTTCCTCCATATTATCAATCTGGTCTTTCTTCCATACCACTTTCCCAGAATGTACTGTTATTAGAGTATAAACTTTTTTCCTGCGAAGGGCAAGGCAAATCGAAAAATATGTAGTATATTTCACATATTTTCCGCCATGCTCTTAAGTTCCTCTGCAAATTCCGTCAATGCCAGGATCAGATTCCCCTGTGGTTCCAGGATAAATTTCGGTTCCTGCTCATTCTTAAACTGCAGACCTCTTCTGTATTTCTGCATAAGAGCCGGAAAGCCTTCTGTATTCAGCCTTGCTTTCTCATAAAGGGTAAACCGGACTGTTTTTCCAGTCTGCTTTATTTCCGTTACGTACCCCTGATGAGCAATCGCCTTTAACTTCGCAATCGCCAGAAGATTCAGCACTGCCTTTCCGGGTTCTCCGAAACGGTCCAGAAGTTCTTCCAGCATATCATCATAATCCTGTTGTGTCTCAATCCCCGCAATTCTTTTATAAATATCCAGCTTCTGAAATTCATTACTGATGTAGGAATCAGGAATATACGCATCAACATTCAGATCAACCGATGTCTCGAAATCCTCCATTGTATGAATACCCTTCGCCTCTTTCACTGCTTCATTGAGCATCTTACAATAAAGATCATATCCAACCGCATTCATATGTCCATGTTGCTGCGCACCCAGCAGATTTCCGGCACCTCGAAGTTCCAGATCTCTCATTGCAATCTTAAATCCGCTTCCCAGATCCGTATACTCGCGGATCGCAGCCAGACGCTTCTCAGCCGTCTCCTTCAGCATCACATTCTTTCTGTACATCAGAAACGCATAGGCAGTTCTGTTGGAACGCCCAATCCTTCCCCGAAGCTGATAAAGCTGAGAAAGCCCGTATCTGTCTGAATCATGGATAATCATAGTATTTACATTGGAAATATCCAGCCCTGTCTCAATGATCGTGGTGGAAACCAGCACATCAATATCCCCGTTTACAAAGGAATACATCACATTCTCCAGTTCCCTCTCACTCATCTGGCCATGAGCAAAATCCACCCTTGCGTCCGGCACCAGCTTCGCAATACGCAGGGCAACATCTGCAATATCCGTCACTCGATTATAAACATAATAAACCTGTCCGCCTCTGCGCAATTCCCTGTTGATAGCCTCTCGGACTGTCTCTTCATCATATTCCATAACATATGTCTGGATCGGCATTCTGTCCATAGGAGGCTCCTCCAGGACACTCATATCCCGGATTCCGATCAGGCTCATATGAAGAGTACGGGGAATGGGCGTTGCAGTCAGTGTAAGGACATCCACATCCTTCTTTAACTGCTTGATTTTTTCCTTATGCGTAACTCCAAACCGCTGTTCCTCATCAACGATCAACAGGCCAAGATTTTTGAACTGTACATCTTTGGAAAGGATTCTGTGCGTTCCAATGATCACATCCACCTGACCTTTTTTCAGATCTTCGATTGCCTTCTTCTGTTGTGCCGGGGTCCGGAATCTGCACAACAGTTCCACACGTACCGGAAATTCCTTCATCCTCTGCACAAAGGTATTATAAATCTGCTGCGCAAGGATCGTTGTAGGTGCAAGATAAGCTACCTGTCTGCTCTCCTGTACTTCCTTAAATGCGGCACGCAGCGCCACTTCTGTTTTGCCGTATCCCACATCCCCGCAGATAAGCCGGTCCATAATCCTGGTACTCTCCATATCACGTTTGGCATCCTCAATAGCACTGAGCTGATCCTCTGTCTCTTCATATGGAAACATTTCTTCAAATTCTCTCTGCCATACAGTATCAGGACCACAGACATATCCTTCCTTTTCCTGACGCACTGCATAAAGCTCTACCAGTTCTTTTGCAATATTTTTAACTGCCCCACGAACCTTGCTCTTTGTTTTATTCCACTCCTGAGTACCAAGTTTGTTCAGCTTCGGAGCCTTTGAAGCATCTGCCCCTGAATATTTCTGCAGACAGTCAAGCTGAGTAGCAGGAATATAGAGATTGCTTCCGCCTCTGTATTCAATTTTAATATAATCTTTAACGATCCTGTCTACTTCAACTTTTTCAATTCCTCGGTAAATACCAAGACCATGCTTTTCATGGACAACAAAATCGCCGATAGAAAGCTCCGCAAAATCCTGAATACGGCTTCCACTGTAATTTTTTTTCTTCTTTTTTTTCTGTTCCTGTCCAAAAATGTCAGATTCTGTCATTACCGCAAACTTGATCAACGGGTATTCAAAGCCCTTCTTTGCATGGCCATAAACCACCATGATCTCGCCCGGACAGATCTCCCTGTCATAATCTTGTCCATAAAAGGCTGCCAGTCCCTCTTCCTGAAGATCCTTTGCCAGCCTCTCGGCCCTTGTGCGGGAACCGGAAAGCAACGCGATCCTGTATCCCTGTTTCTTATACTGATGAAGATCTTTTACCAGAAGTTCAAAACTGTTGTTATAAGCGCTGATTGATTTTACCTCCAGGTAAAATTTCTCCCGCACTTTCCAGCCTGCCTGTTTCGGTTCCAGCGCACATACAGAAATACAGTTGCGTTTATTCAGTTCTTTTTGAAGCTGTTCAAAAGAACAAAGCCAGTTTTCCGGCAGATTCCGGCTGCCTTTTTCCTCTCTGTGCATACGGCTCTGTCTGTACTCTTCTTCTACAGCCCCGCCTTTCTCAGTCAGTCGGTTTGGTTCATCCAGAAAGATTATGGTTCTTTCCTCCGGAAAATAATCCAGGAAGGAAACCATATCCTTGTCCCCTATATGCTCCACCGCCGGATAGATCGTAAGTTCTTCCAGATTTTCCAGAGAACGCTGACTCTCCGGATCAAAACTCCGGATAGAATCAATCTCATCTCCCCAAAGCTCGATTCTCCATGGATTTTCCTCAGTGAGACAGTAAATATCCACAATACCGCCACGCACAGAGAACTGCCCCGGCATTTCCACCTGTCCTACCCGCTCGTAACCTAAAGCCACCAGCTGGTTCTTCAGCTGTTCTATGTCTACGGTGCTGTCACTTTCGTAATGAATCAGCTGTTCTTTTATCTTTTCCAGAGATTCCAGAAAATCCATACATCCGTCAATACTTGTAACAACTGTCAGTTCTTTCTCTTCCAGTAACGCCTTAATGACCTTCATCCTCTGACGTATCAGCAGATTTCCATGGATATCTGCCTGAAAGAACAGAAGATCTTTCGCAGGATAAGAATACACTTTTCTGTCATAAAATCTGTAATCTTCATAAATTTCTCTGGCGCGGCGTTCGTCCTCCGCCAGGATTAGACGATAAGGTGCAATCCCGGAAAGTCCGTACATCAGATGAGATTTCTGCGATTCCATACACCCCGAAACCTGCAGGATTCCCTTATTCGTTTTGCTTTTTTCTTTAATCTGTTCAAACTCTGCAAGCCCCTGCAGAGGTGTTAAAAATGCTTTCATCTTCACCCCTCATGATCCTTCGACGTAATAAAAGCGGCTTCTGTTTCCAGTTACCGCTTTCTATACCTTTTGCTGAACAATCATCTGTTTCCTGTCTGCTTATTTCTGTACAGGTACTTTTCTGTTATATTCGTTCATGGCTGCATCTGTACCCTGTGAGATTATGATATCCACAGCCTTTGCCGCCTTTGCTATTGCTTCATCCACAAGTTTCCTGTCTTCTGTGGAAAATCTGCCAAGTACATGATCTGCCAGATCCCATCCCTTCGGCTTTGCACCAACTCCTACTTTGATACGGAGAAATTTCTCTGTGCCAAGCTGGCGGATAATATCTTTGATCCCGTTATGTCCACCCGCACTTCCCTGCTTGCGGATGCGAAGCTGCCCGGGCTCCAGATCAATATCATCATAAATAACAATAAGCTCTGATTCCGGATCAATTTTAAAATAATTCGCCATCTCACGAACAGGACCGCCACTCAGGTTCATAAAAGAAAGCGGCTTCATAAGAATCACTTTCTCTCCGCCGATCATGGTTTTACCGTACATGGCATTAAATTTCACACCACCCTGAGGGACATTGTAATCCTCTACCAGACGGTCAACGGTATCAAATCCCATATTATGGCGTGTTGCTTCATACTGTTTCCCGGGATTTCCCAGGCCAACTACTAAATACATATATGTGTCTCCTGCTTAATTTAACACCATTTTCCGGAATTACCATACCTGTCCTGATGTCAAATTTATTTTTTTACATCCTCTAAAGTGTGTTCAAAAAACCAATCCTGCAAATTGTAACGCACATCTTGCGGAAAGCATTTTTCAAACACACGCTAAGATAATTAATTAAAATATACCATCTCTTCCTTAAGCGGCTCGCATTCTTTCACATCACTTGCATAAAGAACAATGCCCTCACCCTGATATTCTGTACGGTTCTCAAATGCGGCCTTCGCTGTTACTTCTACCCAGCTGCCTTCTTTGATATGCGGTGCATAATCGCTTCTGCACACGTATCCAAGGAAAGTGGTATCATCTGCGCAGCAGGTCATTGCCACACGTCCCGGAACAAAGAATTTACTTCCCATTCCACGTGGTTTCATGACACGTCCTTTAAAGCGGACAATTTTGTCTACATATTTATCCGGATTATCCATGGCATCCACAAACCAGATACCATAATCTTCCGGTGGAATCTCAATGATCGGTGCATTGATATCAAACGGCATCTCATCCTGGAAAATGTCATCCATCTCGCCCTCTTCATTTTCAAAGATAACCTCTGCACTCTGATTTGCGACCTTGATCCCTCGTCTGTATGCAGGAAGCGGATCTCCCTCTTTACAGCGGTTAAATACAACCATATCTGTATTTCTGATCATATCCATGAACAGAGATTTCATGTTTGCCATATAAACCTGATAAGTAGTTGCATCCACACAGGTAATCTCCTGCTCAATGCCCCAGCCTTCCGGAAGCTCCATCTGCTCAAACTTACTTACAAGCCACATTCCGTTGTACTCGATCACAACACGCTCCGGCTGATGGATGATATCCATGGCAGCCAGACGCTGTGGTGTCAGATCTTCTTCATCCTCGATCACTTCCACAACTGTGTTTGTAAGTTTCAGTTTATCCATATCATATTCTTCTTCGCCTTCTTCGCAAAGGATCAACAGAGTTTTGCCGTCAATGGCAAAATACTCCTGCTGCAGTGTAAAATCCAGGAAAGTAGTCTTTCCGCTTTCCAGGAATCCCGTAACCAAATAAATGGGAACTCTGATATCATCCATCATATAATTTATTCCTTTATCTTTATTCTGATTCTGTTATTATCTGCCGAAATCATTCAGTCTCGCATCTATGACACAGGATTTCATGCTCCGATGAGCTGAATCCAGATGCAGTATTTTAGAGGATTGCCATAAATCGCTGTTTCCTCATGAGCATTATGCAAGCCCAAATAATTCTGCAAGTTTATCTTCTTTCAGTTTAGAGCCGATTACGCAGAGACGACCTGTGTATTCCGGTGCACCTTCACGGATCTCTGTTTCCTCCGGAACCATGTCAAAATAAATCCATGTTCCGTCTTCTGCAGGAAGCATTCCCTTTGCACGAAGAATAATACCGTAATCTTCAGAAGCGGAAAGAGCCTCAAGCATCTTCTCAAGACCTTCTCTTGTGTATTTCTTAATCGTCTCACGTCCCCAGCTTGTAAATACCTCATCTGCGTGATGATGGTGATGATCATGTCCGCAGCCGCATTCATGGTCGTGATCGTGGTGATGATGCTCATGTTCCTCATGATCATGTCCACAGCCGCATTCATGGTCGTGGTCATGGTGATGATGTTCATGTTCTTCGTGATCATGTCCACAGCCACATTCATGGTCGTGGTCATGGTGATGATGTTCATGTTCATATTCTTCGTGATCATGGTCGTGATCGTGATGATGATGCTCTCCATGTTCATGTACATGTCCGCACTCCGGGCATACCTCTTCCTCAGACATCAGTTCTTCCTCAAGAGATACCGGTTTCTCCATAACCTCAAGGATTTTCTTTCCGTCCAGTTTCTCAATCGGAGTGGTGATGATAGCAGCTTTCGCATTAATTCCACGAAGAAGTTCCATTGCCTGCTGTGCTTTCTTCTCATCAATGATATCTGTACGGCTCATGATGATCGCACCTGCATATTCAACCTGATTATCAAAGAACTCACCAAAGTTTCTCATATACATTTTGCACTTCTTTGCATCAACTACAGTTGTATAGCTGTTCAGAACGATATCCACATCTCCCTGAACACCCTGTACTGCCTTGATAACATCTGAAAGTTTACCAACACCTGATGGCTCGATCAGGATTCTGTCCGGATGATATTTGTCCACAACCTCTTTCAGAGAAGTGCCGAAATCTCCCACTAATGAACAGCAGATACATCCGGAATTCATTTCCCGGATCTGGATTCCCGCTTCCTTCAGGAAACCACCGTCAATACCAATCTCACCAAATTCGTTCTCGATCAGTACAACCTGCTCATCTGCATAAGCCTCTTTCAGAAGTTTCTTAATCAATGTAGTTTTACCGGCTCCAAGGAAACCGGAAATAATATCAATCTTAGTTGCCATTGTCTTATTTCTCCTCTTCGTTAAAATTTATATTTCTGAATAACTGCCATATAGCCGTCATTTTTTATATTCTGCCATTTTTATGAACAAACAGAATAACTTTTGGAACTGCCATCATTATCTGTCTGTTTATATATTTACCTGTAACGTACTCATTATACATAAGATGTCCAATGTATTCAAGTCTGCCATCAACGCATTTTGACCAGGAAACACTTGTGCCCCCTGGTTTACAGATATCCTGCAGCTGTTCAATACCTTCAGAACAACCTGCCTGTTCACATCAAAGAAAGGGGCATGATCCACCATCATGCCCCCGCCTGTATACACTAATGATCAACCTGTCTCTTATACACATCTCCGAGCCCACGAGACATCTCAG
>ENA-OYZO01000746-OYZO01000746.1-human-gut-metagenome-genome-assembly--contig:-NODE-746-length-12834-cov-5.065889_pt1 | contig 12834 bp, 5 predicted proteins | sample MGYA00243293_ERZ653481 | MGnify/ENA primary metagenome ERZ653481 (study PRJEB26926, sample SAMN06165094) | human gut metagenome | biome: ENVO:00009003; feature: ENVO:2100002; material: ENVO:00002003... | reverse complement strand
ATTTTCGATGCCGCTGTTCTGCTCGAACCTTCTGCAGCAGTTCTACAATTTGACTGACACCGCCCTTGCCGGGCACCTGCTGGGCGCGGCGGCACTGGCGCAGATCGGCGCGACCGCCGCACTGTACGGTCTTATCATGAACTTTGCCTTCGGCATGAACAACGGCCTGGCACTGACGGTCAGCAGGTATTTCGGCGCCGGGGATGAAAAGGGCATGCGCCGCGCCGTGGGCTGGATGGTCACGCTGTCGGTGGGAACCTCGCTGGTGCTGACCGCCACTTCCCTGCTGGGCCGCGATGCACTGTTGACCCTGCTGCAAGTCCCCGCCGAAACGTGGGACGGTGCCGCCGCCTACCTGACCGTAATTTTGCTGGGCATCCCGCTGACGATGCTCTACAATATGGAGGCCGCGCTGCTGCGTGCCGTGGGCAACAGCATCACGCCTCTGCTGTTTTTGCTCTTCAGCACCGTGCTGAATATCGGGCTGGACGCGGCCTTTATGGGCCCGCTGGGCCTTGGCGTGCGCGGCGCAGCCATCGCCACCGTGCTGGCACAGGGTATCAGCGCCCTGCTGGGTGTGTGGTACATCCTGCGCAGCTACCCGGAACTGCGGTTCCGCCCGGCCCAGCTGAAAGAGACGACCCGCCATGCCGTGACCCATATGTTCTGGGCGGGCCTGAGTATGGGCCTGATGAGCGCCATCTACAACCTGGGCAGCGTGGCCCTGCAAAGCAGCATCAACGCGCTGGGCAGCGCCTACATTGCGGCCCAGACCGCCGCCCGCCGCCTGGCTGAGCTGTACTTTATCCCCGGCGGTGCGCTTGGCATCGGCGTGGCGACTTTCAGCAGTCAGAACCTCGGCGCGGGCAAGCGCAGCCGCATCTGGCAGAGCGTAAAGGCCGCGCTGGTCATCTATTTTGTGTGGTGGGTATTCATCATGGCGTTTACCTTCCTCTGCGGCGAGGCAGCCGTCCGCGGCGTGACCGGCAGCGACGACGAAATCATTATTGCCAATGCCCTGCTGTACTTGAAAATCAGCGTGCCCATCATCCCGCCCATGGCCGTGCTGGTCATTTTACGGAATATGCTGCAAGGCATCCAGCACACCATTGAGCCGCTGCTGGCCAGCGCCCTGGAGCTGATCGGCAAAGTGATTTTTGCTGTCTGGCTCGTGCCGGTCTGGGGCTACCGCGCCGTCTGCTTCTGCGAACCGACGACCTGGGTCATCTGCTTTGTGTTCATCCTCTTCGCCGCCTGGCGCTGCCGTGGTGATTTAAGGGATGCGTAATTTTTCTTTTTTTCTATTTTTTGTCCGCACACCCTTGGCAAGCCGGACTTTTTCTGGTATAATATTAGTTACATCTGTGCAGTCCGGTCAGGGCCGGCGGCTCATAACGGATCATAACCGCCTGACCCAATCATTTCTACTTTCAAATATGATGAAGTGCCGCGATTTTTGCTGAACTTCATCGCCAAGATTTTTGTTTTGGCGATAAGTTGGCGATTTAGCCATCAACAGCACTTCTTCATCATAATAAGGGCCGTTAGCTTAACGGTTAAAGCCACCGGCTCATAACCGGTTCAGTGGGGGTTCGAATCCCTCACGGCCCATAAAAAGAACGCAGCTATGTTATTTTTTAAGATAACATGGCTGCGATTCTTTATTTTTCGTACAATTCACGGCTCAACTGATTGCGTATCGACTCCCGGCGTTTTTTGTATTGCTGGGTGTAGATCATTAAAGTCGTGCTCGGCTGGGCGTGACCTGCTTCAGCTGCAACCGTTGCAACACCGATGTCAGGATTCGACATGAGCAGGCTGACAAAGGTATGTCGGAACATGTGCGGGTGAATGTCGCTGATTCCCGCTTTCTGCGCCACACGCTTTACCAGCTTGTTATAGCCGTCCGGGTTGCGCGGCCGGTCTGGCTTCAACATGTTCCTCAATAGGTGCGTTAAGTCGTTTATAGGTTTCCTCTACTTCACCGCTGCATTCTTCAATCGAGACTTCATGTGCAGCTTCAGTCATTTTAGTGCGAATGTATGATGCACGCCGTGCATACAACACTTTCGTCAAATACTTGGTAAAACGTGCCGCCAGCGCAGCATCCTCACCGTAAATCCAATATTTATTGCCTTCTTTTTTGTGAGCCATAGTTACCTCCAAAATTTTGAGTTTCATTGAAAAAGCCCAAAATTTGGAGGTGCGCGGGTCGGGTGAAAACTACGGCAACAACGCCTTAAACTTAAAAAAGGAACGCAAAAAAGGCCCGACAGCCGTTGTGGCTGTCGGGCCAAAAACAATCTGTAATTGTCTTTATAACCGATTACTTATCGTTTCTTTTCTTGCAGGCAAATACAACTGCAAGTCCGAGCAGGGATGCCACCAGAAGCACGACGTACAGCGTGGGGTTGGAGGTATCGCCCGTTTGCGGCATTGCCGTTATGGTGGACGGCTTTGAAGTGCTTGCCGGGGTGGGGGCCGGTGTGGGAGCAGCAACTTCGTTCTTCTTGGTTTCGCTGTCGTTTGAACTGTTGTTGCTGCTCGGATTGGTGCCGCTGCTCGGCACGGCGGTATCCTTATAGGCGATCGCGTAGATAGAGAAGCGGTCGGTCTTAAAGGTCAGCGTCTTGCCAGCTGCGTCAAACGCGGCATCCAGCACATCGATTGTACCTTCATGGTTGCGCACAATGCAGTAGGTGCGGTTGACCGCGCTGTTCGTATTGATAAGCGCATCCGGCACCGCAACAGAGATCGTCAATGCGTTCTTGGTCGTGTGCAGGGGAACACCGGCCTGTTGGCTGCCGTTTACCGTCATGTACTTGAACAGACTGATGTCAAGATACTGCCCGATGGTGCAACCCTTGGCGGCCTGTGCCATCGCAGTTTTGACTGCATCGGGGACATTGGCTTCTTTCACGGTCAGCACAATGTCCACACTTGCGCCGTTGGCAATCTGCACCAGTTCATCGGCGGTAATGTCGCCGCTGTTCACCAGCATGGCAAGCAATTCTGCTTTGTCAGTCAGCAGACCGATAGGCGGTACAGCTCCCTCAGACTGGACATCCACTTTCACCTTGCCGCTGCCGATTGTAATATCCTCGCCTGGGGCATCCTCAGCCTTGGCGGGAGCAATCACATAGGTCCATTTAACATAATCTTTATAGTTGCCCTTGCCGGTGACGGTCAATGTGTATATGCCGGGGGCAGTGGCGGTGTTGCCCTTCACGGTGTAGGAATCGGCGGGGAGTTCTTTGCCGTCCAGCAGGACTTTCTCGACCGTTTGGGTCTGTTCCGCGCCGTTGGCGGTAAGGCCCTTGCCCAGCTTGACGGTTGCGCCGTCAACAGACTTGGGATCGATGGTGGCAGCGGTTCGGGTCTGATTGCCGCTTTCAGCCAGCACATAGTTAGCCGCAGAATCGCCGCCCAGCGTCAAATCGGAGATAGCAACATTCCACTTGCCCGCTTCTGCCTTTTCAAACACGCCCTTGGCCGTAACGGTCAGCTTGTCGTTTTCCAGAATGCCATCAAACGTGGCGTTGCTGAAGACAAGCTCTGCATCGGTCGTGCCGTCATAGGCTTTATCGTTTGCGGTAATGCCGGAGACTGTGACAACCTTCGGATTAACCGTGACGGTTGCAGTGCCGGTCGCGGTTAGGTATGCCCCTCCGTAAGACTCATCCGGAATGAAGATCCATTCTGCTACATAGTCACCCGCATTAGGCCTGATGGTATCATCTTTCCACCGGAACACACCCTTGACATCGTTGTGAGCCGTGGGATGTTGCATCCAGCCTGTGATTTTGCTCTTACTCAGCGATTCACCGTAGGTGATGCTGTTTGCTCTGATTGTACCACTCGGTACAGGAGCAACCTTATTTCTTGGGGATACATTGATTGTTATAGTGTAGTTCTTATAGTTGTCAGAGGTGACTGTGACAACCACCTTGCCAACGGGAGGCAGCTCCTGATCGGTGGCCACTTGGTTGATAGGCAAAATCAGTTTATTCTCGGCAGTTATCTTTGCGCCGCCGGAGTAGTACGCGCTGCTCAGCGTGTTTTCCCTCAAAGTGTAGCTGACATTGCCATACTCGCAGGGGGCGGCCAGAGGCCAGCGGTACTTCGGCAGATCGATCTCATAGGTTCTTTTCAAATCGTTGGTAACAAGCAGCTGCACCGGCACATTCGTTATAGTTATACCACTGAAGATCAAATCTCCCTTTGTGATGGTAAAGTTTGCACCGCCGTATTGCGTGTAAGTCAGCGCCAAAGCGGGTTCATCAACATCGTCGGCTTGCAGCACATAGTTGCTACTCTTGAACTCCACCGTAAATTGAATTCCTGGCTTATCGCCTACCTCCGCCGAAGGGACAAAGTTGTGATCGGCATCCTGTGTACCAAAGTTCACGCCGGAAATTTCGTAGGCCTCTGCCGGAACAGAGATTGGCTGCATATGCGCATCATAGAACGTCAGGTAGCTTGCCTTGTCCTCAGCCACCAAATCAAATGTTGGTTTACCGTCATAGGCTTTGCTGATGTCTTTGACGAATTTGGCGTGGTCAATTTTCATCGGGTCGATTGTCACGGTCAAATTCATGACGGTGCTGTCATTGTGGTTGTTGTCACCCACAACCTTGTAATAAACCGTGTAGTTGCCCGCGTTCTCGGCCTTGGGGATGTCGGTGCTGAAATCCCCAATCTCCCCCAGACGGTACTGCATCGTACCGCCGATGGCCGTACCGGCACTGACCAGCGCTTGTTCCGTGCCGTTGTAGGTCAGGGTGTTGGCCGTGGGGGCAGTAAGAGCAGCATCGGCCTTGTTGACCGTAACGGTCACATCGCCGGTGTTCGTTGTGTATTTTCCGCCGTAGGACTCGTCCGGGGTGAATAACCACCAGGCTTCATAGCTGCCCGCATCAGGCTTGACAGCGCCATCTTTCCATGTAAACGTGCCGTTGACTTCCTCATTGGCAGCGATGTCCGTCATCTTGCCCGTGAAAGTAATTGTGCTGTCATTCAGTGTCTGACCGTAGGTGATAGCGCCGGCGCTGACAGTACCGACTTTTTCCGGGATGATTTGATTTACCGCTTTGACCTTGACAGTCAGATTGATGTCCTGATAGTTGTCGGTAGTGACCGGAATCGTGACCGTGCCGATTTCTCCTGTCCGGCTGCCGGTCTGCTTCATGTGCAGCAATAACCGGTAAGTATCTCGGTTTTCAGGGTCGGCGACTACCGCACTCTGGGCTGTATACCCCTCAGGCAAGGTGATCGTGGTGACCGTATGGTTATCGCTGTAGTTTACTGTACCATAGGATTTGCCTTCATCCAAGTCGGGCAGCGGCGGCAGGTCGACAAAATAGTCATCTTGCACACCATTGTAGATGGTCAGCTCAACAGATCCTCCCGTGGGTGCAGCTGCCTTGGTAATGGTTCCAGTGGCGTTGAATGTCCCATTGTCCTTCAGCACATAGTTTTTCGTTGCAGCTGTTTTGTTCAGTGTCACTTTGCCGATAATGGGCTTGTCATACCCTACATTGGCGTTGTTAAAGGCAGCCGTGACGCTGTAATCCGCTGCGGTGAGGGTGTCCCCATTCAGTAGGCCGTTAAAGGTCGGTGTTACAGCAACTTCGGTGCCCCCATCATACGGCTTTGTACAATCGGCAGCACTGACGGTCAACTCCGCAGGGTTGATTTTCCACGGCACATTTACAATCTTTCCGGTGTAATTGCCTGTGCCGGTAATGGTGAGTGTGTACTCTCCTGCGTCAGTCTGCGGTGTAGCTTCTACATCGTAGTACCCGAGCGGCACTTTGTTATCGCCCAGCTTGACCGTAACCGTATAGTATTGCGGGCGCTGCGCCGATCCGTTGTAGGTAAACCTTTTGACTTCCGCCGTTGCGCCGGAGAGGTCGATCGGCTCGACCGTAATGGTATAAGGCTGGCTCGTAAAGGTGTAGCCCCCACAATAGGCTATACACGTGAAGGTGTGGGTGCCGCCTCTGGCTTTCCGCTGCGTTTGGTTGGCTTGCAGTGAGGAACCGGCAGGGTTTTGCTCCATCGCCACGCCGTCATATGTCCATTGATAGTAAGTTACGGTTTCGTTGCCGGACATCTGCGCTGTGGCAGTCAGAGTGATCATTTCGTCGGGGGTGTAGGTGGTTTTATCCGTCTCGATGGTCAGGCCTTGGATGGGTGCTTTCTGCACAGAAACATCGTGTGCATCCTTGCGTGCGAGATTGACCCAACCGTTATTGTAATCCCAGAAGGCAGAGCCTTCCTCCAGCAGACTACCGAGGGTCAGATCGGTCACCTTTTCATTGGAAACCGTCACCTTACCAATTCTGCCCTTCGTCGTACCGGAGTCCTTGATCGTCGCTTTGGCATCCACGCTCAGTGTATCGACGCTGTGACCGTTCAGATCAAAGATGAACTGATTATTGATCACCACTGTCGTTCCGGTCACGTCCGTCAGCAGCTCGATGGTATCGCCGTCCTGCGCCGCGTTCAGCGCCGCCGAGAGGGAGAAGTATTTGGTGCCTTCCGTCGCACCGGGATGAATCACCTCTGCCACGGGGTCTTTGCCCGTGACGTGGATGGTGGCCGTCGCCTGTACAAAGTTATTCTCCACCTCGTGAACGTACAGCGTATAATCTCCCGTGGGCGTTTCCTCGGCGATTTTGACGGTAATCGTGTAAGTGTCGTCACCGTTGTTCGTCGGGGTGGAGATGTCAAAGTTCGTGTCGAGCCCGTTCTTCTGAATATAGGCCTTCAGCTCGTCCGTGCCGGTGTAGGTTGCGGTGAACGTGGCGGTTTCGCCCGCGTTTGCGTTGGCGCTCGTCGGATCGATCGTCAGCGTCGGCTTTTCGGGCTCGGGTTCGCCGTCAACCTGTGTGGTGCTGAGCTTCTTTGCAGCCTCGCCGCTGACCGTATAGGTACTCTGTTCTTCGTTAAACACGGCCTCGTCAGAGGTTTCGCCGTTCACGTCGGTAGAGCCATAGAGTTCTACGCCCTTCGGCTCTGCGGCTTTGTTCAGCGCAACGGCCCGCTCCGTGCCGGTAATGGTCATGTCCGTACCACCAAAGACCAGCGTGCCATTCACGCCGATTTTCGCACCGCTGACATAGGCAGAGCCGGAAATGACGTTCAGTTCGCCATCAATCGCAGCTGCCGCATTGGCTGGGGCGGTCATGGTGAACGTATCGCCATCCACCTTTACATTGCCCTTGACCGTGCCGTTCGTCAGCGTCAGGCTGTCCGTGGCTTCAATATTGCCGGTAATGCTGAAACCAGCCATGTCGATGGTCGTCGCGGCGTAAACGATAATATTTTCTGTGACGTTGCCGAGCAGCGTGATCTCAGCCGGGTCCATTTCTCCCAAAATTTCTTGCAGTGTGTCATACTCCGTATCGCCGACCTTGGCGACAGAGTTGCTATTCGAGCCGCTGTTCTCGCCGCCTGTTTCCCCCTCGGCGAAGGCCGCCGTGGGCAAAAGCGTCAGGCAGAGCACGAGCACCATAAACAGGCTCAATACACGTTTTTTCATCAGGTTTTCCTCCGTTTGACATCAGTGGTTGGAAATAAGCCACAGTTTTTTGGCTGCGGTTTTGGCTTCGCTGCGCCGCTTTACATCCAGTTTTTCTAAAACATGGCTCACATGGGTCTTTACCGTGGGCAGCTTTATATTCATGATCTGCGCGATCTCAGCATTGCTTTTGTCCGCGCATAGCAAGTGTAGTATCTGTAATTCCGTAGGGGTAAGCTCCTCCGCCGCCATGCGCGGGGCGAGAAAGTGCGGATAATAGGTCGCCTGTGTCCGCACGGCGGCCATAAGGCGCTTGTACCATTTTGTATCGTCGTTCCGGTTCAGCTTTTCCAAAAGGGGCAGCACGGCGGCGCTGTACACGCTGACGGGCGTGATAAAGCTGTACTCTGCCGCCGTATCCAGCGCTGCCGTAAGCCGCGCCCGCCATGCGTCGTCCTTTTTCCGGTACAGGGCAAGGGCGCACAGAATGTTCAGGTGGATGCCGTCAATATGCCGCCCGCAGCCCTGTATGTAGCGTTCCAGCGGCGAAAGCGTCAGCAGGGCGGCGTCCGGGCGGTTCTGCTCAATTTCAACCATGGCTTGCGTCAGGTATTGATACCGCTTCATTACGTTCAGGTGCATGGGGTCGCGGGGCGCTTTTGTGCGGTACCACTCGTCGGCACTGTCCTGATCGTCACAGTGCAGGGCCATCCGGCAGAGCATCGCGTCCATATTCGGCAAAAAGCGGGTCAGCCCCTGCGCTTCAAACCGGGCACGCAGTGTTTCGATTGTGCGGCGGGCATCTGCCGCCTGCCCCTTGGCCAGCTGGCAGCGCGCCAGCAGCCCGTTCACGGCAAACTCTATATCCGGCGTTCCTTTTTGCTGAATCTCACTCACCTGCGGGATAAGCGCAAGCATACGCTCGGTGATGTTTTCACCCTTTTCAAATTTGCTTTCGGCAACGGCGCAGTCCGCCAGCCCCACGCCGTCTTTTTTCAGCACGGCCTCTACCGGGGTGCGAAGCGTCCGATACAAAAGATCGTCCTTTTTGCTCCACTCTGAAAAATCCTTGCCGCCGTTCATAATGCTGGGCAAGGTACTGGTCACGGAAAAAGACGGCAGCGTTATTTCTTTATCGGTCAGCAGCCGGAACACGGCCGGGAATGTTTTTATCATCCCCTCCACACCGCGCTGCGGCAGCGAAATATCCAGCCATGCAAGGCGGCTGCGAGCCTGTCTGGCGGCAGGGTCCTGTTTTTTGCGGCAGTCGGCAAAGTCTTTCAGCGCCCCGTACCACCGTTCCGAGCCTTCATAGTCCATTGCCAAAGCGCAAAGCATACTCATTCCCTGCATCAGGGAAGGCGAAGCCAAAATTTCGTTTTCCGGCAGAGCGCGGTAATACTTTTCCATCTCGCTGTAATGCCCCATGCCGGGGTGCTGCTCGGAATTGCGGATCAACAGTTCGGATATTTTGGCGTGATCCCCGCTTTTGGTGTAGCATTCCAGCGCGTGGGCATAATCCTCTTTCAGCTCGTAGTAAAGCGCCCCGCGGCTGAAAACGGCGCGGCGCTTTTCCTCGCTGCATTCTTTTTCCATCTCCCAGAGAAGGAAGGCGCGGAACTGCGGCCAGAAGTGGAAGTGCCGCACATCGTCACAACGCAGCATCGTTGTGTTATGCAGCAGCCAGTCCAGCAGATTCCCGGCGCGGGGGTCGCCGCTGACCATTCGCGCCATTTCCAGATCAAAGCGCTCAAAGGGGGCAAGATCCAGCAAAAAATGCCGCATAGGAAGATCGAACCGGCGATAGATGGCATCCTCGAAGTAGTTGAACACCTCCCGGTAAGCCTGCGCTACGATTTCCGGGGCGAACGGCTTGCCGCCGGACATACACCGCGCCGTAACAGCGACGCCCAGCGGGTAGCCGATGGATTATTTCAGGATGCCGTTGATTTCGCTTTCCGTCACGGCTGCCTTGCGGGCGGCAAAAAAGCCGCGTATATCCTCGCGGTCAAAAAGAAGGTCGTCCGGCTCCAGCGTGGTCATAAGACCTGTGTACTGGAATGCCGTTAAGTACGACGGCGGCACCCCGCGGGAGAGGAACACAAACCGGCGTGCCGGGTTGGCACGGATCAGCTCACAGAGCGTCTGCGCGGTTTCCTGCTCCTGCAAAAGCTGAAAGTCGTCGATCAAAAGGACATCCCAGTTTTTCGGCAGTGTGCAGAGCGTAAAATCCGGCGCATCGGCACACAGCCGCAGCGTCCGATGCCCACGCAGCAGCGCATTGGCCAGCGCCGTTTTGCCAAAGCCGCAGGGTGCACTGAAAAAAAGGATGCGGCCGCTTTGCATAACGCTGTCAAATTTTTGCTGCACAGAGGGTTTTATCAGAATATTTCCGATCAATTTTAACTCCTTTTGGGTGAAGGACGGGGAAATGCCATACTATAATAGTTAAATTATACCATCCGAAGGGGAAAAGTAAATCATCCCAAAGTATGAGATTTGGTCGTTTTGAAGGGTCGCGCGGCGCGTTTATCTTCGGTTTTACGATAGATTCTCCCGAAAAAAGCACTTGACAATTCGAGCGGTTCACCCCATAATTTAAATAATCATTGTGGTGCTGCCAGCGGGCAGCAAAGAGCGAATGAGACAAGATGAAAAAGCGAATCGTAAGCACCCTGCTTGCCCTGTGTATGCTGCTGTGCCTTATGCCAACAGCGGCTTTTGCGGAGGAAAGCGCGGAAACCCCGCCCGTGTGCAGCTGTGAAACAGCCTGCACGGCGGAAAGCATGAATACGGATTGCCCCGTCTGCGGCGCGGAGGGCGCTTTGCCGGAGAACTGTGCAAAGTGCGCCCAGCCCGCAGACAATGCGGCAGCCCAGCCGGAGGCAGCCTTGACGGCGTTGAGCGGCGAGGGCGTGATGCCCGCCGCGGGCGAAAAGGTAAAAGAGGTTCGCACCGCGGATGAGCTGACTGCGGCGATTGCTGATTCTAGTGTCAACACCGTCAAGCTGGCAGGGGACATTAGCATCAGCAGTTCCCTGATCATCACCCGCACCGTGACGCTGGACTTGAACGGTCATGTCCTGCAAATGACCGGCAACGATAGTGACCCGGTGATTGAAGTGAAGAAAGACTCCAACGGTGTTGGCATCGGCAATCTGGCGCTGACCGACAGTGACCCCGATGCTGTGCATACGTTCACGCCTAACCCTGACGGCCTGTGGGTGCTGGACGAGGAAAACGGCACAAAGACTGTCAACGGCGGTGTCATCACTGGCAGCAAAGAAATGGGCATCTGGGTGGACGGTGGTCACCATCAAGCTGTGACGCAGAAGCCTGCCGAAGCCGACTGTGCCCACCTCATCATGACGGGCGGCAACATCGTTGGCTGCGCGGCTGCGGCTGGCGGCGGTGTGTGCGCGGGCTTTTATGCCTATTTCACCATGACCGGCGGCAGTATCCGGGGCTGCGTTGCAAAGGCCGGCGGCGGCGTTTGCCTCACCAATAGTGCATCCTTTGCCATGGGTGGCAGCGCTCTCATTGCGGATTGCATAAGCACAGATGGCGGTTCTTGTGGCGGCGGCGGTATAGGTGCGGACTTCGGCGCGTTGGTCGCTCTGTCGGGAAATGCCGTGATTCAAAACTGTACGGCACAGCTTGGCGGCGGCGTCTATCTTAATAACGCCGCTCTTACCATGTCCGAAAACGCGTCCGTCACCGGCTGCAACAGCATCGCCGGTGGCGGTGTATCCGCCTACGGGGATGCCATGGAAAGCGATCCGCCTGTTTTCACCATGGAAGGTAGCAGTAGCATTACGGACTGCACGGCGTTGAATGGCGGCGGTATATTTGTCTCGACGAACGGTGGAAAAGTCTCCCTGTCCGGCAGTGCAAAAATCAAGAACTGCCACACGGTCGAGAGAGACGGGCTGGACTTTCCTAATGTGACCGGCGGCGGCGTAAATGTAATCAGAGGCAGCTTTGAAATGTCCGGCGGCAGTATCGAAAGCTGCACGGCGGTAAATGGCGGCAACAGTGTGTTCGTCTTCCAAGGCGGTGGCGGCAAATTTACCATGACCGGCGGCACGGTGGATGGCAGCATTACGATGCCCTACACTGTCGGCAATGACACCGTTTACATGGACGGCCTCGGCACCGCAGTCTCCCCCTATCAGATTTCCACCGCCGCCCAGTTGAAGCTGTTCCGGGATATTGTCAACGGCAGCAATGGCCAGAAGCAGGACCCCACTGCCTGCGCCGTGCTGATGAACGACATCGTTCTCAACGACGGTACATTTGACGCGAACGGAACCTATACTCCCGGCTCCAGCAGCAAAGCCGCTGAGGAATGGACGCCCATCGCATATTCGGGGCCTTTCACCGTAGATACGACCCTGTACTACACCGGTACCTTTGACGGACAGGGACATGCCATCAAGGGCATGTATGTGTCTATAAATGACGCCCCGTCTATCGAGGATCAAGTCTGTCTGGGCTTGTTCAGCACCGCGAAAAACGCGGTGATCCGGAATGTAACGGTGACCGGATATGTGTCCGGTTATGCCGGAAATCTGGGCGGCATTGTAGGTTACCTCGCTGGCGGTACGATCGAAAACTGCGCCAATTATTGCACGGTGACGGATACTTCGGCTGCCTACGAAGTTCCATCTTATGTTGGCGGAATTGCCGGAGCGGTGAATTGCAGTGCCGCGATCCGCGACTGCTACAATACCGGAAAACTTACGGAATACGTATTCGTTAGGTACCATAAGACCGGCGGTATTGTGGGATATATTGGCAGCAGCGCAGTCTCTAACTGCTATAATGTCGGTAAGGTGGCAGGCAAGGGATGGTACAATGGCGAGATCATAGGGTTCATCGCGGGCGAAGACGAGGAGGAGACCCCTTCCACCATAAACAACTGCTACTATCTGAATACCACAAATGAAGCTGTTGGTAATGATGCCGACACTGTCACGAACACCGGCCCCAAGACCGCCGTGCAGTTTGGCAACGGTACAGTGCTGGCGCTGCTGATCAATGGCCGCGCCGACAGCGCCCACCCGTGGAACAGCCAGTGCAAGTATCTGGCTGCGGCGGGCAGAACCCTGCCGGTGTTCAAGACCCAGACGGGCGATGCCCATACCCACGATTGGAGTGCGTGGACATCGAATGGCGACGGCACCCACAGCCGCCGCTGCACCTGCAACGCCGTGGAGACGGTCAACTGCTCCGGCGGCAAAGCGACCTGCAAGGATAAGGCCTGTCTCTTATACACATCTCCGAGCCCACGAGACATCTCAGGATCT
>ENA-OYZO01000735-OYZO01000735.1-human-gut-metagenome-genome-assembly--contig:-NODE-735-length-12937-cov-7.841872_pt1 | contig 12937 bp, 3 predicted proteins | sample MGYA00243293_ERZ653481 | MGnify/ENA primary metagenome ERZ653481 (study PRJEB26926, sample SAMN06165094) | human gut metagenome | biome: ENVO:00009003; feature: ENVO:2100002; material: ENVO:00002003... | reverse complement strand
GCCGCACCTCGCTCGCCGTATCGGCACTTAGAATTATGCGGTATTGCCTTTACAACTTCACAAGTATCTCCCCCGTACCGGAATCCGATTGCCCTTCTCCCCTATCCCCAAACCGCGCGTACCGTTCATCTTCATCCGCCCCCCAAAAACAAAAGGCATGTGCCCCCTTATCTCTATCATAAGGTGGGCACATGCCGTTACATTATCATGATTTTATCACGCCAAAGTCATCAGGCAATGCAGCCATCGGCAAAGCTGTTGCGCTTGGCTTTCTCTTTCTGCTGGTTGCGCTTGGCGATGATTTCTTTGCTCAGGCCAATACGGTTGGTCTTGAAGTGGAAGAACGGGCGTTCCGGTACGGTGAAAATCTCCACCGGACGCATGTAACGTTCCGGCAGGCAGGCATTGATCTTATCGCGCACATCGTCCAAGGTGTAGCCATCTTTGAGCTGGACGTACAGGTACGGCAGGAAGCAGCCCTCGTGCTCATCATCTGGCACGATAACAAAGAACTCGTCCTTGATGCCCTTGATGTCGGCATCGGCCACGATGTTCTCCAGCGGCTGCACCATCAGGTCGCCGCCGCCAAAGCGCGGGGATGCGCCGCGGGTCATCGTGTAGAGCACACCGTCCTCGGACATATAGCCGATATCGCCGGTGTGCAGCCAGGTCTTGCCGTCTGCGTGGACCTGCAGTGCCTTGGCGGTTGCTTCGGGGCGGTCATAGCCCAGCATCACGCCGGGGCCCGTCATGCAGATCTCACCGGGGGTATTGTAGGTCAGCTCTTCCTGGGTGCCGGGCTTGAAGATGCTGATGACGCTGTGGATCATCGGCACACCAACGTTGCCGTCACGCACCGGGAACGGAGCCATGGGCAGAGTGGCGTTGGAGCCGGCCTCGCTGCTGCCGTAGCCGGCAGTAAAGCGCAGGTTGCAGTTATGCTGCTTGAGGAACTCCTCAACATTGCGCAGCTGCTTGTTGTTGAATGCCTCGCAGCCGGCGCCGATAGCCAGCATGTGGGACATATCATAGTCAGCCGGAAGACGCTTGCTGCGGCGGATAACCTCCACAAACATGGGGATCAGGGGCCAGTTGTTGGGGCGGTAGCGCATCATTTCCAGGTCAACATCGTACACATCCACAAACGGATCCAGAATGAGCAGCATACCGCCGGCCAGGGGCAGCAGCATCATGGAAACCACAACAGCGATCAGAGCCGGGGGCAGGATGGTCAGCAGCCAGGTGGGGCGGAATTTATCCGAAGCGCCATAAAAGTTCATCTGGGCCAGCACGCCGATGATGCTGTGTGCAGAATGGATGACCTGCTTGGAAGGGCCGGTGGAACCGCTGGTGTAGGCGCGCAGCAGCGGGCGGTCAATGTTGACAGGAGCGGGCACAAAGCCGCGAAAACGCTGGCCCATGTTACAGAAATCAGCCCACATCATGGTATCAGAGCCACGGGCGGGAACATCCGGATACAGGGCATCCAGGGAATGCTGCAGGTAAACCGGCATAGCGGCGCGGTCGCCGCTTTCCAGAGCGGGAACGATAACATAGGTATTCACGTTGGTCTGCTCACGGTAGGCTTCGATTTCGGCCTTGGAGAAGAAGTCGTGAACAAAAATCACCTTGGCATTGGCTTTCTGAACAGCTTCAATGTTTTCTTCCAGGGTGTTGTCACGGCACAGCAGCGAAGCGCCGATGCGCTCGGCTGCCAGCAGCAGATAAATGAATTCCGGCACAGAACGCAGGAACACGGGGATCTGGTCCCCCTGCTTGATGCCAAGCACCTGCAGAGCGCGGGCGGTGGCGTCCACCTTACGGAACACGGTACCCCAGGTGATATCCACGCCATAGTAGTGCATGGCAACCACGTTAGGGTCTGCAGCGCGCACGGAGAGGTACTGCTCCACGGTGCAGGCCGGAACCTGGATACCGCGCAGAACATCTGGATAGAACTTCATCCAGGGGCGGTCAATGCTGGGCTTGCCAGTCAACACCGCGTTTTCATTCATTGCAATTTCCTCCAAATGTCTTTCCCTTATAGTTGCAGGGAATTAAATTATCCAAATCAAATCACGCCAAACCTTTATGGCGCTCTCCCCTGCTGTGCACATCGTTGCACAGCGTCGCCGAACCATAATGCTATAATTATCTTCGGTGCTGAACATAGTATACCATTCCTGTTTATGGAAAGCACGAGAATCCCATGGCACAAATTTCCAGAAATTGATTCCGCATGATTCACTTTTTTCACATGGATTTTCACGCTTTAGCATGGAGTTTTCTTGCAATTTCATTTTTCTCAGTACAACAAAAGCCCCAGCTACCGCAGCAGCCAGGGCTTTATGTTTATGCGTATGTATGTTGTATTTTTAGTTTTTGTTCATCCAGCTCTCTTGCAGTTCTTCCATTTCATCACTTTTGGCGCGGGTAATCAGATGGATTCCCTGCAGGACATGATGGATGTGCTCCGCAATGGCGTTGCGCTCTTTTGTCACGTTTTGGTCATCCAAATTCCAGACCTGATCAAAATATTCACTCAGGCGGTCTTCCATCACACTGTTGTTGACCATTGCAATCCGGTTGATGGGGCAGTTGTTATCCAGCCGAAGATACGATGCAGCTCCAGAAAGAAACATATTGGGGTCCGCCACATACTGGAAATCGTTCACAATGCGGCCGCTGATCAAGCGGAATTCAAGTTTTTCACGCTGCTTGCAAAGCTGCAGCACATAGCTGATGCACCGGCTGCGCTGATCCGGGGTAAGGTTGACCTTGTAACTGAAAAAGTCCAGCTCGCCGGAAACCGCCATGGAGGAAAATGCAGCTTCATAAATCAGGATGCGGATGTTTGTTTCCTCCACCACACCTTTGGCAAGGTTGTGTACGCTACGCAGCTCCGCAGGGGTAGCACCCAAAAAATCTTTCAGCTCGGCCTCGTGGGCGGTCAGGATCTCTTCAAACAAGTCATCCGGCAGCAGAAGCTCATTCAGGTGGCCGAACATCCACCGCAGATTGGAGGCCAGCAGCGTGTGCATATAGTCGTACTGGCTGATCAGCTGGCGCATGCTGGTATCGCGGAAAAGCTGGTCATCCCGCACGCAGAGCTTGGAGAAGTTATCATACAGGCTTTCGCAGTTCTGCGGGTCCTCGGTGGCGGTAACGGCAGCGCAGCGGCTGTGGCTGACCAGCAGGCCGGTAATGGCAAAATCGCCCTTGACCACAAACACCGCGTGCCCGGCAGCCGCGGTGCTGCCAAACAGCTTGAAATGAATATGGCTGAAGTTGCTCAACACGTTAATAATGAGCGCGGCATCATAGATGGGGTCCCATTTTTCGCGGCTGATATCGATCATCAGCTTGAAATAGACGTTATCATAGCTGCGCTGGTCCACCAGCTGGCCGTTTTGCAGGTTGGCAACTTTCAGGCGGTATTCGCGCGCCATTTCCATCAGGTCCATCACAGCCACAATGTCCAGCTGGCTGACGCGGCGCAGCACGGGGTGCGCCATTTTGGTCAGGTATTGCAGCATGTTCAGCTCGGCCCAAAAGTCCGTATAGGGGCCAATGCGCGCCTCGCCGCTGTCCAGCTCCTCTTGCAAATAATCATATTCAGCAATCAGGTTATCATAAATGGCGGCTTTCAGGTCACTGGGGATGCTAACGCTGTATTCCCGCAGCAGCAGGTTACGGCCATCATCGGTGGCTTCATCCACCACGCAGGCACTGATGCCCTCCATCACGCGCTTTTCAGTCTTTTTGGCAGGCAGCATGCGGCCGCTGACCCATTTGCTGATATAGGAAACATCGTATTGCAGGCGCTTGGCCAGGGTATAGTTCTTGACTTCCGCAACTTCCAGCAAATGCTCCAGCAGAATGCTGAATCTATTTTTATCTTCCATTGCACCAAATCCTCTTCACCCATTTAGTTTACACTTTTCTTTTATTCTATTATACAAGTTCCATATTTCGATTGCAAATTCAAATGATAACAGGTAAGGAGAAAACGAAGAAAATATATTAAAATCTTTCACAATTCGCGGCCGCATTCTTTGGCATCTATGCCAGTTTGTTGTTTTTTTGTTGTTTGAACTGACAAAGTTTGTTTGTTCTGCTTGTGATATCCTCCAAAAATTATACTTCGCGCGCCATATTTGCCAAATTTAGCCGCAGCTTTTTAGTAGGTTTTGCCCTTGCACCGGCCTGATGTGTTCGCCATGTTTTTGTGTGTTGCCTTTATTATGCGGGTAAGGTAAATTGCGATTTTTTAATCGTGTACTATTGGGTGGGGTCCCCCGCCCTACTGATTGTTTAAGGGTGTGCTGCCCATTATAATTTGTTCTGTAGGGAACGGTCTTGACCGTTCCGAGGCCTTGTCCGATTGGTCGTGATGGGATTTGTGGCAGGGCAAGGTGCCTGCGGGCGCAGTGACTATTCCAAGGCGTTGGATTCGATTGCTTTAGGTTTGCGGCAAGGAACCACCCCTCAGGCCGCTTCGCGTCCAGCTCCCCTCCAGGGGAGCCACCGCAATCATAAGGTAAGATACTGGCTCCCCTTAGAGGGGAGCTCCGGCGAAAGCCGGTGAGGGGTGGTTCCTCGCGCAGAGCCTGATAAATGAGATTTGTGACTGGGCTCATCCGGCGACCAATGGGCTGGCCGCCCTACCGTACAGTTACCAACAAAAGGCCTGTAATTTATACGCTCCTCCGGGGCGTCGGGGACGCCGCCCCCTACGGCATAGCAAGGTATATTGCAATTTTTAAATTGTGTATTGTTCCCAGTATTTCGGCGGGGTGGGGTCACCCGCCCTACTGGCCTGGCAAATATTTCACCGAACCTATGCCCACAAATACAAAAATGCCGCAGCAGACTGTTACATCTGCTGCGGCATTTCTATTTAGGGGTTAATGGGCTGGGTTACAGCTCATTGTTCCGGCTGTGGGATTACTGCCGAATGCCGGTGTTCTTATCGAAATGATAAGTGCGGCCGTCGATGACTGCATCGCCCTTAGCCATGGTGCCATAAATCGGGTCGAAATAGTAACGCTTGTCAGCGCTCCAGCCCTTGATCATGTGGCCCTGTGCATCGTAACGGACCCACTTGCCGGTACCATCGGCGCGGTCAGCCCACTGGCCAGCTTCGGATTCCTGATAGACATCCTTGCTGGTGGCTTTCTTGCCCTGGTCAACGGCATCCAGCCAGTACCAAGCGTCGGAAGCCGGGTCATAGATTTCCTTGCCGCGGCCATCCAGGCCCTGGCGAACGCCCTTTTCGTACCAGAAGTCAGCGCCTTTGATGGTCAGCCACTGGCCGTCCAGAGCGATACCGGTGTACTCGTCAAATGCGCAAGGTACACCGTCAATATCGCCTGCGCCCTTAGCCATAGCGCCGGTGATCAGGTCAAAGTAGTAGGTGCCCTTATCGGTCGTCTGCCAGCCCTTGACCATGTGGCCGTTCTCATCGTAACGGACCCACTTGCCGGTGCCATCGGGCTTATCAGCCCACTGGCCGGCGGCGGATTCCTGGTAAACGTCCTTGCTGACGGTCATTGCGCCGCCCTGGACAGCATCCAGCCAGTACCAGGCGTCGGAATCGGGATCATAGATCTCTTTGCCGCGGCCGGTGGTACCCTGCTTCACGCCGTTTTCGTACCAGTACTTCTTGCCGTTTTCTTCAACCCAGCCGTTCTTCTCGCCGTACTTGGCGGTGTAGTCCTTGCCGTTGAAGTTGACAGCAGCGGTGGTAACGCCGCTGGTCTGCTTTACAGTTGCATCCACGAACTGTGCACTTGCGCAGTTCTTATCGGTGCAGGTAAAGACAGCCATTGCGGTAATGGTGGTCTTTTCAGCGGCACCGTGAGCGGTGCGCGTTTCGGGTTCAGTAGACGGTGCCTCAGTCGGCTCCGGCACAGCAGTCGGTTCCGGCACAGCAGTCGGTTCCGGCACAGCAGTCGGCTCCGGCACAGCAGTCGGCTCTGCCGGCTTTGCGGTCGGAGTTGCGGTCGGAGTTGCGGTCGGAGTTGCAGTCGGAGTTGCAGTCGGAGTTGCAGTCGGAGTTGCAGTCGGAGTTGCGGTCGGAGTTGCAGTCGGAGTTGCAGTCAGTGCTTCAAACACAGCGCTAACGGTAACATCAGCGGCTGGCATCTTGAAGGTAGCCTTGCCATCGGTCAGGGTCAGCTTTTCGGTCTTGGTATCTTCGCCGCTCTTATAGCTGTAGGTCAGGCTGTCAGCCTTGAGCTGGTAGTTATCAGCTGCCTTAACGGTAACGGTAACTTCGGCGCCTTCAACAGCTGCGGTTGCGCTCACCTTGGTTTCGCCGTTCTTGTTAGCAGTGTCTGCCACAGTAACCTTGTATTCCTTAACAAGCTCTGCGCTGACGTTGACAGGGTACGCAGGCATTGCAAAGGTGTAAACATTGGCGTCTTTTTCGTCAACGGTTGCCTTTACGGTCTGTTCGGTGTTGTCAGCGTCTTTGTAGGTAACCTTCACGCTGCCAGCCTTCAGGGCATAGCCGGTCGCGGGCTTAGCAGTCAGGGTTACGGTTTCCTTCTCAGCTGCTTCTTTAGCGGAAGCAGTGATCTCACCATTGGTCAGGGGAGCAACATTGACCGCATAGGTCTTGGCGTTTTTGGTAACGCTGATGTCCACATCGCCGTTCGGCATGGTGAAGGTGTAAACCGTCTTAGCCTTTTCGGTGGTAGCCTGGGCTGCGGCTTCGTCCTGCGCTGCTTCCTGAACTTCAGTCAGAGCAACATCGGTATCGCCGTTCTTTGCGGTAACGGTAACGATATCGGTGCCTTCCTTTTCTACGGTCAGGGTAACGGTATCGTCCTTGATGTAGGTGTTGCTGGTGGTGCCCAGGGTCAGGGTAACGCCTTCAACTGCATCGGGCAGGGTAACGGTGTGGGGGGTGCTTTCGGTTGCGGTATGGCAATCAGAGCACAGGTACACATTGTTGCCAACGGACTTGGTTTCCAGCTCGTCCAGCTTCCAGGTATGGCCCTTGGGCAGTGCGCCGTCAGCGTACTTCTTTTCACCCTTGGTCAGGCCGTACTTGGTGGTGCGGTCCTGGGTGTAAGCGGGGGTATCGCACCATGCTTCAACGGAAACATTGGTGGTTGCGCCGCTGCTCAGGTCGCTGACCATGTCGGACATCGGCATGGTTTCAACCAGGTTAGCGCACCACATGAACTCTTCGTTCTTGTTCTTCTCGTCAGAGCTGCCCATGTTCTGGTTGTAACTCGGGTTGTAGTTCCAGGACTCGGTCTTGTAGCTCTTACGGTTTGCATAAGAAGTGCCGGAGACATCGGTCTTGACTTCTGCCTTGCCGTCCACCAGTTCCTTATAGGTGTTGGACAGGTTGGTGCCGACAGAAACGACCAGCTGATCCTTGGTGGTGTTGATGCCGGTGATCACAGTCTGGCCCTGCTGGGTGGTGGTAGCAAAGCTGTAGCTGTCACGCAGGGTCAGGCCAGCCAGAGGATGGTTCTTGAAGGTGCCCAGATACTTCACACTGCTGGTATCCTGGGCGCTGTCCATGATAACCATGCTCATGCCGGGAAAGTGGGTATCGGGAACCATGTTGCCGTCCTTATCCTTGGTCAGCTTAATGCCGCCATAGACGGTGTTGTATTCCTTCACTTCTTCCACTGTGCCGGTGGTCGGGTCCATACGGTAGATGGCGTTGTTGACGTTGAAGTACAGCTTGCCATCATACAGTGCGGTAGAGTGTACCAGTGCGGGGTAGATCCGCTTTGCAGCAGCGTCTGCCAGGCACTCGGTGTTCAGGTTGTTTTCAACCTTGGTATGCTTATCTTTTGCACTGGTATCGATCTTATAGATGGTGCCAGCTTCGGCCAGGACCTTGGCATTGCTGTCGTCATCATTGAAGTTGCTGCTGGTTTCCTTCAGATCGTTGTAGTACATCAGGATGATATCAAACGGGTCATCCGTCTTGGTAAAGCTGCTCATGCTGAAGCCGCCGGGTCTGCTGCTGGAATCCTCTTTGCGGATATAGTAGTTCGCATTACGCGGACGTGCTTCCAGAGTATCGGGGCCCTGGTTCTGCATCTTCTTCATGAACTGCTGCATCTGGGAGTTGTTACCAGAGCTGCCGGAACCAGAGCTGCCGCTGTTGCCGTTCTCGGCCTGCTGGCGGCGCATGTTGTTATACAGGTTCTGGTTGGTCGTGGTATCAACGTAATAGAAGTAATTATTGTCGAAGTAGATGGGGCTGCAGATAGAGGTGAACCAGGTATCCTCGTAGCAGGTATCGGTGTAACGGGTCTCGTTCTTGTTATCCGCCTTGGTGTAAGAGTAATGCGGCTTGCCGTTGTTCAACACAACATTGCCGTCATCATCCACATCGGGATTCTTGTTCTTGGTGTAGGTGTAGCCATCGTACAGCGAGTCAATGTAATCATAGTACTTGCTGTAACGGCCTTCCAGACCGGAGGGAGAAACCAGGAAGTTGACATGGCGCAGGTCGCCTGCGTTCTCAACGCGGGTCTGGGCCATGCACTCGGTGTTCACGTCGTCATAGCAGACGTCAACATAGTACCAGTTCTTGTTGGCTTCGCCGGTGGTCATCGTAGCAGAGTTGCTGTCGCCCTGCAGCTTGTTGACCTTGACTGCGTTAAAGTAGTGGACGTTGTTGAACATGCCGCCGCCGAACGCATTACCGGCAACACTGGTATCAGAAGTATCGCAGTAATACAGGATCTGGGCAAAGTCAACAACAGCGTTATCGCCTACTTCATCGGGGGTCTTCCAGCTGCCGTCATCATTCTTATAGATGCTCTTGTTGTCAGGCAAATTCTGGACCATGTAGTTAAATGCAGATGCATAGCCCAGGCAGATGCAGCCATACTCAACGCCCTTAGCGCCGATCTCGCCGCCCAGCAGGGCACCGAAAGCAGTCATCTGGATGGGGTCGTTGTTACCGCCGCCGGTGATATCGCCCATGGAGCCCATATCGAATTCTGCAACCTGGGAGATCCAGTCGTGCAGGACCAGCAGCTTGGTGACATAGTCAGCGCTGTCACCCAGCTTGGCAACCTGTGCCAGGCCTGCATCACGGATGGCTTTCAGAGCTTCGCCATAGGTCATAACGTAAGACATAAAGCCCTGCGGAAGGAACTGCAGCATAAATGCCATGGTGGTCGGCGGGACATCATCGTTCGGATCAATGCTGCACAATACCTTGATTGCGCCCATGGTGCCGGTGATGCTGCCATCCTCGCCCTGCTTCTGAACGCCCTTGGAGGTCCAGAACGGAGCAGCCACGCCGAAGTACTCTGCTTCGTCCTGGTTGAACTGCGACAGCTGGAAGTAGTAGTAGTTCATCTGCGCAGTCGAGACATCGTAAGTATTGGTGACCTGGTTGCCCTGGTCGTCCACATACACGGCAGTCTTCTGGCTGTCGTACAGCAGCAGGCTGTTCTTGCCCTTGTTGTCGCCGCTCTGATAGGTGAAGTTCACCTTGCTTGCGTCAACCGGGTTGTTCTGCATATCGTACCAGTTGCCGCCATCCATTGCGGACACCAGGGTAACGCCGACGCCGCCGGAGGTGGTATCCAGGGTCGGGGTGCCGCCCACGTTGATGTAGACGGAATTGTTATTCTGGTCTACCACAACGCTGACCGGCATGGTCATTACCGGCTTGGTGCTGATTTCTTCGCCGCAGGCAGCACACTTGAAGGTGATGCCGGTGCATTCCCAGTCAATGGTAACGGGAGCGCCGGCAGAAATTTGTTTGGTTTCGCTGTCATAGAACAGCTGGGCGTTGCTGTAGTCAGCTTCCAGCTTGCCCTCGACCTTCTTCATTTCCCAGTTGAAGGTAGCAACAAAGTTGCCATCTGCATCCTTGGGCACGGCATGGCTCTGGCAGGGCAGGGCGGCAATGTCGTCGGTACGGGTGGTGGGTTCCTTGTATTCCTTCTTAACCGGGCTCTTGTCAGCGGGCACGCTGGCAGAGTAAACGGTCTTGCCGGCAACGCCGGGCTTTGCATCGGTGGTATCCTTGGTTACGGTGCCTTCTACCTTCTGGTAGGCATCGTCCTTTTCACAGGTATACACAGCGGTGTAAGCCCAGCCGTCATCGGTCTTGGTCCAGTAGCCGTCGGGGGTCTCTTTCCACTTATGGGTGTGGCCATCCTCCGGGTTGGTGTCATTCCAGTACCATTTCGGCTCGCCATAGGTATGGCCGTCTGCAGCGGCGCTGGCCGCAAAGGTATCGGAGTTTTCAGCAACGTAAGCCTGTGCGTAGCTGTCAGCCTGCTGCGCAATCACTTCATCATCGCTGTTGGTCATGGACTCCATCGCAGAGGTCATGCCGGAGCTGCCGGTAAAGGTAACGGCGGTCACAACGCCTGCGGCGTTCGTCTCATAGCCCAGGTCGGTAACGGCGCTGGACAGATGATACGTTTTGATGGTGGCAGCCATCACCGATGCCATCTCGTCCTTGTTCAGGCCATAGGCTTCGGTGTTGATCTTGCCGGCTGCGGCGTTGGCGTACATGGCATCGGCCAGTGCATTTTCCAACGCTGCAAGGCTCATGCCCGCCTTGCTCTGTGCAGTCGCTTCCAGCTTGGCATCGTCCTGCTCCAGTTCATGCACTTCGCCCTGGGCAGCCAGCGTTTGGGCTGTCTGCTTGATCAGGTCTGCGGTGCTGGTGAACTTGGGCAGGGACTGCACAGCGCTGGCCGCGCTTGCTGCGCTAGCTGCAACAGACTGCGCTACCGAAGAATCAATCTTGGTAGTTTCGGCTGCTGCGGGAAGCGCCACGCTCTGGGCAACCATGGCTGCTGCCAGCACGGATGCACCAAAACGCTGAAGGTTTTTCTTCATAGTTTTATCCTCCCTTAAGTGTTACTACTTTCCCCTTTTGTGTGAAAAGTGGTACGGCAGATGTGCGGCACTTTGCAGGTGTTGATTGCAAAACGCCTGGTTGTGCTCCCCTCGGTCTGGCGATCCCCTGCCGGGCTGCGGCCTGCTTTTGGGGCTTTTGGCCCCGGCACAGCGGCTGACAAAACGTTGTACCGGCTGCATGCCTTGATCCCGCAAATGATAACCATTCCGACACATCTAGGTATATACATTATATCACAGTTGCCAGAATTTGCATAGTTCATTAGAGCGGTTTCTAGGTAAATTTTTGTCCTTGAATCAACTGAAACCTGTTTTTCGCACATTATTTGCGTTGCGGTGCGGTGACCCTTTGGCGGTATTTATTAACATTTTTGAATGGTTTATTCCTGATTTTATCAAATGATTAAACATTTACCCCGATAATGTTCTTTGCAATCTCTTAATCCATTCACCCGGTATTGTGATCGCGCATTTTTTGCCATTTCGGTTTGGCTTGTTGTTGAGAGATTTGGCAGAGATTGGAGGAAACTTGAAGAGAAAATTGGAGGTTGAGAATTGCCCATTATAAATTGTACTGTAGAGAGCGTTCCTGACCGTTCCGAAAACTTAGGGATAGATCAACCCTTGCCCCTTAACCGCGACCTGAAATACACCTTCCCAAGGTAGGGCGGTGTGAGTGCCCCCTCCTGCTCCACTTTTTCAAAGTTCCGAATGGTGTCCTCTCCCCTATCTACAATTCCTGATGTTTTCATGATGCCTTCCTTGGTCTTCCACACCCGGCCTTTGCCCCCTCCCCGTCCCATAAGTCGTACACAACAAAAAGGCCCCTGCCTTAACAGCAGGAGCCTTGAAAGCTATATCACAAGCCGAAAATTACTTCTCGATCTTGGAAACAACGCCGGAACCAACAGTGTGGCCGCCTTCGCGGATAGCGAAACGCATGCCTTCTTCCATGGCAACCGGGGTGATCAGCTCAACGTGCATATCAACGTTGTCGCCGGGCATGCACATCTCAGTGCCTTCGGGCAGGGTGATGATGCCGGTAACGTCGGTGGTACGGAAGTAGAACTGAGGACGATAGTTGTTGAAGAACGGGGTATGACGGCCGCCTTCTTCCTTCTTCAGGACGTAAACATGGCCATCGAAAGTGGTGTGGGGATGAACAGAGCCGGGAACAGCCAGAACCTGGCCACGCTCGATCTGGTCACGGTCAATACCACGCAGCAGAGCGCCGATGTTGTCGCCAGCCTGAGCGAACTCGAGGCTCTTGCGGAACATTTCCAGACCAGTGATGGTGGTGGTCAGCTTCTCTTCCTTCAGACCAACGATTTCCATCTGATCGCCGACATGAGCAGTACCACGCTCAACACGACCGGTAGCAACGGTGCCACGGCCGGAGATGGTCATAACGTCCTCAACGGGCATCAGGAACGGCTTATCAGCAGCACGGTCCGGGGTCGGGATGTAGCTGTCAACAGCGTCCATCAGCTCCCAAATGCACTTGTATTCCGGAGCATCGGGATCCTTGGAAGTGCTCTCCAGAGCCTTCAGAGCGGAACCACGGATGATCGGGGTGTTGTCGCCGTCGAAATCCTGGCTGTCCAGCAGTTCGCGAACTTCCATTTCGACCAGGTCGAGCAGCTCTTCGTCGTCAACCATATCGCACTTGTTCAGGAACACAACGATCTTGGGCACGCCAACCTGACGAGCCAGCAGGATGTGCTCACGGGTCTGCGGCATCGGGCCATCGGTTGCAGCAACAACCAGGATAGCGCCGTCCATCTGAGCAGCACCGGTGATCATGTTCTTGATGTAGTCAGCATGGCCCGGGCAGTCAACGTGGGCATAGTGACGCTTCGCGGTGTGGTACTCAACGTGAGCGGTGTTGATCGTGATACCACGAGCCTTCTCTTCAGGAGCCTTATCGATGCTGGAGTAATCCATGAAATCGGCGTCGCCCTTCAGAGCCAGAACCTTGGTGATAGCGGCAGTCAGAGTGGTCTTGCCGTGGTCAACGTGACCGATGGTACCGCTGTCTCTTATACACATCTGACGCTGCCGACGA
>ENA-OYZO01000731-OYZO01000731.1-human-gut-metagenome-genome-assembly--contig:-NODE-731-length-13020-cov-8.356113_pt1 | contig 13020 bp, 7 predicted proteins | sample MGYA00243293_ERZ653481 | MGnify/ENA primary metagenome ERZ653481 (study PRJEB26926, sample SAMN06165094) | human gut metagenome | biome: ENVO:00009003; feature: ENVO:2100002; material: ENVO:00002003... | reverse complement strand
CGCAGCCGCCGGAGCGGTGCTTAAGCCGTCAGGCGGGAATTGTGCGGTGTTGCCTAAGATTTATGCCCGTCCGGGGCATCGGGGACGCCGCCCCTACAACAAATTTGTTGGTTCGTTATACATTCTTAATGAAAAATCGGATTAGGCCCCGGCGGGGTCGGGTGACCCCGCCCTACCGAGAGTTTACAGGTTTGTAACGCGATTTAAAACGATTTGTAGGGAACGGTCTTGACCGTTCCGGGTGTTTTCCTTATTTCCCTTTTGTTGGAATATTGTCCATGGGTTTCGGAACGGTCAAGACCGTTCCCTACAGAGCAAAAATACATAGAAAGCAATACATGACAACAGGCAGCAGCCCACAAAATAGGGCCGCTGCCTGATTTTTTATTTATTTTGTTATATTACGATTAAAGTTTCTTCGGTTCCTTCTTTTCAAAGAAGGAACCAAAACTCCCGTAAAACAACTCACGCACCCGGCAGCAGGGCAACGGCATCGCGCAGGATGGTGAGAGGGTCCTCGCCGCGCAGGACATGCAGGCTGATGTAGGGGCGGCCTACGGCGTTGTAGATCACGCGGTGCGGCATGGCATCCATCATGGCCCCCATCTGCGCCGGGGTCACAACATCGGTGTACAAAATCAGATTGTCGTTGCGCTGCACGATCTCCACAATGCCTGCGCGGGCGGCTGTCACGCGCACCAGGCTGATGTCCACCAACCCCTGCACACTGCGCGGCGGGTCGCCGTAACGGTCAATCAACTCATCCAGTACATCCGTGGCATCGTCACGGGTGGTGATGGCCGCAATCTTCTTGTAGGCTTCGATCCGCCCGGCGGCATCGGGAATGTAGCTTTCCGGCAGATAGGCATCCACCGTAATGTCAACAAGGCAATCACTCTTGTCCGGCGCAGCAGGCTCGCCGCGGGCGGCTGCAATGGCCTGGTTCAGCATTTTTACATACAGCTCGTAACCAACCGCTTCCATGTGGCCGTGCTGGCTGTGTCCAAGCAGGTTGCCCGCGCCGCGGATCTGTAAATCGCGCATCGCAATGCGGAACCCGGAACCAAAAGAGGTAAACTCCCGGATGGCTGAAAGCCGCTTGGAGGCAATTTCCGTCAACACTTTGTCGCGCTGGAAGGTGAAATAGGCATACGCCTTGCGGTTGGAGCGCCCCACACGGCCGCGAATCTGGTACAGCTGTGAAAGCCCCATGCGGTCCGCATTCTCAATAATCAGGGTGTTGCAGTTGCGCACATCCACGCCGGTTTCAATCAGGGTGGTGCAGACCAGCACGTCGATCTCGTTGTCCAGCAGCTGCTGCCAAACCGAGGAAATCTGCTCCTCCGTCATTTTGCCGTGGGCGATGCCGACCCGCACACCCGGCACCAGCTTTTGCACCTTGGCGGCGCACTGCTCAATGGTTTCGACTCGATTGTACAGGTAATACACCTGCCCGCCGCGGGCCAGCTCACGCCGGATGGCTTCGGCAATAATGGCATCGTCATATTCCAGCACATAGGTCTCAATGGGCTGGCGCTCAAAGGGCGGCTGTTCAATGGTGCTCATGTCCCGGATGCCGGACAGTGCCATGTTCAGCGTGCGGGGGATCGGCGTGGCCGAAAGGGTCAGCATGTCCACCCCGATAAAGTTCTCTTTCAGCTTTTCCTTGTGTTTTACGCCAAAGCGCTGCTCCTCGTCAATGATGACAAGGCCCAGGTCTTTGAACTTTACATCGTCCGAAAGCAGGCGGTGGGTGCCCACCACAATGTCCACTGTGCCGTCTTTCAGGCCGCGGATGGTCTCTTTCTGCTCTTTGGCGCTGCGGTAACGGCTGAGCAGCCCGATGCGGATGGGAAAGGCCTCCATGCGGGCGATGGCCGTGTTGAAATGCTGCCACGCCAGAATGGTGGTGGGGGCCAGGATGGCGCATTGCTTGCCGCCCATCACGCATTTGAACGCGGCGCGCAGGGCAACCTCAGTCTTGCCCACGCCGACATCACCGCACAGCAGGCGGTCCATCGGCCAGGGCTGCTCCATATCATGTTTGATCTCCGCCGCGCTGGAAAGCTGGTCCGGCGTTTCATCATAGGCAAAGCGCTGCTCAAAATCTCCCTGCCAGGTATCATCTGGCGGGAAGGCATGACCGTGCGCCCTTTTGCGGCGGGCGTACAGCTCAATCAGCTCCTTGGCCATCTGCTCGGTAGCGGCGCGCACCTTCTTGCGGGTCTTGGTCCACTCGGCCCCGCCCAGGCGGCTGAGCTTGACATTCTCCGAATCCCCCGGCGCGGTGTAGCGGGAAAGCAGATCCAGCTGGGTGACGGGAACATACAGCACATCTTTTTTATCGTACTCAATGCGCAGGTAGTCTTTGGTAACGCCCTGAACCGCCATGCGCTGGATGCCCGCATACCGGCCAATACCGTGGTTCTGGTGCACCACCAGATCGCCCGGCGTGATCTCGGTTAGGCTGTTCAGGGCATCCTTGGCCTTTTTGCGCTTTTTCTTCTGGGAGCTGGTTTCGCCAAAGGCACGGCCTGTCAGCAAAGCATACTTGGCAAACGGAAATTCGCACCCAGCGGAAAGGTGCCCCGCCAGAACCTGCACCAGCCCGGCAGCGGGGGCTGCTGCAGCATCGGTGGTAACCAGAATGCCTTTATCGCGCAGGTCGCGTGCCAGACCGGCTGCGGCACGGTCGGTGCCGGCCAGCAGGGTAACGGTATAACTGGCATCGCACAGCGGTTTCAAATCTTCCAGCAGCCCGGCGACTTCGCCATTCCAGGCAGGCAGGGTGTGAGCCGGGGTGTTGATGATATCTTTCAGCGGCTGATCCGGCATGCTGCGGGCAAAGTTCTCGGCACAGATGGTGCGGTAGTGTCCGGTTTTGGACCACAGGTAGCTTGGATCCGCGTACAGGTTATCCAGCCCGGCGCAGAGGACGCCGTCCAGGATCAGGGATTTCAGTTCCTCACCCCGGCGGTAGGCGGTCGCGCGGTCGGCTTCCCGGATGGAAGCAGGCTCTTCGGCCACAAGGATCGGGTCGTCAAAATAATCCAGCACGGTGGCGGGATGGGGGTAGCGCACGGCCAGGTATTTGTCCATGTTGACCGGCACGGCACCGCCATCCAGCAGGTCCAGATCGGCGGCCATGCAGTCCGCCATGGCGGTTTTCTTTTTGCCGCGCTGCTTGGCCAAAAAGGCCCGAAGCTGCTCGGCGGCATCGGCAGGCTTGCCGAACAGAACTTCCCGCGCGGGGCTCAGGTAAAACTTATCAATGGCATCCTCGCGGCGCTGGGTGGTCAGGTCAAAGGTGTGCAGGGTATCGATCTCATCACCCCAAAATTCCATACGAACCGGCATTTTCTGGTCGGGAGCAAAAATATCCACAATATCGCCGCGAACAGAGAACTGGCCGGGGCCATCCACCTGGGCCCGGCGGGTGTAGCCGGCACCAAACAAAGCGGCCAGCAGGTCATCCCGCAGCAGAGTATCCCCCGCATGGAGGGTGCGGGTGTTGGCGCAGAAATCCTCTTTTGGGGTGGTGAACTGGGTCAGGGCTTCCGCGGGCACAGCCACGGCGCGCAGCCGCCCGCCTACCAGTTCGCCCAGCACAGCCAGGCGGCGGTACTCGTATTCGCGGGCGGTGCCCTCAATGGGGCGCAGCACATAGTCCCGCGCCGGGAACACGGCGGCGGGAATGCCCAGCGTGTTCAGGTCAGCAGCAAAGCGGGTGGCTTCGGCCTCGCCGGGGGTCACGATGCACAGCGGCTTATCCAACTGGCGGCACAGCGCGGCATACACCTGTGCGCGGCCGGATGCGGGCAGCCCAAACAGGGCGCATGCACCTTTGCCGGAAAGCGCGTGGCTCAGTTTTTTGTATTCGGTTGTGGTGGTAAACAATGCGTCAAACATGGTGCCTCCTGCGCTTGCGCATGATAGGGCGGGTGATGTATAATTTTGAGGATACGAGTAATACGAGAGTTTTTGCCCCTTCTTTGAAAAGAAGGAATCGAAAAAGTTCGGCAGAATAAAGAAATCAAATAATGCTGCAATAAGGAGCAGAACATAGAAAGATGACAAAACATAAAAATGTAGCGCTGGATGAGCTGCGTATTCTGGCGGCGCTGATGGTGCTGGGTGTGCATACCGGGCAGAAAGTTGGCCTGGGGGATGCCGCCGCGGTTGGCGCGCAGGGGGTGCAACTGTTTTTTGTGCTCAGCGGGTACCTGGCCGCGGCCAGCCTGAGCCGCCACCCGGAGCCGCTGCCGTATTACCAGCGCCGCATCCGGCGGATCCTGCCGCTGTACTGGCTGGTGCTGGTGCTGCGCTGGCTGTTCGATGCGGTACGCTATCTGGCGGCGGGCGCCAGTGCAGCCCAGCTGTTTGGCCCCGGCGGGCCGTGCGGGCCGGGTTACCTGCGGTACTTTGTATTTTTGCAGATGTGGCTGCCCAGTGATAACTGGATGCTGTGGAACAACCGCAACGTGCTGTGGACGATGAGCGCCTTTGCGTTCTTTTATCTGCTGGCCCCGTGGCTGTACCGGCTGTGCAAACGCTTTTGGGGTGCGCTGGCGTTGCTGGTGGTCTGCCTTGCGGTGAAGGGCAGGATCGGCGGCTTAATTGAAAGCAGTCTGGCAGCTTTCCCGGCAGAAGCCAACATCAGCGAGTTCAGCGCAAAAACGCCGGTCATGACGCTGTACTGCTTTATCTTTGGCATGGCGGCGTTTGCGGCAGTGCGGGAGAACAAGCAGTTTTTATACGGGGCATTCTGCATTCTGCTGGCAGTGCTCACCAACTTCCAGCGGGCGGGGTTCGAGTGCGTGTTTACGGTGCTTGTTCTATTGGCCGTGCAGAACCCGCAGGGCGTTGGCCTGGCGGAAAATCAGAAGTTCGCCCAGGCCGTGGAATTTGTGGGGGCGGGCAGCTTTTGGCTGTACCTGGCCCACCCGCTGGTGCTGGAGCTGCTGCCCAACACCGCGATGGGCGGCGCAGCCGCGTGGCTGTGCTTCGCCGGGGTATATGCCGTCTGCCTGATGGTGTGCTATGCGCTGTATACGCTTTTTGTGCGCCGGTATGAGCAGCGCTTTGCGTAACCATTGTACTATATTTGCAGCAAAACGGCAAAGTGAATTTTGAGAGAAGCGTTGCATGGAACGACAAATGGCGGGCGGCCCAGATGGGCCGCCCGCTTTGGCATTTGTATGATTGGAAAAGCTGTGCTCTTATCTTGTAGAGAATGTGAGGACGAACATTGTTCGCCCGCGGACGTTGGCCGTATGCAGGGTGGAATATGTGGCAAGACCCGTCATGCGGGACGATGACGAGCATCGTCCCCTACAAATCATTTGCAGCGTTTATCACCATCGGCAAAGTTTTCCACAGTGCGCACACCCCTGCAGGTGTTCCATTAAACCACATCCCGTGTAATGATGGATTGCAAATTTGAAGTGAGAACACTTCCTTTGCGGGCATCTTACACAGAAAACAGGAATGGGCGCACACTGTGCGCCCCTACGGAACGCCTATCTGCGCTCAGTGGTTGAATTTATTCTGCGCTTCGCCCAGCTTGCCGGCCATCAACAGGCGGCAGGCGGCTTCCACGTCGGTGTGGCGGCCGGTCACAAGCTTGGCGTCATCGGGCGGGAACTTGCCCAGCACCCAGTCAGCCAGATCATAATCCGGGCGCGGCTTGGCACCAACGCCAATGCGGATGCGGTAAAAATCCTCGCCGCCGGTGGAAGCGATAATGCTCTTTAGCCCGTTGTGCCCGCCAGCAGAACCGGAGGGCCGGATGCGGATGTGCCCCGGCTCCTGTGCAATGTCATCGCACAACACAATAATGTGGTTGCGCGGGATCTTGTAAAATGCCGCGGCGGGGGCGATGCTCTGGCCGCTCAGGTTCATGTAGGTCAGCGGCTTTAGCAGCATCACTTTGCGGCCGTCCACCTGGGCAATGCCGTAAAGGCCCTGCCATTTGCTTTTGTTGATCTCGCACCCCCAGGCTTCGGCCAACGCATCCAGCGCGGCAAAACCGGTGTTGTGGCGGGTGCCGTCATATTTCGGCTCCGGGTTGCCCAGACCGGCAATCAGCCAGTCTGCCCCGGAACCACCTCCAAATAGTCCCATAGTAAAAATCCTTATAGTAATTTTGTGATTTTAGTGTGCACCAGGGGCAAAGCGTTCCACTGTGTCCCGGATGGTATCCAGGAAGGATTCTGCACCTAAGGTGTTGACCTTGAAAAACACAGCCTGGCTGCCGCCGGATGTGATGGCGGAAAGCCGGATCTGCCCGTCAGCTTCCAGCAGGGTCAGGCTCATGGTAACACGGCCATTGCCAATGGCACTGTAGCGTTCGTATACCCGCACGGCACAGCGGCCGGTGCTGAAGTTGAAATCACTGGAACCTTCCAGCGTGGCCGAAACACTTTGTTTTACAACAGCGTCCAGCTCGGTCAGGATGGTGGTAAAATCCCCGGTCAGGGTGCGTTCCAAAATGGCCATGGCAGCAATCCTCCTTGCAGCAGGTCAGGGGGCATCAGTCGTTTTTCTTTTCGGCTTCCAGCTTCTGTTTTTTGGCAACGTATTTTTCCAGCTTCTTGGCACCCCAGGCGGCAACTTCGGCCTGCTTGGCGCGCTCAATGCCCAAGGCACCGTCCGGCACATCGTGGCCGATGGTGGAACCGGCAGCGGTAAAGGCGCGGCTGCCCACCTTGACCGGCGCCACCAGGTTGGTGTTGCAGCCGATGAACGCATAATCGCCGATGGTGGTGCGGTACTTGCCCTCGCCGTCATAGTTGCAGGTTACGGTGCCGCAGCCAAAGTTGCAGTACTTGCCCACATCGGCATCGCCAATGTAAGTCAGGTGGCTGACAGTGTTGCCCTCGGCAAAGTTGGCGTTCTTGGTTTCCACATAAGCGCCCAGGTGCACGCCCTCATCCGTCACGGTGCCGGTGCGCACATGGGTAAAGGGGCCAATCTTGTTGTTGGGGCCCAGATGGCTGTCATAACACTGGCTGGCGTTCACGGTGGAACCGGCCTCAACAATGGTGTTCTCCAATAAGGTATTGGGGCCGATGACGCAGTTTGCCCCGATGACGGTTTTGCCGCGCAGGATGCAGCCCGGCAGGATCACTGCGCCGGGTGCAATCTCAACTTCGGGGTCAATAAAAACCTGGTCGCTGATGAACTCCACACCGTTCTGCAGGTGCTTTTCAAAAGTTTCTTCAAAGGCCGCTTTGGCGGCAAGGTATTTGGCTTTCGCTTCGGACATAAAAATACCCCTTTCTGTTTTGGGCCAAAAGAGTATACGGCCCTACAAAAAAGCCCCGGAACAGGGCTGAAGCCTGCCGGGGCGGGATGAATTGAAAAAAGTGTTGCAGGATGTAATAAAATAATATTTCCCAACTTCTCACCCATTATAATTTACCGCATTTTTGGTCAAATTGCAAGAGCCTGCCCCCAAAACTTTGTGAGATTTTCAGCGAAAATATTCGCCACTTATTTAACAATGTACTGGAAATTCCGGGGTGAGTCTGTTATAATGGACTTTGCAAGAGAGAAAATTCTTATTTTGCGGGTGTGCGCGGCACACCGGGAAGAAACCGTAATTTTGTTGGAGGTAACCTATGAGCAAGAAGTTTTTGTATTTGTTCAAAGAGGGCCATGACGCATTTGGCGGCGACCAGACGACCATGAAGAACATTCTGGGCGGCAAGGGCGCTGGTCTGGCAGAAATGACCCATGCCGGCATGCCGGTTCCTCAGGGCTTCACCATCACCACCGAAGCCTGCACCCAGTACTATGCTGACAACCGTGAGATCAACGATGAGATCAAGGCTGACATCTTCAAGTACATGGGAATCCTGGAAGAGCAGACTGGCAAGAAGTTCGGCGATATCGAGAATCCGCTGCTGGTTTCCGTTCGTTCCGGTGCACGTCAGTCTATGCCCGGCATGATGGATACCATCCTGAACCTGGGCCTGAACGACCAGGCTGTTGAAGGTCTGGCAAAGAAGACTTCTAACCCCCGTTTTGCATATGACTGCTACCGCCGCTTCATCCAGATGTACTCTGACGTCGTCATGGAGCTGGGCAAGAGCTTCTTTGAAGAGCGTATCGACGCTATGAAGGAGCGCAAGGGCGTTAAGCAGGATATCGAGCTGGACGCTGAGGACCTGAAGGAACTCGTCAAGGAGTTCAAGGCCATCTACCTGGAGAAGCAGGGCGAAGAGTTCCCGCAGGATCCGAAAGAACAGTTGATCGGCGCTGTCAAGGCCGTCTTCCGTTCTTGGGATAACCCGCGCGCCAACGTTTACCGCAAGATGAACGAAATCCCCTACGAGTGGGGCACTGCTGTCAACGTTCAGCAGATGGCTTTCGGTAACTCCGGCATGCGTTCCGGCACCGGTGTTGCTTTCACCCGTAACCCCGCTACCGGCGAAAAGAAGCTGATGGGCGAGTACCTGATCAATGCTCAGGGCGAAGATGTCGTTGCCGGCATCCGTACTCCTTCCCCGATCAGCAAGCTGCACGAGGAAATGCCTGAGGTTTACGATCAGTTCGTTGAGATCGCAACCCGTCTGGAAAACTACTACAAGGATATGCAGGACATGGAGTTCACCATCGAAGATGGCAAGCTCTTTATGCTGCAGACCCGTAACGGCAAGCGCACCGCACAGGCTGCTCTGCAGATCGCCTGCGACCTCGTTGATGAGGGCGTTATCGATCAGCGCACCGCTGTACTGCGCGTTGAGCCCAAGCAGCTGGATACCCTGCTGCACCCGCAGTTTGACGCTGCTGCCCTGAAGGCTGCTGAAGCAATCGGCAAGGGCCTGGCCGCTTCTCCGGGATCTGCCTGCGGTCGCGTTGTCTTCAGCGCTGAAGATGCTGAAGAGAAGGTCAAGGACGAAGCTTGGAAGAAGGTCGTTCTGGTCCGTCTGGAAACCAGCCCCGAAGATATCGTCGGCATGCAGGTTTCTCAGGGCATCCTGACCGTCCGCGGCGGCATGACCAGCCACGCAGCTGTTGTTGCACGTGGCATGGGTACCTGCTGTGTTTCCGGCTGCGGCAATGATAACGATGTTGCTATCGATTACGATGCAAAGGTTATCACCATTAACGGCCACACCTTCCATGAGGGTGACTGGATGAGCATTGATGGCTCTACCGGCAACATCTACGAAGGCCAGATCGCTACCGTCGCTTCCACCGAGAACGCTAACTTCAAGCGCTTTATGAGCTGGGCTGACGAAGCACGCCAGATGAAGGTTATGACCAACGCCGATAACCCGCGCGATGCACAGAACGCTGTCGATATGGGCGCTGAAGGCATTGGCCTGTGCCGTACCGAGCATATGTTCTTCGCTGAGGATCGTATTGCTGCTGTGCGTGAGATGATCTGCGCACGTACCGTTGAAGAGCGCAAGGTTGCCTTGGCTAAGGTTGAGCCGTTCCAGGAAGCTGACTTTACCGCTATGTACCGCATCATGGGCGATCGTCCGATGACCATCCGTTATCTGGACCCGCCTCTGCATGAGTTCCTGCCCACCAAGGCTGAGGATATCGAAGCCCTGGCAAAGGATATGGGCATGACCACCGAAGAGCTGAACAACGTTGTTGTCAGCCTGCATGAGTTCAACCCCATGATGGGCCATCGTGGCTGCCGTCTGGCCGTTACCTATCCGGAAATTGCCGAGATGCAGACCAATGCTGTGATCAAGGCTGCCATCAAGGTTTCTGCTGAGACCGGCAAGATGATCACCCCGCACATCATGGTGCCCCTGGTTGGCGAAGTGAAGGAGCTGAAGTACGTCAAGGACGTCATCGTCAAGACTGCTGACAAGCTGATCGCTGACGCTGGCGTTGACATGAAGTACCAAGTTGGCACCATGATCGAGATCCCGCGTGCCGCCCTGACCGCAGGTGAGATCGCTAAGGAAGCTGACTTCTTCAGCTTCGGTACCAACGACCTGACCCAGATGACCTTCGGCTTCAGCCGTGACGATGCTGCTAAGTTCCTGACCGCTTACTATGATACCAAGATCTACGAGAGCGATCCGTTCCAGCATCTGGACCAGATCGGCGTTGGCAAGCTGGTTAAGATGGCTGCCCATGACGGCCGCGCAACCAACCCCAACTTGGGTCTGGGCATCTGCGGCGAGCACGGCGGCGACCCCTCCAGCGTTGAGTTCTGCCACAACGTTGGCCTGGATTACGTTTCCTGCTCTCCGTACCGCGTTCCCATCGCACGTCTGGCCGCTGCTCAGGCTGCTATTAAAAATCCCAGAGCGTAAGATTGTTGCAGAATATGCACAAAACGCTCCGATAAATAGCTGAAAGGAAGTGCATCACCCGTAAAAAGGTGGTGCGCTTCTTGTTTTTACAGTAAAATTGTGGCATACAGGGGGGAAGTGTACCATTTTGCGGGAATGGTGGGGAATGATTTGTTTTCCCCCATATCCCCTTTCAGCTGGCTGAAGTGATAAACAGCCTGCTGAAAAAGAGAATATCGTATCCTTAGCACCTTAGGAAAAGTAATATAGGAGTTGTTATGAAAAAACAGATGATAGCGGCGCTTATAGCAACGATGCTTTTGACCAGCTGTGCCGCGCAAGGTACTCAGACGGACTCTGCCCAAACCGCAGAACAGGCCACCCCCACCGCCACGCCGGAGCCTGCTTACGAAGGCCCGCTGTATGAAGTGAGCTACGAAAAGATCCAGGACACGATCCCCGCGTTCCGCAACCCCAACATTTCGACTACGGTGTTGGACGACAATGGCTACCTTGGCATGATCCTGCGCACCGACTTTGCCGAGGACGGCGTGCTGAATATTGCCTATGACTATCACCCGCGCGGCAACGGCACGAACGGCTACTACCGCTATTTCTGCACCACCGACCTGCAGCCCGTACCGATTGAGGGCGATTACGACTTTCTCGGTTACGGCAACGGGTATTACCTGTTTGCCCATGAGGTGGGTGACGACCACAACCAGCGCTATGTGCAGCTGTACGACAGCGACTTCAATCTTGTCTACGACTCCACCGGCGCCTACGACCTGCAGAACTGGGGCCCCTGCAACATCTACCTGAACACCGGCTGGATGCCCGGCGAGAAGCTGGCCACCGGTGAGGAAGGATATTTTAACCTGTTTACCCAGGAGTGGCGCGCGCTGCCCAGCGGCCAGCACCTGGGCGGCTTGGACATTGTGGGCTACAACATGTATTCCTTCTACTCCGAAGGGTTGGCCCACGTCTGGGGCAACGGCACCCATGTGCAGATGGGCTCGACCCCCTACACCGAGTACCCGGTCCTGGGCTTTATTGATGAAAACGGCGACTGGGCGCTGCGCTTTGACGACCTGCCCGCCTTTGACAATCTGACCGTGAACGGCTGCACGGGCTTTTTGAACGGCGAGTGCCTGATCTGTGCCCACGATAAGGGCTACCTGCCCAGCGACTACACCGAAAACACCGACATGCTGTACCGTCAGTACATCTACCGCATCGACAAGAAAGGCAACATTCTGGGCGAAACTGATTATGAGAGCTACGAGCAGTTCTATGTTGACGTGATGAACGCCAACCGCCAGAAGGCGGACTTCTTTGCCAGCGGCGACGGCAACTACCGCGTGGAAGAAGCACAGATCGCCGACGGCCTGACCCTGCGCATCAAGAACCCCCTGACCTACGGCACCCCCGCCACCGACCTGGAACTGGACCAGTATGAGCTGGTGGACTGCAACGGCCATGAGTACGACCTGCCCGAAGGCCAGATCAGCGGCGCTATCGTGGGCGACAACGGCGTTGTGATGCTGCGCATGAACGAGTATCTCTCCGCCGAGGACGACGGCCTGCCGCTGGAAGAACACCTGAGCGAAACGTATTCCCCCTGGTACACGATCAAGCTGAACTACATTGCCCCCGATGACTATACCGTGCCCGCCGACCAAGTGCAGAACCTGACCCCTGCCGAGGGCACCCCCAAGGCCGAGGACGTCATGCTGCACACGAACTGTGAGCAGTTTGTGGCCTGGATGGACACCGGCGTACACGACATGAAGCTGCATTTCAGCCTGTCTGACCAGAGCGAAGACTACACCGTGCAGGATAGCGAGTACAAAGCCTGGGGCGAAGATCATGTGCAGGTCTGGGTGCAGTTCCATTGGCTGGACCAGAAGGCAACCGACGACTACTCCTACGAGCAGCCGGTCATCACCGCCGAATGGCTGGATGCCGACGGAAATGCCCATCAAGGCACTTATGATGGGTACAGCCTAACAGAAGACGAAGCATTGGATGATTGCAAATCATATTAAAGTGGCAAATCAATCGCCACTTTACGCTGTTCTGTATTGTAAGCCATTATTACCGTACATTTCAGCTCTCAAAGTAGTCCAACTTTTCGTCTGCACTCCCTTTCCCAACAAAATACTTCGTCTGTGACAATAGTACGAACCAATAGTAAAAATAATGTAGGAGAGGGGTCTGTTCGCTATATTGCATCGTAGGATTCAGCAACTCAACCCATACATCGGATTTCTAATAAGCCATAGTTTCCAATGGCGGGCAAATCCAGCGTATCGAAATACGATGTAAGTGCAATTACATTAGTTTTTCGGCCCGACAGCTTATTTAGCTGTCGGGCCTTTCTTTGTGTTTGCCTTTGGGTAATTGCTCGTTATTACGAAACAATTGCCTCGCCCGTGCACCTCCGATTTTGAGTCTCTTTTCAATGAAACTCGAAATTTTGGAGGTAAATATCGGAAATCGGCGGGCAACAACTTTCTGGAGAAAAAGAAAATCAACAATCTTGATGAAGATAGCATTGGATATGTAAAGAGGGATTTTGAACCAATCATCAGCGAGGAACTTTGGACGAAGTGCGAGAAAATCCGCAAAGGTACACGAGCACCTAAGGCAACACCGCACAATTCCCGCCTTGCGGCTTAAGCACCGCTCCGGCAACTGCGGCACGGCATCTGCGTTGCCAAAATGCTCGATAAGACATCCAGTATTATCT
>ENA-OYZO01000724-OYZO01000724.1-human-gut-metagenome-genome-assembly--contig:-NODE-724-length-13092-cov-5.005369_pt1 | contig 13092 bp, 5 predicted proteins | sample MGYA00243293_ERZ653481 | MGnify/ENA primary metagenome ERZ653481 (study PRJEB26926, sample SAMN06165094) | human gut metagenome | biome: ENVO:00009003; feature: ENVO:2100002; material: ENVO:00002003... | reverse complement strand
GAGATCCTGAGATGTCTCGTGGGCTCGGAGATGTGTATAAGAGACAGCTGCTGGGGTATCTGCTGAAAGTTTTGATGTTCCGGCTGCGCGGGTTCGGCAATGACTACGCCAAGGGTTTTCACGAAGCCTGGGTCGCCCTGCCGAAAATACAGAAGCCGAAGTTCCGCTGGCGCAACCTGCCCAACTATTTTTGGGTGGAGGGCAGTCTGATCGTCGGGCTGTTCCGATATATTGTGTATCGGGTGCAGCGGGCGCTGAAGATTACCTGACAGGGGGATTCGGGCTTTGCCCGCGGGGCGTCGAGGACGCCGCCCCCTACAACGCCATACAACAAAACACCTGCTGACCGGTCACACGCATACCGGTCAGCAGGTGCTTATTTTTTACGCTTTAATCCTCATCCGCGAAGTTGCCCAGCGCCTTGGCCTTCTCGATGACTTTGCTCTCGAGCATCTGGGGCAGGGTCTCGTACCGCACGAACTCGAACGTGTAGTACCCGCGGCCCTGGGTCAGCTGACGCAGGAAGGTGGTGAAATCCTGCATCTCGGCCATGGGCACTTCCGCCTCAACGACCTGCAGGCCGTCGTCATCGGGGTTCATGCCCAGCACGCGGCCGCGGCGCTTCGTGACTTCGCCCATGATATCGCCGGTGTTGTCCGCCGGGACATGAGCTTTCAGTGTGCCGATGGGCTCCAGCAGGACAGGGCCGGCCTCGGGGATAGCAGCCTTGTAGGCCAGCTTAGCGGCCATGATGAACGCCATTTCGCTGGAATCGACCGGGTGATAGCTGCCGTCCAGCAGGGTAGCCTTCATGCCGACCATCGGATAACCGGCCAGCACACCGTGCTCGGCCGCCTGGCGCACGCCCTTTTCAACAGCGGGGAAGAAGTTCTTCGGCACGCTGCCGCCGAACACGTTCTCGGCAAACTCAATGGCCTCGCCCTGCACAGGCTCGAACTGGATCCAGACGTCGCCGAACTGGCCGTGGCCGCCGGTCTGTTTCTTGTGTCGGCCCTGGGCCTTGCAGCTCTTGCGGATAGACTCGCGGTAAGGCACGCGCGGGGTCTCCAGCGTGATCTCCACGCCGAACTTATTCTTCAGCTTGGCAAGGGCCACTTCCAGATGCTGGGTGCCCAGGCCGCTGATGATCTGCTGCTTCGTCTCGGGATCGACCTCAAATTTGATAGACGGGTCCTCCTCGATGAGGCGGGTCAGCGCACCGCCGACCTTGCCCTCGTCGCCCTTCTTGGCGACCTTGACGGCCATGCGGTAGCAGCTGATGGGGTAGACCGGCGCGGGCAGCGCGACGACGCGGGCCGGGTCGCAGAGGGTATCGCCGGTCTTGGCGGTAGCCAGCTTGGCGACCGCGCCGATGTCACCGGCAGCGATCTCGGGAGTGTCGGTCTGCTTTTTGCCGCAGACAGTCAGTGTCTTGCCCAGGCGCTCCGGCTGGCCGGTACGGGCGTTGATGGCGTTGCTGGTGGCGGTCAGCTTGCCGGACAGAACCTTGATAAAGCTCAGCTTGCCGACGAAGGGATCTGCCACAGTCTTGAACACGTAGGCGCACAGCGGGGCAGCGGGGTCGGCGGTGATCTCCACCGGTTCGCCGTTCGCCTCACCCACAGCGGAGGCGGTATCCGCGCCGGGCAGCAGCACGTTCATGTTATAAATCAGCATATCCAGTGCCTGGCCGTTGACGGCAGAGCCGCAGAACACAGGGGTAATTTGCCCGCTGCGCACGCCTGCGGCCATGCCCTGGACGATCTCCTCGGTGGTGAAGGCCTCGCCCTCGAAGAATTTCTCCATCAGGGCCTCGTCGGTTTCGGCGATGGCCTCGCTCATGGCCTGGATCAGGCCCTCAAAGCGGTGGCCGATATCAGGCACGTCGATCTGAATCTGCTTGCCGCCCTCGTACTTGAAGGCCTTCTGGCTGAACAGGTTGATGTAGGCGACAGTACCGTCGTCCAGACGGACCGGCACAACGCAGGGGCAGACACTGGGGCCGAACTTAATTTTCATCTGCTCCAGAATCTTGAAGTAGTCGGCGTTCTCCAAGTCGGTCTTGGTAACAAAAATCATCCGCGCCTTGTTGTTTTTCAGTGCCATCTGGTAGGCTTTCTCGGCACCGACGGTGACACCGGAACGGCCGGAAACACAAATCAGCACGCTCTCGGCAGCCATGATGCCCTCGGCAGCGCCGGTCTCAAAGTCAAACAGACCCGGTGCGTCGATCAGGTTGTACTTGACACCCTCGAACTCAACCGGCACGACGCTGGAATTCAGCGATGCCTTGCGGCGGATCTCCTCGGGGTCAAAGTCGCTGGCGGTGGTGCCGTCCTCGACGCGGCCCATACGCTCGGTCGCGCCGCTCATGTACAGCAGCGCCTCGGTCAGCGTCGTTTTGCCGCAGCCGGCGTGGCCGGCCACCAGAATGTTGCGGATGTCTTTGCTTGCGTAGCCCATGGATCGTCAAACCTCTTTTCGCGCCGGGGCATTTCCAACTGCCCTGCGGCGTAGATATTCTTTGCGGCGGAGCGATTTTTGAACACTCCCGCCTGTTTGATACTACTTTACCACATTATCATGGAAATTTAAACAGTTTTTTCGGATTTTTTGTAAAAAATTTTAGGCAAAAGATTGTGGAAGGTGTAAAAAATCAAAAAAAGCCGCCCAGCCGCGAAACTTTTTTGCGGCTGGGCGGAAATACTTTACTGTTTTTTGCTGCGCTTGCGGCGGGCACGGCCGCCGTCGGGCTTGACTTCGGGCACGTACAGGCTGTAGCTGAGCAGGTAACGGCCATGAGCGGGCACGCGGTAGAACGACGCCTTGATGCGTTCCAGCGGGCTGGACCCGGTCTCGGCGGCACTGCCGCACAGCATGATGACATACTGCGTCTCGGTATAGCGGGCGGCCACATCGCACTGGCGCAGGCTCGTGTGGATGAGCTCGCCCAGCTGATCCACCATCGTGGAGGTCTCGTCGGGTTCGGCATCCTGACCGGGGGCCACCGTCATGATTGCCAGGAACACCGGTAGGCCGTAGCGGGCCTGCACGCCGCGCTGCACGCGGTAGGCTTCTTTGAATGTCTCGAAATCGCAGATGCAGGCCCCGGCGTTCTCGGTGTCGGGCAGAACAGCCACCAGCTTGGCGACCTCGCCTTCCATATTGCGGTCAGCCTGGCGCATCTGGCGGTAAGCTGAACCGGCGCGGCCCGGCTCAATGGCATGGTGCAGGCAGCCCATGGCAGTACCGCGGCGGGCCAGTTTCTGGGCTTCGTTATGGCGGCCCAGGGCTTCCAGCGCGACGATTTCTTCCAGATACAGGCGCTCCTCGTAGGGGTCCAGTTCCAGGGCGTGGTTGCACAGCGAGATGATGCGGGTGCTTTCGCCCCACTTTTTGCAGAGCTCCAGCAGGCTCAACATGGCGGTGCGATACTGGCCATGCAGCCGCACGCTGACGCCCTCGACCCACTGCTCGGACGCAGACTGGGGCAGCAGGCGGCCGCGGTACAGATCAACGATCTGCTCATACAGCTTAGCGCGTTTTTCGGGGTCCTCCTCGCGGCGGGCCTGCTCGGACAGGTCGCCGACTCGGAACACATCCACGGTGCAGTCCAGGTGGGGGTTCCACTGGTAGCAGCCGCGGCTGGTCAGGATGCAGTTCCGCAGCTCGTCCAGGCCCTCGGCCTCGATCATATTGCGGAAACGGTGCAGGATGGCACGCAGCGCCATATCCGGGTTACTGGACCGTTCCCCCGCCCACAGCGTATCGGTGAGGACTTTATGGGTTACGCGCTCACCCCGCTGCAGCACCAGATACTGCACCAGCGCGGTAGTCTTACGCGACTGCCCCAGCACCGCCAATACCGGTTTGCCGTTGACGCGAATCTCGAAATCGCCCAACATTCTGATTTCAATGGTTGCCATCCTGTACCCCCTTTATTTTGGCAGCGACCTGCTGCACGCCTCTATGTTTCATAGTATAACAAGCCGTCCGGCATTTGTCCAGTAGTTTGTCACATTTTGTTATAATATGGCAAAAAATCTCTTATCGTTCTGAGGATGCCTTCCCGTTCCAGGTGCCGGGCGCGTACAAAATCACCGGTTCGCCGGGCAGCGGCACAATGGCCTTTTGGGTACACAGAGGGACATCATTGCCGCTGCTGTCCCGCTTGGCTACTGTGATGACCACCGTCATCGCCGTGATGCGCGGGGTGTCGGTGTCGTTTTCCTGTGCCCAGCTGCGGGCGTAAAAGTGCAGGTCGCTGATGTACAGCCCCATGTAGGATTCCTTCGGGTAGGCGGTGGTGTAGGCATAGGCGATCTTCTCGCCGTCCTTCTCGTGCAGGGGGGCGAAATCTCTCTGCTCCTGCTGGTAAAACCGCATATGCAGGTAGCCGTTCAGTTCCTCGGCCTGGGCCTGGGTCAACAAGTCCTTGCCCTTGCTGTTTTTCAGTGCGGGTACAAGGTCCTTGTCGATCAGCTCCACATGGTTCGGGTAGACGCTGAATTCCAGCGCCGTGCCGTCGCTGTAACTGGTCTGGGCGTCAAACACGCTGTCCAGATTTGCGCTGTCCGTCGCGCCGTTTGTAAAGCGGATATAGCCGTTGGCGTCCAGCACCTCGCCGCGTATCGTCTCGATGAGGGCATCGGCCAGATTCTGGGCGCGGGTCTGCTGCTGGATATCCCGGTAGGCCTGGGCGCTGGGGCGTATCAGCGTGACCGCCGCCAGCGTCAGGATGGACAGCAGCACCATACAGACGATCAGCTCCACCAGCGTGGTGCCGCGCTTGTTTTGCAGCTGCTTCATGGCGTTGCCTCCCCTGCCTCCTTGGCGTAACGGTGGAAGGTGTGCGTCTCGGTGGTGGTCGTGCCGCCGTTCTCGCTCACTTCGGCTTGGGTCTCCACCTGGTCCAGTTCCACATCGTCCACGGTGAACGCCCCGGCCCCCGCGCCCGCGCTGAAGGTAAAGCTCTGCCCGGTTTTTTCGGTCTGCCAGGCGGGGGCCTGTTTTTCCTGCGGGTACAGCCCGGCGCAGAAAGCGTAAGCCGTCTCCCGCAGCGTCTCGGCCTTTTGGGACATGGCCCGGGCGTACCGCAGCGACACCACAAACATGGCTGTGAACATCAACAGCAGCATAAAGGAGACGATGACCTCGACAATGGTCTCGCCGCGCTGATTTTGCAATTTGTGTTTCATGGCGGCTCACTCCTGTGCTGTGCTGGTGCTCTGGCGGGCACCGCGGGTGTAATGGATGGTGGACTTATCCGGGTTGGTGGTGTCAAAGTGGGGCACGATGATTCGCTCTGCGTCCTCCGGTTTAATATAGATACTCGACAAACCGGGGCTGGCAAAGGTGCTTGTGCCCTTGCTCCATGTGTAAACCGTCGTACTATCGTCAAATGTGTAGCCAGACACCGGGTAGTGTACCTGCCGGTCATAGGTCACGGTATAGGCAAAGCTCTCCCCCGCCTTGGTGGCGGTCACGGTCACGTCCAGCTGCAGATCGGTCAGCAGGTAGTCGTTGCTCTGCCAGCTGGTCAGTTGGTCGCGCCAGCCGCTTTTGGTGCTGACGGACTGGCCCACGCCGCTCAGGTTCAGCTTTTCAGCGTCCTCGCCCGGGCGGCGGCGCAGCGTGACGGTGATTTCCTCCGCACCGCTCGTGTCGGCATCGGCAGCTTTCCATGTGTAGGAGTAGGGCTGCGAGGGGCTGCCGTAGATATCGCCGCCGTAGGCCGTGGAGGTCATGAAGCTGTCATTCACGAACGCGGCGAAGGAGCTTGTGGGGGTGTTCAGTTCCCCTTCCAGCACGTCGGAAAAGCTCGTGGCCAGCTGGTAGGCCTCCTGCTCCAAAAGCTGGCGGTTGGCGTTGGCCGTCAACACGGACGCCGCGTACACCAGTGCCGCAGACAGGGCCACAAACAAGGCACCGATGCAGAGCACCAGAATCATCGAAAGACCCTGCTGGTCCCGCAGGATATCGCGTGCTTTTCGGCGCATGATGCCACCTCCTTTGTTGTAGTTTACCCGGCCTTGTCGGTCAGCTCCACGGGCTGGGGCGCGTTTTGCGGCTCTGCGGGCGTTTCGGTCGGTTGTGTGGTTTCGGTGTTTTCGTCGGGCGTCGGCTCTTCTGCAATCAGCTCGACGGTCTGGGTCTCGTCGCCGATGGTGACAGCCTCGGCGTCTGGCGTGCCCACGGTCTTGCCGTCGGCCTTGGAGTGAGCCATCGTCTCGACCTGGATGCTGGTGGTAAACTTTTGCAGGGCATCGCCGCTGGTGAGCACATTGGCCATATCGGGCAGCAATACGCGGTAAGCGGGTTCGCCGTTGTCGTTTTCCACGACCTCCAGCTCGGCCACAACGCTGACCTGATAGTACGGTTTCGCGTTGTCGTCCTGCGTTACACAGCCACGGAGCCATTCCGGCTTGCTTTCCCAGTGGTCAACATCCGTCGTGTCCTTTTTGAACACAGGCATCACGCTCAGGTCGTACCAGGTGCGGGTTACATTGCCGTCATCGTCAGTCACGTTCTGCGGGGTAAGTTCGGTCGTGTACGCCGCGTTGTTTATCGTGACAGTCTTTTTTACCTGCCTGATTTCGCCGCGCGAGTGTAGCGTCGTGTTGCCGTCAGCGTCTTTCGTCTCGGTATCGGCATCATAGGTCCACATTTCAATCGTGTAGGCAGTGCCATGCATCGGTGTCACCGTGAACTTATAATAGTCGGTCAGGTTGTTGACTCTGCCATCGTCCGGCGTGCCTGTGGACGGATAACGGTTGGCCGCTTGCCATTGTACCGCAAAGCGGTTTAGCGTTATTTCGTCAGTTTTTCCGGTAGTGCTCGTGTAGGCATCACTGTCGTACAAATCGACCGTATAATCCACCCCCACCGCGGTCAGGCCTGCATCCGGGGCGTCCAACTTGATGGCGGGCAACTGCATATCCTCCGGCTTGCCCACATAGTAGTACCAGTTGGAGGATTCCATGCCGCTGCCGGTCTCTGTCATAGCGCGCAGGGCAGGCAGCAGGTAGTAGCGGGAATACTCGGGCTTCATGGTAAAGCCGTTACTCAGGTTGTAGGCCGCGCTGTTGCCGCTGCCGTCGGCGGGCGTGCCGCCGCCGCTCTGCCGGTCACTTTCGGGGATGATGCAGATGGCGTCACCGTTTTTGAGCATTTCATTCAGCGCAGTCTGCAATACAGCCAGCTTGTCTGCCTTCTCCTTGCCCAAGTCAGCGGTAGTTTGCCAGTCATTTGCCAACACGGCAATCGTCTTATAGTCATCCTCATTTTTAAACAGATAGCCGGTAAAGAAGTAGCTGCTGGCCGTGCTGCCGCTGACCGTCATTTGCAGCGTTTCGCCATTCAGGAACTCCGCCTGGCTGGGCGCAGCCGGGGCAAAGGCCGCACTGCTCACCGTCGGGGCCGCCACGCGGGACTTCACAGCCTGCGGGTCGCAGAGTGCGCCATCCGGGCTGTCAAAGCCGGTGGTGTCACCCGCCGCACGGTTGGCAATAACGTAGAAGCGCAGTTTCTGGCCCTGGTACTGCTCCATGTCGATTTCGGTCTGGGTGCCTGTGATATTCTCCCAGGTCTCCACGGTTTCCCAGGTGGTATCGGCGTTCTGGCGCTTGGCGTACAGGGTGTAATGATCCGCACCCACGACCGCAGGCCAGTTGATGCTGTATGTCAGTGCATCGGCGCTGTTTTCGTCATACAGGCGGGTAAATCCGCCGGGGGCGTCGGGGGCATCCAGCCGGGTCATGACAGCGTAGCTCTGCTCGTCCGCCAGGCCGATCTGCGCGTTCGTGCCGGACACGCGGGCCACATGGAGAATGACGTTATTGTACTTCCAGCTCTTGCTGCCCTCGGCCAGGTCGTCGTCCACGCAGAGTTCCAGCGTGTAGCGGCCCGTTGTGCTGTCAAACGTGACTTTCTTAGCCAAATCCACGTTGCTTGCCAGGCGGATGGTCTCCTGCTTGCCGTCGGCCTGCACGCCGTACAGCTCGATGGTGTACTTTTGCTCCGTTGTATCCGGTATCGTGCCGTCGGTGGTCTGGGCCCAGCTAAAGGTATAGTACAGCTTGTTTTCGGCGGCGCGCACTTCTTCCTTCGTCAACTGCTTGTCCAGCTTCGGGGCTTGCAGGGTGGTTACGCCGGTCTGCAGTGTCTTGACCTGACTGGGGGCAAGGACATCGTTATAGGATTTGTCTTTGTCGTTGGTATTGTACGCCTTGCCTACAAAGTACAGCGCGGTCATATGGGCGTACTCGTAGCCGTCGCCGCCTGCCTTGCGCACGATTTCCAGGCCGTCATAGTAGGCGACCGGGTCTGTGCCGCGCTGGGCAATCGCTGCCGTGACTTCCTCCTCGGTAGCTGCCCAACGGCTGTACGAGGGGCCGATGCCGCTTTCGACAGGAGCCGCGACGATTTTCAAATCCTCGTAGTCGCTGGTGAAGGCTTCCTTCGGCAGATTGCGGAAGGTCACGGTGGTGGCCGCAGCCCCAACGCGGGTCTGCTGCGCGGCCAGCGTGATATACTGGCCTGTCAGGCTTGTGCCGCTGGCCGTCGTCTCACTGTCGCCAACGTATTTGCCGACGAGCATGACGCGGTAGATGGGCTGGGCTTCCTGCATCTTGTTATCAACCCGCACAGACGGTTCATAGGACAAATTCAGGCTGATAGTCAGGTCATTGACCGTCGTTCCTATAACAGTCGGATTTGTGACGGTCACATTGCCCTTAGCCGCCAGGCCGGTGTTCCACTCATCGTACTTATCCGGATTTGTAAAGGGGCCTGCAATGGCGGTACGCTCGCTGAACTGTTCCGACCGCATGAACGGCGCTGTGCTGGTACTCGGGTTAGCAATAGCAGTCAGGGTTCTGATATTGTCCAAGCCGTTGGTGATGGTCTGCTCGCTCTTGCCTTTGCTAAAGCTGCCGGAGCTGCCGGAGCTGCCGTCCACATATTTAAAATCAACTTTCCACTGGTCATTGGCGATTCTGACATATTCGTCATAGTTTGTCAGCACAACTGTCTGATAGTATATGTTGCCCGTGCCGGTACGCTTGAGCCGTACTTCAATTTCCGGCTTGGGCAGTGTCTGGGCGAAGGTCTGCACCGCAGAATCGCGGGATGTACCGCCGCCCTTGCTGTTCATGGGGGTAATGCGCACAACAAAGTTGCCGGCCCAGCCGTCGCGGTCCGGGTCGTTATCAAAGGTATACTTTGTCTCGTAGACCATGGCCGTGTGTATGGGGGTGGCATCGGTCACATTGCCGCTTGCGTCGGTCTTGTACACCTCCAGCTTATAGTACATGGCCGGGCCGTGGGCGGCGTCCTGCTTGGGGGCAGTCCAGCTTACGAGATAGCGGCCATACACTGCACCGGTGCCGTCCTTAGTCTCCTCACTGCGCTGGATCGTGATGGATTCGGGGATCTGGTTCGGTTCATTGGCCTCCAACACATACTTATAATAATTTTGGATGACTTCATCGGTAATATCGCCATTGCTGGGGATGTTCTGGCCGCTTGAGCCCTTGATACTGTCGTTTGTCTCGGTAAAACGGAGCAGGATATTGCCCAACACATCGCTATCTTTTGTTTCCACTGTACGCTTCCATGTATCCGTTACATGGATATAAGCCGTGTTGTAGACAACCCGGGACAGGTCATACGTTGTGTTATCATTCGTATTGTTTGGCACCGCCAGCATGGCAAAATAGCTGCCGTCTGTGGTGTCTTTGCCCAGGTTCAAACGACGACCGCCGCAGTTTTTGGTTTCCACGCTTTCCGTAAAGCGGCTGTCTGCACCAGACCATGTAAAGTTTGTCAAATCGGTACTTGTGTGACCCAACCAGCGTTCATTCCAGGCTTGCGCGTTCCAAGCGCTCTTGCCATCCTTACTATATGCGTCAATATAATAGTTATTTGAACCCTTGATGTTCTCTACGGCAGCAACGCCGAGATTGTCATAAGCCAGCGGGTGCCAGTTATCACCGCCTACCAGCGAGAAGCAGTTGTTCAGCGTCGTAGGCTGCGTACTTCTGCCGCCGCCGCCACGGCTGCCGACGATGCCGACTATGTAGCTGGCGCTCATATTCGTACAATAGTTGCGGCAGCGGTCAATATTGACGATAACATTATCGATTGTAGAGCCGCGCGTATCCCACGGCCCCAGATAACCGAAAATGCCAACCGCCATAGACTGTGCTTTGATTTCAACCGTACTGCCATTGACACAGTCGTATACATTGATGGTCATGGGGTCGGTCTTATCTGCCATCTGCACCTTGCCAAAGATACCGCCGATATCGTTCGCACTTTTATTATTCGTTCCCTTCATTGAGCCATGGTTCTGGCAGTGCAGGATATTGGCGGAGGTATTCTTGACAGGCGCATCAAAGTAGCCCGCGATACCGCCCATGGTGCCGCAGCTGTCCCAATTATCATTCATATTTGTCAGCAGGTCGCCGAAGTTGAAGCTGTACTCGATCGTGCCGCCATAGTCCGTCCAGTAGGAGACGATGCCGCCGATGTTGTTGGAACGGCTGTTGTAGACCGTGCCGTAGTTGACGCACTTGCTCAGCGCCCACAGGTCGTCGCGGTCGTTGCCCTGGTGGCCGATGATGCCGCCGACATGGACCTCAATGCGCGTGGCCTTAGCGCTAGTATATTCATTTGTCGTGTTATCATCGTTTTTGTTGGAGCTGAGCCGTGTATACCGGCGCACCGCCGCGCAGTTGACCAGCGTGGTCAGGTCTTTGCTGGAAATATTGGTGCCGACAATGCCGCCGATGGTGGATGCCTTGCTGATGTTATCGCCGTAGACAAACCAACGGCCGGTAGCGCTGTCGGTGATTGCCCCCGTCACTGAGTTATAGCCGGTGATGCCGCCCAGGTAGCCGCTGCCGCGCTGGCTGTCATTGTTATCCACATTATTATTGCCGCGCAGCACGACGGTCAGGTCGTTGGCAGCCAGGCCCGCCTTGGTGGGGGTCGTCGTCGTCCCCCACCAGCTGCCGGAGGTGGTCGTTTTGTTCTCGGTCAGGTACACACTGCCATAACCGTAATCATGAGCGCCCACGGTATCCACACCTTTAAAGCCGGTGTAAGTACCGTTCGCCTTTGTCAGTTCGGCCACCATGGCGTTGATGCCTGTGTTGGCGTCGTCGGTGTTCAGGGGGAGCCACTCGTTGTTGACCTTGCTGACAAGTGCCTGCGCCTGCTGGCTGCCACTGTTTGTGATGCTGCCGCTGTTGGAGCCTGCCACGCCGCCCACAAAGCCGTACCGCGCCGCAATGATGCTCTTGCCGTTTGCGTCGGTCGCCACATAGCTGGCGCTGATGGTGCCGTTGTTGCGGCCCGCAATGCCGCCTACGTGGGTGGCATTGTCCAGCTTCTGCGCGTCGGTCTGCAAAGAGCTTACGTTGTTGGAGCCGCGCGCCTGCAATACGATGGCCGGGACCGCGCAGTTCTGCACCGTGCCGTTGTTGACACCCGCAATGCCGCCGATGGTGTTGCCGTCCCTGCTGGCCGCACCCCAGGCAAAATCGCCGTCAGCCTTGGCGCTGGCCAGGCCCAGCGTGCCCTGATAGGTACACGTATCCAGGGTACCGTCGTTTTGGCCTGCGACGCCGCCCAAATTCTGATATCGTTCCAGTTTGTCGCCCTCGGTCACGCTGAGGGTGACGTTGGTGCCCTTGACCTTGCCTGCGTTGCTGCCCACTGCGCCGCCCAGGGTGACGAGGTTTGCGTTGACGGTCAGGCCGTTTAAGTCCAGTGCTCCCGCGTTGACGGCGGCGTTTTCAATCAATGCCGCGTCCAATGCCGCGTCGGTCGTGCCCTCGCCCGGCTCATTGCGGCCCGCAATGCCGCCCACGATGGTGGCCGGGCCGTTGAGGTGCACCTTGGCGTCCTGCGCCACCGCCGTGCCGCGGATGATGCCGCCCTTGCGGTTGTAGGTCACCACCGCGCCGATGGTGCCGCTGGTAAAGTTGATGGTACCGCCGCGGACCGTGCCGTTCTCGATCAGGCCGCTGTTCTCCGACACAAAGCCGCCCGCCGCGCCGTTGGCGGCGGTGACGGTGGCCCCCGCCGTAATTTCCGCATTGCGGATGACCGCACCCGCCGCGTTGGTGCCCGCGATGCCGCCCGCCACGCCGTTGGTGGCGTAGACTTCGCGGTTCGTATCCCGGCAGCCGTCAATGACGCCGCCCGCCGCGTTCTGGCCCGCAATGCCGCCCGCCAGCGTATCGTTGGCGCGCACCGGGGCCTGGTTGTTGACATTGCTGATATCGGCATAGTTGATGCCCGCAGCGCCGCCCGCGTAGGTCGCAGCCGTGACCTGGGCTATCGGCACGCCGCCGGTGATAAGGCCCCGCGCGCTGCCCCGGGCGTTGTTGCTGCCCGCGATGCCGCCCGCGTAGGTCGTAGCCGTGACGGTGAAGTTCAGCTGGGTAGTGCTGCCCAGCGTGATGGTGCCGCAGTTGACACCTGCCACACCGCCCGCGCAGTAGGTAGCGACCACCGACGCGGCGGGGGTAGCGGCCTGGTCATACGTGACCGCCGCGCCGCTCATGTTGATGCCCGCGATACCGCCGATGACCTGATTGCCGCGCAGCACAACGCCCTGATCCGGGGCCGCGTTGGCGATGCTGCGGGTGTTGACGCCCGCGATGCCGCCCAGGTACAGGTAGCCCGCCTGCTGGCTGCCCAGCGAAGCGCAGGTCATGCCGCCGCTGATCGTGCCGTCGTTCCAGCCGGTCAGGCCGCCCGCCGCGCAGGCGTGGGCAATGTTGCCGTAGCTCGTACAGTTTTCCAGCGTGGTATTTTGGGCGGCAAAACCGATGATGCCGCCCGCCAGGTAGCCGCGCGTCTCGCCGAACTCGTAGTTCTGGTTCAGGCTCAGCAGCTTGACGCCCTGGTACAGCCGGTGGGCTGTGTCGTCGGTGCCCATGCTCAGACCGCCGACGGCCAGCGCGTTGCTGCTGCTGCCGTTGACGGCATTGCGGATGGTCAGATTCGTCGCTGCATCGTTATAGCCAAGGATGCCGCCGACGTAGGCGCTGTCTCTTATACACATCTGACGCTGCCGAC
>ENA-OYZO01000721-OYZO01000721.1-human-gut-metagenome-genome-assembly--contig:-NODE-721-length-13154-cov-5.146194_pt1 | contig 13154 bp, 8 predicted proteins | sample MGYA00243293_ERZ653481 | MGnify/ENA primary metagenome ERZ653481 (study PRJEB26926, sample SAMN06165094) | human gut metagenome | biome: ENVO:00009003; feature: ENVO:2100002; material: ENVO:00002003... | reverse complement strand
GAGATGTGTATAAGAGACAGGAACCGTACCGAACCTATCCGGCCGAGCTGATCATCCGATCCACCACCGCGACTCCGCGGGACGTCGACGAATAGGCGCCGAATAGGGGAAGCGGGGCCGTAGAGAGGATACGGCCCCGCTTCGGGGATGGGGAGGAGGAACGATTTACTGCTCGTCGCCATTCAACGTGGTGGCCTCCGGCAGCACACCGTTGGTGTCCTCGAAGGTCTTCCACTCCTTGGCCCAGCCATTGGTGTATGCGTCGGCGACGGCGTCCCACTTCCCGGTTTGGTTGACGTACTCCACAAGAGCGTCCTGCACGTCTGCACCCCAGGCGTCAAGCGTGGAGAAGCTCCTCACCATCGGAACGCCATTCGTCTCGTACTTACGGGCGGCGGCGGTCAGCGGGTTGTCGGGCTGATCCTTATCTCCGTACGCGGTGCTCGGCACGGCGAAGCCCATATCCTGAGACATGACCTTCTTGCCTTCGTCGCTGCTGAACAGCCACTCGATGAAGTCGAAGGTCGCCTGCTTGTCCTTCTCGCTGGCGTTCTTGTTCACGGCCCAGGACGCGTCGTAGATGCCAGCGGGGCCGTACTCCTCCTCGCCGGGGATACCCATGAAATACGGCAGCATGCCCAGATCCTCATCGGCGACCTCGTTGTCCTTGACCTGCGTGTAGGCCCATACGCCGTTCGGGTAGAAGGCCACCTCTCCCAGCGAGAACTCCGCGGTCACGTCCTCATACGTCTTGGAGGTCAACAGCGTGCGCGAGGTCGGACAGTTGTTCATCTCCAAGTCGAACAGGGCCTTGTAGTTGTCCACGTACGTGCCCTTGATCTCAGGCATGAACGTGGTGTTGTTGTCCTTATATTCGTAGAACAGCGGAATACGCGTCATATGGGATGCGAACCGGTACAGGTCCGAAGATTCGAGTCCGGGGGTCGCCATGGCGCCTTCGATGCCGAGATCGTCCTTATGGGCCTGCATGTCCTCCCACCACGGCCTTGAACGTATCCCAGTCCTTGATATCGTCGGCGGAGTCGATGACCGCATAGTCCTTCGAGGCGTAGTCGTTGACGATCTTCTTGTTATAGATGATGCCGTACCATTCCGCGGCGTACGGCAACGTGTAGTGGTTGCCGTCGGTTTGATACGAGTTGGCCTTGCCCTCGTCGGTCAGCAGCTTGAAGGCGGCGGAGTCCTGGACCGGCTCCATGTAGTCCTTCCACTTGATGAAATTGGGGTAGCCGGTGATGCTCCACATCGTCGGGGCTTCGGTCTTGGCCAACTCGGAGGCCAGCGTATTGTCGTAGCCGTCGGCGGCCGTGAGCACCTTGACCTGCACGCCCGTCTCCTTGGTGTACTGATCGGCGAGATCCTCCAACTGGTCGACGATCTCCTTCTTGTTGTTCACGAAGTAGACCTTGCCTTTGTCCGGATCGGCCGCCGACGAGGATCCGCACCCCGCCATCGCGCCCATCGCCATGACGGCCGCGGCGACGATCGCCATCATTTTCTTGGTTTTCATGGTTCTTTCCTTTCCTTGATGAACCGATTGGTTCTTGAAATGATTGGGGCTCAGCCCTTGACCGCCCCAGCGGTGACGCCCTTGATGATGTACTTCTGTCCGCACAGGTAGAACACCAGGATGGGCAGCAGCGCCAGTACCAGAGCGCCCATCATCGCGCCCATGTCCACGGATCCGTATCCGCCCTTCAGGTACTGGATGGCGATGGACAGCGTCTTGAACCGTTGAAGATCCAGGCACAGATAGGCCATCAGGAAGTCGTTCCACACCCACATCGTCTCCAGGATCGCCACGGAGATAAGAGCCGGACGCATCATCGGCAGGACGATGGTGAAGAACGTGCGGATGGAGCCGGCGCCATCGATCATGGCCGCCTCCTCGATCTCCGAGGGAATCGACTTAATCACGCCGGTGAAGATGAACACCGGCAATCCCGCGCCGAATCCCAGATACACCAGCCACATGCCCCACGGCGTGTTGAGGTCCAATGTGTCGGTGAGCTTGCTGAGGGGGAACATGACCATCTGGAAGGGCACCACCATGCTTGCGATAAACGCGAGATACATAAGCTTGGCGACCCAGTTGTTGACCCTGACGATCCACCATGCGCACATGGAGCAGCACAGCAGGATCAGCGCCACGGACCCAAGCGTAAGTATGATCGTCCATCCGAAGCTCGGAAGGATATTCGTCTTTTCTATGCCGCGCTCGTAATTCTCCAACCCGACGAATGTGTCGCCGGTCGGCAGGCTGAACACGTCCTTGGAGATGTAGACGCGCTTTTTGAAGGAGTTGATGAAGACCAGCGCGATCGGATAGATCCATATCAGCGAGATGATGGCGAAAATGGTCGTCCACAGCGGCCCGTGCCTGAGTTTGTCGGTCATGCCTCGACCTCCTTGCTGGTCGTAATGCGGTTCTGGATGAATGCGACCACAGCCACGATGATGAAGAAGATGACGGCCTTCGCCTGCGCGACGCCCTCGAATCCGGTGCGGCCGTACATGGTGCGGTAGATGTTGAACGCGATCATTTCGGATGCGTTTGACGGCGCGCCGTTGGTCAGGGCCAGGTTCTGGTCGAACATCTTGAATCCGTTGGCCACCGTCAGGAAGCTGCACACCGTCACCGACGGCATCATCAGCGGGATGATGATCCTGCGCATAATCTGACCGTTCGATGCGCCATCGACCTGCGCGGCCTCGATCAGATCAGTCGGCAGGCTTTGGAAGCCTGCAATGTAGATGACCATCATATAGCCAATCTGCTGCCAGCACAGCAGAATGACCATGCCCCAGAAGCCATAGACCGCCGACGTGGTCAGGGAACGGTCCCACAGCGCGAGGACGCCGTTCAACAGCAGCTGCCAGATATAGCCCAGCACGATGCCGCCGATGAGGTTCGGCATGAAGAACACCGAGCGGAACAGATTCGCCCCGCGCATCGCCTTGGTGAACATATAGGCCAGCAGGAACGCGACGACATTGACGACGATGGTCGTCACGATGGTGAACAGCACCGACCGCCACAGCGCGGCTCCGAATTCGGGATCCGAAAGCGCATCCACATAATTCTTCAGCCCCACCCACTTGGCATCGGTCACCGTCCTGAACGAGGTAAAGCTCAGGTAGATACCCATGGCAAGCGGCACGACGAAGAACACCGCGAAACACAACACTGTAGGTAGTGCGAAGAGCGCCCACCCTCTGCGCACCACTTTTCCGACAGTGGTCATTGTCTGCATCTCCTCTCCGAGATCGATATCTGCAGAAGATTCATTCTTGAATCCATGCGCAGCGTCATATTGCAACGAAGACCGAAATCTTCTTGTCTTGAAAATAGCATATTTTGCACACGGTTGCAAACTCTCTTTGAAAAATGCTATGTTATTAGCACAGAATCACTGAAAACACAGGAGTGCATCCGTATGAATACCCAACCTTTCACGAACAGCAAAGGCGTCATTTCAGGGAACTGCTGGAGAATCGGAGTCCTCTCCGATTCGCTGCTACGACTGGAATGGTCAGACACCGGCGAGTTCAACGATGATGCGACGCTCATGGCCGTCAACCGCGATTTCGGCACACCCCCGGAATATTCCACCTCGATCGCCGACGGTCTGCTGACCGTGGAAACGACCGCGCTACGTCTGACCTACGACATGCGGCCCTTCAGCAAGGAGGGACTCAGCATCGTGGTCAAAGGCGTGAAAGACACCAAAACCAATACCTGGCATTTCGGCGATGCGCAGGAGGGCAACATGAAAGGCACGGCCCGCACGCTCGATTGGGCCGACGGCGCCATTCCCCTGAACGATGGCGTGGTCTCCCGCGACGGCTGGTCGGTTCTCGACGATTCGAACACCTGCCTATTCGCCGACAATGGTGACATCAAGCCCCGGAAGAACGCCGGGATTGACCTGTACTTCTTCGGGCACGGCCACCGTTATGCCGATGCGGTGGCCGATTTCTGCCGTCTTTCGGGAAGGTCGCCGCTACTCCCCCGATACGCCTTGGGCAACTGGTGGAGTCGTTTCCACCGCTACACAAGCGAAGAGTATGTAGCATTGATGGATCGGTTCAAGTCCGAGGGCATCCCGTTCACCACCTCGGTGATCGACATGGACTGGCATCTGGTGGACGACGTCGACCCCAAGTACGGCTCCGGCTGGACCGGCTACACCTGGAACCGCAAGCTGATCCCCGATCCGCAACGTTTTCTGGGGGATCTGCACGAGCGCGGCTGCCACGTCTCCCTGAACGTGCATCCGCGCGACGGCATCCGCGCGTTCGAGGACTGCTATCCTTCAGCGGCGAAAACGAGGGGGATTCCCCCGGACAGCGGCGAGCCGGTCGAGTTCGACCTGACCGACCCGCGCTTCGTCAGGGCCTACTTCGACATACACCACGACCTGGAGGCCGACGGCATCGACTTCTGGTGGATCGACTGGCAGCAGGGCGGCGTGACCCGCCAGCCCGGCCTGGACCCGCTGTGGGTGCTCAACCACATGCACTACTGCGATTCCGCGCGCGACGGCCGCTGGCCGCTGATCCTCTCCCGGTTCGCCGGCCCCGGCTCGCAGCGGTATCCGGTCGGCTTCTCCGGCGACACGATCGTGACCTGGGAGTCGTTGAGATTCCAGCCGTATTTCACGGCCACCGCGTCGAACATCGGTTACGGCTGGTGGAGCCATGACATCGGCGGCCACATGTTCGGCTACCGCGACGAGGAGCTGGAAGCCCGCTGGTACCAGCTGGGCGTGTTCAGCCCGATCAACCGCCTGCATTCCAGCTGCTCGCCGTTCTCCGGCAAGGAACCATGGAACTTCCGCCCGGAGATCCGTGCGATCATGGACGATGCGCTCCGCCTGCGCCATCGCATGATTCCGTACCTCCACACCATGAACTGGCGCGCATCCCGGACAGGCCTTCCCCTGGTGGAGCCCATGTATTGGGGATCGCCCGACATCGACGCCGCATACCACGTTCCCAACGAATACATGTTCGGCACCGAACTGCTGGCCGCGCCCATCACGGAACCGATGGATAAATCCTCCCGACGGGGCAAGGCCGACGTATGGCTGCCGCAGGGCGACTGGTTCGACTTCTTCACCGGGCGCCGGTATAGCGCGTCTTCGCCCAACGGACGGCGCATGACCGTCTGGCGTCCGCTCGACGGAATTCCCGTGTTCGCGAAGGCCGGCGGCATCGTGCCGATGCAGCCCCTGTCCGAGGGGGATTCCATCAACTCCGTCGACAACCCGCAGCATCTGGAGATCATCGTCTTCCCCGGAGCGGACGGCGACTTCACGCTGATGGAGGATTCGGGACATTACTCTCGGCAGATCACCCCGGCGACCACCGCGATCACCTATCGATGGCGCAAGGACGGCGCCACATCCGCACTCACGGTATCGCCAGCCCAGGGAGACGTTCACGCTCTGCCGGCCCGGAGAACATGGGATTTCCTGTTCCGAGGCATTACCGACAGCGACATATCCGTACAGGCCGACGGCGCATCCGTCGATTCGGATCGCCGGTATGATGCCGAAACCCTCACATTGCAGGTAACGGTCGCCGACGTATCCACCCGCAGCGAGATACGTGTCACCATCGGCGACACGACGATGGCCCCCGATCCCCGCATGGAAGACGTCTTCGACATCCTTCGGCATGCCGAAATGCGATATCTGACCAAGGAACAGGCTTATGCCGCCATAGCGGAGAACGGCATCGACGCATTGGCCACGATGGATTCACTCGAGCACGTCAGCGGGCCGGACATGGAAGATTGCTCCGATTCGCATATGCCGAGCGCCGTCCGTCAAGCGCTGACGGAGGTGCTGCTCCGATCCTAGCCCGCATGTCGCCTCTCCCGGAATACGCCACGGGAGAGGCGACAGCAGCCCGTCACAGACCCATGTCCAGGCGAACGCCGGGCCGTCAACACGTCGAGGCACGACGCACCAGATCGTAGGAGGTCACATACGTGCGGAACGGATCCGCCGACCCCTCGATGCGCGCGATCAGCATATCCACGGCATGTCGCGCGTAATCATCCACATGCGGGTCGATCGTCGTCAATCCGGGCATGCAGTACTCGGCATCCGGCACGTTGTCGAACCCAATGACCTGCATATCCTGCGGCACGCGCACGCCGCGCCGCTGCAGCTCATGAATCACCCCGATGGCGAGCGCGTCGTTCAGGCACATGACCGCATCCGGACGCGGCGCATCCGGATCGTCCAACAGCCCCGCCACCGCATCGCGGCCGCCGGACTGCACCCAATCCGCGTTACGGACCAGCCGCCAATCGACCTGCAGGCCACGCTCCTCATGGGCCAACACATAGCCGCGGGTACGCATCGTGCTGGTGGTTTCGGGCCGCGACTCGCGGTCGGCATCCGGGCATGCGTTCTCCGCGGTGCCGCCGATCAACGCGATCCTACGGCATCCCGAATCCAGCAGCGCCCCCACCGCGGTGCGTACGGCCTCCACGTTCGGCATCGTGACCCAATCGGCCAGTCCCTGCGTATCGTAATCGCCCACAATCACCAACGGATACGGCTGGTGCAGTATCGTGCGATCCGTGATCGGCGAGCCCATGAAGAAAATCCAGCCGTCCGCGGCCAGCTTCTTCGTCTCCGGGATCGCCTGCGCCAAGCCGCCGGCGCTGTTGTAGGTATCGGTGATCACCGCGTACCCGCGGGAACGTGCCGCCGCCACGATGCTGTCGGCGAGATAGGGCATGAACGGCTGGCAGAAATCGGTGATGGCCAGTCCGATGAGCTTCGTGCCGCCGGTTTTCATGGCGCGGGCGGACACGTTAACGCGGTATCCGAGGCGTTCGATGGCATCCTGGACACGCTGGCGCGTCTCCGGGCGCATACTGCCGGTGTTGTTCAGCACATTCGACACCGTTTTGATGGAGACGCCCGTCTCGCGCGCCACGTCGGTGATGGTCACCCGTTTCGCCACAGCACCCCTCTCGTCGCACCATCGGGCATGTTCCGCACGGTTCAGGCGGAACGCCCGTCTGATTCCAGCATAACGCGTTTTCCCCGGCCGGTCCGGTCCCCTCCGCCCGGCCCGGGAAGCAAGGGCCGTGCGATCCGTCCTTCTCCGGAACGGACCGCGCGGCCCATCGCGTCACTTGATGTGCAGGGCGGTCCAACTCACCGGCGGCAGGGAGACGCGGACCACGCCGGACTCGGCATCGTACATGGCCGACCCGTTGGCGTGCGGGGTCACACGGTTCTGGTCGTAGAGCGTATTCGCGGCGAACAGATCGTCGTCGTGCAGCGTCTGCGCCTCGACGGATGCCGGCTGCGCGCCGTCCTGCAGCCTGATCTCGAACTCGGCGGTCGCCTCGAGCGAACGGTTCACCGCAAACACGGCGAGCGAGCCGTCGGCGCAGCGCACGGCCACGGCGTTCACGCCGTCGACCTCGCCATAGCGCGGCGTATCCACGGTGCCGGCGGACAGCTTCGGCTCCAGCACGGTGCCGCCCTTGGCCAGGCGCGCGGTCACGGAGAACGGGTGGAACGTGGTCTGGCGCCAGGCCGGGCCGCCCGGCTCCGTCATGATCGGGGCGATGACATTGACCAGCTGCGCCAGGCTGGCGGCGCGCACGCGGTCGGCGTTCTTGAGCAGCGTGATCATCAGATCGCCGAACACCACGGCGTCGGCGGCGGTGTAGATGTCCTCCAGCAGACGCGGGGCCACCGGCCAGTTGCCGATGCCCTCGGGGGTCTTGCTCGGCTCCTCACCCTGGTACCAGACATTCCATTCATCGAACGAGATGTACACGTCGTGCGCGCTCTTCAGATGGGCCTTGGTGGCGTCGATGGTGGCGGCCACGTCCTTGATGAAGCCGTCCATATCCACGCCGGAGGCCAGGAAGCTGGCCATGTCGCGCGTGCCGTCCTCCTTGAAGAACGGCTGGTAGTAGGCGTGGCAGGAGACGAAGTTCACGTTCTCGTAGGTCTTCTCAAGAACGGTCTGCTCCCACTTGCCGAAGGTCGGCATGCCATGGGCGGAGGAGCCGCACACCACCAGTTCCACGTCCGGATCGATCTGGCGCATGCCGGCGGCCACGGAGGCGGCGAGCATGCCGTAGTCCTCGGCGGACTTGTGGCCGAGCTGCCACGGGCCGTCCATCTCGTTGCCCAGGCACCACATGCGGATATCGAACGGCTTGTCGGCGCCGTTGGCGCGGCGACGTTCCGACAGCTCGGTGCCGCCGGGCACGTTCGCGTACTCCAGCAGGTCCAGGGCCTCCTGCAGGCCGCGCGTGCCCAGGTTGACGGCCTCCATCAGCTCGTTGCCGCCGGTGGCCTCAAGCCATTCGGCCATCTCGTGCAGGCCGAATTCGTTGGTTTCGGTGGAATGCCAGGCCAGATCGAGTCGACGGGGACGTTCCTGCTTGGGGCCGATGCCGTCCTCCCAGCGGTAGCCGGACACGAAGTTGCCGCCCGGGTAGCGGATGGTGGTGGCGCCGAGTTCCTTGACCAGGTCGATGACGTCCTTGCGGAAGCCGTGCTCGTCGGCGGTCGGGTGGTCGGGCTCGTAGATGCCGGTGTACACGCAACGGCCAAGGTGCTCGACGAACGAACCGAACAGACGATTGTTGACCGGAGCGACCTCAAAATCGTCATCGACGACGAGACGTGCGGTCAGATGGTCCTGCTGGGGCATGGGATTCCTTTCTACATATCTGCATGCACTCTGCATACGTGACACGTATCCATACAACGATGTACCGCGGAGGCGCGGGCGACCGGGGACATCCGTGTGGCAGCCACCAGTGTAGTACAACCTTGTACTGACTGCCGGAAGGCGCGTCGCAGAGACGGCTGAGACCTTTTGGCGCACCACTGCAGCAAAAAAGATCCCAAGAAGTCGAATTACAGTCCCATCCGACGCATAGCCACCGTGAACATACGGCAAAAGGCATCAACCACGTCACCCGTCCACCCGCTACATTCACAAGCAGTACCGCCCACTCTGCATCATTCGCATATGCAAAGGCCGCGAACCGTACGATGACGGTTCGCGGCCCCCTGACATGCCATTAGGCCACCCGGCTCGCACCGGCTGTTCGGCCTGCCGGCTCAGCCCTCGCGCTTGGGCGCCTGGCTGGCCACGCGGGTCAGGCGCGGCGGGCGGCGCGTGGACACGAACAGCGGCTGCACCTCGACCAGCGGGTTGTACGGCGCCAGGCCGAACCACTTGACCGGGGAACCGGCCACGCGGCGGATCGCGTACTTGATCTGCAGCGAGAGGGCGCCACGGCCGGAGACCTTCGACTCGGGCATCAGCGCCTTGTGGATCACCACGTAGCGGATGGTGCCGATGCCGGGATCGGCGTCAAGCTTCGGGTAGATCGACTGCTGGTTCGGCAGCTCGCCGGTCTTCTCCAGATCGTGCATGATCTGATGCAGGTAGGCCGGGATGGACTGCGAGACCTTGAAGCCGAGGCGGATGCGCACACGGAACAGGTAGTCGGTACCGAAGCTCTCGACCGAATACTCACGGGTGAACGGCTCGTCGGTGGTCTCGACGGCCACCGCCCACCATGCGCGGGCGCGCTTGGGGTGGTCGGCGAAGATCGAGAAGAAGATGTCCGTATCGAGACGCTTCAGGTCCGGATCGCTGGTCAGGTAGACGATGTTGTCCGCGAACCGGTGGATGCGGCTATCGCCGTGCAGCTTGTCCAGCGCGGGGAGGAAGTCCTTCGGCATCATGTGCCGACGCTGCGAGCGCTCCAGTTTGGTGCCCTCGTTCCACGTGTACATGATCATGAGGATCGCCAGCGTGAGCAGCAGCGTGAACCAGCCGCCGTGCAGGAACTTGGCCATCGAGGCGGCGAAGAACAGGACCTGGATCGCCAGGAACACGATGGTGAACACAACGGCGCCGAACTTGTTGCTGCGGTGCCACAGGTAGATGCCCAGCAGGATCGTGGTGGTGATCATCGTGATGGTCAGTGCCAAGCCGTAGGCCGCCGAGATATGTTCCGAATCGCGGAACAGCAGCAGCACGGCCAGCGTGGCCACGCACAGCACCACGTTGACGACCGGAATGTACAGCTGGCCGCGGGTACGGGCAGGGTAACAGACCTGCAGATGCGGCATCCAGTTGAGGCCGGTGGCCTCGGAGACCATGGTGAACGCGCCCGTAATCAGCGCCTGGGAGGCGATGATGCCGGCGGTGACCGACAGCACGACGGCCACATAGCGCACGTTCGGATCCATCATCTGGAAGAACGGGTTGATCCCCTCGGCGTCGGCCAGTTCGGGGTTGTTCTGGTTGCGCAGCATCCACGCGCCCTGGCCGAAGTAGTTGAGCACCAGCGCCACCTTGATGAACGGCCAGGTGAAGTAGATGTTGCCGCGGCCCACGTGGCCCATATCCGAGTACAGCGCCTCGGCGCCGGTGGTCGAAAGGAACACGGTGCCCATCAGCGCCAGACCGGTGGCGTTATTCGGACTGAACAGGAACTTGATGCCGTAGTACGGGTTGAGTGCGGCGAGCACGGACCAGTCGTTGCCGATGGCTACCACGCCGACGATCGCCAGGAACGCGAACCAGACCATCACCACCGAGCCGAAGACCTTGCCGATCGATTCGGTGCCGCGCGACTGCACGGCGAACAGGATCACGATGATCACCGCGGTGATCATCATCGTCAGATCCTTGTTCTCGGTGAACAGATGCTCCAACGCCGGCAGCGTCTTCAGGCCTTCGACGGCGGACGAGATCGACACGGCCGGCGTCAGCACCGAGTCCGCCAGGAAGGCCGCGCCGCCGAGCATGGCCGGTATGACGAGCCATGCGCCGTATTTGCGAATCAACGAGTACAGAGCAAAGATGATTCTGCAGAAACGGACATCCAAACATCCCAATTCACATCACACATGACCGATTCTCCAGAATCGGACACACAGAACACATTTTTCGGAACTCAGACGTCCGATTCGGCAGAATCGGACACATGTGCACAAGTCGGATGATGAGCACGACTATCGACGGGCGTTCGCCGGTTGTGGACGCCGCTGAAATCGATGCGATCCACACCGGGCACACGCATGAAGACGCACAGTATCAACGCGTGGTATCGCCTGGCACCAGTGTCATGGGAATAAGCACGTTCGGCTCGAACGGCTTGGGGATGTTCTTGCGTGAAGCGTTAGCCGCGGCCACTTCCTCATTGGCAATCGCCTGCACGATATGGTCGGCCGCCGACTGTGCGATCGCCGAGAAATCCTGCGCGACCGCGGTCAGCTTCATGCCGGCCAAATCAGTCAAATACGTACCATCGTAGGCAACGATCTGCAGCTCGTCAGGAATGGAAATTCCACGGCCCAACGCTTCGCGCACGCAGAACGATGCACCAATATCGGAACTGACCACGGCATCGACACCGTCGGTCGTCACCTTGTCGAGCGCATTGCTGACCGCACGATGATAGCCGGCAAAATCCATCACTTCGCCAGCTTCAACGTACTCGTATTTCACGCCTGCGGAGGTCAATTCCTGTTCCAACGTGAGGTAGTAGCGCACCGTCGGGAACGTGGTCTTTCCCAAATCGAACGGTCCTTCCTCGACTTCTCCGCGCGCAGCCAAATCGAAGAATTGATCTCGCGGACCGCCAATCATCACCACATGTTTGGTACCATTGCGGATCAGCATCTGCGCAATCAATCGCCCACCCTGCTCGTGGTCGGATCCGATTGACGAAATACCGTCTCCAAGCACACGGTCGAACGCGACGATCGGGCGATGAATCGACGTCCAATAATCGCCGGGATGCGAAGTGTGCGCACACATGACGATGCCGTCCATCATGTGCCGACGCAACATGTCGACATACTGGATTTCGCCGTCCGCCTCATCTGCGGTAGAGCACAGCATAGTGCGTAATCCTTGCGCGGCGAGTGCATGCTGCAGATGTGCGGTAAACGTCGCAAAGAACGGGTGGCGGATGGTAGGCACGATGACGCCGACCAGATTCGTGCAATCATGATACAGATTGCGGGCAAGCTCGTTCGGCACATAATTGAGCAGTTGCATGGCTTTGCGCACACGTTCGCGCATGTCATCAGACACGTACCCGTTGCCGTTCACCACCAGCGAGACGGTGCTCAGAGACACCCCGGCCTTCTTCGCCACATCGCGCATGCCGACCATGATCGCACCTTCCCCGTCATCACTGTTCTATCGTTGTATGCTCACGTGCTTACCACGAAATATTACATTCATTTACATTCTCTCGAACCTGTTCGACAGTCCGGCAACGAAATACAGCTTCTTAGTGTCGACTCCCGCGGAGGCGAAGGCCTTCAGCAGCGGCTTGGTCTGGTCGAATGCAATCACCAGCGTTGCATCCGGACTGGCGGCCTTGATGGCGGTTGCGCTCAGATTTCTTTCACGTTACTCAGCGACCGTCCGTGTAACGTGAAAATTACGCCGGATTGGCAAGCAGCGCAATGCCGAAACCGGCGGCCACACAAATGAGAGGCACCGCGACGGTTGCTATTCCATAGCCCAGAGCCAGCGTAAAACGACGCTGGCGAATCAATGAAACCACTTCGTTGAGCGCCGTGGAGAATGTTGAGAAACCACCGAGAAATCCGACAACGAACATCATGACCGTGTCCATATCCACCGATTGCGAATAGTAGGACATCATGGCGATGCCCGCGCATAGCGAGGCGACGCCGTTGATGACGAGCGTGGATAGCGGGAAGTTGCGATTCGTTCTTCGATTCTCGCGGTTCCAGCCTTGTTGAATTGACACGTCGAGCACGTAACGGGCCATGGCTCCCAGACCGCCGAACAGACAGATCATCCACATCATCAGCGCACCTCCCCGGTAGTCGGGTCGGCGACAAGCGAAATCTCCGCAGTGATCGGTTTGGGCTCGAAGTTGGGTGGAAGCGGGTTGGCCGGCTGCTGGATTGGCTGCGACTGCTGCTGGGGCTGCTGGATTGGTTGCGACTGCTGAATCGGCTCGGGCAGCTGCCCCAAGTCTGAAGTATCCGGCTCGCGCAACAACGGCTGCGATGACCTGTCTCTTATACACATCTCCGAGCCCACGAGACATCTCCGGATCTCGTATG
>ENA-OYZO01000717-OYZO01000717.1-human-gut-metagenome-genome-assembly--contig:-NODE-717-length-13181-cov-6.437833_pt1 | contig 13181 bp, 10 predicted proteins | sample MGYA00243293_ERZ653481 | MGnify/ENA primary metagenome ERZ653481 (study PRJEB26926, sample SAMN06165094) | human gut metagenome | biome: ENVO:00009003; feature: ENVO:2100002; material: ENVO:00002003... | reverse complement strand
CTCTCAGACTGATGGCGGTAGCCGCTATCGCCATAGCCTTTGCCCTGCCGGCAAAAGCACAGGTAACTCCGTTTACCTATTTCAATGTAGACTGGCAGTTCAACGCTCCTATCAGCAATAACTTTGCAAACAAAGCAAGCGGTTGGGGTATGAACTTCGAAGGTGGATATTATGTACTGCCGGATTTGTCAATCGGTGCCTTTATCAATTATCATACCAATAATGAGTATATTTCACGTCAGACACTACCAATCAGCAACTCGGCAGCCCTGACAACCGACCAGCAACATTCCGTATTTCAGTTGCCTTTCGGTTTCGCAACACACTATCGCTTCAGTGACGGTGCATGCCAACCTTATATCGGATTGAAGCTGGGTGCCAACTATACCAAAATGTCCAGTGACTTTTACATTTACGAAGTGAAAGACAACACTTGGGGTTTCTATGTATCACCAGAAGTCGGTGTGAATATCTACCCCTGGACAAACAGTATCGGCTTCCATCTGGCAGCATTCTACAGCTACTCTACCAACAAGGGAACCGTATTTAACTATGATATGGATAAATTAAACAATTTCGGTTTCCGCCTTGGTGTGGCATTCTAAAGATTTCTAAACTATTCTGTTAAATAGGGGGATTATCCGTGCGCCAAGCAGGGGTAATCCTCTTTTTTTAATTAATAAAATTAAATTCTGACGGGAGTGTTAATATAATAGTTACTTTTGTATGATATTTATTCAGCTAATACAAAAAATGTATGGAGAAATCCGATAGTATTATTATTATACCCACCTATAACGAAAAGGAAAATATAGAGAACATTATCCGGGCTGTATTCGGACTGGAAAAGTTCTTCCACATATTGATTATTGAAGATAACTCACCAGACGGCACGGCAACCATTGTCCGTAAACTGCAAACAGAATTCCCCGACCGTCTTTTCATGATTGAGCGTAAAGGTAAATTAGGACTGGGTACTGCTTACATTGCCGGATTCAAATGGGCGATAGAGCATCAATATGATTTTGTATTTGAAATGGATGCTGACTTCAGTCATAATCCGAATGACCTGCCAAGGCTGTATAACAAATGTGCCGTTGAAGGCTATGATGTAGCTATCGGTTCACGCTATGTCAGTGGTGTGAATGTAGTGAACTGGCCGATGGGGCGTGTGCTGATGTCCTACTTCGCCTCCAAATATGTACGGATTATCACAGGGTTACCCATACATGATACTACCGCCGGATTTAAATGCTATCGCCGTGAAGTCTTGGAAACAATCGGTCTGGATGGCATCCGTTTTAAAGGGTATGCATTCCAGATTGAGATGAAGTTCACTGCTTACAAGTGCGGATTCAAGATAGCCGAAGTTCCTGTGATTTTTGTCAATCGCGAATTAGGTACTTCAAAAATGAACGGAAGTATCTTCGGTGAAGCTGTATTAGGAGTCATTCAATTAAAACTGGGTAGCTGGTTCCGCAAATACCCGCAAAAGAAAACAGTATGAAACGTACATGGATAAAGAATGCACGGATTGTGAATGAAGGCAAGATTTTTCACGGTTCGATAGTGATTGAGAATGAAGTCATAGCTGAAGTGCTGGCAGAAGAAACAGTTCCCTCCCAGCCTTGTGGAGAAATAATAGATGCGAAAGGCTATTATCTGATGCCGGGAGTAATAGACGATCATGTACACTTCCGTGACCCGGGACTGACTCATAAAGCCGACATACATACTGAAAGCACAGCGGCGGCGGCAGGTGGCGTCACCAGTTTTATGGACATGCCCAACACCACTCCGCAAACTACGACCCTGGAAGCTTTGAATGCCAAGTTTGCGGATGCGGCAACCAAAAGCATCGTAAACTATTCATTCTATTTCGGAGCAACCAATACGAATGCGGATGTACTCCCCACACTAGATAAAAGCCGGGTATGCGGTGTTAAATTATTTATGGGAGCCAGCACGGGAAATATGTTGGTAGACCGCATGGAAGTACTTAGAAAAGTATTTGCCAATGCAGGTATGCTGATTGCAGCACATTGTGAAGAACAATCTATAATCAGTGCCAATACAACAGCCTTCAAAGAAAAATATGGAGAAGATCCTGATATAAAATACCATCCGCAGATACGTAGTGCGGAAGCATGTGCATATTCTTCCTCACTGGCCATCCGGCTGGCAAAAGAAAACAATGCCCGCCTGCACATCCTGCACATCAGCACCGCACAAGAACTGGATTTGCTTGAAGACAAACCCCTGAGTGAAAAAAAGATTACGGCGGAAGCTTGCGTGTCACATCTATACTTCTATGACAAAGATTATGATACATTGAAAGGACGTATCAAGTGCAATCCGTCCATCAAAACTTCAGAAGACCGGAATGCTTTACGCAAAGCATTGTCTACCAATCTGATAGATGTAATAGGTACCGACCATGCCCCTCACTTACTGAAAGAAAAGGAAGGGGGAGCATTGAAAGCCGTATCGGGTATGCCGATGATACAGTTTTCATTAGTAGCTATCATGGAATTAGTACGCGAAGGCATATTAAGCATAGAGCAACTGGTTCAGAAAATGTGCCATGCACCGGCCGAACTTTATCATATTGAAAGACGAGGCTACATCCGTCCTGGTTATCAAGCCGACCTCGTATTGGTAAATCCGGATCATGAATGGACTGTAACTGCCGACTGCGTTTTAAGCAAATGCGGATGGACTCCGATGGAAGGACAGAAATTCCACACACGGGTAGAAAAAACATTCGTCAATGGTGATCTGGTTTACAGTGACAACAAGGTAGACCAAAGTCATCGCGGACAAGAATTAAGGTTTAAAAGATGATTGTAAATTACAAGATTCACGAAGTAAGCGAATACATTAACTGGATTTATTTTTTCCATGCATGGGGCTTTCAACCCAAGTTTGCCGCCATTGCGGACATACATGGATGTGATTCATGCCGGGCCATGTGGCTCACCGGTTTTGCGGAAGAAGACCGTCCGAAAGCCAGTGAAGCCATGCAGCTTTTCAAAGAGGCAAATCGGATGTTGAATGAACTGGATGCAGCGTATCAGACCCACGGAGTGGTCAATATCATGGATGCCAATGCCGACGGAGATGATCTGCTGCTGAACAGCAAGCGTTTTCCGCTTTTGCGTCAACAAACAGCAAAATTGAAAGAAGATGACCCGTTTTTATGTCTGAGTGACTTTGTGCGTCCATTATCATCGGGTATCACAGACAAAGTAGGAGCATTCGCCACCACGGTAGATGCAGAAATGGAGCGGCTCTATGCAGAAGACGATTACAAACGTATGTTAGTGCAAACATTGTCCGACAGACTGGCGGAAGCTACTGCCGAAAAACTGCACGAAGATGTACGCAAAAAACTTTGGGGATATGCACCTGATGAAAACCTAAGCGTAAAAGACCTGCATAATGAAAAATATCAAGGGATACGTCCTGCCGTAGGTTATCCTTCCTTGCCCGACCAATCCGTCAATTTCCTATTAGACGAGTTGCTGGATATGAAGCAAATAGGAATTTCATTGACCGAGAATGGTATGATGAAGCCCCATGCCTCTGTATGCGGACTCATGTTTGCCCATCCGGCTTCCCGCTATTTCTCCATCGGAAAAATAGGTGAAGACCAATTGGCAGATTACGCCGCCCGCCGGGGCATGAGTATAGAAGAAACTAAAAAGTTTCTCGCCGCCAATCTATAAAAAACGAATAAATTATGATGCTGATAAAGTTATTTCTGTTTTTTCTACTGCTACTGATATTGCCCGATATGTATATATACAAGGCATATATACGCCGTGTTTCCCAAAAATGGACACATTGGGCTTATTGGCTTCCCAGTCTGTTTCTTTTATTGGGAATGACATTAGTCTTTTCTATACATGAGCCACGTCCGGATTCCATGCAGCGACTTAGCAATTTCTTATTGATTTTTCTTTGTTTCTCCGTACCCAAGGCACTTTTCGTCATTGTTATCCTGTTTATGAAGCTCCTATATATCATCTCCGGCAAAAAACTGTATGGAGGATATGTAGCAGGAGGATTGGCTTTAGCCTCGTTAATATATGTAATATATGGAGCAACCGAAGGAAAACAGCATTTTCAAATCAGGGAGGTAACCATCAGTTCCGATGAACTTCCCAGCGGCTTTGACGGCTACCGCATTGTACAAATATCTGATATCCATTCCGGCAGCTGGACTGGCAACGGTGCTGCTTTACAGAAGGCTGTAAACCTTATTAATGCACAACATGCCGACCTGGTACTTTTTACAGGTGACCTGGTCAATAACGTGGCAACGGAATTGGACGAATTTATCCCTATTCTAGAACAGATAAAAGGAAAAGACGGAGTGTATTCCGTTTTAGGCAACCATGACTATTCCCCTTATATAAAATGGGAAACAGAAGAAGCTCAAGAAGCCAACCTGAACAGCTTGAAATCCAAACAGGCTGCCATGGGATGGAAAATACTCAATAACGATCATGTCATTCTACATCATCATGGAGACAGTATAGCCCTGGCAGGTGTAGAGAACAGCGGAAATCCCCCATTTCCCAATTATGGAGATCTGCAGAAAGCATTAAAAGGAACGGAAGGAATGTATAAAATATTAATGAGCCATGACCCCACTCATTGGCACAGAGAAGTCTTGCCGGAAAGTGATGTACAGCTAATGCTTTCAGGCCACACCCATGAAATGCAGTTCAGCCTGTTTGGCTTCTCTCCTGCTAAATTCGTATATCCCGAACACAACGGTTTATACCAGGAAGGAAAACAATCCTTGTTTGTCAATATTGGTTTGGGCTACCTGATGTTCCCTATGCGCCTTGGAGCATGGCCGGAAATTACAGTAATCACGTTACATAAAATATAAAATAGTTTTTCTATCTTTGTACAACTAAAATTCAGACAAATGAAAGTACTATATATTTTATACCAACTATTCATAGCACTTCCCATTTTGCTGGTATTAACCATACTTACAGCAATAGTTACCATTATTGGTTCATGGATAGGCAATCCGCATTTTTGGGGATATTATCCGGGAAAAATATGGTCACAGCTTTTCTGCTATGTATTACTTATTCCTGTCAAGGTAGTAGGACATCCGGAAGTACTTAAAAAAACATCCTACGTGTTTGTAGCCAATCATCAAGGCTCTTTCGATATCTTCCTGATTTATGGTTTTCTGGGACGAAACTTTAAATGGATGATGAAAAAAAGTCTGCGCAAAATGCCTTTCGTCGGCAAAGCCTGTGAAGCTGCCGGACATATATTCGTTGATAAATCCGGTCCCAAGAAGGTAATAGAAACCATAGAACATGCCCGTCACGTACTACAGGATGGAACTTCTCTAGTGGTATTTCCCGAAGGTGCACGTACTTTTACCGGGCACATGGGATATTTTAAGAAAGGTGCTTTCCAACTGGCAGATGATTTGCAACTTCCCGTAGTACCACTCACTATTATCGGCTCCTTTAATATTCTTCCCCGTACCGGCGGTTTTGTATCCTGGCATCCTATGAAATTAGTCGTACATAAGCCCATTTATCCGCAAAGCCAGGGAATGGAAAACATCAAAGCAACCATGGAAGAGGCTTACAGGGAAATTGAGAAAGACTTACCTGAAAAATATCAAGGAAAAATAGACAATCCAGACCAAGACAGATAAAAAAGGCTCCTCATTAATGGGGAGCTTTTAATTTTTCCATATTCGAACGGGCTACTGTCACATAATCCTTTACCAAGGAGTTGTTTTTAAATCGGTCAGGAGCCTCCTCTATAATTTCCTCAATCAAGGGAGTCATGACAGGATAAGGAAAATTGCTGCACAACATAATGAAAACACCCGGTCCCAATACATTATCATAATTCTTCTGGATAAACTCCTTAGCCAATGCATTCATTTCAGCAGCCAGTTTCTCACGTTCTCTCGTTATCTCACGTTGAATTTCATCCGGTGCTTTTCCATCCATAATCATACGGCTCTCCTGACGCTCCAACTCGTATGCTCTGTCATCCAAAGAAGTCTTTTTTCCCACAAAATCATACAGACGATCATTCAACGGAGTTCCGGTAACTACAATACGGGCATTATCAATACTGATGGATATTTTCCCTTTTTCAATGACAAAAGGCATGATGCTCTCATCATCCATATACAAGGATGCCATTGAAGTAGAATCGGTTATACCTTCCATCTTGAACATTCCATGAATTACCTCTGCCGAATCAATACTCAGCATCCGGTCTCCACTAGGAACTTTTACAAATAGCATTTTCCCATCCAGACGAGAAACAGAAGAACTACCTTCTATCTTATACTCACTGGCACATGAAGTAAAAGCCAATAAAGATACCACAGAGAAAAAAAGTTTATTCATGCTTATCTACGCCCCATTACTATTTTTCGCATACAAAGGTACAATCTATAATTTAGTGACAAAAATATTTTATTAAAATTTAAAACTAAATAGAAGATTATTACCGAGAAGGCAATTTATAGTGCAAAGTTCCCTCTTTTTTTCTATTTTTGTAACCGATATAAGGATAAAGAAATAACAATTAGTACACAACATGAAAAAATTCAAACTTTTATTGCTCGCATTGATGTGTGTAGCATTCTTGCCGTCGAAGGCAGACGAAGGTATGTGGCTGTTGCAACTGATGCAAGAGCAGCATTTGGCAGACCGCATGAAAGCACAAGGCTTACTGCTGGAAGCAGACGACATTTATAACCCGAACCGCGTTTCATTAAAAGATGCAGTAGGCATTTTCGGAGGAGGATGTACCGGTGAAATCATCTCACCGGACGGACTGATCCTGACCAACCACCACTGTGGCTACGGAGCGATACAGCAACACAGCTCGGTAGAACATGACTACCTGACTGACGGTTTTTGGGCAAAAAGCCGCAAAGAAGAGCTACCGACTCCGGGATTGAAGTTCAAATTTGTAGAACGCATTGTCGATGTCACAGATAAAGTAAACAATAAAGTAAAATCAGGCGAAGTAAAAGAAGAGGAAACCTTTGAATACGACTTCCTGAAAAAACTGGCCGACGAGGAACTGAAAGCCAGTGACCTGAACGGAAAAGCAGGTATCAGCGCACAAGCTCTGCCTTTCTATGCAGGCAATAAATTCTATCTGATTTATCTGAAAACCTACAGCGACGTACGCATGGTTGCCGCTCCGCCTTCATCCATCGGTAAATTCGGTGGTGAAACAGACAACTGGATGTGGCCCCGCCATACTTGCGACTTCTCCGTCTTCCGCATTTATGCGGATGCCAACGGCGAACCGGCAGAATATAATGAAAACAATGTTCCTCTGAAAGCCAAAAAGCATCTGGCTATCTCACTGAAAGGTATTAACGAGGGTGACTATGCCATGATTATGGGATTCCCCGGAAGCACCAACCGCTATCTGACTCAAAGTGAAGTGAAACAACGGATGCATTCCACCAACGAACCCCGTATCCGCATACGTGGTGTGCGTCAGGATGTACTGAAGAAAGAAATGGCTGCCAGTGACAAAGTACGTATCCAATACGCCAGCAAATATGCAGGTTCCAGCAACTATTGGAAAAACTCTATCGGCATGAATAAAGCCATTATCGACAATAAGGTATTGGAAACAAAAGCAGAACAGGAAGCCAAGTTCGCAGCATTTGCTAAAGCCAAAGGCAACACTGATTATGAAAAAGTAGTCAGCGAAATTGATGCCGCCATCGAAAAGAGTAATCCTATTCTTTATAACTACACCTGTTTCCGTGAAGTCTTTCAAGGAGGTATAGAATTCGGCACTCCTTATCTGATTCTGGACAAGCTGAAAGACGCAATCAAAAATAAAGATAAAGAAGCGATTAATAAAAATATTGAAACGCTGAAAAAAGTATATGCCGATATACATAACAAAGACTACGATCACGAAGTAGACCGCAAAGTGGCCAAAGCTCTGTTGCCCCTGTATGCCGAAATGGTTCCTGCCGATGCTTTACCTGCCTTCTATACTACCATCCAGAAGGATTTTAAAGGTAACTATGACGCATACGTAGACCATTGTTATGACAATTCCATCTTCTCCAACGAAGCGAATTTCAATAAATTCATCAAGAAACCTACCGTGAAAGCCATAGAAAAAGATCCTATGACTGCATACGTACGGGCTAAATATGACTTGATGGACAAGCTGGGAAACGAACTGGCAGAATCGATGAAAGGCATGGATTTATTACACAAAACTTATGTACGCGGTCTGTGTGAAATGTATTCACCGGAACCCAAAGCTCCGGATGCCAACTTCACCATCCGTCTGACATACGGCAATGTGAAATCATACAATCCCAAAGACGGCGTACACTATAAATACTACACTACGCTGAAAGGTGTCATGGAAAAAGAGGATCCTACCAATCCGGAATTTGTTGTTCCCGCCAAACTGAAAGAATTGTATGAAGCAAAAGATTTCGGACGTTATGCATTGCCCAACGGTGATATGCCTGCTTGTTTCCTGACTACCAATGATATTACCGGCGGTAATTCAGGTTCTCCCGTCATCAACGGTAACGGCGAACTCATCGGTGCCGCTTTTGACGGCAACTGGGAATCACTGAGTGGTGACATTAATTTCGACAACAACTTACAGCGTTGTATCGCAGTGGATATACGTTATGTATTATTCATCATCGACAAATTGGGCGGATGCAAACACCTGATTGACGAAATGACTATTGTTGAATAATGAAAAAGATACTATTACTCTCGCTATTTACTTTCACAACCCTTGCCGGCCATGCCGACGAGGGGATGTGGATGCTGACTGATCTGAAAGAACAGAATGCGGCCACCATGTATGATATGGGACTGGATATCAGCATTGATAAAGTATATTGTCCGGACAGCATCAGCCTGAAGGATGCTGTAGTGCATTTCGGAGGTGGTTGTACCGGTGAAATCATTTCTGCCGAAGGTCTTGTGCTGACCAATCATCATTGCGGTTACAGCTATATCCAGCAACACAGTTCGGTAGAACACGACTATCTGACTGACGGCTTCTGGGCTATGAGCCGCAAAGAAGAACTTCCCTGCAAGGGGCTGACGGTCACCTTCATAGACAGAATTCTGGACGTCACTCCTTATGTAAAGGAACAACTGGCCAAAGATGAGGACCCGGAAGGATTGAACTACCTGTCCCCCTCCTATCTGAGCAAAGTAGCCAAACGTTTTGCCGAACAAGAAAATATAGAGATCACTCCGTTCACCGCTTTGGAACTAAAGCCTTTCTACGGAGCCAACCGCTATTACTTGTTTATAAAGACCATCTATAAAGACGTCCGTATGGTAGGCGCTCCTCCTTCTTCCATCGGAAAGTTCGGAGCTGACACCGATAACTGGATGTGGCCCCGTCACTGTGGCGATTTCTCCATGTTCCGCATTTATGCAACACCCGACGGTAAACCTGCTGACTATAACGAAAGCAATGTACCCTTGAAGGTGAAAAAACATCTGACCATCAACCTGGGAGGAATCAAAGAGGGAGACTTCACTTTCGTAATGGGATTTCCCGGACGCAACTGGCGATACATGATTTCGGACGAAGTGGAAGAACGTATGCAGACTACCAACTTCATGCGTAAGACCGTCCGCACCGTACGATTGAATAATCTGCTGGAAGAGATGCTGAAAAGTGATAAAGTACGCATCCAGTATGCCAGCAAATACGCCTCGTCAGCCAATTACTGGAAGAATGCTATCGGTATGAACGAAGGACTGGTTCAGCTGAAAGTACTTGATACGAAAAAGAAACAACAGGAAAAGCTTCTGGCTTACGGACGTGAGACGGGTACTGACGCCTACCAGAAAGCCTTCGATGCTATCCGGGAAATCGTGAGCAAACGCCGGGATGCCGTATATCATCAGCAAGCCATTTACGAAGTTTGCAAACTGGGAACGGAATTCTATAAGATTCCTTCCACAGACAAAGTCCTGCAAGCATTGAAAAAAGGATATAAAGTACCTCATGCTACTAAAGAAATCAATCCGCTGGATCATGCATTAAGCACACTGATCAAACAAGCCGATAAATTTTTCAATAAAGACTATAATCCCGAAATAGACCGTAAAGTTTCCAAAGCTTTGCTGAAGACTTACGCAGAATTAATTCCGGCCGAACAGCGCATCAGCATCTTTAAAGTAATAGACAAAGAATTCAAAGGAAACATTGACGCCTTTGTCGATGCTTGTTTTGATACATCCATCTTCCGAAGCCGTGAAGCCTTTGACAACTTTGTGGCAAAGCCGGATGCCAAGACATTGGAAAATGACCTGATGGTGCAATATGCCAAATCAGTAGACCAAGGTTATGCAGATACCGATGCAGCCATGAAAGCCGAAACCGATGCTTATAATCTGGCCCATAAAACCTGGGTAGAGGGTATGATGAAGCTGAAACAGCATGAAGGCACTCCTATTTATCCGGATGCCAACTCCACGTTACGTCTCACTTATGGTAAAGTAGGTTCATACAGCCCCAAAGACGGTATGGAATACAACTATTACACCACGTTGAAAGGAGTGATGGAAAAAGAGGATCCGAACAACTATGAATTCGTGGTTCCGGCCAAACTGAAGGACTTGTATAACAAGAAAGACTTCGGGCGCTATGCCATGAAAAATGGTGAAATGCCCATCTGTTTTGTTACAGGAACAGACAATACAGGAGGTAATTCCGGCTCCCCCGTTTTCAATAACAAAGGGGAATTGATCGGTACCGGCTTTGACCGCAACTACGAAGGACTGACCGGTGACATTGCTTACAATCCCCAGTTACAACGTGCAGCCTGTGTGGATATCCGCTATACCTTATTTATTATTGATAAGTTTGCAGGAGCGAAACACTTGGTAGATGAAATGACCATTGTGGAATAACAATACCGGACAACTATTTTTTAGAACGCGGACCACACGTAACAAGTGTCGTCCGCGTTCTCCTATTTTTCACAAGATAAGCCTCTATAAACGCGGACAAGAAATGACACTGGTTTCTTAACGTTTTTCCTTCTCCAACTCCTGCGGAATACGGAAAGCCGTATAAAGTTCCAGGACAGCGGCAATGGAAAGACAAACAATCCATTCGTTACGTTTCATGGTAAACATCAATACTCCTGTAAAGACCAGTGCGACAGCCCCGAAAATCTGCTGTCTACGCAAACGCTTGATGATAAAATTCCTTCCATCATAACGATTCCCCATGACCTGCACATAGCCGAACATCACAGCACCCAGCGTATACAGATAAGGCGCAAGCTCCCACCGGGTGATTTGCAACACCGCACCTGCCAGCAGCAGGACTGCCCCTGCCATCGAAATTATATTATAAGATTTACTCATTCTTCAAACACAAAAATATCCTCGTCGGGCTTCTTCATCAAATACTTCTCGCGTGCTATTTTCTCCAAAGCCTCAGGATTCGTGGTCAGTTCCTTCAGTTTCTCCGTATCTTCCTCATATTGCTTTCTATATTTCTCTATCTCACTATTCAGCGCGCTGATCTCACTGCGATGCTTTACCCGCTGAATCAAGCTGTTCTCATCCAGAAAACCAATAACTACAATAAAGATCAGCACCGTAATCATATACTTATGGCGCCGGATGTAGTTCCAAATAGTCAGCAATTTGCTCATACAAAGAATCCCTTTTTTGATTTTTGCAAAGATAGAAATATTTCAAGCAATCCTACCCATAAAAACGGATAATTTATGTACTTTTGCAGAACTCATATTAGAAAAAAGAACTCCGCTTATGGAAAATTATATCGTATCGGCACGAAAATACCGTCCCGCTACATTCGAATCGGTTGTAGGGCAACACGCGTTGACCATCACCTTAAAAAATGCTATTGCCACCGGCAAGCTGGCACATGCCTACCTGTTCTGCGGACCGCGTGGAGTGGGAAAAACAACGTGTGCACGTATCTTTGCCAAGACCATCAACTGCCAGACCCCCACTGCCGAAGGAGAAGCCTGCAATCAGTGTGAGTCTTGTCTGGCATTCAACGAACAGCGTTCTTACAACATACATGAGCTGGATGCCGCCAGCAACAACTCGGTAGAAGATATCCGTTCGCTGATTGAGCAGGTACGTATCCCGCCACAAATCGGCAAGTACAAGGTATATATCATTGATGAGGTCCATATGTTGTCGCAAGCCGCCTTCAATGCTTTTCTGAAAACATTGGAAGAACCGCCTCATCATGCCATCTTCATCCTTGCCACAACGGAAAAGCATAAGATACTGCCGACTATTCTGAGCCGTTGCCAGATTTATGACTTCAACCGCATCGGCATCAAAGACACTATCGACCATCTGCAATACGTTGCCAAACTGGAACATATCAACGCCGAACCCGAAGCCCTGACTGTCATCGCACAGAAAGCCGACGGTGGTATGCGCGACGCTCTTTCCATCTTCGACCAAGTAGTCAGCTTCACAGGTGGGAACATCACTTACAAAAGTGTGATTGAAAACCTGAATGTCTTGGATTACGAATATTATTTCAAGCTGACCGATTTGTTGCTTGAAAACAAAGTTCCCGAATCCATGCTGCTTTTTAACGACGTATTGAAAAAAGGATTTGACGGCAGTCATTTCATCACCGGACTATCCTCTCATTTCCGGGATTTGCTGGTGAGCAAGGACCCTTCCACCCTGCAATTGCTGGAAGTAGGCGCCGGTATCCGCGACCGCTATAAAGAACAAGCACAAAAATGCGACCAGAAATTCCTGTACCGTGCCATGAAGCTATGCAATGATTGTGACCTGAACTATCGTGCAAGCAAAAACAAACGTCTGCTGGTAGAACTGACACTGATTCAATGCGCCCAACTCACTCTGCCCGACGCCGACGATGTAAGTGGTGGGCGTGGCCCTAAGAAGATATTAAAACCCCTATTTACGCAGCAAGCGGCTTCCACAGCCGCCACGCAGTCACAGCCTCAGGCTAAAACTGCCGCTGCACAGACCGCAGCAACCGCCGCTCCTCAGCCACAGGGTACAAGTACAGCCGGCAGTATGAACGCAAACCGTCCAAGCCCGCTGCCTCAGACCTGTCTCTTATACACATCTGACGCTGCCGACGAATAGCCTTGTGTG
>ENA-OYZO01000715-OYZO01000715.1-human-gut-metagenome-genome-assembly--contig:-NODE-715-length-13201-cov-5.954587_pt1 | contig 13201 bp, 13 predicted proteins | sample MGYA00243293_ERZ653481 | MGnify/ENA primary metagenome ERZ653481 (study PRJEB26926, sample SAMN06165094) | human gut metagenome | biome: ENVO:00009003; feature: ENVO:2100002; material: ENVO:00002003... | reverse complement strand
TTCGTCGGCAGCGTCAGATGTGTATAAGAGACAGGGGGTGTCCCATTAGTCCCATATATTGAGGATGTCCGTCAATCAGTACCAGCAGACCAGCCGTAGGGCTTCCGCCGATGCCGCGCAGACTCATTCCGCCTGCTGCTCCGGTAGAGACGCCATACCCCATGATGCCGCGGCTTGTGGTGAACAGGCCGGGCACTTGTTCTGTCAGTACGGGCAGGACAGAGGGCTGGAAGCTCTGTTCCAGCACCTTGCGGTTGACTACGGAGATGGTCATCGGCAGATGCCGTACGTCCGTCTCGTTTCTTGTTCCCGTCACTACTACTTCATCTATGGTCAGGCTTCGGGCAACGCGCGTGCTGTCTTTGGCCGTTTGCGCCAATCCTGTCATAGCCCAAATGCCGGATACCGAAAGGAGTAATATTGCTTTTTTTCTCATCTGTACTACAACGTCTCCTGTTTCAGTTTTTCTACAAAGCTGTCTATTTCCCGTAGTTTCTTGGGTATATTGATGCTTTGCGGGCAGTGAGGGGTGCATTGGTCGCATCCGGTGCAATGGCTGGCCTGACGAAGTTTCGGTACGCTGCGGTCATAGCCGATGAGGAAGGCCCGGCGGGCTTCGCGGTAGTGCTCGTCTTGACTGCTTTTGGGGACATTGCCCTCATTGACGCATCGGTTGTAGTGCAGCAGAATGGCCGGAATATCCAGTCCGTAGGGGCAAGGCATGCAATATTTGCAGTCGTTGCATGGAATGGTGGGGTAGGCGAGCATCATCTGCGCCGTATCTTCCAGCAGAGCCATTTCGGCTTCCGTACAAGGATCGAGAGGGGAGAAAGTGCGGAGGTTGTCCTGCAAATGCTCCATATACGTCATGCCGCTCAGTACTGTCAGCACATTGGGGAACGTTCCGGCAAAGCGGAAAGCCCAGGAAGCCGTACTGCTTTGCGGTCGGTGCTGTTTCAGACGTGCCACCAAGTGATCGTTCAGTTTGGAAAGACGTCCGCCCAATAGCGGTTCCATGATGATGGCGGGTATGCCGCGCTTTACGAGTTCTCCATACAGATATTCGGCGTTGACGTTGTTGCCCGAAGCATGTTTCCAGTCTGCATAGTTGAGCTGTATCTGCACGAAATCCCAGTGTATCCGGTCGTGCATGGCCAATATTTCGTCGAAGACATCCACCGTTCCATGATATGAGAATCCCAGATTGCGGATACGCCCGGCTTTGCGCTCTTCCATTAGGAAATCGATGATGCCGTTGTCGATGTATCGTGCCTGAAAGGTCTTGATACCGCCATTGCCGACGGAGTGCAGCAGATAATAATCGATGTAGTCCACCTGCAAATCCTCGAATGATTTCCGATACATGGCGATTGAGTTTTCGCGGGTGTAGTTGGAGAAGTTTGACAGTTTGGTGGCTATCAGGAATTTCTCACGCGGATGGCGTTTCAGTGCTATGCCGGTTGACTTCTCCGACCAGCCCTGCACATATACGGGCGACGTATCGAAATAGTTTACGCCATGGGCAATGGCATAGTCAACCAGTTCGTTGACGGTTTCCTGATCCACCTCATCGCCGTTTCCGTCTGTCCGTTTCCGGGTGGGCCAGCGCATGCAGCCGTAACCCAGTATGGATACACGGTCGCCTGTTGTAGGGTTGGTGCGGTAGACCATTTTGTCGGTAGGTATCTCGCCTGATGCGGCCGATTCGCTGTCCGAACTGTTCTTTTGGCCGGAGCAACCGTACAATGCAGTTGCCGAAGCGAGTGTTCCTGCGCCGGCGAGTTTGAAGAAATCCCGGCGGTTTATTTTATTGTTGTTATTGTTCTTTTCCATAATTGATTATCATTGTTTATCACCCTATCATTTTATTACATCCTACACTGTCCTGTGCATGATATGCCCTTCCACATAGATAGCGCTGAACGGGCGTGACGGACAAAGATTCTCACATGCTCCGCAGCCGATGCAGCGCTCGGTGTTGACAACCGGTATTTTTCTGGATTCCGGGTTTTCGGGGTCTGAAGCTACCATTTGTATTGCGCCAACAGGACAATGACGGGCGCAGTTGCCACATTCCACATCGTCGGTGATGCAGATGCAATTTTCCTTTATCCATACGGCGTGCCCTATCTGAATGGCCGATTTATCGGCTTTCGTTATGGGGCGGATGGCGCCTGCCGGACACACTTCCGCACACTTGGTGCACTCAGGCCGGCAATAGCCGCGTTCGTAGGACATTTCAGGTTGCATCAGTCGTGTGAGGTCGGAGGAAGGACGCAGCACTTGGTTGGGACATACCGATACGCAGAGTTGGCAGGCCGTACAGTGTTGCGCAAAGTTGCGGGCGCTCATTGAGCCCGGAGGAGTGATGGCAGTGGCGCGTTCAGGTATTTTCTTTTCCTCGATGGCTGCCAATCCGCCGTCCACTTTTTTCTCTTGTGCCTTTAGGGCGGTTGTTGTGGCCAATATTGCCGTTGCGGAGAGAAAAGCGCGCCGGGAATCGTCGACCGGTTGGGCGGAAGCAGTTTCTTCTCCGGCAGATGTCCGGTGTGTGTGTGACTTATGGCGGCGGGTATAGGTGATAGCTCCCTGTTTGCATTTATCCAGACAGTCCATGCACGCTACGCAGCGGCTGTAATCTATTTCGTGGGCTTTGGAGTTGATGCAGGACGCCTTGCAGTTGCGGGCGCAAAGTCCGCAGCCATTGCACTTCGTGGTGTCTATGACGGGTTTGAAGAGGGAGTATTTGGACAGGAAACCGAGCACCGTACCCACCGGGCAAATCGTGTTGCAGTAGGTGCGCCCGCCTCTCCATGCCAAGATGAACAGTACGATAAAAGTAATTGCGGCTATGATGAAGGTGGACAGGCTTTTCATCCACACCTCCGTTTCGTAGAAGGCATAGCTGTCTGCCCGTTCCGCCAGGTATGCCAGCAGGTTGTTACCCCATTGATAGACAGGAGCAAAAAGGTTGGAAGCGATACGCCCGTAGGAGCTGTATGGCTCGAGCAGCGAAGCGACGGCATGGAAACGTACGCCTGCAACGAGGGTGACGAAAAACAATGCCAACATTCCATAGCGCAGCCATTTTCGTGCAGGGGAATAGCGGAAACGGTTTTTCTTCCGTTTGCCGGCAAACCGGGAAATGACATCCTGAAATACACCGAGAGGACAGATTACGGAGCAATAGACGCGTCCGAACAGTAAGGTCAATACAACAAGCAGCAGTACTACACCTACGTTTAGTGCGAGTAGTGCGGGGAGGAATTGTATCTTTGCCATCCATCCCATATATCCATGCAGTGTTCCGCTAAAGTCGAGGAACAGAAGTGTGATGAGCGCAAAGAATACAATTGCAAGTGTCAGTCTGATAGTACGTAACATAAGCATAATAGTTTTATCGTTACAAAAATACGGAGTTTATGGTAAGTTTTTGTATATGGATTACGTTTGTTTTTACCGATTTTACAGGAAAAACTTGTTTTCGGTTCTGTTTTTGATTTTTTTAAGAATTATGGGTGGTATGACAGATTCGTCCTCACCGCCCAATCCGTTTCAACGGGCGGCAAAGAACAGTCTTTTCTTTGGAAGCAGCACTCAGGCCGAGGAAGGGGACAGGCTGAGGTTAGGGAATGAGACTTCCTGTTTATAACATGGATGATGCATCGAACGACAGCGGCAACAATGCGCCTACACTGCCCAGTTCATAGATGCCTGTTTTCCCGAACAGCAGTACACGCATGGGATGTTTGAAGCGTTTTTCCGTTTCGAGCATCACCTGCCGGCAGGCCCCGCATGGCGGAATAGGCTCTTCCAGAAATTCTCCGCACTCGTTGCGGGCGGCTATGGCAAGAGTCTCTACGGCTTGGCCGGGGTACTGGGAGTTGGCATAAAACAAGGTGGTGCGTTCCGCGCAAAGTCCCGATGGATAGGCTGCATTCTCCTGATTGGTTCCTGTAACGATTGTATTGTCGGACAGGCGTGCCGCTGCCCCTACCGAGAAGTGCGAATAGGGAGCATAGCTGCGGTGGGTGGCTTGGCAGGCGGCGTCTATCAGCTCGCGGTCGGCAGCACTCAATTCTTCATATTCGTATATCTTGATTGCAATTTGTATGTTCAGGTCCTTCATAGAGTAATAGTTTATTGTAATTAATGTTACAAAGATAGGAAAGAGATTGGTTTTTTCAATTCTTTTGCAGACTTTTGTGTCAAAATCAACTTTTTAAGCATGAAACCTATTTTCAGACTGACTGCTATCGTAGCACTTCTCCTCATTTCCGTAGCTGTGCAGGCGCAGCGCAGGAACTCCCGTTACAATGAATACATCAAACAATATGCCCCCCTTGCCGTAGAGCAGATGAGGGAACACCGGATACCGGCCAGCATTACACTGGCGCAGGGGTTGCTGGAAAGTGGTGCCGGACAAAGCACGCTGGCGCGTAAAAGCAACAACCATTTCGGCATAAAATGTGGCAGCAACTGGCGCGGGCGCAGTGTGAGGCATGATGATGATGCACGCAACGAGTGTTTCCGCGCTTATCGCAATCCGAAAGACTCTTATGAAGACCATTCGCTTTTCCTGAAACGCGGTGCACGCTATGCTTTCTTGTTCAAACTGAAAATCACCGATTACAGAGGGTGGGCGCGCGGCCTGAAAAAAGCGGGATATGCCACAGATCCTTCCTATGCCAACCGCCTGATAACCATTATCGAGGATTATGACTTATATAAGTATGACACGCGCGGCCTGAGCAACCGGGAAGCCCGCAATCTGGAGAAGGAGTTGAAGAAGAAGCCCTGGCTTGCCAATCCGCATCAGGTGTATATTGCCAATGACATTGCCTATGTTGTGGCTCGTGACGGAGACACTTTCCAGTTCTTGGGCAAGGAGTTCGACATCAGCTGGCGGAAACTGGTGAAATATAATGACCTGCATAAAGACTATACTTTGGAGGCCGGCGACATTATCTATCTGAAAGGAAAACGCAAGAAAGCCGCCAAGCCCTACACCGTTTATATCGTGAGAGACGGAGACTCCATGCACTCCATTTCGCAGAAGTACGGCATCCGCCTGAAGAACCTGTATAAGATGAATCGGAAAGATGCGGAATATGTGCCGGAAGTGGGAGACAGATTGCGCTTGAGATAACAGGACGGCGGGCGGAATGAAAACCGTAACTTGCTGACTGGTTGAATGGTTGATGTCCCACCCTGTTCCGTCGTTGTGGGACATTCATTCAGTCGTATAGGGAAATGCTTTCAGTCGTATTGGGAGCTGCGTTCAGTCGTATTGGGAAATCCGGTATCCATATACACGAAAAAAGTCAGGGATTTATCCGAAAATGTACAGAGTGTCCGAAAACGGACACTCTTCTTTTTTGCCTTCATGCTTGTTTTCAGTGGTTTACGCTTTTGGCACGAATTTCGCAAGTATCAGGGTGGGAAGCGTTGGCTGTCCGTTTCTGCAACAGAACGGGGCGGAGGTGCGACAGCCGGCGAAGACATCAACCGATAAACAAAAAACAAGAGATATGGATAGAGAAATTCCGAAAGAAGTTCGTAACAAAGAACGTAATAAGAAAATCATTCGTTATGGCGGTATGGGTGCTGCGGGCATCGTTGTCGTCAGCCTGCTCATTTCGCTGATGCGTGCCGGAGTGAAAGAGAAAGACCTCGTGTTCTCACAGGTGAACCGGGGCACGATCGAGGTCAGCGTGAGCGCTTCGGGAAAGGTGGTCCCGGCTTTCGAGGAGATCATCAATTCGCCCATCAGTACCCGCATCCTGGAAGTATATAAGAAAGGTGGAGACAGTGTGGACATAGGCACGCCCATCCTGAAGCTGGACTTGCAGAGCGCCGAGACCGACTACAAGCAGAAACTGGACGAGGAACAGATGCGCAGCTACAAATTGAAGCAGCTCAAGCTGGAGAACATGACCAAGCTGAATGACTTGCAGATGAAAGTGAAGGTTGCTGCCATGCAACTGAATCGCAAGAAAGTGGAGTTGCGCAATGAGCAATATCTCGACAGTCTCGGGTCCGGCACCACCGACAAGGTGCGTCAGGCGGAGCTGAGCTATAATGTGGCGGAGCTGGAATACGAACAACTGAAACAGCAGTATGCCAATGAGAAAGAAGTGCTGAATGCGGAATATCAGGTTCAGGAGTTGGATTTCAGTATTTTCAAGAAAACGCTGGCCGAAACGAAGCGTACATTGGACGATGCGCAGATCCGTTCGCCCCGGAAGGCTATTCTCACCTATATCAACAATCAGATCGGTGCGCAGGTGGCAGAGGGCTCGCAGATTGCCGTCATCTCCGATTTGAGCCATTTCAAGGTGGAGGGCGAGATAGCCGATACGTATGGCGATCGCGTATCGGCCGGCGGCAAGGCCGTTGTAAAGATTGGCAATGAAAAGCTGGAGGGATCGGTAAGCAGTGTCACTCCGCTGTCCAAAAACGGCGTTATCTCCTTTACCGTACAACTGAATGAGGATAACAACCGCCGCCTCCGTTCGGGCTTGAAGACAGATGTCTATGTGATGAACGCAGTGAAGGAGGATGTGATGCGCATAGCCAATGCCTCTTACTATGTGGGACGCGGGGAATATGAACTGTTTGTCCGCAATTCCGACAAGGAGATTGTGAAGCGTAAAGTGCAGTTGGGCGACTCGAACTTTGAATTTGTAGAAGTGGTAGGCGGTTTGCAACCGGGCGATGAAGTGGTGGTGAGCGACATGAGCCAGTACAAGAACAAGAATAAACTGAAACTGAAATGATATGGATTTTCCGATCCCCTTTCTTACTGAATAAAAACTGAGTAATAACAATTAAATACTTACTATTATGATTAAGTTGACCGGAATCAATAAGATTTATCGTACTAACGAAATTGAAACCGTAGCATTGGAGAATGTAAACCTCGAAGTGAACAAAGGAGAATTTTTGAGTATTATGGGCCCTTCAGGTTGCGGCAAATCTACTTTACTGAACATTATGGGCCTGCTGGATGCGCCTACCAGCGGTACGATTGAGATAGCCGGCACTAAGGTGGACGGCATGAAAGACAAAGAACTGGCAGCTTTCCGTAACCGGAAGCTGGGATTCGTGTTCCAGTCTTTCCATTTGATTAACTCATTGAATGTACTGGACAATGTGGAGTTGCCCTTGCTGTATAGAAAGGTTTCGGCCAAGGAACGCCGCCGTCTGGCAGAGGAGGTGTTGCAGAAGGTGGGGCTGAGCCACCGTATGCGCCACATGCCGACACAGCTCTCCGGCGGTCAGTGCCAGCGTGTTGCCATTGCACGCGCCATCGTCGGTAATCCGGAGATAATACTCGCCGATGAGCCCACCGGTAACCTGGATTCCAAAATGGGTGCGGAAGTGATGGAACTGCTCCATCAGTTGAATAAAGAAGACGGACGCACCATCGTGATGGTGACCCATAACGAAGAACAAGCCAAACAAACCAGCCGCACTGTACGCTTCTTCGACGGCCGTCAGGTAGAATAACTCCCGTAATTCATAAATTCATAATTCATAATTAAAATGCAGACCATTCGTCAAGCCTTTATACTCTTACGGCAGAACCCTCTACTGAGCACCATATTCATATTGGGTACGGCATTTGCCATCACCATGATTATGGCGATTGTGATTACTTGGCAGATGAAATATGCCGATATTGAGCCGGAAGTGAACCGCAGCCGCTCTCTATATAAGCAAGATGCATTTGCAGGGTAAGGAAAACAAAGGCTGGAATAATTATACAGCCTGTTCGCCGGCTTTCATGAAGGACTGTGTGCAGCCATTGCCCGAAGTAGAGGCCTGTACGGCATTTGTTCCGGCATCGGTCGCTCTGGTTTCTATGCCCGACGGCACCAATGCGGTGAAAGTGGATGCCATGGAAACCGACCCGGGATTCTGGAAAGTGTTCCGGATGCAGTTTGTTGCAGGACGGGGATTTGATGATTCCGACCGGGGTGGCGATGTGTCCGCCATTGTCGTGGTTGCTTCTGTGGCGCGGGAACTGTTCGGCACGACGGATGCGGTGGGCAAGACGGTGTTGCTGAACCGTAACGAAGCGCGTATTTGCGGGGTGGTAAAGGATGTTTCGGTCATTGCGAAGGATGCTTATGCGCAAGTGTGGCGCATGTATCCTGCCAGTTTGCAGGATGTCACTTCCGTCCGGAGTTATGCCCAATCGCATACGGTGGTGGCGCTGGCACGTTCTTCCGGGGATATTCCGGCCATCAGGCAAGGAATAGCAAAACGGGTGAAAGACATCAATGCCGTACAGACTGAAATGCTGATGGACATCATGGAGCAGCCCGATGAAATAGTGGCGCATGTCAATCATGTGTGGGCCAACATAGGACCGGATTTGCGGATGTTGTACATACAGTACCTTCTGGCATTGCTCATTGTTCTTTTAGTACCGTCGCTCAATCTGTGCGGCCTGAGCAACAGTCGTATGCAGCAACGCATCAGCGAGCTGGGCGTACGTAAGGCATTCGGAGCGACGCGCAGCGTATTGATAAGGCAGATATTGAATGAAAACCTCGTACTGACCCTGATTGGTGGAGCAGTGGGGCTGGTGTTCAGCTATCTGGCAGTGTATGGCATGCGTACGTGGCTGTTCACCAATAATCAGAACATCGGTACTTCCGGCGATTTCGACCTGAGCATGTCGGTGCTGTTCAGCCCTACGGTGTTTTGCCTGGCATTTCTTTTCTGTCTGGTCATCAACCTGCTGAGCGCAGGCCTGCCTACGTGGCTTGCCGCACGACACACGATTGTGGATTCTTTGAACGATAAATAAAGCGAAATTGATTATGAAATTCATAGTACATAACTTACGTATGATTCGGGCGCGTCTCCGTAGTAACGGATGGGTGCTTGCAGAACTGTTTCTGGTGTTTATCGTGATGTGGTTTCTTTGCGATTCGCTGGGATGCCTGAAGTATACGTTCTATCGCCCGTTGGGGTACAACATAGACCATGTGTACCAGCTTTCAATGATTACGGGCGGTGAAAGCCGGGACAGCAGCATGACCAATGCGGATAAATATCTGAGCATCCTGCAGAAGCTCGAAAGGGAGCCGGCGGTTGAAGTGGCCGCCCTGTCGTATTGGAGTCTGCCGATGAGCGGCAATAATTCTTATAACTCGCTGGCTGTGCAGGATACCATCGGGTGCGAACTGCGTATAATAAACGCTACCGGGGGATATACGCGGGTATTCCGCATGAAGGAAGATGCCAAACGTTCGTTTGCGGCAATGCCTGCGGGTAGTGATGTCACGTCCGGCAATTATGTGATGCTGAGCGAGGGTGCGGCCGACTATTATAAGGAAAGAGTACCCGGCTTCTCTTTGGATACTCCTTTGAACTGGTACGGAGATTCCACGAATGTGGTAACTCAGTGCGGTATGATCGGCAGTTTCCGTTCTTATCGCTATGGGGCGGATGCAAAGTGGGTTTTCCGGAGAATTGACGAGAATGTGATACGGACCGAATTGCGGGATTATGGAGCGCAGATTGTTTTTCGCGTGAAGGAAAACATGGACTCTCCCGATTACCGGAGCAAGTTCCTGAAAGAGATAGCACCGCATCTGGACACCGACAATATGTTCATAGCCGACGTCGTTCCTTATACGGAGCAGCAATATCAGTTTGAGGTGATGAAAGGCGATGTGGACAAGGTGAATACGCAAACGGTTGTGGTACTGTTCCTGTTGGTGAATGTGTTTCTGGGGCTGATAGGTACTTTCTGGTTCCGTACCCGTCGCCGCCGCAATGAAATAGCTTTGCGGCTTGCCATGGGCAGCACGAAGAAACAGATATTCTGCCTGCTCATGGGAGAGGGATTGCTGTTGCTGACTCTTGTTGCGCTGCCCGCCATGCTTGTCTGCTATAATGTGGGCGTTGCCGAATTTATAATGGGACATACGGAACTGATTACCACCTGGCCGGTGGAATGGAGCTTCCTGCGTTTCCTGCTGGGTTCGTTGGGTGCATGGCTACTGATAGCGCTGATGGTGGTGACTGGAATATGGTTTCCGGCACGACAGGCTATCGACATACAGCCGGCAGAGGCGTTGCATGAAGAATAGAATGTAAAACAAAATAAAAAAATAAGAAATATGAGAACTGATGTAGCAGGTGTTATCATTGCATTGGTATTGGCCTTTGCAGGTATGCTGAGTGTTTGTGCACAAGATGTAAAAGTAAGTGAAGTGCGTAAAGTGGATGCTTTCTCGTCAATTGAGATAACCTCTGTGGGGACAATTCATTTTACACAGAGTGACACTTATTCTTTCAGGATTGAAGGCAGGGAGAAGTACGTGAAGAATACGGAAACCACAGTGAAGGACGGCCGTTTGCTGATAGGCTTCAAGGACAAGAAAAACAAGAGTAGGAGAAATCAGAAAGACGGCGTGACTATCTGGATTTCGGCTCCCGACTTGAAGGAGGTGGAGTTTACCGGTGTAGGGGAATTCAATTGTGAGAAGCCCTTGAAACTCGATGAAGTGTCATTTGAGGTAAAAGGTGTGGGTGAAGTGAATGTTGCCGATTTGACGTGTAATGTGTTGAAAGTTGCTTTGCGCGGAGTAGGTAGCGCCGATATTCATGTAGTCTGCGATTATTTGTCTGCCCAAATGGGTGGTGTGGGCAGCGTCACTTTGAGCGGAAGCGCCGGACGCGCTGATATTTCCAAAGGAGGCATAGGAGGCGTAAATACAGATAATTTAAAAATAGGCCGTTGAGATGATAAAGCAATATTTCATACAAGCATGGGCGCAACTTCGCCAGCAACCGCTGATTAGTGCGGTCAGTATAGCCGGTACTGCGCTTGCCATCTTCCTCATTATGCTGGTGGTGATGATGCAGCAGGTAAAGGTTGTCCCTTTTGCACCCGAAAGTAACCGTGACCGCTTCCTGCACGTCAAGTGGATGAGTATCTCCAACTCAAATTGGGGAGACGGCACAAGTAACGGACCGATGAGCGCACAGACTGCCCGCGAATGTTTCCAGTCGTTGAAGACACCGGAAGCCGTTACTATTTATACTGTTTTTCCTATATCCACTCCTGTATCTCTGCCGGGCAGTCCGGCGATCAGTGTGGACTTGCGGCAAACGGACGACATCTTTTGGCGCGTATTTGACTTCTCCTTTATCGATGGAAAGCCTTATGATAAAGCAACATTCGATGCAGGTCAACCGGTGGCTGTACTTACGGAGAGTGTGGTGCGCAGCCTTTTCGGCACGACGGATGCCGTGGGGCGCGAGTTTCTTCTCAATCATGCGCCTTACCGCGTTGCCGGTGTCGTGAAAGATGTGTCTACGCTGGCCGACTGCGCTTACGGACAGGTATGGGTCCCGTATACTTCTACGGGAATGGATAAGGAGGCTTGGAACGACCGGCACATGGGAATGATGAGTTGTACGATGTTGGCGCACAGCCGGGATGATTTTCCTGCTATCCGTCAGGAAGCGGAACGCCGTAAACTGGAATATAATACGCTCATCGGAAAGGACGGATGGGAACTGATTTACCGCAACCGCCCTTACGACCAGGAAAAAAATGCCATAGCTTTCGGCGCTAATATCGAGCCGGATGTGGATGCAGCCCGCCGCCAGCGGATTATGATCTTTGTTATTTTGCTGATAGTGCCTGCCATCAACCTTTCGAGCATGACGCAGAGCCGTTTGCGCCAGCGGGTGTCGGAGATCGGAGTACGTCGTGCTTTCGGAAGTACGCGTGCGGAACTGATGGGGCAGATTATAGCGGAGAATCTGGTGGTAACTTTATTGGCAGGTATCGTGGGCCTGCTGTTGAGTGTGGCTTTTGCATACATGGGCAACACTTTGCTTTTTGCACAGGAGTTCAGCCAGACTTTGAATCCGCCGGAAGTGGATGCGTCGATCCTGCTTCATGCTTCCACCTTTGCCTGGGCATTGCTCTTTTGTTTTGTCCTGAACCTGATGAGCAGCGGTTTCCCGGCATGGCGCGCTGCACGTATCGGAATAGTGAACGCATTGGGAGGGCGGTTGCACTAAACACTTATGACTAACAATTAATCACAGAAAAAAAATGACTAAGAAACTTTTAGTACAGATAAAGAATGAATGGCGCAATAACCTGTGGCTGGCTTTGGAACTGTTGGTGGTGAGTGTTGTGATGTGGTTTGTGGTGGATTACCTCTATACAGGTGCGGCTACCTATCTGGAGCCGAGGGGGTTCGACATCAGCCATTGCTACCTCATCGAAATGGGAAAGCTTACCGAGAAGAGTCCCGACTATCTCTCTGGCCAGACCGATGAGCAGGAGGATGCCGATATTCTTGAGCTTGTGGACCGCCTGCGCCGCCGCCCTGAAATAGAGGCAGTAAGTCTTTCGCAAAACTCATATCCGTATAACGGCAGTAATTCTACGGATCAGGTGCGTTATGATACATTGGTGGCCGATAATTGGACTATCCGCCGTATGGTGACTCCCGATTTTGTACGTGTATTCCGCTATCAGGGCGCACGTGGTGAAACGCCCGAACAGCTTGCCGAGATGCTGGAAAGGGGGGAGTTCCTTGCTTCCAACAATCTTTACAGGAAGTACAACCGTCCGATGACAGAGCTGGTGGGCAAGCAGTTTCAGCTTTTCGGTGATACTACGCAAACTTTCCGGTTGGGGGCAGCTTTGAAAGATGTACGTTACAGTGATTTCCAGCAAGCCCGTAATTCTTACACCTTTCTTTATAAGCTCGGTTGGTATGATCCGGGACTGGAGCTGTGCCTTCGTGTCCGGGCCAATCAAGACCATGATTTCATCCGGCGCTTGAAGGAAGACAGTGAGAAGCAGTTCCGTATCGGTAACATCTTTATCTCCGAAATACGTTCTTTTAAAGATATACGGCGTAACTACCAACAGGCGTGGAGCAATGATTTGCGTAATTACGTTATGGGAATGGGATTCCTGTTGCTGAATATTTTCTTGGGACTGCTTGGCACTTTCTGGTTCCGTACCCAGCAGCGCCGTTCGGAGATTGCATTGCATAAAGCGCATGGGGCTTCGGATATAAACGTTTTTATCCGTTTGGTCAGTGAAGGATTGCTTTTGCTGCTGCTTGTCACACCGGTAGCGTTCATTATCGACTACAATTTAGCAAATATGGAATTGAACCTGTCTCTTATACACATCTGACGC
>ENA-OYZO01000698-OYZO01000698.1-human-gut-metagenome-genome-assembly--contig:-NODE-698-length-13368-cov-7.830091_pt1 | contig 13368 bp, 11 predicted proteins | sample MGYA00243293_ERZ653481 | MGnify/ENA primary metagenome ERZ653481 (study PRJEB26926, sample SAMN06165094) | human gut metagenome | biome: ENVO:00009003; feature: ENVO:2100002; material: ENVO:00002003... | reverse complement strand
AGATCCTGAGATGTCTCGTGGGCTCGGAGATGTGTATAAGAGACAGGCTCTGTAGAGTACAGAGTGAAATTCAAGTATGATTATAACATGAAGTATGCCGATGCTTTCTCGCGCGAGGTGGGGACTGTGACACTTTATGCTTTTGACGATAACGGCAAGTTGGTATATCAGAAGACAGAAGAAGGCGATGTGCTGGGAGAAGAAGGATATACCATGAAAGTGGATTTGGAACCGGGTGACTATCATCTTGTCACTTGGGCGGGACTGAATGATGAGGCTTCATTCTCAGTGCCTTTGGTTACGGCAGGGGAATCCTCGCTAGATGAACTGCAATGCAGGATGGATCGTCTGTACAGTCGTGCGGCTGATGGAACGGCTGTTGTGAACAGTAAACTTTCTGCGTTGTGGCACGGTGAAGTGACCAAGCAATCTTTCTCGCGGGCAGCAAGCTCGCAGGTAGTGACTGTGCCACTGGTGAAGAACACCAACACCATACGCATCATTCTCCAGCAAATGGACGGAGTGACTGTGGAGGTAGATAAATTTGAATTTACGATTACAGACGACAACGGTTTGATGAACTATGATAATAAGCTGCTGGAGGACGAAACATTAACATATTATCCCTATTACCGTATGCAGGGTGGCACGGATATGGGAACACGTGCCGATGGAGATGCAGAGGACAGCAATATCAGCGTAGCTATTGCACAGATTACCGTAGGGCGTCTGGTGGTTGAAAATAATCCCCGCCTCACCATAACCAACAAGGAAACAGGGGAGCCTGTACTTTCCATACCATTAGTGAAATACTTGCTGCTTACTGAAGCAGAAGGACATGAGATGACCAATCAGGAGTATCTGGACCGCCAGGACGAATACAATATGACTTTCTTTTTGGACGAGAGCATGAAGTGGATTAATACTAGCATCATTATCAATGATTGGGTGGTACGCTTCAACGAACTGGACATGTAATAACGAAACTAAAAAAGCAATCTATGAAAAGAGGTTTATCCTATATAGTGATGGCGGTGTTCTGCGGACTGTGCTTCTCGTCGTGTGCGAAGGACGAGTTGGCGGCGAAGGCTGGGGGGGACGGAAGAGCGCCGGTACGTCTTGCATTGTCTCTTTCGGGGAATTCTTCCAGAACGGTTGACGCGCCCACAGCAGATGGTAATTGGGATTTTACCACTCCGGAACAGGGGACTATTGTGGAAGGCGATGTGTATGTACTAGTGATTGATGCGGTTACTCAAAGACTGAAATATTTGGTAGAGGATTTGAGAGTGATTAATGATTATGCCGACCAAAAGATACTGGAAGGGACTATGCAGAGGACGATAGGTAATGAACAGGTACGGTTGGTGGTTCTCGCCAATTTGAATCAGAACCAAATTCAGGGAGTCAGTGAGGGAATGCAGGCATATCTTAATACGATGGTAGGCAATACTGCCGTTGAAATCTATAATAAATTGGTTTATAATTACACTGGTCCGACCCCGTGGAATCTGGCCGAAAGGCGTCTGCCGATGTGGGGGATCAGTCCCGCTACCGGTGTCCCTCCTGCAGGACCAAGCTTAGAGTGCAAACTGTATAGGGCAGTGGCTAAGGTGAGCCTTTGGGTGAACGGGAAACAAGGGCTTCAAGATACAAAAGGCGATTTTACTATTACCGGCATCACGGTGAATAACGCTAATGATAAAGGGTATTGTGTGTCACAAGCTACGTTGAGCCCCGATGAAACAATTCAGTACCAAAGTCCTTACGTAACAGGGTTGTCGATGAAGCCGCAGAACTTTGTTTATACGGGACTGAATGTGACAATGGCTTATGAGGATTTGATTTATTTGCCGGAACAAGAAAATAACGACAGCCGGGCAGTATCCTTGGATGTGACTTACACATATGGAGGTGAAACCAAGACAAAAACGATCGAGTTCAGAAAAGATGGGGTTGGAGATCGGTTTGAGGTGGTGCGTAACCATGTGTATATATTTAATATAAAAGTGACCGAGACTCCTGCTGGAGGCGGTTTGAAGACGGATGTGGAAACTTATGTGGCAGATTGGGATGAAATATTGCTTAGTCCGGGCTATGAATAAACAAAAGGAGGAAAAATGAAGACAATAAGACTGATAATGATGTTTTTCATCATTTGTATGTTGGGTGCTTGTACGGCAGAGGAGTTAGCCGGTCCGGAGTCCGGAGTGGAGGACGATGCTCCTGTGGTCATAGCAATATCACCAGCCGATATTACTTCTGTGAACATGAACAGCAGGGCTGCCGGAGATAACTCCATATTCTCCGTTATTGATGATGTGAATGTAAAAGTGAATTATGGAGGAAATACGGTAACCGTCTATCTGGTTAAGAATGGGGATTCGTTCGAAGTTTCCGGTAGTGTGGAGAATGGTAGTGCAGAGGTCGTTTCTTCTAAAACAGCAGATGGAAAAGTATATATCCACATCAATGCCAAACAAGGTAACCAGGCTGTAAGAGTAGAGGTTATCGCTAATTATGGACGAAAGATTACTTTGTCATTGTGGCAGAGTGTTAAAGAGAGTTTGATTCAGTGGCCGGTGGATTTTGATGAAACATCCGTTTGTCTCCTTTACGGTGCATCCGAGCAGTTTATCTATACCGAGAATCCGCATGAGGGGGCTCAAGGTGGTAATAAAGGTTGCTATTTGGCTAAAGTTTCTTTGAAACGCCCGTATGCTATGATTAAAGTAAATATCAATACTTCCGGGCTGGACAACGAAGTGACCTTGACGCCCCGATCAGTACAATTATGTAATGTGCCTAAGACTTGTACCTTGGCTTCGGATAATAGTATAACGGATTTTACTTCTTTTGACAAGGAAGGACAGAAGTATGACTTCCCATCCGGTTCGTTGCTTACGGGACCAAGTGGAAATGGCGAAACTCAAGTGATGTCCGAGCGTCTTTATCAGTTTGAGAATAAACAGACGGTTCATGCCCAAAACTGTACGGATGCCCAAAATGGTAATGAAAAAGCCAAAACCCCGAATCGTATCAAAAATACGATGGAGGCAGGTAAAGAAGTGTATGCTGCATTTACCGACTATACAGACAATGAGAACTTGGGTCGCAGATGTTCATACATCCTTGTTACGGCGGATTATGAATATAAATCGAGCAGTGCACATGTAAAGGGAACTATTAGTTACCGACTGTTTTTAGGTAAGAACATATCGTATGATTTTGATGTGAACAGAAATACCATTTATAATGTTACGCTTCATTTGCGCGGAGCGGGAGGTGTGAAAGAATCGGGCTGCATGGATGAGAACGGTGTGATCAACATCTCGGGAAACACGAAGGATGCTCAATGGAGGGTAGACAGTGAATTGTCTGACTTGTTTATTCAGTTCAATGAAGGGCAAGATTATAATATTGACGGACATTTGGTGAAAATCAAAGTGGTGAGTACCGATAGGCAGAAATGGCAAATCAAAGTGGATGATTTTGATGGCGTTTCTGGAGACTATTGGGTGATGTTTGAGTCTGATATGAGTTGGATTACTCCTAGATATGATGAATACAATGTGATACAAAAGGAGGGAACGGCAGAGCTTAGAATGTATTTAAAGGGATACGCTGATCAAAAAACGATTTGGGAGAAAGAATGGAACTCAGAGAAGCCGTATCGTTCGTGCAATATTTATGTGCGTAAACTGGATGCGCAAAACAAGCCTGTTGCGGGCAGCGAAATGAAATATCCTATCAAACAATGGTATCCTATCCAGATTACAGAACAATTGTATGTTGACAGAATAGACCGTTTTGCTGTTGGCGGTCTGCCCTGGGGAGACAATGGGTACACAACGAACCTGACGGACGGACAGAAAATAATAAAGGAGTATTATAAGAAGATAAATAAAGAACATTATTCCAGTGACAATGATGAAAGAAGTGTAATGGATAATGCGATAGGTGTGGCGGTTAATTCCAGTGGTAGTTCTACTCCTGTCACATCGGGTAATAGCTATACGGTTTTTTATCATTTCTCTTTGCCCGCAGAAGCAGAGTGGCAGCAAATAAATGGGGTGATTACCAGTTCCGGTATTAAGTATAATAATTGGTCAGGTGTGCCTTATTGGACAGCTACGACGGAGGGAAATCAGTCAAAAGTATATATTCCGGGGCAGGGAGTGTCAGAAAACAGGTCAAGAAATGAGTCGCATCGTTTCAGGCTGGTATGGCGATATAATAGCTTAGGCTATTATTAAGTATAAAGGAGGATGTTATGAGCAACCTGTTAGAAATCATGGACAAGAAATCATGCGGTAAATCGGAAATTTATATATCCGAAGAAGACGGACGTTGGTACGCTTGCTACCGTTCTGCTCATTTGTTGAAGAAACTTAATGAGACGGTATTGAGAGGTGTTATGCTGGATAAGGTGGAAGTCGATTTGAATAAGTTACTGAACGGCCCTTGGATTGTGGTTCTGTGCTCGGACAATGAGATGATACTGATTAAAAACGAGTAATCTATAAAATTATGCGCGAGATAATAATGATGTTGGAAAGAGAATTAAGCAATGATGGCTTGATATATATCTATCGGGAAAGTGACGGTAAATGGTATGCCTATGAACAGTCTGCTTTTTATTTGAGCCGGATGATGCTTGAGCTTTCTTTAGACCGTTATGTGATGGAAAATGCTTTGTGGCTGGCAAGGGCGGAAATTGATGTAAACCGGATTCCTTGGGATAAAGTTATCAGTCATAGCCAATCCGAATATGTATTGCACTATACCCCTTATGATGGGTTCCATGAGTGGCTGGTTGAAATAAAATAGCGATAGTTTAAAAAGTGTCCAGTCCGAAATTCATGAAGAAACGGTTTCGGACTGGGCACTTTTATTCATCGGATGAAAAGAAATCGGGTTTACAATTTCATTCAATGTCAGTTGGGCAGCCTTTGCTATGATGTTCGAAGATATGCTGAAAGATGCGACAGTAAAAGAGATAGAAGATTATTTTTAAAATAAATCGCTCTAATTCATTGTGATATAAAAGATAATGTCTATCTTTGCACCCGCTAAATGAAAATTTTATATATCAAAAAATCTAAGAATTATGTATTTAGATGCAGCTAAAAAACAAGAAATCTTTGAAAAGTACGGAAAGTCTAACACTGATACTGGCTCAGCTGAAGCGCAGATAGCTTTGTTTTCATACCGTATTTCTCACCTGACTGAGCACCTGAAGCTCAACAGAAAAGATTATAGCACTGAAAGAGCTTTGACAACTTTGGTAGGTAAACGCCGTGCGTTGTTGAACTACCTGAAGAACCGTGATATCGAAAGATATCGTGCTATTGTTAAAGCACTAGGATTACGTAAGTAATTCAATCTTTATTGAAAAGGACTTAAAGAAAAGCCGCTCTCTGAAAAGAAAGCGGCTTTTCTATTTTCTGTTATTACGTTTCTACTGTTCTGTTGTTGAGAATTACTCTTTAGTAGGATAGTACAGATTATCTTTTGTCATGTGCTCCAATACTTCATGCAGATATTTGGCCGACTCCCATTTGGCCATAGGCAGGTCATGAAGCAAGTAGTTACCGCAATCTTTAGGGGCGGCTCCCGGAACTTCGCCTTCAAAATCGGCTACAAAGCGGAACGTTTCCTGCATCAGTTCTACAATATCTTCCGATTTTAAATCGCCTTTCATTAACAGGTAGTTACCGGTGAGGCATCCCATCGGTCCCCAGTAGACAATTTTGTCAGACCATATAGGGTGGTTACGCAGGTAGGTAGCGGCTAGATGCTCTATGGTATGCAAGGCTCCTTGTCCCAAAGCAGGTTCCCGGTTGGGTTCTTTCATGCGGATGTCAAAGGTGGTGACCGTTTCACCGCCCACTTCGTCTTTTCTGGATACATAGATACCGCGAAGCAAGCGGATATGGTCAATGGTAAAACTGGGTATTGTCTTCATATTATTCGTTTTTATAAATTAGCTGGTAATGAGGAAAGGAAGGTATGAGTGACCTCGAAGGAACGGTCGGCTATAGTCTCCCAAAAATTTGTGTATTGTTCCCAATGGTTGTCGGATCCCGGCGTATCGCTGATGATACGGAAACTGATGAACGGTACCTTATATATATAACAGATTTGGGCGATGGCTCCCGATTCCATATCTACTGCCAGCCCTTCGTGGAACTTTTCTTTAATGTCGTTCAGTTCGGAACGGTCGGTGATGAATTTGTCTCCGCTGCATATCAGACCTCCATGAATGGCGGTCGGAGTATCCAGTGACATGGCGCAATCAAACAATGTGGCATTACCTTCGAATCGGGCGGGAAGTCCTTGTATCTGTCCGTACATATTGCCTTCTCCACACCATACATCATGATATACAACTTGTCGGCTCACCACAACATCCATTATTTTCAGGCAGCTGTCTATGCCTCCTGCTACACCGGTGCTGATGACACAGTCGGGTTGGAAGGTACGGATCAGTTCTACAGTACCGGCAGCAGCGTTCACTTTACCTATTCCGCATTTCATCAGGATAATGGTATTATTTCTAATGCTGCCTTCAGTATATTGGAAAGGACCTTCGGTGTATTCTTTCTTGTTTTCGAGCAGTTGCGCTACTTGTTTCTGCTCGGAACTCATGGCTGTTATAATTCCTATTTTCATAATTCAACTTTATTTATGGCTGCAAATGTACGCATTTTATCAGAGTATATCGTATCTTTGCAACGTTAATAAACAGATATACTTATGAACTTATTTAAAAGAATACTACCTGATATAGTAGTGATTATCCTTTTTGCTGTCATCTCATTCGTCTATTTTTTCCCGGCTGTGACAGAAGGGCGTATCCTTTCACAACATGACTCTGTGGCGGGCATTGGTGCCGGTGAAGAAGCGAAAGAATATCTGGAACGTACGGGAGAGCGTACGCGCTGGACTAATTCGATTTTTGGTGGTATGCCTACTTATCAGATGGCACCCAGTTATGATTCTACGGATACCCTGAAGGGAGTGGAGAAGTTATATCATTTGTATCTCCCGAATTATGTGTGGTATGTATTTGTCATGCTGTTGGGCTTTTATATATTATTGCGTGCATTCGATTTCTCGGTCTGGCTGGCTTCATTGGGGGCTGTGTTGTGGGCGTTTTCTTCTTATTTTTTCATCATTATAGCTGCCGGACACATCTGGAAATTTGTAACCTTGGCTTATATTCCACCCACTATAGCCGGTATGGTATTGGCTTATAGAGGGAAATACTTGTCAGGTGGTTTGCTGACAGCGGTTTTTGTTGCTTTGCAAATAGTGTCGAACCATGTGCAGATGAGTTATTATTTTCTTTTTGTCATGCTCTTTATGGCGGTTGCGTTCGGAGTGGATGCTTGGCAGAAGAAGGAAATGCCGCAATTTCTGAAAGCAACTGGTGTGTTGTTGATGGCCGGTATTTTGGGAGTTTGTATAAATCTATCTAACTTATATCATACGTATGAGTATAGTAAGGAAACGATGCGTGGAAAGAGTGAGCTGGTGAAACCGGATAGTCATAATCAGACAAAAAGTGGTCTGGAACGAGATTATATCACTCAGTGGAGCTACGGTATCGGTGAGACTTTCTCTTTGCTTGTCCCTAATGTGAAAGGTGGTGCTTCCGTACCTTTGGCAGCTAACGAAAAGGCGATGGAAAAGGCGAATCCTATGTATAATAGTATCTATAGCCAGATAGGTCAGTATTGGGGTGAGCAACCCGGTACATCCGGTCCTGTATACGTGGGGGCGTTTGTGATGTTTCTGTTTGTTCTTGGGCTGTTTATAGTGAAAGGTCCTATGAAATGGGCGCTTTTGAGTGCTACAGTTTTGTCTGTCCTGCTGTCATGGGGAAAGAATTTTATGGGATTCACCGATTTCTTTTTGGATTATATCCCGATGTACGATAAATTCCGTGCGGTTTCTTCTATTTTGGTCATTGCTGAGTTTACCATACCTTTGTTGGCAGTCCTTGCTTTAAAGGAGGTAATGGCACGCCCTCAGTTGGTTAAGGAACAGGCCCGGTCGTTTTATATCAGTCTGGGATTGACAGGTGGCATCGCTTTATTGTTTGCATTAGCTCCCGGTTTCTTTTTCCCGTCGTATGTTTCAAGTATGGAAATGCAGGCATTGCAGGGTATTCCGGCAGATCAGCTGGCTCCGTTACTTGCTAATCTGGAAGAAATCCGTCAGAGTATCTTTACTTCGGATGCATGGCGCAGTTTCTTTGTTATTATGATAGGTACGGCAGTTCTTTGGTTATATGGCATGGGCAAACTAAAGGCGAAGGTGACGATTCTGGCATTGGCTGTCCTCTGTCTGGCAGATATGTGGAGTGTGAACAAACGTTATTTGTATGATGAACAATTTGTGGAGAAGGTGCAGCAGGATAATTCCTTTAAACCGACCGAAACGGATAAGGCAATATTGGCCGATAAAACGTTGGATTTCCGGGTACTGAACCTAGCCGGCAATACGTTTAATGAAAATACGACTTCTTATTGGCATAAGAGCATCGGTGGATATCATGCCGCCAAGTTGCGCCGCTATCAGGAAATGATAGAGGAGCATATCAGCACCGAGATGAATGGCGTGTTCAAGGCTGTTTCGGAGGCGGGAGGCGATATGCAGAAGGTGGCTCCGTCCGGTTTTCCTGTGTTGAATATGCTGAATACCCGTTACTTTATTTTTCCGCTGCAAGGTGGAAAGACTGTCCCGATACAGAATCCTTATACGCTGGGCAATGCTTGGTTTGTAAACGAGGTGCAGTATGTGGATAATGCCAATGAAGAGATAGATGCTTTGCATCGGATAGATCCGGCAAAAACGGCTGTCGTAGATAAAAAATTCAGTGCGGAGGTAAAATCGGCGGCTGAAACAGATACACTGGGTACAATCAAACTGACTGCGTACGAACCTAATGACTTGAAATATGAGGTTAATTCGAAGACAGGAGGAACAGTGGTTTTCTCGGAAATTTACTATCCTGGTTGGCAGGCATATATTGATGGTGTGGAAGCACCGCACGGAAGAGCGGATTATATTCTTCGGGCGATGAATGTGCCGGCCGGAAAGCATGTAGTGGAATTTAAGTTCGATCCGAAATCGCTGCATGTTACGGAAACGGTGGCTTTTGTGGCGTTGGGTGTATTGACCTGTGTGCTGGTCTTGTTCTTATTCTTGCAGGTCAGAAGAGCCCGTAGGAAAATTGATTAAGGCCCGTCGTAAGCCAGACTCCGGATTATTTGTAAAGCAGGCGCAGAACGAACCATAAGTGGTGTGTCACTGTGCTTGCCCATCCATAGTGACGGCTCATAATACGGAAGCGTTCTTTCAAGGAGGCTTTATGGTTACGGGTGGTCATTCCTTCATTCAGGTAATCAATAAGAGTAAGATGGGTGTTATGGAGCACATCCGCTTTCTTCATGATACGGATACACCAGTCAAAATCTGCCGAGAACCGATATCTCAGGTCATATGGTTCCACCAGATCACGGCGGGCGAAAAAGGCTTGATGGCAGACTAGCATTCCTTGCTTGAAGCTTTTCCAGGTAAGCGTTGCGGGTGCGGACAGGCGGCGCATATATAAAAAATGCCCTTGACTGTCCACAATTTCTGTTTCTCCATATAGTACTCCCGGCAGGGCTGTTCCATTGATGGAATGTACCATTTGCAGCAAAGTATCATCCTCGTGCAGGCCGTCACCGGCATTCAAGAAACAAAGATAATCTCCGGTTGCCAATTTTATTCCTTTGTTCATGGCATCGTATAAACCTTGGTCGGGTTCACTGATAACAGTGGTGATATGTTCCTGGTATTTGTGAATGATATCCAGTGTTTCATCTGTTGATCCCCCATCTACAATAATATACTCCAGATTCTTATAAGTTTGTGTAACAATACTTTGTATAGTATCCTCCAATACTTTTGCGGCGTTGTAGGTGACAGTAATAATAGAAAACTTGGGATGAGGATGATGGTTATGCATGATTCCCTGTAATCTTGTTATAGATTTCAACATATTTCTTGGCGATGGTACTTTCCGAATAGCTGGATACTGCCTTACGGCAGGCTTCTTCGCTCAGACTTTCATATTCTCCTTCGGTCAATGCCCAGTGAATTCCGTTTGCCAGATCCTTGGAAGACTGATATTCGGCAACATAGCCGTTGTGCAGGTGGTCAATCATTTGTGGAATACCTCCTACATTGAACCCTATGCACGGAATACCACAGGCCATTGCCTCTACGATGGTATTGGGTAGGTTGTCTTGTAAAGAAGGTGTGACGTATAAGTCGACTGCGTTGTAAATATCTACCAGTTCCTTCTCGTTGCTGACATAATTCATCGGATAGATAGGGAAAGGAAACAGGGAAGCGTATTGTTCGGCTTGGTTGCCAAAAACCACTACACCTAACTCTTTACTAAAATCAGGATACGAGGAAGCTATTTGTTTGCAAGCTGATACCAAATAGTCTATTCCTTTTCTCTTGTCTGTAATTTTTACGGATCCGAAAAGCAATAACTTCTTGTCTTGCGGGAGGTGGCATTTTTCTCTGGCCTGTTTTTTATCACGAGGTTTGAACAGGTTGGTGTTGATTGCATTGGGAATATTGGTAATGGTCTGACCTTTAATCAGATCACTTTTCTTAGCCAATGATTCTAACCAGCGGCTACAAGCTACAAAGGTGATTTGTGCTCCTTCAAACAGTTTTTTCTTTTTCTGGAAAGTACGGTAGGCTATGTCTTTCCTGCTTCCTTTGTAAAGTTGCGGACAGTTGTGGCATTGTGTGGCATATTTATCGCAATCTCCTGCATAGTGGCAGATACCGGTAAAAGGCCACATATCATGCATTGTCCAAACGATGGGCTTGCCGGATTGGATGATACGCCGGATATCTGTCAGTGACAACATACCTTGGTTAATCCAATGCAGATGAATGACATCGGCTTGGGTAAATTCGGGCAATGCTGTGATATTGGTGCCGGTATTCGCTATGTCAACGGCAAACAAGTTATGTTTCTTGAAGTGGTTGGCTTGCCAGATAACGACACGCTCCCAGATGAATTGCCATACTTTCCACCATGATTTCTTTAGTTCAACGACACTTATCTGGTCGGTCTGCTTGTCGCGTACAAGCATTTTTGTCTTTATTCCGTTGTTTTTTAAAGCCTCCATGAGGCGGTTGGCTGCAATGGCGGCTCCACCTATTCGCTCAGACGTATTGATGATAAGTACTCTCATGTGCATAAAAGTTTATGCAAATGTACGCTTTTTAGGGGACATCTTGGATATTTCCAGTAAGCTTTCTGCTATTTCACGGGAAAAGATTTCCAAATTGAAACGTTTTTCTGCCAGCTTTCGGGCGTTGGCGCCCATTTTTTGGGCTTCTTCGGGATGGTCGGCTATGCGATGAATGGCATTGATCCACCCTTCCACGTCATCATAGGCTACGGTAATTCCTATTTCTTCTTTGTCTATATCCATTTCAAAATTAGGATTACGTGAGCAAATGACAGGGATGCCTAATGCAAAGGCCTCTACCAGTGTGGTAAGACCTACGGTATAAGGAAAATCCATGCAGCAGATGACAACACAGCTTTTTCGTGCCACTTTCTGTGCCAACAAGTATGGGATGACACCGTCCGTATAATGTACTCGTACAGAATCGGGCAGACAGAAGCTTTCAATAATCTGTTGGTAGTTTACACTTCCATTGGTGGGGGCTATGTACAAGTCCAGTTGTTGATCGGTGGCGCAGAAAGCTTGCAGCATTGTGTCTACATCCCGGTTTTCTTTCCCGGTGGAGATAAAACCTTCCGGTTTCCGATCCGGCATTGTTTGTAGAAGATGGTCATAGAAAGCGAGGTCCGGCCCCCAATGGATAAGCTGAAGCTTTTCTTCGGGAGCTTTTCCGGTTGCTAATGAGTCTTTAATCAATTTTTTACTGAACAGGAACATATGATCAATGCCCTTATAAAAGAAACGTGAGATGCGTTCTCTTATTTTTCTGGATGAGGTTTTTAAAGCAGTGTGATGCCAAATGACAATGGGCTTGCGGTAGAGGCCTAATGCTCTGAGTAGGATGATAAGTTCCAACCCACGGAAAGATGTACCGTAGAGCACTTCGTATGGCTCTTTGCAGCACAGAATCTCTTTAGTGGCATAGAACATTAGTTTCAGACGGCTGGGGAAAGCTTTGTATTTATGCATCACCGACCGGATTCCATATTTTTCCAGCAAAGGAAGTCCGTAGAGGATATGTCCCGGAAACTTATAATCTTTCCATTCCTCGTAACTTTCACGGGTTAATCGGGTGTGATAAAAATAAATAGTGAGTGGTTTTACCGGTGTTGGTCTCTTTTCAGCCATTTGTTAATTCTGTTTTTTATTGCTTTAGTGATGATGGAAAAATTGCCGTATCGCAGGTTCAGAAATAGTTCTTCAAAAGAACGTCCTATCTTAATCCAGGGATGTCCCCACCCCATAATGCGGTAGACAGCTTTTTTATAAGCTACATTCTCAATGACATAACGAGGATGCTTGAGAGGAAATTCTACTTCATACCGTTTCATGGTGAAGATGCGGCGGTATCCTTTAGGCAGTGTATGCACAGAACCGGCAAAATGGGTGGAATCTGCCGTGGCTCCCAAGTTGTTAATCATGTTGCGGGTGGGCACGATAGCCAGTCCCGAGTTGAAAAGCATGGAAGCGTGGAAGATGGTTTCATAATAGGCTTTGTTGTTTTCTTTATGGCGATGGCACATATAGATAAAGTCTTTACGGAATTTCCGTTCTTTCATGAGCTGTTCCAGTTGCTGCATATTGAATGTATCCTCCAGAAAGGTATAATGCTCGTCCCATTGGTCGATGACTCTTTTCCAGCTGGCCCATCCCCAGATGGAGAAGGTGGAGGCGAAGAAATAGTCGTATGGTACATCCGGAGTGATCTCTTCGTTATTGAAACCGGCAATCATGGTGATGCGGGTATCCTGTTCGTACCTGTCCAGCATTTCTTTGCAGAAGGTGAAGAAAGATACGGAAGGCACGTCGTCATCTTCCAATACGATGCATTTGTCAACCATGGAAAAGGCCCATTTCTGTGAGATGTATTCCGAAGGGTCGCAACCATAATTCTTTTCCTGATACTTACGATGCACTTCACATTCCCAGTCTATCTGGTCCACCACTTCGCGGCATGCCTTTATGCCGGGCAGGTCGCGTTCGCCACGCGGCCCGTCCTGATAGAGGAAGAGCTTGGAGGGACGGGCTTTCCTGACTTGTTCAAACACTTGCGACAATTGTTGCGGGCGGTTGAAGAACAATATAAGTA
>ENA-OYZO01000691-OYZO01000691.1-human-gut-metagenome-genome-assembly--contig:-NODE-691-length-13460-cov-5.821634_pt1 | contig 13460 bp, 9 predicted proteins | sample MGYA00243293_ERZ653481 | MGnify/ENA primary metagenome ERZ653481 (study PRJEB26926, sample SAMN06165094) | human gut metagenome | biome: ENVO:00009003; feature: ENVO:2100002; material: ENVO:00002003... | reverse complement strand
AGACAGATATAACACACATTATTAGCACTGTCAAGAGGTGAGTGCTAATTTTTGTGAAGATTTTGTGAATGTGTGAATGTGTTTTGTGAACGCTATAAGCCATGCAAAATGGTGAAAAAAGACGCCCTGCTAGTTTACTTGCAAAGGCATCTTTTTTTGCTATTTTATAGGGCGACAGCCCTACAGCGAGGGAATTCTTTCCCGAGCTGTGCATGGCGTAACATTCTCTTTCGCACTCGATTTTCTTGGTTTGACCACATTTTTACGACAAATTCTTGGAAAAATATATTTGTCTGATTTTCTTACTACTCCTCATCTCTTTTATTATTAGATTTCAGGCATACTTGCTAATTTCTTCTATTCAGCCTTCCCCTCTGGGAAAATAATTTTAAACACAAAGAAAAAAATCACCATAGAAACTCCACCTGTAATAATTGTCACAAGCATGTTATAGACTGCCGGTGCCACATATGCAGATGCAACTGGCATCCACAGATTATTAAATCCATTACAAATCAGTGAAATTACCACCCATGCAACAAAATACCAGATTGCCTGATATACAGGATTTCCATGGCTTTTAAAAGTAATATTTCTCTGAAGTGGAAAATTGATACACTGTGCAAGAAATGACCCCAATTCATAACTGATAAAATAGCCAAGTCCACCACCGATCAGTATATTTCCCGTTGCATCACGCAATACATTATACCCCAGCAAACTCCATGTAAATTTTACTCCAAACAGATTCATGGAAACCTTTGGCCACATAAATTCTGTACCAGCCAGACCAATTCCCAAAATCCCTGGTAAAAATGTAAATACAAGATACTGGAATACTGTCACGCCCATACTGAATATAACAAAATAGAATATCTGATAAAGCCATTTTGCGATAGCAGAATGTTTCTCTTCAAAACATTTCCATATATTTTTTATATGATTCATCTGCACTTCCCTCCGGCTCCTTTTAATAATTTTTCATATTTCTTATTATTTCTTCTGTTTCTGAAATATCCGCCAATTATTTTTTTTACCCCAAGCATAAAGTGGCCATTCACAGCATCGACAATTCCATATACCATTTCCATACTGACTGCCCCACCGGTCATCTTGGCAATCCCTCGAAACGGCATATTGTAAATAAAAAGAATATTCAGATCCGGCTTTCCCTGTGCCTCACTCTTCTTTTTCATTTTTGTGAGACATCTATATATCAGTCTTGCAAGTCGGCTTTTTGCATAATACATCTGGCAGATTGCATCATTAATTTCCAGATTTCCACTCCATCTTCTGTTCGGTATCTCATGGCCAAGAAGTTCACGAAATTCCTCATCTGATATTTTCTGCACGATTCCTGTATAATAGTAAGGCATTTTTGCCGGATTATACGGATACCCTTTACTGTTTCCTGTTCTCTCAGTCATACCTGTTAAACGAATATCTGCAACACTGGCTCCTACCATAATCTGATAAGTTCCTGTTTCTATTTCCCACTGTCCCGTTTTTATATTCCAATAACGAAATGTCTTATCATCAAAAGGAATCCTGAGCTGTCTGCTTTCTCCTGCCTTTAAATAAACTTTTGCAAAACCTTTCAGTTCTTTTTCCGGTCGGAACACAATTGCATTAGGAAGTCCTACATACATCTGAACAACCTCTGCTCCATCTCTGTCACCTGTATTGGTAACCGAAACTTTGATTCCATCCTCTTCTATGATAAGATCAGAATATGTAAATTCTGTATAGGAAAGCCCAAAGCCGAATGGATATTGCACCCGGACTTTTGAAGTATCATAATAGCGATATCCCACATAAACACTCTCGCGGTATTCCGATGTTTTCTCATTGCTTGGATAATATCGGTATGCCGGTGTCTGTTCATAAGATATAGGATACGTTTCTGCCAGTCTTCCTGATGGATTCACTTTTCCGGTCAGAATATCCAATGTTGCAGAAGCGCCTGCCTGTCCATTCAGATAGCCATGCAAAATTGCTTTGCAGCAGGTGTGCCATGGCATTTCTATCGCTGATCCAGCACTCAATATACCAATAACATTTTCATTCACCTTACTGATATCCTGCAGAAGATCGATCTGGTCCTGCGGAATACGCATATGGGTTCTGTCCAGTCCTTCTGATTCACTGATCTCATCAAGACCAAAGCAGAAAATCACAATATCCGCGTTCATAGACAAATTTAATGCAAACTTTCTATCATTCTCATCTACATCTCCATTTCTATGATAACCTCTTGTCATTCCCAAAATATTCAAATCATATTGTTGCAAAATCGATGACATGTCTTCTACTTTTGTTGGATTGACCATAGAAGATCCTGCCCCCTGATATCTGGGTGAAAAAGCAAAATCTCCAATAACAGCGATGGATTTTTTGGTATCCAGCGGAAGAATCTGTTTTTCATTTTTCAGAAGAATCATGCTTTCTGCTGCTGCTTTCCTTGCCAGTTGATGATGTTCATTTCTGTCAAAGTTTTTATCTGAAAGCTTCTTACCTGATGTCAGTTCCATAACTGCATCCACCAGTTCTCCAACTCTTTCATCCAAATCCGCTTCCTTCAGCTTTCCATTTCGGACAGCAGCAATCACTTCTCTTGCAGAATCGTACCCACAGGACGGCATCTCCAGATTTGAACCGGCAGCAACTCCTTTCACATGGTCATTGCTTCCGCCCCAGTCTGTTACTACAATTCCATCAAATCCCCAGTCTTTGCGCAGGATGTCTGTCAAAAGATGTTTGTCCTCATTAGCATAAATCCCATTAATCTGGTTGTAACTGCTCATGATTGCTTTTGCGTGTCCTTCTTTAACAGCTATCTCAAAACCGGTCAGATAAATTTCTCTTAATGTCCGTTCGTCAACAACTGCGTCCATTGCCATTCTCCGAAGTTCCTGACTGTTAACCGCCAGATGCTTCGGGCAGGCATAAACGCCTTTACTCTGTATTCCACGAATATATGACGCCGCCATCTTACCGGAAAGATATGGGTCTTCTGAAAAATATTCAAAATTTCTTCCACATAATGGGCTTCTTTTAATGTTTAATCCCGGACCAAGCAGGATATTTACATCCATACTTGCTGCTTCCTCTCCAAGAGCCTGTCCAATCTCTTCCCCCAGATCCTGATTCCAACTGTTCGCAATCGTTGCTGCTGTGGGGAAACAAGTTGCTTTCAAGGATGCATTCAGTCCCAGATGATCTCCTGCCCCTGCCTGCTTTCTGATCCCATGCGGTCCATCTGAAAGAAAGATGGACGGGATGGAAAGCCTGTCAATTTCTCTGGTCTGCCAGACAGTTTTTCCACTGAGGATCGCTGCCTTTTCTTCTATTGTCATCTTTTCAACCAATTTTTGCTGTTTCATAATTGTTTTCCATCCCACTTTCATCCTTATTCAGCATTCTTTCTTTTCTTATATCCTCTGATTACCAGTACTTCCATTCCTGCTATGAAAAGTGCTATTACAATGTCGATACCAATTCCTGCTTTTTTCCAGTTTTCCATACCTGTTTCTTCGTGTTCTCCGTCATAAGCCCAGCTGCTTACAACTGTATACATGACATTTTTGCAGGCATTTCTCATCTGACGTACAGATGTTGGATGTTCCGGATTGGCTACATTGTTCTCTTCTCCGTTGAACGTGGACAACATTGCATCTACTCCATTTGCCAGAGCTGCATCTGCATTCATAAATCCGTGGCCATTATTTCGGAAGAAATCTGTAAGTGCCATTCCTCTGAATCCCCATTCATCTCTGAGAACAGTATTTATAAGGTTACCGCATTCTCCAGTCCATTTATCTCCAAGGAAACTCCAGGAAACCATAACTGCATTTGCGCCTCCCTGTTTTACAGAAATTTCAAATGGTTTCAGATAAATTTCACGGATTGCCTGCTCATTTGACCAGATACTTACCATCTTTGCATTTCCTTCATACAGTGCAAAATGTTTGATATAAGAATAAACTCCATATTTTCTTGCACCTTCTACTGCATTTGCGCCCATATTTCCTGCAAGGACTCCGTCTTCTGAGAAATATTCATAGTTTCTTGCTCCAAATGCGGTTCTATGAGTATTCATACCTGGTGCATACCAGCCTTCTGCACCCATTTCCTGACTGATCTTGCCCATGCATTCACCCCAGGTCTGTGCAAGTTCTTTGTTCCATGTGGAAGCAATTACAACTTCAATCGGAAAACCAATAGAACCAACTCCTGTAAAGTTGTTATTAATTGCTGCTGGTCCGTCGAAATCAAGTGTAGCCACTTTTCCCACAGAATCCATAGCTGCTGTCTGATAACCAGCCATCGCAATCATATTTGCCATTTCATCAACAGTAAGCTGATCCAGAAGTTTTTCCCAACGAGGATCGTCATAATCAGCATCACGCATATCAGCTAATGTAAGTCCATTATCTGCTCCCGTTGTCGGCATTACATCCTCATCATTGAGATATGTAGTCTTATCAAAGTTGCTGTTCAGATGATATTCAGAAACATATGGCTCACCCAGCTCTACAGATGCCGGTGCTGCTGTAGCCTCTTCATAATTTGCAAAATGATCCGCACGTGACAGATATGTTATATCTCCTTTTGCATCTTCAAATACATTTACTGCAGCAGTATCATCTGATGCTCTTTTATTTTCGCCTGCATATACCACAGTGTCATCTACGGTATAAGTTTTCTGGTCTAAAACGGTATGTGAATCCCTGTTAATAGAAATCACATAATCTCCTTTTTCGAGGACATACGCTTCTGCGTCATTTTCATCATAAGATGCCATATCTTCTACATCAAATGTAACTGTGACTGTCTGAGAATCTCCTGGCTGAAGCAGGTCTGTTTTTGCAAACTCAATCAGATTTGCAGAAGCTTTCTCGATCCCGCCATTCGTATACGGTGGATTGTAATACACTTCTACTACATCTTTTCCTGCAACATCTCCTGTATTGGTTACTTCTACATCTACAGAAATCTGTCCGTCTTTTTCCTCCAGTTCACCCATTTTCTGTTCAAATTCTGTATAACTCAGTCCATATCCAAATGGATACTGTACTGTTTTATCGTAATCGATAAAGCCTTCCTGTGCTGCTGTTTCGTAATACTTGTACCCTACATAGATTCCTTCTACATAGTTTGTAAATGCTGGAGCGTATACCTGCGGAGATCCTGCATTCATTCCTTCAACTGCCATATCTGCCAGGTTAGTATATTCAATCTTTTCTCCATTGTTCCACCATGGAGCAGTTGTCATGTCGTAAATAAATGTATCCGGTGTTTTTCCAGAAGGATTTACTTCACCGGAAAATACTTTTCCAAGTGCATTAAATCCGACATTTCCAGTTCCAGGACACCATACAACAGACTTAATCTGTGGATATTCATCTGTAAATCCAAGTTCAAACTGGTTTGCGCCATTATAAATTACAATAACATCATCAAAATTATCACAGACCATGTCTACCATGTCTTTTTCTGTCTGGGAAAGCTGTAAATAATGCTCTCCTTCCGGGAAATCGTCATACGCATCAGAGTTATTGTCATAAGCTGCTTTGCTTACATCCATCGGAATATCGTTATGACCTTCACCTGCTTTTCTTGAAAGAACCACAACTGCCACATCTGAATATTCTTTTGCACTTTCAATAAGTTCATCACTGTATGTATCTGCCGGTGGTTCTGGTAATGTCCAGCTCTGTTTCTGAATTGACATTTCCGGATTATCTGCACCATAATTATTATAAAAATCAACAAGATCCTGATTAATAGAAAATCCTGCATTTTCAAGTCCCTGATTCAGGCTGACAATATCATACAGATCATTGATTCCTCCTGAGCCAGCTCCGCCATAAGCTGGATTGATAGATTCCCATCCAAAGATATTCAATTTTTTTGTTTCGTTTAACGGAAGAAGTTTTTCATTTTTCAGAAGAACAATTCCGTCCTCCATAATTTCTTCTGCTGCTTCCGCAGCTTCTTCATTTGTTTCATCGCTTAAAGTTCCATTTCCCGTTGCAAGTCCAATCAACGTAGCCATTGGTCCAAAACAGATCATATTCACGCAGACAACAACTGCAAGAACCATTGCGATCGCAGCTTCCCTTCTTATCAGAAATTTTTTGTCCCTGCACATCCTGCGGCACGCGATCATAATTACGATTCCAATTACAAGTGAAGCAACAATACCGATAATATACGGTTTGCACAACTGTAATACCGCCAGGACGTCTTCCATTTCAACACTGATCATTCTCTTCTCCTCCTTTTTATCTATCCTGTAATTTCAGGAACTGTTTCCTGTTGACCTTACTATATCATATCTTTTTCATCGTGCCGGTTTTGGCACAACATGCAAAAATATGGCATGAAATGCAAAAAAACACCCAGAGCTTTACATTACTCTGGGTAAAAGAATCTTTAATTCAAACCAGTTCTGATCCACTCCAAAATCCACAGAACCATTATATTTCTCCACAGCAGTACGAATGCTTTTTAATCCAAATCCATGGTTTTGTCGATCTACTTTTGTTGTTGTAATCAGATCATTTTCATTTTTCTGAATTTTATCTTCACAATAATTTTCTATTTTAATAAAAACAAAACTCTTTTTTGCAGATACCGTCAGATGAATCAGTCTTTTTTCCACTTCCGGTATCATAATTACATGTTCAATTGCATTATCCAATGCATTTCCAAAAATGGAACACAAATCTGTTACATGTATAAAATCCAGTAACTTACCATCCGCTACACAGGTAATCTGTATGTAATTTTTTCGACAATGAAAAATTTTAGCTGCAAGAATTGTATCCAGCACCTGATTACCTGTTTTGCTCATATTTTCAAAGGCAGAGACTTCTTCCTCCATTGCATCAATCCATTTTTTACGTTTTTCTTCGTCTGATTCTGCACGAAGTGCTGTGATCTGATGCTTCAAGTCATGATATTTCATCTGTATGAGATCCAGACTGTCCTGATAATTTCGATACTGCTCATATTGACTTTTCAGGATCACATTCATTGCTGAAAGTTCTTTTTCGGCAATATACTCACTAATCCTGCTCTGATAAGCATGCAGGATTGCAATTCCTCCAAAATCAATCAGGGTTCTCATAGAAAAAATGTCTGCACGTTCTTTGCTTGCAAATGGTACATTTTCACTCAAAAAACTCAGATTACTGAACGCAAAGATTGTAACTGCCATGATTGCTGCTGCTACAACTTCTTTTACAGTCATCTGCTGAAGATAATCCTGTTTCAGATAATCCCTTTCCAGATAAATATCAATGACAAAACAACCACCGAAAACTATAATCGTAATCAAAATTTCAGTCCAGAAACTTTGAATTCCTCTCACCTGTACAATAGATACAATCTGCCACTGCAGAGAAGCAACAAACTCTGCCAACACAAATGCTCTGGCACAGCAATAGCCTGCCCCAAGAGGTTTCATGCTTCCTCCAACCATAAGAAATACATACATTATAGCAACAGCAATAATCATACAGGGAATCCATAAAACCTCTGATACATTACCTGTCGCAACCAGAAAAGCACACTGCAATGCCAGCATAAGCAACACACCAATAAGAAAATGTGCAGATTTCATTTTTTCTCTTTTCAACATATAGAGATAAACCAGACACGCTCCCCACTCCGCAATTGCTGTATAAATTCTTGGAATATCCTGGTATAACATAACTTCCTCCGTTATCCGCCCAACAAAATTAATCCATGTTCAGATTTTGCAAAAGTTTATTCATAAATTCCTTTTTTCTAGTTCTGCTGACTGGTATATGTACACTATGAATCACACAGTCAGAACCAACAATGCCTTCTACATGATTCATGTTTACCAGATACCCCTTGGCGCACCGGAAGAAATTATGAACTATCAATTTTTCTTCCAGTTCCTTTAACGTAACTCTGGAACTGTAATCCCCTCTTAAAGTATGAAAAACTGCATTATGTCCCTGTCCTTCAATAAAATAGATATCTGCTATATCTGTTTTTACGATTCCTTCTCCAATCGTAATCATAAGAAATTCCTTTGCTTCAGAACGAATACGTCCAATTGCTTTATCCAGTTTCTGCGAAAAAGAAAAATACTCAACTGGTTTTACTACATAATCCATTGCATCAACTTCATATCCACGTACTGCATATTGAATCATATTTGTAATAAACATAATAATTACTTTCTGATCCATCTGACGGATTTTTTCTGCTGCTGTCATACCGTCCATAAACTGCATTTGGATATCCATCAGAATAATGTCAAAACCGCCACTGTAATTCTCTGTGATATCTTCTCCATCACCAAATACTGTAACCTTTATTGATCTTCCCCTTTCCGTTTGATATTTCCGGATATACTCTGTTAATTGTTTTACGTAAATTTCTTCATCTTCCACAACTGCAATCTGTATCATCCTATACCCTCCGCAAAAATTGCATTCTTTGTAACTGTTCAATCACACAATTTAGTTCCAGGTTTTTATTATTTTATAAATATCTTTTATTTCAGTATATCACTGCTTTTTTCTTGCATCAAGCGGATCTAATTTTACAAATTACAGCTGTATAATCTGGTTTTCTTTTATCATATATCCACAGTAAATCTCCTCGTTCTTTAAATAGAAAGTAGAAATTCTGTTAGGTTTTCAATAGCATCTGGTTTTTCTGATAGTTCTTTCCCCATCAGTCCCTCTCCCATAATGCTAGGATCTGCACTAAGAGATACAGCGACTCGACTTGAATTCCATACAGCTTCATACATCATTTCCTGATTCTCTTTTGTTACTTTATTGAGAACGTAATAAAATGGTTTTTGAATACTTTCCGATAATTCCCCGATTTTTTTGGAAAGCTGTAGGGATTCATAGGATGGATCTATGATTATCAATATCAAATCTACACCGTTATCAATTCCACGTCCAAAGTGTTCAATACCAGCCTCCATATCCATTAGCGCAAATTGGTCTTCTGTAAGCCTGAGATTTTGGATAAATTGAGTCATAACAGTTCCCATAGCACAAGAACACCCTTCATTTGCCTGATGAATTTTTCCACTGGTCATCAGTTTTACACCGTCCTTCAGACTATAATAATCTTCCGGTATATCATCTATAGTCCAGGTTTCCTCAAAAAACTGATGAGTAAATTTTGATAACATCATATCATTTAAAACATTTTGCTTACCACCGAAATAGTCTGTAAAATCTCTGGGAAGCTTCATACCTAGCTGTCGGTGCAGACCATAATTAGATTCATCGGAATCAATTACCAAAATTTCTTTTCCTCGTCTGGCTAAAGCCTTAGCCAAAAGACTGGTTACTGTACTTTTTCCACATCCACCTTTTCCGCAAACTGCTATTTTCATCTCTATCTTTACTCCTTTTCTTTTTTCTAAATAATAAGAATTACATATGACCATACTTCAAACTGTCTTACTCCACTTCCTCCAGTTCTGTTCCTTCTGGAAGAATATATCCGCAGTTATCACATACTCCGTCCTCTGCAAGTATCCCGTCTTTCACAAAGGCTTCAATGCCTCCCGGTTCATGACAGCGTGGACAATCTAATTCCTGTATCTTTTTCTGATTTCTTACATCCTGACAATTGGAAAATTCAATTTTACCCATAGTGATTCCTCCATTTTCATTCCATATCAATTTGTCTTCGCAAAAAAGTTCCTACCATACGGGAAAAATTGCTGATATTACGAATATAGGCAAAGTCTTTTCCATAGATTCTCTTTTCCACGGAGAGCTCTTCTTCATTCCCTACAAAAATACCAATTACGAAAATTCCCTGATTTCTGGCCCGACGTACCTCATATGCAGTATCTTTCACAGCTTTTTCTCCGTCATAGATCTTGGGCTGGCGGGTTCCTGGTCGTTGTATGCTCATATCACAGGGTTTTCCATCACTTAATACGATTAAAATCTTATTTTTTTCCGGTCGCTCCATGAGAGAGGAACCGACTGTTTTCAGTGCAAGCCCATCTCTGTTATTGGCATATGCACGAAATTGAAAGATTCTTTCATTTGTTTCCCTTGGATCTTCATAATCCCGAAATCTCTGAAGTACTGTATATCCCCAGAAAGCACAGTATCCTGTCACCCGATGAGGAATTCCTGCCTGGCTTAATGCTTCACTGATAATATATCCCTGCGCCGCTACCTGAGCCTGTCTGTCAGCCTGGGAACCACTGGAATCAATCAGGACGTCTATTACAAACTCAGAATCGTCAGATCTCTTTTTTCTATTAAATAACTTGTCATCGTCTGTTCTTCCAATTTTCCATAACCTCTCAGGAACAAGCTGCCCTGCATCAGATCTGCTGACAAAATCATCCTTTCGGATTATAAATGCCCGTTTCAGTGACTCTGCCAACACAGAAATATTTCTTTTGATGATCCAGTGATTATTTCCATAATAGGCTTTATTTTTTTCAAACTGCAGCTGAGAAAAACGGTATTGATTATTTTTTATCACAGGGTTCTGTAAAATTCCATCTGTAAGATACAGGATACAGTTTTTGTGGATTCCTGTACAAAATTTCCGGTTGATTCTGGCCTGCTCCGATTCACTCAGATACGATTTCCCGTAATTCAGTTCCACATATTCCCGTATCCGTCGCACTGCCTGTGGATTTATATTCTCCGAGCTTTCCGGAACTTCTTCATTTTCCGGAGAGAAATAAAATCTTTTTTTCTTTTTGTTTCTGATATCCAGACTCATCATCTTTTTTTTGAGATTAGAAAGATATTTTTGAATGATGTCTTCCATCTGTTCATCCGTCATGCATTCCTGCCACGCGTCATTGGCCAATGCCATATCCGGTAAATTCAGAATCTTCTCCAGATTTCCATTCCTTTTTTCAAAAGAGGGATCCAGAACATGATTATAAATCTCATCTATCACGTTTATGACATCTTCCGTATTTTCCGCATCCTTCAGAGAAAGAATCTTGTACAATGCAATCTCTGCCTGTGGATCCATTCCCTCATCATCTGTGTTCTCCAGAACATGCCTTATATACAGAAGCCTAATCCTGTGAATCAGGTCTGTTCCAGCTTTGTCTGATACCTGCTCTTCCTCGGCCTTTTCCAATTCTCTGAACGCCTGTTCTCTGATTTCCTTTGTTCCCAAACGTTCTCGAATGATAAAACGATTCACTGCAGCATCCATGCATAATCCAGCAAGAGGCAAAAGCATATCTTCTCCAGCAGAAAAATGTAATTTTTTCATCAAATACATGCCAAGTTTCTTCTGATCAAAATATCGTGCAAAGGCACCCTGCTTCACTGCCTCATATAGAACCGTTTGTTTTGAATAAACATATTTTTCTGTGTCCGGTTCAAATTCCATATCATAATCACCACTGACTGTCCAAAAAAGATTTCTGATACGATTGCTGATCTCCAGACGATGTTCTTCCAGTTGTTCCGCCGGCCATCTGACATCCTCCATACAAGTTTACCCCCATATGTCTTTTCCGGTCCAGGAAGATGGGATTCTGGTAGAAACCACATCTTCTACGATCTCTTTTTCAAATACATCAAAACTTTTATTTATGATTCCCATCTGGATTGCATCAATTGGAGAAAGTCCGCTTCTTGTTGCTTTTACAGCAGAAACCAATCCTCTCAGGTCAAGAGATTTTGTTGAGATTTCTCCATGATAAGCTTTGATCTGCAAATCCAGAAACAGTCCTGCAAAAGCTTTCAGTGCACTTTTTTCCCCATCTGGAAAATGTTGTCTTAATACAAAAAGGACACTATCCTCATCCATTTCAGGCATATCAATTACCATAAACCTTGAAACCAATGCTTCATTTAGCTCTCTGGTACCTGCGTAACCATAATTCATCGTGCCGATAAATCGTGTTGCCGGATGAAGTAAAATCCTGTTATATCCTGGAATATCGATTCTGCGCCGATGATCCAGTGTGGCATGCAGTACAGAAACCGCATCATTTTTTGCCATATTGATTTCGTCCAGGATTCCAAATCCTCCAAATTCCGCGCATTGGTAGATGGGGCCTTTCCGAAGGCGAACCTCATTATTTATAAAGGTATCCGTTCCAATCAGATCGGCACTGTCTGTATTTACATGAAAAGAAATGTCGTATTCCGGTCTTCCGAATATCCATGCCAGTGTCTCACATAGTACATTTTTTCCTGTAGCTTTCGCACCGGAAAGTAACAGGTTATCTCCCTGAAGAAGCGCTGCTATTGACATTTCCAGAATCTTTTTCCCATAAAATAGGATATCCGGTTTTTCTACCCGTTCTTTTACCTGATTCTCTACCTCATAACGCATGTGAAAATCTCTCAGTTCTCCAATCAGTTCCTGCGCTATCTTCTGGTCTTCTAAATATTTTTCTATTTCTGTCCAATGATTTCTCATGAAGATTTTCCTTTCTTTGCAATTGGTTATACCAAATCAGATAATATTTCTGTTTACTCAAAATTGTATCCAGCAAACAGTGCTGATACTGTACTTTTTCCACAGCCACCTTTTCCACATACTGTAATCTTCATGCCTTCAATCCTCCAACTCACAGTCCTAACTTCTTTACAATTTCTCCCAGTGCACTTCTTACAGGAGAATCTTTCGGAAGCCGTATGATCGGCTTTCCATCACAGTCATACTGATATACCTGGTCATCATGTGGTACAACCCCTAACAGTTCCAGTCCCTGATTTCGGATTTCTTCCAGAGTTCCGGCATCCAGTTTTCCATCCGGAACACGATTCACGATTAATCCGGTTTTCTGTGGTTTAAAGTTTAACTCCTTCATCAGCTTTGCAATACGTCCGGCTGCCTGAACACCTCTTCTGGAACAGTCACTCACAAGAATCGCAACTTCCATCATTGGCAGAATTCCTCTGCTGATGTGTTCCATACCCGCTTCGTTATCAACCACAATATATGGATAATGGCTTTGCAGTTTCTGAACCTGGGTCTGTACAAGGCCATTTACAAAACAATAGCAGCCCTGTCCCTGGGTTCGTCCCATTACCATCAAATCATAATCGTCTTCTTCTGCAATCGCATCAGAAAGACGCATTTCCAGATATGCCTGTTTTGTCATACCGGAGGGAATCTGATATCGTGGGTCTATGCCTGCCCGCTCAATTTCTTCTCTCAGCTCCCCAAGTGTGACCTCCGGCTCAACACCGAGCACTTCGTTCAAATTTGCATTTGCATCTGCATCCACCGCCAGGACCGGACGTTTTCCGCTTTCACATAAATACTGGATCAACAATCCACAAAGAGTTGTTTTTCCTACGCCGCCTTTTCCTGATACTGCAATTACATGTCCCATGTTTTTCCTCCTAAAATTCTGAACAATCTGTTGACTTTTTCTTTAAACCTCATTATAGTTGTTACTATATAAATTACAATAATCAATCTATGAAATCTGT
>ENA-OYZO01000690-OYZO01000690.1-human-gut-metagenome-genome-assembly--contig:-NODE-690-length-13490-cov-13.367399_pt1 | contig 13490 bp, 10 predicted proteins | sample MGYA00243293_ERZ653481 | MGnify/ENA primary metagenome ERZ653481 (study PRJEB26926, sample SAMN06165094) | human gut metagenome | biome: ENVO:00009003; feature: ENVO:2100002; material: ENVO:00002003... | reverse complement strand
AGTTATCATTCGCAGATGCTACAAGAAAGTACATCGAGGCTGGTAAGGATCTTGAGGGCAAGGGATTTGATCCTAGAAAGCTTCTCGCTCCTGGTTTCGAGGCTATCAAGGCTACTGTTAAGGAGAAGATGGAACTCTTCGGATCAGTTGGTAAGGCTAACGACTAATTCTTTAACAGAACAATTAACAAATGTAACGATAAACTGTTCGACAACTTTCGGACAAGTATCGCTCGCGTAAACTTAAAGGAACCCCATCACAGCTTGTACAAGCCATGATGGGGTTCTTATTCTTACTTATTTTTCTTTTATATTATTTTTTATCTTCACTAATATAAATTTCTAAATTCTAATCTTGCTTCTCTGCCTTATCCTTTTTTCTGCTGATTGTCCACCATATAGGAACTGATATCAGCATGAAAAGTGCCGCTGCCACGCTGATCCATGCACCGACTCCGAGTCTTGCATTTGCCGCTGCATCTAGCTTTCCAAGATCTATCAATGACAGAACAAATTCAAATATCAATATTCCGCCAACAACTATAGATATAACAAGGTCTGCTATATAACAGCCTGCTTTGTTGATAAATGCACAGATCACGTCTGCTATGATAACTACCGCCACAACAAGCATTGACAGTACATTTATCCCAAACACTCCAACTATGCTTCTGGCATCTGTCCCCATATAAGCATAAGGAATAAATACTGATACAACAGCCATGATAATGCCGATCAGGTTTAACACATTAGGTACATGTGTGGATCCCTTCTTCACATCACCAGGTATGTTATGCCTGTTCTCATATCCCATATAACCCATAGGGTTGTTGTATGGCGTTGGCTGTACCGGCTGGCCATACTGCGACTGTGGCTGGTATGGCTGCTGGGTTGGCTGGCCATACTGCGGCATCTGCTGGTATGGTGTCTGCATTGGCTGTGCTCCCTGGCTATACTGTGACTGTGGCTGATATGGCTGCTGGGCTGGCTGACCGTACTGCGGCATCTGCTGCACCGGCTGGCCATACTGTGGCATATGCTGATACAGTGACTGAGCTGGCTGTGCTACCTGACTATATGGTGCTTGAACTGACTGCACACCCTGACCATTCTGTGCCTGACTATTCTCAGCCATCATAGCCTTTTTCTGCTCAGAAGTCGACCCGCCATCAACTCTGTCAATATCTTCTACTCTATTCTGTTCATCCATGTTCGTCATCTACCTCCGATGTAATTATTCTACACATCCCTTACATATCGAGATACCTCTTCAGATACTGTCCTGTATAGGACTGAGGTATCTTCGCAACTTCCTCAGGAGTTCCTCTGGCAATGACCGTTCCACCGCCAGCACCTCCTTCAGGTCCCATGTCAATAATATAATCTGCGGTCTTGATAACGTCAAGATTATGTTCGATAACCACAACTGTGTTGCCGCCCTCGCTGAGCCTTCTGAGTATATCCACAAGTCTGTGCACATCAGCAAAATGAAGTCCCGTGGTTGGCTCATCAAGCACATATATCGTCTTTCCCGTTCCACGTCTTGACAGCTCAGTTGCAAGTTTGATTCTCTGTGCCTCTCCTCCTGACAAAGTGGTGGACGGCTGTCCAAGCTTGATATATCCGAGTCCCACATCGCGGAGAGTATCTATCTTCCTCAGTATCCTTGGAACATTTGCAAAGAACTCGCACGCCTCATCAACTGTCATATCGAGAACTTCATTGATACTCTTGCCCTTGTACTTGACCTCCAAAGTCTCTCTGTTGTATCTCTTTCCTCCACACACCTCACATGGCACATATATATCTGGCAGGAAATGCATCTCTATCTTGATTATTCCGTCTCCACGACATGCCTCGCATCGTCCTCCGGATACATTGAAGCTGAATCTTCCCTTGCCGTAACCTCTTGCCTTGGCATCCTTGGTTCCAGCAAACAAATCCCTTATCAGATCAAATGTACCTGTATAAGTAGCCGGATTGGATCTCGGCGTTCTACCTATAGGTGACTGGTCTATATTGATAATCTTATCCAAAGCATCATAGCCAATGATATGGTCGTGCTTTCCTGCTTTAATCCTGCTCTTGTTGAGTCTTCTCGCCAGCTTCTTGTACAAGATCTCATTTACCAGAGAACTCTTTCCTGAACCAGACACACCCGTCACACATGTCATGATTCCAAGTGGTATGTCCACATCTATATGCTTGAGATTGTTCTCATAAGCATTCTTGACAGTGAGCCATCCGGTTGGCTTTCTCCTCACATCCGGAACCTCTATCTTCTTCCTGCCGCTTAAGTAGTCACCGGTGATAGAATTCTCACATTTCATAATGTCTTCAGCCGTACCCTCAGCTACCACATATCCACCATTTGCACCGGCTCCCGGTCCTATATCTATAATGTGATCCGCCGCCCTCATGGTATCCTCGTCGTGCTCTACAACGATAAGCGTATTTCCAAGGTCTCTCAGATTCTTGAGCGCTGCTATCAGCTTGTCATTGTCCCTCTGGTGAAGTCCGATACTTGGCTCATCCAGAATATATGCAACTCCGACCAGACCTGAACCTATCTGCGTGGCAAGTCTTATTCTCTGTGCCTCTCCACCTGAGAGCGTACTTGTACCTCTACTCAGACACAGATAGTCAAGTCCCACATCAATAAGAAAATGCAGTCTCGACCTTATCTCCTTGAGTATGGCCGCACCTATCATCTTCTGTCTGTCAGTGAGTTCCAGATCTTTCATGAACTTTGCAAGTTCTGTGATAGGTAGTTCTGTAAGTTCGGCAATATTCTTATCTCCAACTGTAACAGCAAGGGCTGTCGGCTTAAGTCTCTTACCACCACAGACCTCACACGGAGTTACAGTCATGAATGTCTCATACTCGGCCTTTGTGGACTCCGCAGATGTCTCCCTGTATCTTCTGGCAACACTCTTTATGAGTCCCTCAAATGTTATATCATACACTCCCTCCCCGCGCTGTCCTTTATAATGCACCTTAACCGGGCGAGAGTTCTTTCCATATAATAAGAGATCTTTTATATCCTGTGGATATTCCTGAAATGGTGTATCAAGAGAGAATCCATACTCCGCACTGAGTGCCCTGAGTATGGCATTGGAATAGCTCTTGCCATCATTACACGACTGCCATCCCAGAACCACTATGGCTCCATCATTTATCGACAAACTCTGATCGGGTATCATAAGATCCGGATCAAATTCCATCTTGAAGCCAAGACCTGCACATGTCGGGCATGCGCCAAATGGATTGTTGAACGAAAAGCTTCTCGGCTCTATCTCATCTATGCTGATTCCGCAATCCGGGCATGAAAAGCTGTCTGAGAAATTGATAATGGTATTCTCCTTCTGAACACCATTCTCATCCCTCTCCCCGATCACCTCAATTTTCATAAGCCCCTCTGCAAGCTGAAGTGCGGTCTCTATGGAATCTGTGAGTCGCCTCTCCACATCCTGTCTTACAACCAGACGATCGACTACTATATCTATACTGTGCTTCTTGTTCTTATCGAGCTTTATCTCCTCCGACAGCTCATACATGCTGCCATCGACAACCACTCTGACAAATCCGCTCTTCTTTGCCTTCTCCAGCAGCTTTACATGCTCTCCCTTTCGGCCTCTGACCACAGGCGCAAGCACCATGAACTTTGTCCTCTCAGGTAGCTTCATAATCTCATCCACCATCTGGTCAACCGTCTGTCTGCTTATGACCTTACCACAGTTCGGGCAGTGTGGTATTCCCACTCTGGCATAGAGAAGTCTGAAATAGTCGTATATCTCAGTGACAGTGCCAACTGTGGATCGAGGATTTCTGTTTGTTGACTTCTGATCTATGGAGATTGCAGGGGAAAGTCCCTCTATCTTGTCCACGTCCGGCTTCTCAGCCTGTCCAAGGAACTGTCTCGCATAGGAGGACAGCGACTCCATATATCGTCTCTGTCCCTCCGCATATATCGTGTCAAATGCCAGTGAAGACTTACCTGATCCCGAAAGTCCTGTCACGACAACAAATTTGTCCCTTGGAATCTTGACATTGATATTCTTCAGATTATTTTCACGTGCGCCCTCAATAGTAATATACTTCCTGTCAATATTCCTGCTGGCGTTGAAATAATCATCATCTTTCATGCTCGCATCCGTTATATTCTCCAGATGCTCACTTCGTTCATAATTCTTATTGTCTTCCATCTTGATCTAACCTTTTCTCTTTATCATTTATATTTGTTATATCTTAATTATCTACCCTGCATCCATCTATTCTTTATCATAATCTCTCAGTGCCGCCTTATACACCTTGAGCTGATCCCTGATCTCTGCCGCCACCTCAAAGTTGAGGTCTGCTGCCGCCATATTCATCTTCTTGGTCAGCTTGGCGATAACCTTCTGAAGCTCCTTCTTCGTCATGGACTCAGCGTCCTTATCCTCCTCTGGAAGATCCTCCTTCTTCACCTCTATGGTTATGAGATCCCTTATGCTCTTCTCTATAGTCTTAGGGGTTATTCCATGTTCCTCATTATACTTCTGCTGTATCTCACGACGTCTGCTCGTCTCATCGAGGGCATACTTCATAGAACCCGTGATAGTATCCGCATACATGATGACATGTCCATCCACATTTCGGGCTGCTCTTCCTATGGTCTGGATGAGTGATGTCTCCGATCTCAGGAAACCTTCCTTATCAGCATCCAGTATTGCCACCAGAGTGATCTCCGGTATATCAAGTCCCTCTCTCAAAAGGTTGATTCCAACAAGCACATCAAATACGCCAAGACGGAGATCTCTCACTATCTCAACCCTCTCCATAGTGTCTATATCCGAGTGCAGATATTTCACCTTTATATCATTATCTCTCATATAGCTGGTGAGATCTTCAGCCATACGCTTGGTAAGTGTTGTTACAAGCACCTTGTGTCCCTGCTCGGTCTCCTTGCGAACCTCTTTCAGCAGATCATCTATCTGACCTTCCACCGGTCTGACCTCAACCGGCGGATCAAGAAGTCCTGTAGGTCTGATGATTTGTTCAGCCATAAGCATCTGGTGCTCCTCCTCGTATTTGCCCGGTGTGGCTGATACAAACATGACCTGATCAAGCTTCTGCTCAAATTCCGAGAAGTTGAGCGGCCTGTTGTCAAGTGCAGATGGAAGCCTGAATCCATAGTCAACCAGATTCATCTTACGGGATCGGTCTCCCGAATACATCGCGCCAACCTGAGGCACAGTCATATGTGACTCATCTATAATAAGAAGAAAGTCATCATCAAAGAAATCCAGCAGTGTGCTCGGCGTCTCTCCGGCTGATCTTCCAGCCAGCGGACCGGAATAGTTCTCTATACCAGAGCAAAATCCAGTCTCTCTCATCATCTCCATATCAAAGTTAGTTCTCTCCTCGATACGCTGTGCCTCGATGAGTTTATCCTTTGACTTGAAGTAAGCAACTCTGTCCTTGAGCTCCGCCTCTATCCTCTTCAGCGCCTTCTCCATCTTCTCCTGTCCAACCACATAGTGGGACGCCGGGAAAAGACAGGTATATGTCAGATCTCTCTTTCCCTCTCCGGTGAGCGGATCAAACTCTGTGATCCTGTCTATCTCATCACCAAAAAACTCTATCCTTATTCCATCATCAAATGTTGACACAGGTATTATCTCAAGTACATCCCCGCGCACTCTGAACGTGCCTCTCTGCAGATCCATGTCATTCCTATCATACTGTATATCTGTCAGTTCATCGATGACCTGATCTCTGTCCTTTATCATGCCAACTCTGAACGACAACATCTGATTCCTGTACTCGTCCGGATCACCGATGCCATATATACACGATACAGATGCAACCACTATGACATCTTTTCTGTCTATGAGTGCTGCTGTGGCGCTATGTCTCATCCGGTCAATATCGTCATTAATAGACGAATCCTTTGCAATATAAGTATCCGTAGACGCCACATATGCTTCCGGCTGATAATAATCGTAGTATGATACAAAATACTCCACCGCATTGTTCGGAAAAAACTCCTTCATCTCCCCATAAAGCTGCGCCGCCAGAGTCTTGTTATGTGCAAGTATAAGCGTGGGCTTATTCAGCTGCTGTATGACATTCGCCATGGTAAAAGTCTTACCAGATCCGGTTACACCCAGCAGCGTCTCAAACTGATTACCTTCCTGAAAACCCTTTACCAATTTTTCTATTGCCTCCGGCTGATCTCCGGTGGGCTTGTATTCCGATACCAATTCAAAATGATCCATAAAAGTCTCCTACTCTAGGCTAAAACCTGCATCTATTATATCGAACATTAGTTCCCATATCAAGTAAAAACACGGCAGTTGCTCAAGTTTATTTATGCCCTGAACAACTGCCACTATACTTCATCTGTTTGCTCACAACACCTTCTATACCACTAGTTCATCCCTACCCAGGCTTATCTCATAGCAGCCTTTCTCATCGACAGTCACCACGACTCTCTCGAATCCTGTGTAAAATCTTAATATATACAGATCATCTGCCCTTGAGATAACCACCTCAGCATTCATCTCCGCAAGATCTGTCATATTGTCTTTCAGCACACCCTCGCTGACTCTGATGATCTGTCTCTCCTTCTCCACCTGTCTCTTCTCCTGAAGCTCCTTATAATAAAGGAAGAGATTCTCCTCCAACGCCTTTGATCTGCAGCTGCATCTGTGAAAATAGCTGCCGATGATCATGTAAAGCATGTATGCTGTCTCCTGCTGTCTGTGTGATGTCTTTTCTGTAAATGAATATCTCATAATCGTTACCTCCATAATGAAAAAATAAACCTAAAATAAATCTACAAAATGTTGTCAATGTGTTATCTGAAGCTTCACCAGCTCACACCTCCATGGTGCCTGCTCCCCGGTCTGTCATTTTTCAGCCGACGACAGTCGCTGTGTCCGTATTCTTTGCTGCCCCGGATACCGGGCAGATGCATATTCAGTTTTCATTTGAAATCTGCCCCATGCCCAAAATGCAACAAAAAAAGAGTCATGATCGCAGACTTGTAGCACTTGCTACTCATCATGTTTTCAAACTCTTCTACTTAAAATATGATTTATTCAATTTTCATTATGGATATCAGCAATCGCTGATGTATATGTTATATCAAAAACTAACTGAGGTGTCAACATATTTATAAATATATCTATAAAACACAAGAGAGCCAGATTTCTCCGACTCTCTTAAATATGCATCCACAAATGCATACCCCAATTAGTATCTATAATTTCCTACCTTATCGCATCCTTCATGCTCTTCACATAATCTCTCACATAAGGCACACAGTCCTTGCCGTACTGGGCACACAGCTTGACGATGGCTGAACCGACGATGACACCATCTGACTTTTCCGCCATCTGCTTTGCCTGCTCAGGTGTGGATATTCCGAAGCCTACAGCGCAAGGGATGTTCTTCGTCTTCTTCACCAGATCGACCATTGCTCCTATGTCTGTGGTGATCTTGGTTCTGGTTCCTGTTACACCGAGTGATGACACGCAGTATACAAATCCACTCGCATCATTTGCGATCATGGATATTCTCTCATGGGATGTAGGTGCGATGAGTGAAATGAGATCCACATCATACTGCTTGCAGATTCCGTCGAACTCATCCTTCTCCTCGTAAGGAATGTCAGGAAGGATCAGACCGTCTATGCCAATCTCCTTGCATGTGCTGATGAATCTCTCCGAACCGTACGAGAACACGACATTTGCATATGTCATGAACACCATAGGTATTGTCACCTTCTTGCGGAGCTTTCTCACAAGGTCAAATACCTTGTCTGTCGTGACGCCGCCTGCCAGCGCTCTTATATTTGCGCCCTGGATGACCGGGCCCTCGGCTGTCGGGTCTGAGAATGGGATTCCCAGTTCTATAAGGTCTGCGCCGGCCTCCACCATTGCGTATACTACCTCCTCTGTCACATCCATCGACGGATCGCCACATGTCACAAATGGTATAAATGCTTTTCCATGCTCAAATGCTTTTGATATATTACTCATGAAGATCCTCCCCTCTGTATCTTGCGATGGCTGCAACGTCCTTGTCGCCACGTCCTGATACATTGATCACTATTATCTTATCCTTGTCCATTGTAGGTGCCAGCTTCATGGCGTAAGCCACAGCGTGGGCGCTCTCTATTGCAGGGATGATTCCCTCGACCCTTGACAGATACTCAAATGCATCAACTGCCTCGTCATCTGTGATCGCCACATACTCTGCACGTCCTATGTCGTGAAGGTACGCGTGCTCAGGTCCGATTCCCGGATAATCAAGTCCCGCTGAGATCGAATATACAGGTGCGATCTGGCCAAATTCATCCTGACAGAAGTAAGACTTCATGCCGTGGAATATTCCAAGCTTTCCGGTTGCGATAGTTGCCGCAGTCTCGAATGTATCAGCACCTCTGCCTGCTGCCTCACAGCCGATCAGCCTGACGCTCTCGTCAGGTATGAAATCGTAGAAAGCTCCGATGGCATTTGAACCGCCGCCCACACATGCCATGACGACATCAGGGAGTCTTCCCTCCTTCTCCATGAGCTGTGCCTTGATCTCTTTACTGATCACAGCCTGGAAATCACGGACGATCTCAGGGAAAGGATATGGTCCCATGACTGAGCCGAGTACATAGTGTGTGTCATCGATCCTGCTTGTCCACTCACGGAATGCCTCAGATACTGCATCCTTCAGTGTGGCTGTTCCAGTCTTTACCGGATGAACCTTTGCACCCAGAAGTCTCATTCTGTACACGTTGAGAGCCTGTCTGATCGTGTCCTCCTCGCCCATGTATATCTCACACTCCATGCCCATCATGGCTGCAACTGTAGCTGTTGCAACACCGTGCTGTCCGGCACCGGTCTCCGCGATAACTCTTGTCTTGCCCATTCTCTTGGCAAGAAGCATCTGTCCGATTACGTTGTTGATCTTGTGCGCTCCTGTGTGGTTCAGATCCTCTCTCTTGAGGTATATCTTCGCTCCGCCCAGATCCTTTGTCATTCTCTCCGCATAGTAAAGTCTGCTAGGTCTTCCCGCATACTCGTTGAGCATCTCCGTGAGCTCTCTGTTGAACTCCGGATCATCCTTATATTTTTTGTAAGCCTCCTCCAGCTCCAGCATCGCATTCATCAAAGTCTCTGGAATATACTGGCCGCCGTGAACGCCAAATCTGCCTTTTGACATATGTTCTTCCTCCTGTTTTTGTCTTCTCAGATATATTTTCAAATGTAATTTCTACACTTTTGTATTGTGTTTCTTCTATATAATATGTTACTCGCCTCTAAGTTCCGCAAACAACTTCTTCTTGTCGGGACTTCTCATAAATGTCTCACCTATGAGCACCGCATCAGTTCCATTTGCCTTGAGCCTGTCTATGTCCTCTTTTGCCTTGATTCCACTCTCAGACACATACACCATCTTCTGGGGTGCTAAAGTGTCAGCCGCAGCTCCTGTACCAATGACAGGTACCTCCGTCCCCATATGGGTGGCTGGCACCGTATCCGGTATCAGCTTTCTAAGACGAACGCTGTTCATGATGTCCACCGTAAATGTTCTGAGATCTCTGTTGTTCACTCCGATGATGCCGGCTCCGCAGGCTATCGCCCGTCTGACCTCCTCCTCATCGTGAGCCTCAACCAGAGCAGACATTCCAAGTTCATGTGCAAGCCGAAGATATGAGACAAGCTGCTCGTCATCCAGTATTGCGCAAATCAAAAGCACCGCCGAGGCTCCTATGACCTTTGCCTCATATATCATATACTCGTCAACTGTAAAATCCTTCCTCAGCAGCGGTATATTTACCTCCTTCTTTATATCCATCAGGAACTGATTGCTTCCCTGGAAATAAAACGGCTCAGTGAGCACCGATATGGCTGAAGCACCAGCCGCCTCATATTCCTTTGCGATCTCAACATAGGGAAAGTCCGGTGCGATAAGCCCCTTGGAAGGCGATGCCTTCTTGACCTCACAGATAAACGATATTCCATCCGCTGCCAGATTATCCCTAAATGGGAACTTACTATATGGGCTGCTACCGTTATCCGTCTCTCTGGCAACTATATCAAGTGCCTGTCTCTTCATCTCCTCAAGAGGAACTTTTTTCTTCTGCTCCGCCACACGTTCCTTTGTCTTTGCAGCTATCTCATCTAATATCATCTCTTACCTCTCTATACAACTTTCTATCATAGTCTGCGATAAAACTTATCTACTCATTTGTCAGTCTTACAAATGCATCAAGCGTCTCAGCAGCCTTGTCACTGTCGATCACGTCCTCTGCAACCTTGATTCCATCCGCTATGGAATCTGCCTTGCCTGCGATGTAGATACAAGCTGCTGCGTTCAGTACAACTGCATTTCTCTTGGCTCCTTTAATCTTGCCTGACAGGATATCGCGGGTAATCTGCGCGTTTTCCTCTGGATCGCCGCCCACCAGATCCTCCTTGCTGCATCTCTCAAATCCGAAATTCTCTGGCTTGATCTCGTACTTTGTGATCCCGCCATCTTTGATCTCTGCAACTGTTGTAGGTGCGCTCATGGATATCTCATCCAGACAATCCTGTCCGTATACGACAAGTCCCCGTTTTACACCAAGACCAACAAGTACAGGAGCCATCTGATCAACAAGCTCCTCCTTGTATACTCCCATGATCTGCATCTGAGCCTTTGCCGGGTTGGTGAGAGGTCCAAGGATATTGAATACTGTCGGTATTCCAAGTGCCTTTCTGACCGGACCTGCATATTTCATCGCCTTGTGATAAACCTGGGCAAACATAAAGCTCATGTTGCACTCAGCGAGAACCTTGCCCATCTTTTCAGGTGATATGGAGATATTTACACCAAGAGCCTCAAGTACATCCGCTGCTCCACTCTTGCTTGATACGCTTCTGTTGCCGTGCTTTGCGATCGGTACTCCAGCCGCCGCTGCAACTATACCACTCGTTGTCGATATGTTAAATGAATTCGCACAATCTCCGCCTGTTCCCACGATCTCAAGAACATCTATTCCGTCATGTGGAAGAGACTCCGCATGGTCTCTCATTCCATTTGCACTGGCTGTTATCTCGTCAAGCGTCTCGCCCTTCATGTGAAGCGCTGTGAGATATCCCGCCGTTGTCTCTCCCAGCACCTGGCCACTGAATATCTCATCCATGCTGGCATATGCCTCATCGTATGTAAGATCCTGTCCTGCTGCTACCTTCTTAAGAGTTTCCTGTATCATCGCCATATCCTCCTTATTTTATATCTCTAAAAAATTTCTGAGCATTATCTTGCCCTTCGGTGTCAATATCGACTCCGGATGGAACTGAACTCCATATACCTCATAATTCCTGTGTTTTACTGCCATGATCTCTCCATCCTCCGTCCTGGCTGTGACCTCCAGACATTCAGGGAAATTCTCATCTGCTGCTGCCAGTGAATGATATCTTGCAACCTGTATCTTGCTCTGAAGTCCTCTGAACAATCTGCAGTTCAGATCCACATCAACCAGCGACATCTTTCCATGCATAAGTTTCTTTGCATATGTGACTGTCGCACCATATGTCTCACAAATCGCCTGATGTCCGAGACACACACCGAGGATTGGTACTTTTCCTGCAAAATATCTCACCGCTTCCTCACACATTCCCGCATCCGAAGGTCTTCCGGGTCCCGGTGAGATGATTATGTGATCCGGATTCATCGCCTCGATCTCCTCACAGGTGAACTCATCATTTCTTATAACCTTTATATCCGGATTTATTGCCCCCACAAGCTGATACAGGTTGTAGGAGAAGCTATCATAATTATCTATAAGTATTGTCATTTATTTTGTCCTCCTTATATGTATTGTGCATGCGCATGAAAGGCGCTCATTGTGAGTGCTGTTGTAACTGCCTTTGCCTTGTTGATACATTCCTGGAACTCATTTTCCGGAACACTGTCTGCGACAATTCCCGCTCCCGATCTGACAAATACTTTGTCGCCTTTTTTGTATGCGATCCTTATGGCTATACATGTATCAAGATTTCCTGTGAAATCTATGTATCCTATGGCACCGCCATATATTCCTCTCTTGTTGTCCTCCAGCTCATTGATGATCTGACACGCTCTGATCTTCGGTGCTCCTGAGAGGGTTCCGGCCGGAAGTACCGCATCCACGGCTGACAGCTCATCGTATCTGCTATCGTCGATCTCCCCCCTGACTGTTGAACCTATATGCATTACATGTGAGTACCTCTGGACCTTCATGTATTGCTCAACCTCAACAGTTCCGAACTTGCTTATCTTACCAAGATCATTTCTTCCGAGATCCACCAGCATGTTGTGCTCCGCCAGCTCCTTCTCATCCGCCATAAGTCCGGCCTCAAGTCTCATATCCTCTTCCTTTGTCTTTCCCCTCGGTCTCGTTCCAGCAAGAGGAAATGTGTGGAGCACGCCATTCTCAAGCTTTACCAGTGTCTCAGGTGATGCGCCCGCAACCTCTATCTGGTCGCCGCTGAAGTAGAACATATACGGAGAAGGATTTGTGCTTCTGAGAACCCTGTATGTATTGAACAGTGAACCCTCCATCTCAGCCTCAAGTCTGTTGGACAGAACCACCTGGAAGATATCTCCCTCGAATATGTACTTCTTTGCCCTCTCGACCATGCTGCAATATTTTTCTTTATTGAACAGAGGCTTGAAATCACTCTTCATCTTAACCGGCTCTATCTCAGCCATCTCTCCATCGAGGATTAGCTTCTTCATATCTTCTATGTCAGCAAGTGCCTTTGCATATCCGGCTTCTATATCGGACGTGTCAGCATTTGCAATGAGGATCAGCTTTGACTTGAAATTGTCAAATGCTATGACCTTGTCAAAGAGCATGAGATCCAGATCCTGAAATTCCTCATCGTCATCGGCATCGATCACAAGCTTCTTCTCGCTGTACTTTATATAATCATATGAGAAGTAACCGACAAACCCGCCTGTAAATGTTGGAAGTCCTTCTATTTTCGGACTCTTGTAATCCTTGAGAATCTCTCTTATGAATACCTCAGGATGAATGTCATCCGCTTTCTTTATCACATTTCCATCTATATCCTTGAGCTGTATGTGCCCATTCATGCATGTGACATCAAGCTTTGGATTATAACCAAGAAATGTGTAGCGTCCCCACACCTCCTGATTCTCCACGCTCTCAAGTATGTAACAGTGCTCATTCGCCGCTTTCAGCTTTCTGAGTAAGTTGATAGGTGTGATCACATCCGATAACATCTCGCAGCACACCGGAACCATCCTATATCCGTCTGCCGCATATTTCTTTGCCTCGTTAAGTTCTGGTCTTATCATGTCTCATCCTCCTTGCCAATTAATATAAAAAAACCACAGGACATAAAAAAAATTCCTTATCCTACAAACATTAGGACAAGAAATCTAATCTCCTGCGGTGCCACCTAATTCTGTCTCTTATACACATCTCCGAGCCCACGAGACATCTCAGGATCTCGT
>ENA-OYZO01000663-OYZO01000663.1-human-gut-metagenome-genome-assembly--contig:-NODE-663-length-13844-cov-14.307854_pt1 | contig 13844 bp, 9 predicted proteins | sample MGYA00243293_ERZ653481 | MGnify/ENA primary metagenome ERZ653481 (study PRJEB26926, sample SAMN06165094) | human gut metagenome | biome: ENVO:00009003; feature: ENVO:2100002; material: ENVO:00002003... | reverse complement strand
GAGATCCTGAGATGTCTCGTGGGCTCGGAGATGTGTATAAGAGACAGATCGATATAATAAAAACAGTAAAACAAATAGAGTAAATTATTCTTTCATAATGCATATTTTCTTTGTCAATACTAATTATTGACTTACCTGAATATATTTCTATATCATCAAAGTTAAAATCAGAATCAACATCTATTCTAATTTGTTTAAGGCTTTTGTTAGTAAGTTCAAACCCTACGTTGTCATCCCCTGAAAAAATAGTTTTTATACAACTATCATTTTCATTAAATTCATTGCCATCATCAAAATATAACTGTACATCTAAATCGCCAGATACTTTATCTTTTAATTTAATAACAATTGTTGTTACATTCTTTATATTTTCTTTTTTAAAAACAATATGCGGATCTACTCCATTAATACAAATTTGACCACTTTGATTTATATAACAACCGCTATATTCTATTATATCCGATGTATCATATCGTTCTAATAAATTATCAGCATTTCCGCGAATCTTTAATTCTTTACGAGGGGACCAAACCATGGCTACTGTCACAAGACTTAATATACTAAATATTAAAATCCATAATGATATTTTGCTAATATTTTTTTTTGACATTTCTTACTCCTACAACAAATGATTTCATTTGTTTATTATAATATGTCGTTTTGTCTTCGTTGCTTTTCCATTACAGCACACATATATTTGATACTTACCTGCATCAATTTTGTCGAACTCACATATAAATCCTGATAATTCTGCACCTGGTTTTCGCTTAAAATGAATAGCCAAATCGCTTCTAAAAATCTTACGAGTAGTTATTAGATAGGACTTATTATCTGATTTCAGTAATAATTGTATATTCCCATTATACGGTTTTTCATTATAAAATCCCCATCCCTCAATTATACATTTATTTCCTACATAAATATTATCAATCGCATTCACAACTTTTCTACAAATATCAAATTCCTTTGTACATTCTTCAACAACACACTTTCCAATATTCTCTTTCATCATATTATATGAGAAATCAGGAGCATGCTGTGTCAGATTTGAGCTATAAAATGGATCTTTATTTTTAAAGTACGGATGCAATTTATATAAATGTTTTTGTTCTGCCATTAATCGTTTAAACTTTTTCTCACTTTTCAAATCGTTACCACGACTTACCGATTCATGATGATAAAGTATAACATCATTCCTAACAACATTATAATATCCAGCCTCTACAAGCCTAAAACAAAGTTCAACGTCATTATATGCAACCGGCATATCCTCATTAAACCCATTTACTTTATTAAACTTTGCAGCATTTACGAGCATACAAGCAGCCGTAACAACAAGCCAGTTATAATCTATTTTATTTCGTCCGAAATAATATATATTATCATCATTATAACCTATAAATGCATGAACTGGACCATTAGCAATATTGATAACACCAATATGCTGAATTTTCTTACTATTCGGGTATAACAGCTTTGCCCCAACTGCTCCAACATGCTCTAATTCTGCATGTCCAACCATTCTTTCAAGCCATTCCTCATTAATTATTTCAATATCATCATTTAGAAATAAGTAGTAATCACCCTTAGCTTCTTTAGCTCCTATATTACACATTCTTGAAAAGTTAAAGTCCATTTTTTCATAGATATATCTAAAATTATACTTGTCTGCTAATCCCTGATACAGTTTCTTATTTTCGTCATTACTTCCATTGTCCACAAGAATAACTTCAAAATTCCTATATCTGGTAATTTCATACAAGGTCTCTATACATCTTTTTAAGACTTTATAGTTGTCTTTTGATGGTATTATCACGCTTATAAGCGGATTAGTCTGCGAGATATAATTTACCCTATACTGATACATTATATCTACCATTTCCAAATTAGCCTTTAGACCACGTCTCGCAAGAGCATCTTCCTTGCTCTTCTTTGCAGCCTCGAATATATATGGCTTTGCAGATGGATCCAAAGCTGTTGATTCTTTTCTTTCTCTCCAATGATATAAGATTTTATCAATATGAGCTATATTATTTGTCTTTTCAGTAAATCTAAGAGTAAAATCATAGTCTTGTGCCCCTTCATAACCAGCTCTTAATCCACCTATCTCATTTGCAATACTTCTGCGATACACTCCAAAATGACAAGTATACATATGTGACATTAATGTATCCGGAGACCAATCCGGCTTAAAATGTGGCATATGTCTATTGAAACCATCATCATCAATTTTATCCTCATCACTATAGATAAAATCTAAATTGGGATTTTCATTCAATTTTTTTACAACTTCATAAAGTGCATTTGGACGTAATACATCATCACAATCCATAAAAGCAACAAATTCACCAGTTGCAATTTCAAGTGCTGAATTTGTGCAACGTGAAATATGACCATTCTCTGTTCTATAGACAATCTTGATTTTTTCGTTTCCTTCATACTTTGCAAGAGTCTCTCTCACACTATCCCATGAAGAACAGTCATCAGCCAGACAAAGCTCCCAATTTGTATATACCTGATTAAGTACAGACTCAATACAAGGAATAAGATGTCTGTCCAGTACATTATAAACAGGTACCAAAATTGAAATCTTAGGATTATATTCAAACTTCTCATCATAGTTCTCATTTGCTTCAAGCATAGTAATCCATGTTTCATATTCCAAACTGCAATTTAATCTTGCTGCCCTGCGTGCTCTTACCTTCTCCGGAACTACTTTATGATAAATTGGTCTTGCTACTTTTTTTATATTTTGCTTGATAGTATTCATAAATAATAACCTGCACCCTTCAATTGCTTATCTTTTATCGCGCTTCAATCTCAATATATGGATTGTATACTGCATATTTATTTAATTTCTTCAAAGTCTTACCCAGGATTAATTCTAAATCATTCTCACATCCAGCCATATCCGGCATTATCATAGATAATAATACACTCTTATCTAACATCACACAGTCTGATGAGACTGAATAACAATCTCTTGTACTTACAAGTCTGTTAAAATTTCCTGCTTCGAATCTTCCATATCCCTTAAACGGATATATAACGCTTCCTTCCTGATCTACATCTATGCCAGCCTGCAAAATATATTTCTTATTACATATTTTTGCACCTACTGCTCCTACCTCCGGTCTTGTTAAATATCCAAGCATTTCTTCTATACATTTTAAGCTCTTGACTTCAAATCTGTTATTTATAATCCATACATAATCAGTTCGTATATCTTTTACAACTTCTTTTATCTGTTCTTTTTTTTCTATAAACAAGTAATTCTTATTAACATACTTGGAACTGCACTCAATTGAATCCACACATGCCTTATCATATATTCTATCACCAACCACAATAATAGTTATTGGCATTGTCTTACTATACCCGTATATGATGTGATAAGTCCCATGATATGGTCCTTCTTCAACCTTAGCATCAATTTTCTTTCTTTTAATATGGTCTTCAAGTGCTTTTTTTCCGGCTTTAAATGCATAAAGCTTACTATCAGGATTTTCAGATGTAGAATTTTCATGGCATCGCCAATGATATAATATCTTAGGTATATGATATATAGAATCAGTTTTTTCTGCACACCTAAGAATATAATCATAATCCTGTGCACCATCCAAGTCAGGATTTAAAATTCCAACCTGCTTAGCAATCGACATTCTTACTACAAACAAATGACAAATATAATTATTAGCTCTTAAAAGATCTATATTAAAATTCGGTTTGAAATATGGTTGGAAGCGTTTTGTACCACCAGCAACTATTTTATCTTCATCTGAATATATAATATCTGCATCAGGCTCATTCTCTAAAAGTTTTGCGCACTCAAAAAGTGCATCCGGAGCTAACATATCATCATGATCTGCAAAAACAATAAAATCTCCTGTTGCCATTTCTATAGCAGCATTTGTATTTGCTGAAATCCCATGATTTTCCTCTAAAACTTTAAATTTAATCCTTTTATCATCAGCCAGATACTTTTCAATTATATTGATAGTCTCTTTATCTTCACCAGATTTATATTCGCTAGCATCGACAATACAGAGCTCCCAATCAGAATATGTCTGTGCTTTTATAGAATCAATCATAGCTCTTAGATATTCTGCATTGGTTCTATATACCGGCACGACTATACTAAATTTATAGTCCTCTTTAAAAATGTATCTTCTTTGCAGCTCTAGCAAATTATCATCAAGTCGGTTTTTCTCCTGCCAGATTTTATATGCATTTTCTTCATCAAGCTTTCTCTTGATTTTTTTGGCAGTTGCAAACAGACCATTTTTTTTAATATTTAATACTATTCCACTATTCATATTTACATTGCATCTTCGTTGACTTCTCTTACAACACCAGTTATTTCTACACTTGAAACGCCATGACTAAATGACATATCTATCCAAGGATCATCCTTTCCAAAATAGAATACATCATCAACTTGTCTGCCATTCGTAGCTATAATATTGACATTTGCATCTTCTGCTACAATCTTCAAGTCACTAAGCGATATCGTTGTACCCTCTACCGGATCATATCTCACATGCTGGCATTTTGTCGGGAATTCATATACCTGTTTAAAGATATTACCATCCATCGGCATAACCTGAGTAAATGTAGCTCTCTCATTAAAGCCTGTTCCATCATCAAAGTAAAGCTTCGACAATTCATCGTTTTCACTCTTCTTAAACTGATATGCATCACATACCTCTTTTGCCCCACCAATCATCTTTACTTTACCATGATCAAGCCAAACAACTGTATCACACATCTCCCGTATCTGAGATATCATATGTGATACAAATAGCACTGTAGTTCCGCCACTCATCAAATCAAGCATTTTATTCTTACTTTTTTCCTGAAAGTCAGCATCTCCTACAGCTAATATTTCATCCACAATCAGTATTTCCGGATTCACAATAGTCGCCACCGAAAAAGCCAGTCTCATAAGCATTCCGGAGGAATAGTTTCTAATTGGCTGCTCTATAAACTCTCCAAGCTCAGAGAATTCAAGGATTTCATCAAACTTTTCATCCAGGAACTCTTTTGAATATCCCAGTATTGAACCATTAAGATATATATTTTCTCTGCCACTAAGATCCATATCAAAGCCACTTCCGAGCTCTAGCATTGGAACAATATTACCATGTGTTACGACAGTTCCCTCTGTAGGCTTCATAATCCCTGAGATTACCTTCAATATTGTACTTTTTCCGGCTCCGTTGTGACCTACTATTCCCACAACCTCACCTTTTTTCACATTGAAGCTCACATCTTTAAGTGCCCAGAATTCCTCATATTTAAGTTTTCCCTTCACTTTCTGGATCATGAACTCTTTCAGGCTATTCAATTTGTCATTTGCCATTCGAAAGCATATAGACACATCTTTTACTTCTATCATGTTCATAGGTCATACTCCTTAATGTTTACAGATTGAAAATAAACTTGTCCTCATTCTTTTTAAAGAACCAGAAACCAAGTATAAATGGTACAACTGATAGCAGAATACAATATAAATAATGCTGTGGTGACGGTGATACCCCATCTATGAGAATGCTTCTCACAAAGTATATAAACTGATACATCGGATTACAATGAAAAGCTTTTAATAATATAGGTGAAGTAATAATATTTTCTGTATAGAAAATAGGTGTCGCATAGAGCCACACTGTGCTCAGTACATTCCATATAAACTGCGTATCCTTAAAAAACACCATTGACGTACTAAGGAAATAGCTCATTCCCAGACTAAATATCATCATGCATATGATAGGAAATGGCAATAATATAAATGCCGGTCTAGGCCATAATCCTGTAACAAATGTCACTATGAGCAAAGGGATAAGTGAAAATCCAAGGTTTACTAATGATGACATTGCCCTTGACAAAGGATATATATATTTAGGTACATATACCTTTGTTATAAGTGAAGAGTTTGATGTTATAGCTGAAATTCCCATAGCACAACATTCATTAAAGAAGTTGAACATAACAATTCCACTAAGCAGATATACAGGGTAATTCGCCACTCCTGAACTAAATATAGTAGAAAATACCACATACTGAACAAGCATCATTAAGAGTGGATTCAAAAAGCTCCAACACACACCAAGCACAGAACGCTTATATTTAGTCTTAAAATCTCTCTTTACCAACTGGCTTATCAGGAACTTGTAATGTGAAACAGAATCTAAGAATGCAATAACTACTGTTTGTTTACCTGATTTCCGTTTATTTAATGATACAACAAAATAAACAATAAGAAGAATTCCTATTGCTCCCATTATTATCCAATAATAGTTACCAAACCATATTGTGTTCATTCCATCTATAGAGAGGCATAACTCCCCCTCAAGACCCTCGTTATTTACATACACGCGAGTGCTATCATCATATGATTTGGATATCTCTCCTTTTGCCATCTTGATAGAATTTCCATAGTAAAAAGAGATTTGACTGTCGCCATCCAATGATTTGCAAATCAATTCTAATGTGTAGCTTTCATTATTATCCACCTTGATTTTTTCAGGCAATTTTATATCATATGGCTGATTATCACTTAGCTCTGACATATCCACATCAATATCAGCAATATTTTTTCCGTTTGTATCTGTAATCTTCGCTTCAAGCATCCCCTCTGCGGTTTTGCCATAGGTTGCCGGTGTAACTGTCACCCCTTCAAGATACTGGCTATCAACCGTAAATGTCTGCTTAATTGTATCTCCCTCAGCAAACTCTCCTACAACCTGAGACTGTGAGACAGTATCACTCTGAGTTTCCTGGTAGTGAAACTGCTTACTTGACACTAAATATACTAAACATATAGAAGCAAAATAAACCAACAATGTTATTCCAAATACTTTTTTTATAAATTTTTCTTCCATAACAATTAAATTCTTTCCTAATCTAAAATATTATTTGTCACTAAATGCCTAAGAATTATACTCTCTACTGATACTTTTGTCAAATCATCCCCACACAGCCTGTCCCAGCCGTCTCATGGTCCCGGTCTTATACATATCATTTTCCTTATAAAACCGTTGTCTCACGCGTCTGGATTTGCCTTCCAGTGCCGCATACCTTACTGCCAGACTGTCAGTTGGCAGATTATATGTCTTTGCAAATTCTCTCGCCTGAAGCCGTCCCAGCCTCATGCTCTCCTGTATCTGTTTTTTCTGCCAGACACGGCGCACAATATATGAGAGCTTATTTATCCCAAGCGCTCCCAGGCTGTTGTCTCCATGCTGTCTGTACAATATCGTTGGCTCATCTATGAATGCTGTTTTTCCAAACTGTGCGGCTACAAGTGCTGCCCACCAGTCATGCATTATAGTGTTGTCTATATCAGTGATGTGAAGCATCTTATCTCTTAAAGCCATGTTTACCATCATTGTACAGCCTGTCACAGAATTCTGCAATATAAACTGGTTGATCGTACGCTTGTGGCAGTCAAGACTCTGGTATTCGCTCATCGTGTCCGCTATTGTATTTAGCTCGCTATCTACCACGCGAAGCTCCGTGTATACCAGGCACGGAACATCTGCTTTGTTCTCAATAGTAAGCATCTTATCACATGTCAGCTCTATCTTTTTATCCAGCCACACATCATCCTGATCACAGGTCATATAGTATGGCGCTTCCACCTGACCAAACAGATAGAAAAAGTTATATTTTGCTCCACCGGTTGATTTACCATCTATCAGATGTATCTTATCCGGGTATTTTTCCACATAGTTTTCTACAGCAGCTATCGTGTTGTCTGTAGAGCCATCATCGTGTATATATAGCTCCCAGTCCTTGCAGGTCTGCGACAGGATAGAGTCTATCTGCTGACATATATATTTTTCCCCATTGTATGTAGCCATTAGAATGGCTATCTTGTCTGTGCTATGCATTCTTCCTCTTCCACTTTCTTCCGGCCCTGTTGCCCAGAAACTTTGCCGCACTGTCAAATATGCAGTGCACTGCTGCCCCTATCTTGAACTGCTTTAAGAGCTGTTTTTCTATGAAAAGCACCATCCTGATGCCCTCACCTGTGGTACCGTCACACTTTATCTCATCCTTATAGGTCTCCATAAAGACCGCTACATCAAAGTTGCGCTTGTACTGCTGCTTAAATGTATAGTTGTGTGAGTGATACACCTGCGCTGTGGCACAATAGCCTATCTTGTATCCTGCCCTAAGTGCCCTGGCTGCCATCAGCATATCCTCATTTGTGAGCAGTGGGCTTTCAAAGCCACCTATGTCTTCAAAGAAATCACGTCTGTAGGCTGAGCATACATCTGAGAAGAAATATGCCTTTATTCCAAGTCGTGGTATATCCTCTTTGCTTCTGACAAAGCCTCCTGCCGGATAATTAAACTCCCTGACTAATGCCTCGTCAGGCTTAGCATCCCTTCTCGGGAGCTGTCTGGCTGATATCATAACGACTTCTTCGTTTTCAAAGCCTGCCAGCATATTTTCAACATAGTGTTCATCTGAAGGCAGCGCATCCTGCGACAAAAACATCACTATATCACCCTTTGACATGGCTACAGCATAGTTTCTCGTGCCACCATGATCAAATTCGCTTCTCTTGACCTTTAGTGTCCTAAAGCCTGCCTTCTCTGCCATGCGCACTGTGGCATCCTCGGATTCTGAGTCTATCACTATTATCTCATCGGGCTTACGTGTCTGCCTGCCCAGTATATCTATCAGACCGGGCATATACTCTGCAGCGTTGAGAGTAGGTATTATGAGACTTATTGTTATACTATTTAAATCCAATTTCTTCATTATATTTCTCACATATGTTCTGATTATTGTGCTCCATCCTCCCTGATCACAGAGAAAACGGTTCTGAAAAGTATCTTTATATCCATCCAAAGCGAGCAGTGCTCCACATAGTACATCTCCATCCTCTGGCGCTCTCCGCTCTCATAGGTGGCATTGTTTCTGGCATATGCCTGCCAGTAGCCTGTCAGTCCCGGCTTTACGCTCAGAAGCTTTGCGATGTCCTTACCGTATATCTCGGTTTCCTTCTCCACGATTGGACGCGGTCCCACTATGGAGAGCTCGCCCTTAAGTATGTTGATTAGCTGTGGCAGCTCATCAAGGCTGGTCTTTCGCAGGAAGCCTCCTATTTTTGTGATTCGAGGATCATTGTCTATCTTGAATTCCTTTACATACTGCTCAAGCTGTTCAGGTGTCAGTATCTTTTCCAGATCACCTGCGTTCGTCTTCATGCTCCTGAACTTATATACAGATATTTTCTTTCCCTTATATCCGACTCTTGTGTGCCCATAGAACACGCTGCCGCCATCACTCATTCTGATTATCACAGCGAGTATGATAAATACCGGTGACAGTACTATAAGTCCAAGCAGTGAGGCAACAATATCCACCAGACGCTTTATAAATCTGTATACCGGCTTTCCGCTGTCTTCAGTGGCCGGATATGCCTGTATGTCATAGCTTAAAGGCTCTCTATCCTTCACTAGCTCGCTCAAGCATCTCATCTCATCAACCAGCTGTGCCGGCATGACAAGCTCTCTCTTTGACACTGACCTGCACAGAGGACATACTGCCCTGAAAATAATCCTCAGATCAAGGCCCACCGTCCAGTTCAGTATATATTCCTGGTCGTACTCGCTTTGCTCCTCCTCGGTAAGCAGCCTGTGTTCCCTGCTGTATACCTGCCAGAAGCCTATGATTCCGGGCTTTACCGATAGACTTTTTCTGTGAAATGCAGAGTATTCTATAAACTCCGGCAGTGATGGAGCAGGATTTCCCACCATGCTCATATCTCCCCACAGCACATTCCAGGCTGATGGCAGATTTTCAATCCTTAATGCCCTAAGCATTCTTCCAACCGGTGTAAATCTCGGGTCTTTTTCCTTCTTTCCATCCAGTATCCATTTGTCATATCTATCCCTCGCATCCATATACATGGTGCGGAATTTATAGTAATAAAATCTTCGTCCGTTTTTGCCGACTCTGACAAGCGATATGAGCACCGGGCCATGGTCGCCTGTGACTATTTTGCCTATAAATGCAACAAGCCACACAGGCACTATAAGTATGCTTCCGGCCACACCAAACAGCAGATCTATCAGCTTTTTAATAAGCAGATGCCTTACGCGGTATGTCTTATTCTTCCATGTGACCACTGCGTATTTTCCAAGGAAATCCATATAGTGCTCACCGACCTTGGCCTCATACTCATTGACATTCAGGTGCACTGTCTTGCCCATCTCATTGAGCACTGTAACAAACTCTCTCTGCTTAAACGGATAGTTGTCCGGCAGATGTACAAACACTGAATCTATCTCTGCTGTTGATATCACCTGAAGCAGGTTATCGGCAGTTGCGACGACCTCTATCTTGTCTACTATCTCACCGACCATATCACAGTCCAGAATTGCAATATTCGATATACGAAAATCCCAGTTTCTTGTGGTCTTTATCTTTTTTATCACTCGCTCCACCTGGTCTGAGGTGGTGACAAGCATAATTTTCTCATTGGCCCCTGAGCGGTGATATTCCTTTGTCACCAGTCTTTTCAGCAGCTGTCTGACTATCACAGTGAATATGGTACTCAGTATGAAGGTCATACCCATCTGCCCTCTGGAGAAATATTCACTTGTTTTTGTGAAATATACACAGCCGACTGTGATTGCACCCACATATACATACATCTTCAGGACATTGTATATTTCAGGAAAGAGCTTTCGGTTTATCAGATTATCATCTGCAAATGCCACAAAATGTACCACCACATATGCCACCAGCTCCACCAGAAAAAGCGTAAGATAGTGCTCTGTATGGTTTATAAGTCCCGTTCTAAAGAAACCGAACTTGTACCAGTTTGCAATCAGATAAGATGTAAACATCACAATTATATCAAGAAGTACCTCGAGGTACTGGATTATCCATTTTTTTGAGTTCATATCTTTCTCCCGGATTTTTCCTCATCAGCAGTATCTATACCGGCAAGCAGTACAAGCAGGAACGGATCATATGCCACCTCGAGCAGATGATGCTCCATGAAGGAGTGCACTCCAATCATGACTATTGCTGCAAAAAGCACATATTGCTTTGCCCCTATTGCCCTATGACCTATAACTATTAATAATATAAGCACTACAGCAAATACTATTATTCCATACTCAAACAGCATTCTAAGATACATATCATCTATAAAGAAATACTTTGCAGGGTCTATCCCGGTCGGGTCTGCAATGCCTCCCCAGCCCTGTTCCTCTATAAACTGTCCAAATGCCTTGATGCTATACTCACTCCACACTTTGTGGCTCACCATCAGCCTTTGAGATAGTACAGTGTCTATTTTAACCATTACAGCATTGCTCGCGCTATAAAAATAGCTCAGCGCCAAAAACAGACCCGCCCACACTATCGGCAAATATTTAAATATCTCACACACCCTGCGTGCCAGATTTTTCCTCTCAAGCAGATAAATCAGGCCTGTCAGAACCAGGAATCCTGTCAGGCACACTGTTCCCGTAAAGGCTCCTGCTTTTATATATATAAATACACCTGCCGCAATTACGATTAGCCATCTGAGCCCTGCCGGATATCTGTATTTTTCGTTTTCCTGCACCCTCTGCCATATACCAAGGCAGCTTACCGCCAATATCAGATAAAATATATGTGCCGCAAAGTCCGTCGGATATATGATGCCGTATGAATGTCTGGCCGTTGCTGCATTTCTCGGTGAATAGCCTATCACATCCGCTATCACACCTGTCTGACTAGCTATAGCTGCCACTATAAGCATGACCGATACCACTGCCGTATATACCTTTAGTATATTATCAAACCTCACATTTTTTGCCCCGGCAATAAGTAGTACCGGCTGCAGCAGTTCATAATAACCGGTTTGTAAGCCTACTATTCCAAATATAAGAACAACTACGGCAATTGCAAGCTGCTCTTTTCTGCTGTAGTATCCGGAAAAAAGGACCTTGGCTCCTGTATACAAAACCATCGCTGCAAGAAAAAGCTTAAAGGTTCCTACCAGCACCTGCTGCGAGAACATAGTAGTCTCGTATACACATTTTGCCAGCACAATACCATATAATATAAAGTATCCTACATCCCATCTGTTAATTTTCTGTGTTGAAATCGATTTATTTTTGTCCATAAAAGATATTTTACCATATTTGATATATAATTGCCACATTTCAAAAAATTATAACAAAAATTTAATAAAAGCTACAGTTTATGCGTCTCCGCTCAACTGTAGCCTTTAAAATCGACCTATTTAATTACTTCAGGTCATCATCTGTAATTGTTTCACCATTCATAACCTTCTGTATCAACTGTTTAGCATGCTCTACGCTGCTCTCATCCGGAATAGTAACATAAACTTTCTGAATAGGCATAGAATATGTTGTTTTCTTGGTACCCTGACCAGTTACTGCAAATGACTTAATATTCCAGCTTCCTCCCTCTGACAGCTGCATATTGATAAGAGATGAAATATCTGAGCTTTTAAAATCCATGGAAATCATTCCCTCAAGACTGTCAAGAATACCGGAGTAGTTGGTCAATAATGCCGTACTGTTTGTCATCTTATCTATTACTGCTGAAATAAGATCCATCTGATGGCGTCCCCTGCCATTATCTCCGTCCGGAAGATTATGCCTCTCACGGGCATATGCCAATGCTTCCTCTCCGTTTAATTCATTTGGACCCTTTGAAAACTTGTAAGAATCCATAGATGAACTAAATGCCTGTTCAGAATTCACAGTAACTCCACCTATTTGGTCTATAAGAGTCTCAAAACCTGTGAAATTAATCTGAGCATAGTAGTTGATTGTATCCAGATCATATACTGAAGCCAATGTCTTCATTGAACAATCTATACCATACAATCCACAATGTGTCAGTTTATCCTTTGTCCCATGAGATACCGACGTTTCAACATAGTAATCTCTAGGTGTATTTAACAATAACACCTGTCTACTCTCAGGATTGACAAAAGCCAGAATATTTACATCGCTTCGGCTCTTTGCAAGCTTCTTGCTTCTGGTATCTGATCCACTGATATATACAACGAACGGCTCCTTTGTCACCTGAACATCCTTTTCTGTCTTCTCAACCTCATATGTCTTAGTATAAGCATACAATACCTTTGTCTTTGTTTCAAAATCTTCATACCCCTCTGTATCTGTGATAACAGATACATATGAGGTATTGAGTATCATCGCCTTTACCTCACCCGAATAAAGGGCATCCACCATCTCTATTGCAGACGCATATGGCTTTGTATTGATTGTACTGTCTGTTTTTTTATTAATATCATCTATTGTTTCCTTTGTCTCTTCATATCCATATGAATCAGTATATGCAAAGGTATAATCCTTGGCATCATCAATAGTCTCAGCGGGATCATCCTTCATAACATAGACAACAATCTTATCCTCCATGACATTTTTATTTCCGGTCATATCATTAAGTGTGCCCATCACCTTGCTAAGCACAGACGTGCCATATAAGCTACATATGATAACCAGTATAGATATAAATGTTCCCAATCCTCGCTTAAAATAGCCCGACGCTTTTGGTTTCATTATGTTTTGTCCTAAGTGAACAAGTGCAAACACCAGGAACTCCATAATTAATAAACCCCCGGCCGCAAACATAATATACTTTGCAGGTAACATTTTTGTTTTTACAGCCATAGCAAATATCATAGCACTAGCAATAAGCTGTAAAACCAATAATACCCTTGCAAATATTATCCATTTTGTAGCCTTTTTCTTTTTCTTCATTTGTTTCTCCTTCTATCTATAAACTGTCTCTTATACACATCTGACGCTGCCGACGAATAGCCTTGTGTAGAT
>ENA-OYZO01000634-OYZO01000634.1-human-gut-metagenome-genome-assembly--contig:-NODE-634-length-14212-cov-31.831320_pt1 | contig 14212 bp, 4 predicted proteins | sample MGYA00243293_ERZ653481 | MGnify/ENA primary metagenome ERZ653481 (study PRJEB26926, sample SAMN06165094) | human gut metagenome | biome: ENVO:00009003; feature: ENVO:2100002; material: ENVO:00002003... | reverse complement strand
GAAATTGCAGCACCTTATAATTGGATTCTGTCACTGGCACTTTCGGCTTACGAACGATCACCCGCGACTTTGCCAGAGATGTTTCCCTGTATTCATTCGTAGCCTTATTTGATACAACTTCATATAACATCGGAACCTGCGTAGTCAGCCCCATCTGGTTAAAGAACATCAAACCACTCACATAGCCGCATCGCTTATCCTTATCTCTTAGATATTTACATTCCAACACTTTTTCTGGTGGAAGCTGTGACCCTGATTTGAAAATCGTTTTTTTCGGCAAGAAGTAAACTCCATTATCAAACCGCTTTACCTTTCCAGCATCCGTGAGTTTTTTTATCTGTTGTCGAAGGTTGGCGCGACTCATACCTTCAATTTGAAGCTCAGCAAGGAAAATCGGCTCATTCGGTTTGTAGTTTTCTAAAAGATACTCATATAATGTTTCCATACTGCCCTCCATTCACATTTTGGTGTTTTATATTTTCTGTTCTGTTATTATTATACTCGTGATTTTCAAAAATATCAAGACATCTTCGTTTTCCACACAAAAAAAGAGTGGCGGCTCCTTGTTATAGGAAACCACCACTCTGCGTCATAACGGATTTTTAGTTTTTACGGCTTCTCTCCTGCTGCTGTTGTTGGGTCTGGTCTTTCTGTTTCCGCTGTGCCTGCTTGATATGCAACCGATCCAGCACCGACCATCTGCCACCAATGCGCCGTGGCTTTTTCGGCACGTTGTTCACGCAACCATCTATCATGTCGTAATTCTGCTCTGTGCCGGATTCCCGCGCACGTTCATACGTTCCGTTCGTCAAGCATTTTTCATGCTCGGTCATATCCTGCTGCTTTTTTTCAGCACGCTGAACATACTCTGTAAGTGTGGAGCGAACATTTTCAAAGCCGTTCGGAGCATCCGTCACAAATACGCCTTTACTGTCTACCACGACTGGAGAAACAGCATCTTTGCGCTGCTCATTGCGCATCATAAAAAAGCAAACACCCTCGACAACTTCGCTGTCATACGGAAGCCACGTTCCAGTCTTTCCATCAATCTGATAATTGGGAACCATGTAGATGACAGTGTTTCCGGCTGCATCAGCATCCATAAAGCCACCGAACTCTACCAGTTCCTCTTTATCGACGTAGAAAAACTTACGTCCCTTTTCTTCATCCCATACGATCACATCGCCAACACCAAAGGAGCGGCCAATAAATGTGTTTGGCCGCTTTTCTTCCAACCGCTTCCGGGCTGTCATCGGCGTATCGCTGGGGGCAGGCTTTCCTTTATATGCACTCTGGTAATTCTGATGATGAATCAAAAAGCCGTCCTCTACCTGCTGCGCATAGGATTTTGCCCAATGCTGATGATGTACCTCTTTGATTTGGAAAACTCTATACTGGTTTATCATTTTACGTTTTCTCCTTTTCCGGCTCCTCCGGCCTATGCCACTCCAACTCCAGCCCCTTGAACTGCTGCTCATTCAACTGCTGCATCTTCGGAATCGTCTGCTGGACAAGCGCAGCCATCTCTGCATCCGCCGCCAAAAGCGGCTGAACCTCTGTCAACACCTGAATCGTATCTTTGAGTGTCGGCTGCTCAAACATCGCCATCAGCATCAATTCCAGGTCATCAAAACGCACATTGCTCATAACTCAATATCTCCTCTCTTTTTGCCTTTCTGTGGTTTGGGCTGTTCCTGTGCAGGTTGCTCCTGCTTTTTGGCTTTCAGACTGCGCAGGGCATCCAGAACAGACTTTTTCGTACTGCCGCGTTCCTGCTCCTTGCTCTGCTGCCGTGCCGCCATCAGCTTTTCCATGTCAGAGATAGCCTGCTGCACCAGCTTATCATCCCTGAAATAGTTGATGGAGTTGATGTTCTCACGCTGCACTTTGTCGTTCACGACCAGCTCATACATTCCAACAAAGCCGCCATCTTCCTCGATGCAGAATCCAATGCACTTGTCAGCATTCATCCGTTCGGACGGAATCTTGTCATAGGCTTCCAAGGCTTCTTCCATTGTCAGATGGTCGTGGAACTCTCCCGCAAACGTAAACTCCAGACACTCCGCAACATAAAAGCTGAGCGTTTCTTCCGGCGCAGGTCTTTCTGCGGCGAGTTTTTCTTTCAAAACCTCTGCCTGCTGCTCTGCCACCATATCGGCCTGTTCCCGCAGTTCTGCCGCGTCCATGATCCTGCCCTGTGCTGCATCGCAGCCGAACTCTGTCAGCAACTCCGTCATAACCTCCTGCACAGATTTATCCCCATCTGTTTCGAGGATGCCGCCGTCCCGTTCTGTGAAGTCCTTATTATATAAGGTATAGTCGAAACCATCGTCACAGGTCTGGATATGGAAATAGGCATCCGGCAATTCATAGGCCAGTTCCACATCCTGCACGGCTAAGGCTCCCTGTAACGGCTGGACAACATGATTCTGGATATACTGGTTATCCCAGCCCGGAACCGCTTTATAGTCCTCTACGATGGTGTCAATGCCGTTCCTGCACTGTAAAATATCCAGTGAACCCGGCAGAGGATCAGGATTTTTCTCCACGCCCAAGGCTTTCATGTAATGGCTCGGAAGTGCCTGATACTGCGACATTGCATCGTCGAGATTTCCGAACCGCTCAATTTTCAAAGGCGCGGCCTGCAAATTTTCGACCACATAGAACTGCTTTACGAAAGGCCGCTCCTGTTCCAGTTCTTTCTGTGCATCCAGTTCTTCCCGGAACATCGTTGCAAAGCCATCCAGAATTGCCGGATGGCTGTCAACCACCCAATCCGTGCGGAAGGTCATGCGGTCTGCATTATGCTCCGGGGTGCTGACCTGCTCTGCCCATTTCTTATTGCCAGGAGAAAAGCGGCCATCGCAACTTTTATGATGCAGCGTGTTCGCCAGAATGTAGCCCACACGCTCCATGCCGTACTGCCGCACCACCTGATCGACTGCACCATCGCCAAGGTACATCCCGTCATAATTATCCGCAATCGCTTCTTGGATTGCCTGCTTGCACTCACTGTTCAGCCGATAGGAGGTGCGGTATAAATCCACCTCGTCATTTTCTTTGGCATAGCTGAACGGCTCATAGTAGACAGGCACATCCGAATAATCCTGTGCGCTGTTGTCCGGCACAGGCGCAGCCTTTTCAATGATCTCTGCTACCACATTTTCTTTTTTCGGCATATTCCATTTTTCAGAGAGATATTTCTGCACGGCCTCCTGAAAATCTTCATCGAAGCCATTCCATAAATCCTCTGCCACCAGCTTGCCCCGCTCATTGACTGCAACACAAGCCGCCATGTCGCCGTGTTCCTCATGCTCCAGCAGGAAGAACTTTTCGCCGCCAATTTCCGTTTCATCAATGGCGTACCATGTGCCGATATGCCCTTCGACTGCGATGTGGTCGGAATCACCGTTGATCAGACCACTTCTTTTCTGCTGCTGTTCCTCCATAAACTCTCGCACGGTCAACTCTGCGCCCGTGAAGTTCAGCCCTTCCTCACCCAGTTCCAGCCGCCCGTCTGCGCCAAGGTCAAGTTCTTCAGCCATCAGAACAGATGCCGCATGGTTCACCACCACAGTTTTCTCCACCGTAATAGGCTGGCCGGGGTCATAGTCCGAACCGCGCAGATCATAGCGATATAAGCCCTCCGGCACATCTTCATCCCGCAGTCGGCCATTGCTGAAAAGACCGGGCTTATCAAAGATTTCGATTTCCTGCAATTCTTCGTTCAAAAGGTTTTCTTTCTGCAACTCCATATTCCTTTCCTTGAAAAATTCCGGCAACTCGGCAAAGCCGATGCTGTCCACATAGTAGGCTTTGATCGTACTGCCATCATTGAGTACCACCACATCGCTGACCGACAGCGAATGACCCGTAAAGTCTGCCGGACGCTGGATATTGAACCGTTCATAAATGCCATCCAGCGTGTCCTTTTCCGTAAGCGGCGCGGCATAGATCAGGTCATAATCTGCACGGGAAACCGTCATGCCTTTCTTCTGCACATAGTCCAGCCCCATGAAACGATAGTTATGTTCCGGGTCACGCTCTGTAATCTGATAAATGCCGAACTGCTTTTCGCTGCCATACAGCAGCACATTTTCCTGTTCTGTCATGTTCCGCTCCTGTTCCAAATCTGCTATTGCAATCTGGAAGGTATCACTTCCGCGCTCGATTTCTGTTCGGTCAGTAACGATCACTGGCCACGGGCTGATGCGGACAAGATAAATCTGCTTACCCTCGTCATACAGCCGCAGAGCCTGTTCACGGTTTATTACTGTCAGCTTGAAATCCGGGCGCGCATACTCGTTCTCTGCATAATCTTCCCGTTGTTCCAGCAGAATCGCATCCCATGCGTCTGCCTTAATGCCGAAAATGCCATCATGCCGCTCAATTCCCTCTTGGCTTACATAATCACCTGCCGTGCCATCACGGAACAGTGGATAAATCCTCTCACCCAGCCGATGCCATTCCCGTGCGCCCTCTTTCGTCAGAGGGAACACATCATCCTTCCGGTAGCCATAGTCGTGCATTTCCGAAAGTCCAATCATCCCATCCGGGAGATTTTCGATTTTCTCCTGTGCCGCGTACATCAGACGGTTGACTTCTTCTTTGTCATCCTCGGCCAGTGCAGCCGCCAGACCGTTCACCAGTTCTTCCATTGCTGCCCGGTCATCCAGCTTAAAAGCAAAATTCACGATGAGGTTTCGCTGCTCATCATCGAAAATCGTTTTTTCCTGCTCCTTGTCGGCAATCAGCTTTTCCGCATACTGCATCGCGGTCATGCGCTCTGCACTCTTTTCTGCCACTGCCGCTTCCAACTTTTCCAGAAAATCGGCTGCGGTCAATCGAATCGTATCCATCGAATCTTTCAGCTCCTTCATCTCCTTGCCGCTGGCCCAGCTTGCTACATAAGGAAATGAATAATCGGATGTATCAATGCCCAGCGCCGAGCAGACCGTAAATGCGATGCTTTCGGCTTCGGTTTCTTTCGTGAGCCTGTCTTTTTCTTCGCCACGCTGCTTCATCAAATCGCTGTTATGCAGCATCGCATGAGCGACTTCGTGGATCATCGTCTTGATGGTCTGGCTCTCGCCCATGCCGACTTGAATGCAGATTTCTTTGTCGGCATCACTATAATAGCCTTTAGCTTCCCCTTCGATTTCATCAAATCGCATCGGCACAGGCGATACCTGCTCGATTGCCGCCGTAAGTAGCGCATAGTCTTTGACTCTAGCCGTCAATTCGTTCACTTCCAGCGACGGAATCGGTTCCCCATCGGTCTGTGAAACATCAAAAACTGTCGTCAATCGAAACCTCGGAATAACATACTCCACACGTTCCATTTCCGGCTCACCGTTTTCGTTCAGCACAGCCAAACCCGTATCCTTGTCGATTTTCTCCCGTTCTTCCACTTCCTTGATGGGAGCCGGAGCAATGATCTGGATGCCCTTTTCGCCTTTTTTGACGTAACGGTTAAATTTATTCTTCCATGCGTTAAACCCTGCCACCAGTGTGGCATCAGGCCGCTGCATAGCGATCAACAGCGTATTGTTGAAGCTGTAATTGTGGAATTTTGCCATTGTGCGCAGGTACGTCGTGTACATTTCCGATGTAAAAATATCCTTTACGCCCTGCTCCAGCCGTTCCGTGATTTCTTTCATCTGCTGTTTGCGGTCAACTGCCATGCAAGCTCTCCTTTTTCTTGACCCATCGTGTTTTCATCTGGCGCGGATACTGGTTGGCCTGTTTCGGTGCTTTTGCGCCGTTCCATTCCAATCCTCCAGCTCTGCCCTCACAGGTGTACCCGGCAGCTTTCAGGGATGCACCATTTTCCGTATCCAGAATGTAGGTGATCACTTTGTTGTAGCCCATTGCCCGTGCTGCGCGGTATGCCGCCGCATACAGAATGCTGCAGGCGTTCGGTGTTCCATCCGTACACAAGCGGTTGACTTCCAGCGTATAGCCATCATCCAGCCGCCGCGCCACTGGCCTGCCGCAGATAGCAACGCCCACCAGCGCACCATTGTCCGATACGCCGATAGAAAACTTATGCCCCCGCGTCGGTTTATGGTGGCGGTGATACTGCTGCACAAATGCGTTTGCCGTTTTCAGGTTGATTGGTGTTAATGTCAGCAAATGCCCTCCTTTTTCAAAAATGCCCCGTTAGATTCCTTGCAGAGATCTAACGGGGTTATCCTATTTACAGTTCCATATTGTGACTTTTCCGCTTGGGAAGATTCTGGGATTCTGCGCTGCGCTCTGCCTGCTTTGCATGAAGCTGTGCCAGCACAGAGGGTTTACGCACATTGTCCGCAGTGCGCTCTGCAACACGGCCTGCATAGTTCACAGGCTGGCGCGGCCTATCTGCGACTTCGGTTTCGGCTGCATCCTCATCCACTCCCAGCGCATCCTCACTACCCTTTTCATCCATGTTGAGCAGGGAGTTCAATTCAGCAAGGCGCGCAGATTTTTCTGTCAGTTCCGCTTCCTGTGCAAAAGGACGTTTGGCTTCTTCCTTTGCCTGCGTCAACTGCTGTTCCAGATTTTCCAGTCTGCGTTCCACCTGCGGCAATGCTCTTTCGATGCCTGCCAGCGCATTGGTAACGCGCAGGATATTGCCCTGCGGGTCTTTGCCGACTTCCATCGAATAGTTCCATGCGCCCTTGATGGATAAGCGGAACACCTTATCGAAATTGTCAAACCGGGAGTGTAGTTCAAACGCACCGTAGCTGCCGATTCTGCCCTCGGTGCCAGCCGCCTTCAAAGCCTTACAAGCCTCGATAATGGCTGCACCTGCTTCCTTGCGTTCGGTGTACACCTTGCCACCGATTTCCATAGAGAAGTGGTCTTTATCCTGCGCCAGAAGCGGTTTTGCCGCTTCCATATCCGTTTTCAGTGCTTCGATCTGACCCTGTGCCACAGCGATTTCTCGCGGATAGCGGCGCGCAATATCCGATTCCAGGCTATAAATCTGACTGGTGTGATTGGCTTTCAGCAGTTTCAGTTTGCTGACCTGAATATCCAAGTCCATCTTTTCCTTGATGTAGGGATTGCCCGTTGCCAGTGCCTTGATTTCGGCATAGGACAGCGCGGTATCGTCCACATCATCGCAGGCACGGACAGGCGACTTGGATGTCATAATCTGGCTTATAAACTTCTGTTTATTTTCCAGAATCTGCCACATATACGAATCAAACGTATTTTCAGTGACGTAACGATAGATTTTTACCTGCTTATTCCGGTTTCCCTGCCGGAGAATACGTCCTTCCTGCTGTTCTAGGTCAGACGGCTTCCACGGGCAATCCAGATGATGCAGGGCAATCAGCCGATCCTGAATATTGGTTCCTGCGCCAAGTTTCGGCGTAGACCCCATCAGGATACGAACCTGTCCGGCGCGCACCTTTGCAAACAGGTCAGCCTTTTTGGTTTCCGTGTTATACTCGTGAACGAATGCCACTTCTTCACGGGGAACACCTTTCGCCACCAGCTTCTCCCGCACATCATCGTAGACGTTGAATGTACCATCAGCTTTTGGTGTCGATAAATCGCAAAAAATCAACTGTGTTCCCTTGTCCGACGCAGATTCTTCCCAAACCTTGAACGCATTGTCCACACAGCGATTCACTTTACTCTCCGGCTCGTCCGGCAACATCTCGTTCATAAGCCTCTGGTCGAGTGCCAGTTTTCGGCCATCGTTGGTGATCTTGAGCATATTATCGAATCTGGGATTCACATTACCGTTGCGTACAGCCTCGGCACGGTCTGCAAAGGAACTCACCATTTCTTCCTGTGTCTCGCTCGGTTTCAGCACTTCGTTGATGTACTCTGCTTGCGGCACAGGCAGGTTCAGCATATCCGCTGTCTGCACATCTGCGGATTCTTTGAACAGAGAAATCAGCTCCGGCAGATTGAAGAACCGGGCAAAACGTGTTTTCGCACGGTAGCCGGTTCCTTCCGGGGAAAGCTCGATTGCCGTAACGGTTTCACCAAAGGACGCTGCCCAATCATCAAAGTGGCTCAGTCCCATCTTCTGCAGGGTGTCATACTGGAGATACCGCATAATGGTGTACAGCTCCACCATCGAGTTGCTAACCGGGGTTCCGGTTGCAAAGGTCACACCCTTGCCGCCTGTCAGTTCGTCCAGATACTGACACTTTGCAAACATATCGCTGGATTTCTGTGCATCGGTCTGGGCGATACCTGCGATATTTCGCATTTTTGTGTAGAGAAACATATTTTTATAGAAATGTGACTCGTCCACAAACAGACGGTCAACACCCAGTTCCTCAAATGTAACCACATCATCCTTTCTCGTCTGGTCGTTCAGCTTTTGCAGCTTTGCTTCCAGCATTTTCTTTGTTTTTTCCATCTGCTTGACCGTAAAACTGCGACTATCCTCACTCCGGGCATCGGCCAGAGCCAGCGTAATATCGTCGATCTGACGCTCTACAATGGCTTTCTGCCGTTCCGGGGAAAGCGGCACACGCTCAAACTGCGAATGACCAATCACGATGGCATCGTAATCGCCGGTTGCGATACGGGAGCAGAACTGCTTTCGATTGCTGGGTTCAAAATCCTTCTTCGTTGCCACCAACACATTGGCATTGGGATAGAGCCGCAGGAAATCTGCGCCCCACTGCTCTGTGAGATGGTTCGGCACCACATAGAGGTTTTTCTGCGATAAGCCCAGCCTGCGGCTCTCCATGCCGGCAGCGATCATCTGGAAGGTCTTGCCTGCGCCCACGCAATGTGCCAGCAGCGTATTGTTGCCGTACAGGATGTGCGCCACAGCATTTTTCTGGTGCGGCATCAGAGAGATTTCCGGGGTCATGCCCTCAAAGCGAATGTGACTGCCATCGTACTCACGGGGACGAATCGCATTGAAAATCCGGTTATAGGTCGCACACAAATCCTCGCGGCGGTCTAAATCCTTGAAAATCCACTGCTTAAACGCTTCCCGAATGGATTCCTGTGCCTGCTGTGCAAGCATGGTTTCCTGCTTATTCAGCACACGGTGGTCGCCATCCGCATCGTGAATCGTATCGTAGATTTTGGTATCCCGGAGATTCAGTGCATCTTCCAGCAGCTTATAACCGTTGACGCGCAGGGTTCCGTAAGTGTTGGTGACAAGCGGATTTCCGCGATCCAGCGACTTACCCGAAATGTTCCATGCACCTGAAATTTCGGAATAGGTTGCCTTAATGTCAATCCCGGCATAGTAGTTCGGGGTTTTGAACACTTCCTTCATAAACTGCGTGATGTACTCCGGCTTTACCCAGTTTGCACCAAGCCGCACTTCGATTTCCGAAGCGTCCAGGTCTTTGGGCTGTACCCGTTTCAGGTAATCCACATTGATTTGATATTCAGCATGGTTTGCCGCAAAGGTTTCTACTGTGGCCAGTTTTTCACGAACGTTGCCGGACAGGTATTCATCCGAGGTTTCCCATTGCTGTGTCACAGGATTTCGGAAAATCGCACCTGCCAGTTCATCCGTGATTTCCTGTTCCGGTTTACCGCAAAGCTGCGCCATAAACGGCACATCCACCTTTGCTTTTTCTCCAATTGAAAGAGCTAGGGCTTCGCTTGGCGTGTCCACCGAGGTAACAGGCTCCGGCTTACGGATGGTACGTTTGGTAAAAATATCGGCAAGCCGTTTGAGATTCTTCTCCTCGTCCAGAATTTCCAGTGATGCCAACAGACAATAGCTGCTGTCCTGCCGGAACGCCCGCTTGTTGGCCGTGCTGTTGATAAGGCCATACTGCGCCTTAAATGCGGTGTACTGCTGTTTCAGTTCATTCTGCAAAAGCTGAACTTCTGCATCCGAACCATCATGCAGCTGACAATCCAGCAGTTTTCGGGTGGTTTCCCGCAGAGCGATCATACCCAGCACCCGCTCTGCAGTTACGGCAGGCAGTTCCACCTTATTCATAAAGGAGTTTTCGCGGTAGTAAATCTGCCCGTCCACGTTCGTGAAGCTGAAATTCTTCACATTTGGGTCTGCCGGAATGGGTTCTTCCTGCACATCCAGTTCATCGTCGGAGATTTCCGGCTCCGTGATGGCAGCCTGGATGTTGCCGACCGCCTCTTTTAACTGCCCGGCAAGGTCTGCGCCCTCGATGGGCTTGACCGTTGTTTCCTGCTTGCCGTACTGGGTGCTTTCCGTGGTGATCTCGCCCAGCACCATTTCAGGATGCTGCGCAAAATACTGGTTGATGGAGTATCCTTCCGGCGTTTCGGCAAGGTCTACCCACTCTGCCCGCTCCACCGCTGCACGGTCACGCTTCTGCAGGAACAGAATGTCAGCAACCACGCCCGTGTTGGCATTGCGCTGGAACGCATTGTTCGGCAGTCGAATCGCGCCTACCAGATCGGCACGGTTAGAAAGGTACTCACGGACAGAGGAATCCTTTTTATCCATCGTACCGCTGGACGTTACCACTGCTACCACACCGCCCGGACGCACAAGGTCAAGGCTCTTGGCGATAAAATAATCGTGGATGAGGAAATTGTGGCGGTCATACCGCTTATCCGGCACTTTGTAATTGCCGAAGGGTACGTTACCCACAACACAGTCAAAGAAGCTGTCCGGGAACTGCATGGTTTCAAAGCCTTGCACCGCAATCTTGTTTTTCTGGTACAACTGCTGTGCAATGCGGCCCGAAATGCTATCCAGCTCCACGCCGTACATCCGAATCTTCTCCATGCTGTCCGGCACCAGACCCATGAAATTGCCGACACCACAGGACGGTTCCAGCACATTGCCTTTGGACAATCCCATATTGCCCAGGGCTTCATACATTGCCTTGATGACCGTAGGAGAAGTGTAAAACGCATTCAGGGTACTGGCGCGGGCTTCCTTATACTCATCTGCCGTGAGCAGGGACTGTAGTTCGGCATACTCTTTCGACCATTCTGCGTTGTTTTCATCGAACGCCTGCGGAATGCCGCCCCAGCCAACATACCGGGAAAGGATTTCCTGTTCCTCCGCTGTGGCCTGCCGCTGCTCTGCATCCAGCGTTTTCAGCAGTCGAATCGCTTCCACATTGGCTTTATACTTTGTTTTCGGCCCTCCTGCGCCGAGATCATCATCCGTAATGCGGAAGTTCATAGGCTCCTTTTTGGGCTGTGCAGACAGTTCCGTTTCTGCTTCACTGTCCAGTGGAAGGTTGTGCTGCCGCCGCGCGTGGTTGACCTCTGCCGGGGTCATAGGCTGCTGCGTCAGCGGTTCAAGGGCTTCCTCTGCCGCTGCGCGGCTAATGGCATCCGTTCGATTCTGCACATCTGCGATCAACTGCATCTGTTCCGGCGGAAAGTCGGGATTCAGCAGTTCTTCCAACTCGCCGCCCGATTCTGCCACCGAATAGATCACATCCATCTGCTCCGGGGAGAAATCCTCGTAGGCCACACCCGCATTGTGCAGAGCCGTAAAGACTGTGATTTCAACCGCTTCTTCCATCGGTACATCTGCCTGTTCGTACAGATGCCGAATGTACTCCAGCTGTTCCGTTCGGAAGATCGGATACCGAGCTTCTTTTGCAAGGGTCATGTCCTGCAAGCTGACCGTTCCCTGTTCAAAGTTGACCGAATCCACACGGAACTCCCGATCGTCCAGTTCAATAATGGTATTGGCTGGCAGATATTCCTCTCTGCGGAAATACTTTGTCTGCGCATGGGTTCCATCTTCCTGCTGGCCGGACAGATAGACGCTCTCCCCCTGCTTCCAGAGCTTCATTGCCTGTGAAACCCACTGTTCACGCGGAAAACCAGATACCTCAACCTTGCCGAGTGCGGTTTTCTTTTCCAACAGCTTGCTGCCAAGAAGTTCTGAAACGCGCTTTGCATCCTCGCCGTAGAACTCAAAGTTTCCGTACTGCTCATAGCCGACCAGAGCATCCGGGTAACGCTCTTTCAGAGCGTTATACTCGTTGGCAGCATCCAGCGGCATGGGCTGCAAGGTCGGCTCAACAGCCTTTTCTTCCTCTGCATACGGAACCATAATGCCGCGCACCCACTGCGGTGCGTCCTTGCTATCCTGATACAGTGCAACGGCATCCCGTCTGTCCGTAATAACGTCCTGATAGGTGCGCTGGAAAATATCTTCCTGAATCCACTCTCCAAAGTGCGCCCATGTGTCGATAGCCTCGGAGTAAGCAGCATTTTCCACCTCGCCGGAAGCAAACAAATCCTCGATTTTCTCACGGATCAGATCTTCTGCTTCTTCCTCGGTGGTATCGTGGTCGCGCAGCAGCGGATAGATTTCGCTGCGCTCTACCTTTTCCAACAGCGTGTACAGACATTCTTTATAGATGCTGCGGCTGTCTTTCTGGGTACGGTCTGCATCCAGTTTCAGGAAATCGTTCAGCGGATTCTTCGCCAGCGTTTCGCTATATGACGGTAACGGAATGACCCGGCCAGCCACCGCCGAATTTTCCATATCTTTCAGATAAACGTCGTAGGCATTAGAACGCTCAACGCGGTACAGATGGTCGTTTTCCAGATACAGAAAACTGCCGTTTTCTCTGCTGTACGTTTCCTTAGGCTGATTTTCAAACGATTCTACTGCTTTTGCATCTTCTCTCGTTTGACGAATGACAGACTTTGCATCATTCAGACTGTTAAACGGCCCTGTTTCTGCTGTACCTGTTCCCGTTTCTTCGTCATAGTTGTAATGGTTATAGAACTTGCCATCGGAATATTGCAGAATTGCAATATCCTCGATATATCCCTCCTGCATCATCACCGTTGACTGATACCGCGCAACGACTTTTGCCTTTTGGGGTTTCTCAACCGCTGCGGCGGTTGACTGCTCTTTCGATTGCGGCTCCTGCTCCATGAAGTCAAACATGGACATCTGCCCCTGTTCAGGAACCGCAATCTCAACAGCCCTCTTCTTTTCCGGGAAAATCGTGTACGTTCCCTCGACATATTGGTGCAGGATAGAGAGGGATTCTGCCTTACGCTCATATTCTCCCGAATCCAGCGGCACGGACAGCAGTGCATTGTCCATCTGCTCCAGCAGTTCCACCGCCTGTTCAGGGGCTTCCAGCTTTTCAACGAGAGCCTTTCGTCCTTCTTCATGGTAAAGGTCTTGCGGATAAGGCCGTTCCACGTCGTTCGGCAGGTGGTGATAGAATCCCATCACACGCATTGCCATCTGTTCCCGTTCATAAGCAGGCATCCGGGAGTAGTCTGCCGGCTTCAAATACTCACTGTCACGGATAAGCTGGTCGATCCGGCCTGCGGCCTGATTCCAGTTCAGATGAACACTGGCATACGGGTTTCCGTATGAGCCACGCTCCAAAGCAATACCTCTGCTATCGTGATCTTCGTGAGAATCATCTGCCCCGCAGAGTGCATGGCTGCTGCCACCGATTCCGTAATGGTCTTTCAGGAAGTCGGCCCGTTCTTTTTTGTCCTCATGATTCAGGAAGAACGAATAGATTGCCAGCCGACTGTCCGAATAATTGCTGCCTCGTGTGAAATAAGCGTTTATTTCATCTTCCGTGATGAACTTCTTATACTCATTCCAGTGAAAGCCATCCCGCGCCGAGTAGTTCTGATAAGGCTTTGCAAACTGCTGGAACAGAGCTGCCACTTTATCCGGCTTATAAAAGTGCATCCGCATCAGGTCTTTATCTTCGGCGTAGGCTTCCCCCAGCGCAGATAATCTGTCGTTTAGGTCAGTCAGAAAATCCGTATCATCCAGCAAGCCTGCCAGCCTGTCTGTCAGTTCCGGGAAACCGCCCCTGAAGATTGCTGTATCCTGAAACACTGCTTCGGCAACACCGTCTGCCAAGTCACGTTCCATATAAGCCACCGTCTGCGCGTGTTCCTGCAAAGCATTCTGCCGTGCAGCATCCAGAACCGCTTGCGGCGCATACTCGCCCTGCCGGAGCAGTTCATGGATGCGGTTGCTCACATCCTCCCATGACAAAAACGCATTGACAATCGTACCGCCCTTTGCCGTACCGCCTGCCGCAATGTGCAACCCCAAATCATCGAACCAGACCGCATACTTTGCGCCGTCAATTTCAAAGCCTTTTCCTCCCGTGCCGTATTCGTTTTTCACGAACTCCGTGTATTCTTCCGGGGTTTTCTCGACCATAAAATTATAGATCAGGCGCAGCTGGCCTTTGCTGCGGTTGCTGCCCGTGCGCAGGATTTCATCGACCACTTCGGAATCAAGTGCAATTTCATCCGCATACCGCGCCTG
>ENA-OYZO01000564-OYZO01000564.1-human-gut-metagenome-genome-assembly--contig:-NODE-564-length-15473-cov-19.110715_pt1 | contig 15473 bp, 11 predicted proteins | sample MGYA00243293_ERZ653481 | MGnify/ENA primary metagenome ERZ653481 (study PRJEB26926, sample SAMN06165094) | human gut metagenome | biome: ENVO:00009003; feature: ENVO:2100002; material: ENVO:00002003... | reverse complement strand
CCTGCCTTTCAAAATTTGCACCTAAGCTTTTCACTTAGGAACGAGTCGCACCAAAGAAGTAGTCGTGAATGGAAAAACCGAGCTTGTTATAAGCCCGGTCATCTACCTGATATTGTCCGAACGGGACGTTGCCCACGGCGAGGTCATAGAAGTCTTTTCTGTCCGTTGTCTCAAAGCCCGCGATGGTAATGTCCGCCTTGGGATAAAGCTGCTTGGCAATACGTCCGGTGATGCTGTCCAGCTCCACGCCGTAGAGCTTGCTGCCCTGCATCTGCTCCGGCAGCAGACCAAAAAAGTTGCCAACGCCCATAGACGGCTCCAGAATGTTGCCGGTCTGGAAGCCCATATTGCCGACCGCTTCATAGATTGCCTTGATGACGGTGGGACTGGTGTAATGGGCATTCAGCGTGGACGCTCTGGCAGCGGCGTATTCCTCCGGGGAAAGTGTGGCGTAAAGCTCTGTAAACTCGTCTGCCCAATTTGGCTTGTTTTCATCGAACGCATCTGCCAAACCGCCCCAGCCCACATAGCGGGAGAGGATTTCCTGCTGTTCCGGGCTGGCCTGTAAGCCCTCAAATTCCAACTCCTTCAGAAGATTGATTGCTGCCATATTCGCCCGGAACTTGGCCTTTGCGCCGCCGATGCCGAGGGCATCATCGGTGATGTGGAAATTCTGCGCATCGCGGTGGCTTGCCGCTTTGAAGTCAGCGTAAGCGGCCTGCTCCGCAGCGGCAATGCTGGGAAAGCCCTGCCACTCGCCGTCAACGGTGATAGATACCGCAGGACGGTGTGCGGGAGGCTCGTCGATCTCGGCCTGAGAGATGGCATCATCAAAATCAGGCACAAACTCTCCCATTTCCGAGAATGCCGCTCGACCTTCATGCTCCAGAATCAGCCTTTCTTCCTCGTTCATAGCAGGAGGTTCAGGCTTGGCGGGTTCCGCAGAGGGCGGGTCATGCTCCGGTTCCGGGATGTGCAGCGTTTGGATTTCTATGTCGTAGGGCAAGTGCGTTTTCTCGGCAGGATAGAACGCGACGGGTTTGGTGACAGGCTGCGGCTGCTCCCGTTCCTGCTCTTCAACAAACGAGCGAATAAACGCAATGTGTTCAGCGCGGAAGATTGGAAAGCCCTGCCTGTTTTGAAAAGTCACATCTCGCAGAGATACTTCATCCGTGCCGAAATTTACGCTGTCAATGACAAACTTCCGTCCGTCAATCTCCAGCTCCATGCCAATGGGGATATACTCCTTGGCATCGGCCTCGTTGATAACATCATAGCCGTCGGTTTCATTTGGCTGCGCAAACACGAAGCTGTGTCCATGCTCCAGCAGCCGCTTTGCGGCGCTTGCCCATTGTCCAAAATCATAGCCGGTCACAGCGGTTTCGCCCATACCGGGAATATTGCGTTGCAGCAGGCGGCGATTCAAAGCGCTGGCGGCCCGTTCTGCATCCGCGCCATAAAAAAGCAGCCGTTCTCCGACACGGACACCGATGAGCTTTTCGGGATGCTCTGCACGAAGCGCCTGATATGCCGAAATATTCGGCGCAAGCTCACGACCCTGATCTGTAATTCGTGTGAGGACAGCGGAAACCGGTTCGGTTCTGTGTTCCGGCTCGTGATTGCTCTCGCTGGAGGATGGAACGGCGCTGAGATGCGCGACAGTTTCATCTGCGGAATCAACATTATAGAGCGTACCGTCAATTTCCACGCGCTGCCCCACAAGGTTTTGAACCGCTTGCGGCGTCTCCGGGGTTGGCTGTTCTGTGTGCTGCGCCGCAATGACGCGCTGCGGCTCCGGTTCAGAAGCCTCGAAATATCTGGTATCGAGGTAGCGTTCAAAGGAATTGCGGTCGATGCTGACCGGCTCCTGTTCGGGTGCGTTCGGTAACGTGTGCCAGACGTGATCTTCATCTACACGCGCGATAGCGCCGACTGCTGCTATGTGGTCTAACTCTATGGATGAAATGCGATCTCCAATATGATAAGTATAGCCAAGCGGCGTTGTAAACGCCGGAGGGGATAGCTCAATTCCCATATCCCGTTTGATGTCATCCAAGTAAGCAATGGCGTTATTCTGTTCTGCAAAGCGGAGAGTTTGCTCCCCATCTCCGCAGAACCGTTCCAACACCTCATCCCAAATGCCGGTAATTCCGCCCTCGCCGGGATGCAGACGAATGGAGTATCGGTCAGGTGAAAATAACCGCAGTCGCTCATTCTCATCGTAAAATTTATTCTCGCGGATGAGCTGTGCCAACCGCCGCTGTACCTGCGCCCATGTGAGCGTCACCGGCTCGGCGTTTCCTACATGGATATACATGGGAGTTTTGCTATCTTCCCAGCCATATTTTGCAGCCAGCCATGCGGCGGTGCTGTGTTCTCGCCCATGCGCCTGCATATATAGTGCGACTTCCTGCTTGCCCTTTAGGTTGTTGTGCCAATCCAGAAGCGCGTTGTCAATGTCCTCCTGTGTGATCTGATAGGGAGAGGGTGCGACCGTCGCTGCCAGCGTGGGATACAGTTCCTCCAAAAGCTCCTGATGCAGCCGGTTATGGAACGTGGGCATATCAAAGTACAGGCGGACAAGCTGGAGATCATCAGATGCCGTGACAATACGACGGATAGCGTCCGCACCCTCCAGATAAGCGTTCTGGCGGTCTGAATTGCGGCAGGCATTGACAAAAGCCGTATCTTTGGAAAGCGCGTTGCCAACGGTCAGCTTGTACCCGTCAAACAGCTCCCGTACCGTGGGCTGGGGCGGCTGCTCGGCAGCGGGATTGCGGAACACTCTTGTACCGTCTGCGCCAAACTCTGCTTCATAGGCATTGATGGCGTTCTCGGCTTCATGGTCAATGGATGGGAGTGTGTAAATGCGGCGCTCATTGTTGTTCTCCTGTGTTGCGGCAATCGTCACATCGTACTTGTCGCGCAGCTTTTCTACATACTGCTCTAAGCTGTGCGCGGGGATACCGCACATGGTCACACGCCCTACATCCGGGATATTCCGGGAAGTAAGGTTCAAATCCAGAAGCAATTCCGCCTGACGTGCATCCTCGCCGTACATTTCAAAGAAATCACCGACCTGATACAGCACTATATCGTCCGGGTGTGCTTCCTTGACGGCGTTATAGCTGTTGTAGGCGGTGTTTCGCGCCGCATCCTGCGCCAGCGCCTTGTCATAAAGTGCCTGTTCGTCTGGCGTAAAATAGCGGTTCAGCCGAATCAGCGCAGAAACTCGTGAAGCGACCTTGTTCCAATTCATTTGAACATCTGCACAGCTCGCTTTTTTAAGTGTAATACCCTTGCTGCCGTGATCTTCATAGCTTCCATTTTCTCCAGATACAGCATGGGTGTGTCCACCAATCCCGTATTCTTTTTTCAGAAAATCGGCACTCTCCTTGGGTGTGTGCGGCGTCTGGAAGAACGTATAAATGCGTGTCTTTCCACCCTCAACGCTGCTCCCATTTGCAAGAGAAGCCGAGATTTCATCTTCGGTGATAAATCTGCCTGTTTTCGGAACAGTCGCCATGTCGGAGTGATATTCTTTACGCGGTAGGGACAGTTCTTCCAGTCGGGTGAGAAGCGCCTGCGGCCGGTGGTAATGGAAGCGCAGCAGCGCACGGTTTTCGCGGTAGGCGTCCATGAATACTTTGTATTCCGACAGAAGCCTTTCCCGAAACGCCGGTTTTGCCAGATTGCCCGCCAGCAGCTCCCGTTCTTCCGGGTAATTGGTGCTGCGGATATTGCCCATGCAGGACAGATACCCCAGCGATTTTGCTTCATCCGAAAAATCGTGATAAAGTTCCCAAATTTCGGCAGCAATACGCAGACGCTCATTCCGGGACGCTTCCGTGACCTCCAGATTGGTGGCAAATGCGCCGCTGTCCAACAGTTCTTCCGTGCGCTCCGCCGCATCTGCCCAGCTTATCACTTGGGCGGAGCGAAGATAGCGAGAGGTATCTCCGGTTGCAATATGGATACCATCGTCCCCGTACCATGCGGAAAACCTGCCGTTATCCGTAATCAAGCCGTTGCCGCCGTGGTAAAGAGCTTTCAGAAATGCCGCGCGTTCCTCCAAAGGCTTCTGCTTGGAAAACTCTGCGGCTATTCTCATTCGCGCATCTTCTTCATTGCCGCCCATGCGCAGGATGTGGTCAATGTCGTCCTGAGAAATGAACATAGAAAAAGCGGAGGGTGTTTGCGTTACACTCTCCGCTTCCGCGATGGATTGAATTTGTTCTGCCTCTGAGGGGAAAAAGGACATCTGTGCCCCAGCAGGGGCATCGAACATGGTTAGCTGAACACCAGCTCCGTGAGAATCGTTTCCTCGGCCTGCGCTTTCAGCGTGTTCATCAGCCCCGCCCACTTCATCGGGTCGCTGGCTTTCAGCGCTTCCGTCACGCCCGCCGACTTCATCAGCTCCGGCATCATCTGTTCCAGCCGGTTGTTCGCTGCCTCGTCGATCTCCCGCAGATGGGGGTACAGCTTCTCGGACAGCAGCAGGCTGTTCCACAGCACCGGACGATGCTCCTTCAGGTAATCCTTCCGCATCCTGCCGTACTTGCCCAGCGGGGCTTGCGGTTGCTCGGTCAGGCTCAGATCGGGAATCAGATAATCTCCGTTGCGGGTATAGGTCAGTTCGCTCATGGCTTTCGCTCCTTTCCGCGATTTTCTCGCGCTCATAATTCTTGATGGTGACTTCGATCTGCCGCAGCACCAGCTCGCTGGACTGGCTGATGGCCGTTCCAAGAGCGGCGACGGTCTGCGGGGTATTGAAATCAAAGACGTTCAGAAAATCCTCATGCTCAAAGTATTCTCCCGGCTGCATCCCGCAGCGGGACAGCAGCGCATAGGTGGTGCTGACAACAGCGGCGTTCCGAAAAGCGGCTCCGATGTTGAAATCATCATAACCTTCCAGAAAGGAACCGTCAACGATGCCGACAATATCGCGCCGGTTGTCGTGCCAGTATTCATCTACAAGCTGCGCCGCCACACGCTCCAACTGATCGGCAAGTCCATTTTCACCGGAAATGCCGAAGCGCTGCTCCAGCGCCGCAGATACCACCTCACGATGCTCCTGCCGGTATTCCCAAAGATAAGGGCGGCGAGAGTTCTCGCCGCCGCTGGTGTCGGAAACATCAAATACATATCGGAGTTTGGGTTGGTCGCTGCTGGTATCCACAAGGGCGATGCCCTTGCTGCCTTGCCGCACATAGCGGCGCATCTGCTTATTCCAAAGGTCGTATTCCGCGCAGGCCGTGGCTTCCGGGCGCTGGGCGAAGATCATGAGCTGCTCGTTGTAGGGATACTTATACAGCCTTGCGGCGGTGGTCAGAAATGCCGTCCACTTCTGGTAGCTTCCCGTGATCTGCTCCGCCGTGCGGTCTGCCATCTGCGCATAGAGCTGTACTTTACTCGGCATCCATATCCTCCTTTTCAAAATCGGGGAACAGGTCGAGTGCGCCATATTCCGCGTCGCTCATCCCGCGCAGCTTTGCGATGGCGCTGTCCGTCAGCTCCCGCAGCTCCGTTTCATCCGCAGCGAGATAGCCGCGCATTTCCTCCAGCGCGGCGATCAAGCCCGTGCGGGTGCCGGTGTTGTAGAGGCTCATAAGCTGGCGTTCTTCAAAGGTAATGTTCATATCAAAGCTCCTTTTCCGCGCTCTTTTTGGGCGCTGTTTTGTGTGGACGTTCTTGGGTCGGTTGGCTTTTGAGCTGCTCCAGCACAGACTTTTTCTTTTCCCGGTGTGCCGCCTCTGCCAAATCCATCAGGGAGATGGACATACCGGCCTTGACCTGTGCCTCAAGATCGGCAACGGTGGGCTGCTTGGGGCCGTTGTTGATAATGCCGTCGATCATGCCGTAATCATCCTCCATCGACATCTCGGCGGCCTTCAGATAATTCTCCGGTTTCTGAAAGGCGGGCAGCTCCTGAAACCCCATGCTGTCACAGTAGTGATAGGATACCTTGCCGTCCTGTTTCAGCGCAACGATGTCGCTGACGGAGAGGCTGTGTCCCACAAAATCGCCGGGGCGCTCGTCGTTGAAAATGTAGTAGAAGTTTTCAAGGATTCTGCCGGTATCATCGTCCGGGTACACCTCACGGGTATAGACGGCTTCATAGTTGGCCGGGTCAGGCGGCGCGGCCAGACTGCCGAGGTTGGCAAAACGCAGCTCCACCGGCGCATCCCGGCGCAGTTGGTAGATCGCCATAGAATCGGTGGGACTGTTCAAAAAACGCTGCTCCACATCGCGGGGTGGGATATGGCCTTTGACCGCATCCCAATCCGGTCTTGTGACACCGAACATTCCGTCGTGCTTGATGATGTCCTCGGCTTCAAAGACCATTTCCTCGGCGTTGTCGGGATAGAGCATATAAACCGTGATGTCATGCTCCAGCAGCTCCACCGCCCGATCCTTGGAAAGTGGGAGCATATCGCTATCCAGATACCCATAGCTGCGCATATCGTCCACCGTCAGCGTGGGGTCAGGCATCGGGACGGCCTGTTCCAGCTCCGGGAGCATGGTATCTGCCGCATCGGTGGGAACAGCGACTGCGCCGGTGATCTGTTCGGCGGCATCGAGGGGCAGCTCGTTTGCCTCCCGCAAGTCTTTCAACAGCTCCAGCGGCGCAAGGCGGATCGGTGCGGCTTCGCCGATGTTGTGGAGTTTGCAAACCTCAAGCGCCGCTGTGGACAGTTGCTGTTCGGTGCCGTCGAGTACGCCGCCATCCAGCACTTTTGCGGAACCGGCATCATAGATGGTGTAATCAATGCCCGTGTCGCTGCGCTGAACGTGAATGTATTTGTCGTTGTCCACCATGTAGAGCTTTTCCACCTCTTGCGCTTCCACACTTGGCTGTTCCGCAGCGGCCAAATCCTCCCGGTCGATGCCGCGCTCCTTGCAAATCTCCGCAAAGTGCCGGTCAATGTCCGTAATCAGCTCGGAGGCAGTCTTGTTGATGGTTTCCAGACTGGCGCGAAGCTCTTTCAACTCCTTGCCCTTTGACCATGTGGCGATATAGCCGAAGCTGTTTTCGCCCGTTTCAATGCCGTAATACTGGCAGACCGCATAGGAGATGCTTTCGGCCTCGACCTCCTCGGTGTTGCGGCTCTTTTCACCGGGGACAAGGATCGTCTCACCATCGTCCGCAAGCTCCGTCATGTGTTCGTAGTCGTGGAGCTTGGCGTGGGCAATCTCATGGACGGCGGCGCATACCGTCTGCACCTCACTCATACCGGCGCGGATGGTGATGCTCTGCGCCTTAATGCTGAAAAAGCCGTCCGTATCCCGCGCAACGGGCTTTATCTCCATCGGAACGGGAGAAGCTCGGCGCAGCGCCTCCATGAAAACCTCATACTGCTGCACATTGCCGCTCAGATCGGCGGCAAGCTGGGGCAAGGGCTTTCCAGAAGTCTGCGACACGTCAAAGACGGATACCACCTTGAACATAGGGATACGGATTTCCTTTTCCTCAATGATGGCCTTGCCGTCTGCGTCCAGCACCGGCGCATTGGTTTCGGGGTCGGTCTTGATTTCCTCGACCTTTTTCTTATAGGGAGTAGGAGCGATGATGCGGATACCTTTTTCGCCTTTCAGGACGTTCCTGCCGAACTGATCGCGCCACTTGTTGAAGCCCGCCACATGGGTGGCGTCGGGGCGCTGCATATAGATGAGCATGGTATTGTTGACCGAGTAGCGGTGAAAGCGGCTCATAGTGGAGAGATACTGCCGGTACTTATCGCTCTCGAACAGCTCCTTGATGCCGTTTTCGATGCTGTCAACGATCTCCCGCATCCGGTCTTTGCTGGTTTGTTTTTCAGCCATGATGATCTCCTTTCAGAAAAAATAGCGCCCCTGCGCAGAAGAAAACACATCCTGCACAGGGGCAATTCTCCGCAGATAGACGTTGTTTTTGAGCTTGCGGATAGAATGACTCCGCCCCTTGGGATTCCGCATGGAAAAAGCCTTGCGGCACGGGGCTTTTACGCCCTCTATTTGCGGAGGTTCCAGTATTGTTCACGCTTTCGTTTGGCGTCCTGCTTTCTCCGTTCCTGCTTGGCGCAGGCGGGGCAATATTTGGCACGGTTGGAGGAAGAATAGACCGGCTTGCCGCAGACGGCGCAGCACTTTCCCGGCCTTTCCCGCATCACGTCGGCCAGCAACTCATGGTCGGCGGGAAGTACCGCGTTTCGGAACCAGTTGCACAGCAGCGAGTAGGAAATACCCTGTACGCAGACGCAAGGCTCTCCATCATCCAGCGCGAGGCAGTTGCTGTGATCGTAATTACAGCAGAGCTTCCGAATGAGCTTCTTGGCGCGGCGGAGCTGCTTGTGATCCATACGCGGCGCATCAGCCATTGTCGAACACCATCTTATAGCCCGTGCGCTGTCCATCGTCCTCCAGAAGAACGCTGGCATCATAGGTTTTCCCTGTCTTTTCGGAGTAGCAGCCTTTCAGCAGGGCGCGGCCATTTTTCAAAAGCGCAGCGGCAAGGGATTTTGTCAGCACCTTTTTCTTGGCGGTGAAAAAGCGGCTGTTTTTCCAGAGAACAAAGGAACAGGCACGGTTCTCGCAGAAAAAGCCTTTCGGTGATTCCGTCACCTCGGCTCCGCAGCGGGGACACCTGCCGACTACCTCGCGCCCGGAGGGGAACAGGACTTCCACACCGGGGATGGGCTTGTAGGTCTGCACCAGCTCATTCAGCATGGCGGCGATCCCATCCATGAAGCTGTCCGGGAGAATTTCACCGCGCTCGATCTCTTTCAGGCGGTGCTCCCATTCAGCGGTGAGCTGCGGAGACTGGAGCTGTTCGGGCAGAACGGTGATAAGCGCCGTGCCGGTGGAGGTGGGCAGCAGATTTGTGATCTTCTTGGACTTCCTGCGCTCCACAAAACCGGAGGACACCAGCTTTTCAATGATTCCGGAACGGGTCGCCGGGGTGCCAATGCCCTTGCGCTCGGCATCATCTGGCATATCCTCCTTGCCCGCGTTCTCCATCGCGGCCAGCAGCGTATCCTCGGTGAAATGCTTGGGCGGCGTGGTTTTTCCGGTCTTGACCGATGCGGCAGATACGGAAAGCGTCTGATTCTCCGTCACCACCGGCAGCGCGGGCGCTGCCTCCGTCTGCTCCTGCTCATAGCGCTTCCAGCCGGGAGCAAGGACGGTTTTGCCCTTGGCGGTGAAGCTCTGACCGGCACAGTCCAATGTAATGACTGTTTCCGCATAGCGGTGGAGTTCATCCACCGCACGAAGTAAGCCCTTTGCCGCCAGCTTCAACACTTCTCGTTCGCCCAGCGGCAGAGAGGTCATATCTACCTTTTCCGCGCTGATGGTGGGAACAATGGCGTGGTGATCGGTGACTTTTTTGCTGCTGCACACCTGCTTGGCGCAGATGGTCGGCGGCTTCTCCATGCCGCAGACAGCGGCAGCGGCGGCGACAAGGCCGGGGACGCTGCCCTCCATATCGTCGGTCAGATAGCGGCTGTCAGTTCGCGGGTAGGTACAGAGCTTCTTTTCATAGAGCGCTTGAAGATAGTCGAGGGTCTGCTGCGAGGTGTAGCCGAGAACGCGGTTGGCGTCGCGCTGGAGGGAGGTCAAATCGTAGAGCGCGGGCGCTTTCTCAGACTTTTCCTTGCGCTCCACGCTTTTGACGGTTACTGTCTTGCCCTTGCAGGCGTTGGCGATGGCATCGGCATCCTTTCTGTCTTTCATTCGGTCTGTCGCGGCGGGAAAGCCGCAATCAAGCTGGACGGTGTAGAACGGCTCTGCCACAAATGCGGAGATCTCCGCCTCACGCTGTACCAGCAGCGCCAGCGTGGGCGACATGACGCGCCCGATGTTCAATGTGCGTCCATACGTCAGGGAAAAATACCGCGTGGCGTTGATGCCCACCAGCCAATCGGCCTTGGCACGGCACAGGGCAGATTGATGCAGGCCGTCATAGTCGCGCCCAGACTTAAGTTGCTGGAAGCCGCTGCGGATGGCATCATCCTCCATTGAAGAAATCCAAAGCCGCAGAATCGGCTTGGAGCATCCCGCAAGGCAGTAAACCGTGCGGAAGATCAGCTCACCCTCGCGCCCAGCGTCGCAGGCGTTGACCACCTCGGTCACGTTCTCTCGGCGCATCAGCTCCCGCAGAATGTCAAACTGCTTCTGCTTGTCGGTGCGAACGATGAAGCGAAACGAGGCGGGAATGATGGGCAGCGCCGCCAGCGTCCATTTGGCATCATCGGCGTTGTAAACAGCGGCGTCGGCCAGCTCTGCCAGATGCCCGAAGCACCACGACACGATGTACCCGCCGCCCTCCAGATACCCGTCATGCCGTGATTTAGCACCCAGCACGGCGGCGATGCTCTGCGCCACGGAGGGTTTTTCGGCGATCACAAGGCGCATGGTGCAGCCTCCATTCTCTTTACGTCACGGTAGCAGGGGCGGATGCAGCTCTGTCCGAAGCGCTTGCAGCCGTAGCAGAAGTGTTCCTTGGCAGCGGCGGGAGGGCTATCCTCCCGCGCTGCTTTCGGCTTCTGCATCATCAGGCGTTCCAGCGGATTGTTGGTGAAATATCTCATGCGTCTGTATCCTCCGTAGTATCCTGTTCCGGTTCGTCCTCATACGGCTCAAACTCGTATTCGTCCTCGTCCTCGCCGTAATCATAATCGTCCAGATCGGCGCTGCCTTTGGTCTGCGGCTTGGCCTTTTTCTGCTTGAAAATGTAGAACGCGGCACCGCCGCCCAGCGCGACGATCAGCAGAACGACGAGGATGCCGCCCACGCCGCTCTTTTTCTCCGGTTCCTCGGCGGCGGGTTCTGTCGGCTCGGTGGGGACTTCGGGCTTTGCCTCCTTGCCCACGCACTCGGTCATGTTGACCGCGCAGACGGGGCAGGATGTATTGACCGCACCGGCCACGCATTTGGTGGTGCAGGAGCAGACGGCAGGCGTTTCTTCCTCGCCGGTCAGCGCCATCAGGTCAGCCTCATCCACCTGATTCAAGAAGTGGACGGTTTCTTCGCCCTCATCGTCGCGGTCAATAATCATGTAAAATACGTTACCGTTCTTGCTTTCCAACGTAATGAACTGTTTTCCTGCCTTGGTGCTGGAACCAATATCGTCGATCAGCGTCAGATTGCCGTCCGGTGTCAGCGCGTCGCTGCCGCCCGTCATGCTGCCGACAAGGATCTGCCAGAGGTCGGCCAGCTCTTTTTCATCAAACGGAAGCGTAATGCCGCCGATGCTCACGGTACTGTCGGCGGCGTCGGTGACGGTCAGATAGCTGCCGTACACATAGCCGACACGGGCAGGCAGCAGGATTTTTACCCAATCGCCGTCCCTGCCAATCACATCGACCACCGTGCCGTTGGGGAGCTGCGTAAACGCGGTGTTGTCCAGTCCCGCGCCGGTGCGGACGTTCAGGTTGCCGCCGTTGGTCGTGACCGTGCCGATCTGTTTTGTTTCCTGCGTGTCTGCGGCGCTGCTTTCGGCGGCAGGCAGCGCATCATCGGGATAGTCGCCGCTGCTGGCAAAAGCGGAAACAGGGAGAATCCCGATACACAGGAGCATCAGCAGCAGACTGATAAAAATGCGTGGTGTGTTCTTAGTCATGGTTCAACGCCTCCTTTTCCGAAGTGGCCGGTGCAGGCGCGGCCTGCATACGGCGGAACAGCTCGGCAAACTGCTCCATCGTCATGCCGTTCTCACGCACCATGCCGATGATGTCGGTGTCCTCCAACTCACGAATCTGCTTTTCCAGCTCGCGGTTGCGGCCTTGCAGATCGGAGATTTTGCCTTTGTTCTTCTCCAGCTCCCCACGGAGCTTCATGATTTTCGGGTTCATATCGTTCACTCTCCTTTACGGCAAGCGCCCATAGCGGTAGAAATGGGACTGCCAATAGCTTGAATTTAAGTTTGCATAAGAGATCGGATCTCCGCAGTGGATCATCATATTGTTACCGACGTAGATACCCACATGGCTGACACCGGGGGTATCATACGTTCCGGTGAAAAACACCAGATCGCCCGGCTTGATGTTGGCAGAGGATACAGGCGTACAGATATTGCATAGCCCCTGCGCGCCCAGCCTGCCCACATCCCAACCGGAATGATTGATGACCCAACTGACGAAGCCCGAACAGTCAAACGAGGTGGAGGGGCTGCTGCCGCCCCAAACGTAGGGGTAGCCGAGATACTTTTCCGCTTCCTTGATGATGGCGGCGAATACCTCATCGTCCAGCGCCTCCGGGGGAATGTCGTAGTCGGTATAGCTGCCCTCCACATACTTGCCGATGTAGCCTGAACCGGGGAACAGGTCGGGACGGTTGCCGAGGGTAGCCATATAGGTGGCGTACATTCCGAGCTGTTCTTCGCTCATAATGTAGACGGGAACATGAGAAAGATTGAAGTTTTCCAGCGTGACCGTGCAGATGTAGTAGTCATACGGCACCTGATAGGTGTCCGTATGGGTGTTGCCGTCCGCGTCCGTCCATGTGTCGGTTTCCGTGCGGTAGCGAGTTTCCACTACCACATCCTCGGTCAAAATATACTGGCGGTCAAAGAGCATTTGGAGCGTACCCTGCACCTCATCCAGCGTCCATTCCCCTTGATGCAGCGCCGTGATAATGGAAATGAGTACATAGGGGTCATGCTCGATGGTGTCCAGATCAAAGTGGTACTCATCGTAGTCATGGGTGCTTTCATAGGTGTCGAGGTAGCGCTGAAGCTCTGCTTCCATTTCGCAATACTGCGCCTCCGCGCCCAGCATATCGGCGTCCTGCGACGGATAAGTGCTGGCCGCAATCCCGGAGCCAACGCCATCCATCATCACCGAGCAGGAGGACAGGCCGTTGAGCAGAAATGCCAGCATCAGCAGAATTGCGGCGGCAATGGCAAAGCCGCGCCGGTGCTCCCATACATATTTGCCAGCTTTCTCAGCCTTTTCAGCGGCCTTTTTCGCGGCCTTGGCGGTATTCTCCGCCGCCTTTGCCGTAGTCCGCGCCGCCTGATTGTGTTTGGCAGCGGCATACTGCTTTTTGATGGCCTGCTTCTGCTGCCACTTGGAAACGGGATTGCTGGTAGGTCTGTCGATCTCCGCTTTCTTCTGAAGCGCGTCAATGTTGGCCTGCTCCAGCTTTTTCTCGGCACGGATGGCGGCACGATAAGGCTTGAGCTGATGGGCGCGGTGGGCGGACTGTACCAGCCGCCCGCCGCTTTCCACAGCTTCCTCCATCTTGTGCGCAGCCTCCACGCCCACATTATCGTCCTCACTCTGCGCGATCTCCCGGTGAACCTGAGAGAGAACGAGGTTGGCGGGCGCATCCTGCACGGCATGGGTCAGCTTGGAGGGAGGCTTTTTCTTGTCCACTTCCTCAAACCGGAGCTGCGTTTTGACCTTGCCGGTGGCAGGATCAAAGCCGCGCTCCTTTTTGACCACGGTTTTCTTGGGGATTTTCGCCTGCGCCTTATCCGCCTTGGCCTCCGCTTTTTTCACCCGCTTGATGGGCTTTTCCAGCTTCGGCTCGGCAAGATCGGCATCGGAAAACTGCAAACGCGGTTCTCTTTTCATGCCGACGCCACCTCTTGCGGTTTGGTGGTCATGACGCGGTACAGCTCGGTGTCCTTCGGGAAGTGGTCAATAAAGGGCAGGATCGTGTTGCCGTAGAACAGCAGCCCCTCGCCCTCGCCGGAGTGGGTCACATAGGAGAGCTGATGCGGCGAAATGTTGAGCTGCTTTGCGAGAATCTGCCGGTCACCAGCGGCCTGATTGAGCATATAGATGAAATCGCTGTTCTCAAAGATGTTCTCAACCTCGCGGCTGGATAACAGGTCGTAGGGTAGGGTAAAGGCGCCTTGCCGCCGTTGGCGGTAGGTTTCCTACACCCTCCCTCGGAACCGGACTTACTCCTCTCGAAGTATCCGGCTCCCCATTAGTAATTAACGTATTGATTAGTGTCTGTGTATTCTTTCATGGCACTTGCTACAAACAACAAGCGTTTTCCGCCGCTTCTTTTTCATCACGGTTTCCCAATCAGAATTACCCAATTCGTTTAAGTTCCGTATAACGTGAACCTCATACAAATCGGCTTCTTTACACCCACATAGTTCACAAACTCTGGCATTGAGCCGTTGTCTAATAGTGGTTTTCCAGCTGAATTTCTTTCTCTGATAAATGATGTCACTCGCTTCGCCACGCTTACAATCTGCGATTTTAACAGGGCGAACACGTTTTGTTCCTGCTTTAGTTTCATAAGGGACAGACCATGTTTTCCCGTCTTTATACTGGCGAATGATTTTGCGGATACTGGTTTTGTGCTTATTAGCAATCGTCTTTAAGCAACTGTACTCCATAAGATAGCAGAAGTAGTCCAGCGTGTGATAATCACAAGCCAGATTGTAATAGTTGCATAATCCTCTTGCTTCGGCATTGTACTGTTCCACAATCTCATAATCCGCAAGGTTGAGAAGTCCGGCCCGGTGTATCGGCTGAAACTCCCCGTTTTCCTTTTGGCGAATGACTTTCTTTGCAAACATGAATTTCTCAATCTTTTCCGTATGGGGAACAGACAGGGCAACTTTCATGTGCAGGGTACGGGATTTTCTCCACGTTCCGTTTTTCATTCTGTGACCTTTGACTTCCTGATTTCTGCGGACGCAAATATCATATCCAATGAAACGGACTTTTTCGGAGCTGTGCGTTATCAGCGTCTTTTCCTCGCTTAGAGTTAATTTCAGCTCTGTGCTTAGAAATTCAGCGATTTCGGCTTTCAAGTCCTCACATTCCGCTTTTGTGCCGCACACACCTGCCAGCCAATCGTCCGCATAACGGACAAAAGTGAACTTCTTGTTGTCGGCAGGTTTGCAGGGCAGATTTCTCATAGCTTCCTTCTGTGCCCTATGCTGGTCAATCAGTTCTTGTCTTGCCGCTTCATCAGCGGTATGGTCAATCCAATAAGACAGTCTTTTTAATTCTTTGCTTGCCGCATGATATTCCGGTGTCTGATATGCAGACCTCGGCTTATCAAAGCGTTCTGCGATTTCCCGAAACTTCTTGTCCAGCTCATTCAGATAGATATTTGCAAGTATTGGAGAACAGATACCACCCTGCGGGGAACCGCTGTAAGTGGCGTTGTATTTCCAATTCTCGATATACCCAGCTTTCAAAAACTGGCGAATGATGTTCAGAAAACGACTGTCCTTGATTTTCCTGCTCAAAATCTCAATCAATTTTTCGTGATTGATGTTATCAAAACAACCTTGTATATCGCCCTCGATAAACCAGACCACGCCTGTGAAGTCAGAAGAAATCTGACGGAGTGCGGTATGACAGCTTTTACCCGGTCTGAAACCGTGGGAGTGGCTGTCAAAGACAGGTTCATAGATAGCTTCTAAAATCATTCTGACAACTTCTTGCAGGAGCTTGTCACGGAAAGACGGGATACCCAGCGGACGGAGCTTTCCGTTTTTCTTTGGAATATACTCACGC
>ENA-OYZO01000542-OYZO01000542.1-human-gut-metagenome-genome-assembly--contig:-NODE-542-length-15767-cov-9.740835_pt1 | contig 15767 bp, 10 predicted proteins | sample MGYA00243293_ERZ653481 | MGnify/ENA primary metagenome ERZ653481 (study PRJEB26926, sample SAMN06165094) | human gut metagenome | biome: ENVO:00009003; feature: ENVO:2100002; material: ENVO:00002003... | reverse complement strand
CACAAGGCTATTCGTCGGCAGCGTCAGATGTGTATAAGAGACAGGTCCTGGAGCATCCACAGCGGCGTTGGCACCTCCAACTACACCTTCATCTGGGCCATGGGTGGTGAAAACATGGAATTCGATGACATGGATAACATTGCTACGACTGATCTTCGGTAAAACCTTTTTATAAAGAAAAAAGAATAAAGAATAATTAAAAATGATGGTGGACCGCCGCGCATAGCGCGGCTCAGAAAATCAGGTTCGTTTTTATGGAAAATAATGTACTACTGGAAAAGTCGCTGGCTTTTGCTGCGCGCATCGTAAAAGTTTACCGCTATTTAAGTGAGCAGCAGCACGAAACCGTTCTTTCCCAACAATTACTGCGCAGTGGAACTTCAATCGGTGCCAATGCTAACGAAGCTGTCTATGCAGTAAGTAAGGCGGATTTTATTTCTAAGCTCCATATTTCCTTAAAAGAAACCGCTGAAACGGAGTATTGGCTGCGTTTGCTGACTCTTTCACAGTACTTAACAGCTGCCGAAAGCCAATCATTGCTTACTGACTGCCTTGAACTCAAGCGCATTTTAATTGCCATTCTAAAAACTTCAAAGTCCACTTCTGAACCGCCTGCAACCTAATATTTAATCCGTGCCGAAGGCACACCTTCATTATTCTTTATTATTTATTCTTTCTTCATTTTCAATCTCGTTTCCCTGCCGCTCTATGCGCGGCTTTTGAATTACATAACATCACTTTCAGGAGGTAAGAAATATGTCTGTCTGCACCCCGAAATCTTTTGATCTGACCGGCAAGGTTGCCCTGATCACCGGCGCTTCTTACGGCATCGGTTTTGCTATCGCCACCGCTATGGCAAACTGCGGCGCTACCATCGTTTTCAATGATATCAAGCAGGAACTGGTTGATAAAGGTCTGGCCGCTTACAAAGAGGCTGGCATCACTGCCCATGGCTATGTCTGCGATGTTACCAACGAGGACGCCGTCAACGCCATGGTCAAGCAAATCACCGAGGAAGTCGGCCACATCAACATTCTGGTCAACAACGCCGGTATCATCAAGCGCATCCCCATGTGCGAAATGACCGCTGCACAGTTCCGTCAGGTCATCGATGTTGACCTGAACGCTCCCTTTATCGTTGCCAAGGCCATCATCCCCGACATGATCGAGCAGGGCGGCGGCAAGATCATCAACATCTGCTCCATGATGAGCGAACTGGGCCGTGAGACTGTTTCCGCTTACGCTGCTGCCAAGGGCGGCCTGAAGATGCTGACCAAAAACATTGCTTCCGAGTACGGCCAGTACAACATTCAGTGCAACGGCATTGGCCCCGGCTACATCGCCACCCCGCAGACCGCGCCCCTGCGTGAGATCCAGCCGGACGGCAGCCGCCATCCGTTTGACCAGTTCATCGTTGCCAAGACTCCCGCTGCACGCTGGGGCAACGCCGAGGACCTGGGCGGCCCCGCTGTCTTCCTGGCATCTGAGGCTTCCGATTTCGTCAACGGCCTGATTCTGTACGTTGACGGCGGCATCCTGGCCTACATCGGCAAGCAGCCGGGTTGATTGGGTGTCGGTTTGTCTCCCATAAAGGTCTGACCTGATCATAAAAGATTTTCCCCCGTTTTGCAGCAGGCGTAAATGCCGCTGCGGAACGGGGGATTTGTTTTTTATGTTGATGTATGGGCATTTTTTAATAGGCCAGCAGTTGGATTATTTGAGTTACGGAATATTTCGCAGCTCGTCCGCGGGCGCACAATGTGCGCCTCTACTAGTGTGGTAATTTTCAAATATACGCTTACGGCGGTGAGGTAAGGTTTTCGCCTCCTGCCACACCCTACCTCCAATTCCTAATTTCTCATTCCTCATTCCTAATTGAAATAGTTCCTCCCTCCTACCTCCCAACTTTTTTCTCTTCGCCCCGATTTTGCCCTCTTTTTTGCCCTTTTGCACAAGAGAAAGATTCTCATTCTATGGAAAAAGCCCTGCTGTCTTTCAGGCAGCAGGGCAATTTTTACAATGTTTTATTTTCTGATTTGTGCAGAATTACAGGTGGAAGTAACGCTGTGCATTGTAGTAGCTGATGCCTTCCACGATCTTCTTCAGGGTCTTCTCATCGCTGGGGTACTGGCCATTCTCGACCCAGTTGCCGATGAGGTTGCACATCAGGCGGCGGAACAGTTCGTGGCGGGTGTAGCTCAGGAAGCTACGGCTGTCGGTCAGCATGCCGATAAAGTTGCCCAGCAGCCCCAGGCGAGCCAGGGTCTTCATCTGCTGGTACATTCCGTCGTCGGTATCGCAGAACCACCAGGCAGAGCCCAGCTGGATCTTGCCGGGAACTTCGTCATCCTGGAATGCACCCAGGATGGTGCCCAGCATGTCAAAGTCGGCGGGGTTCAGGCTGTACAGGATCACCTTCGGGCATTCGCCGGTCTCGGTCAGCTTGCTCAGCAGGCTGCTGATGGCGGCGCTGCCATCGGTCACAGCGATCATATCAAAGCCAGTATCGGGGCCCAGCTTCTTGTACATCTTCTGGTTGACATTGCGCAGGCAGCTGTAATGGATCTGCATGGCAACGTTATACTTTTTGTACAGGCGGCCCAGGCTGATCAGCAGGTAGGTGGTGTATGCGTCGCCCTCTTCCTGGGTCAGCGGCTCACCGGCCATAGCCTTTTTGAAAGCTGCGGTTGCCTTTTCGGCGTTGGTCTCCACGTAAGGAACATAATCCAGCCCGTGGTCAGAAGCGCGGCAGCCCATCTCAACAAAGAACTGCAGGCGCTCTTCCAGAGCGTTGACCACACAGTTGGCGCAGGCGAACTTGCGGCCAACAACTTCTTCCAGCTTATGGATGTAATCCGCAAAGCCGTCCTTGCGGATGTTCAGGACCTTGTCCGGGCGGAAGGAAGGTGCAACAACAACCTTGATGGTGGGGTCTTCCTTGATCTTCTTGTGCCATTCCAAACTGTCGATGGGGTCATCGGTGGTGCCGACCATGGCAACGTTGCTCTGCTCGATCAGGCCGCGTACGGTCATCTTGGGATCATGCTGCAGCTTATCGTTGCACAAGTTCCAGACTTCCTCAGCGGTATCGCCGTTCAGAACGCCGTTGTAGCCAAAGTACTTTTTCAGTTCCAGGTGGCACCAGGTGTACATCGGGTTGCCGATGGCCATTTCCAGTGCTTCTGCAAACTTCTGGAAGCGCTCGCGGTCCGGCTTGTCACCGGTGATGTACTCTTCGGGCACACCGTTGGAACGCATCACGCGCCACTTATAATGGTCGCCGAAGTAGTAGTCAGAGCCATCGGCCAGAACCTGATGGCCGCCCAGCCATACCTGAGCGATATTTTCAAAGCGGCGGTCCTCGTAGATCTCCTGCGGGGGAATGTGGCAGTGATAGTCTACGATAGGCAGCGTTTCTGCATAATCATGATACAGGTGCTGCGCGGTGGGGGTTTCCAGCAGGAAATCCTTGTCCATAAATGCTTTCATAATTGCAAGCTCCTTCGTTGTGTGCTGCGGGTCAACAGAACGAATCATGCTGCCCCCAAACAGCAGAATAAAACATAAGCTGATATTATTATACATACTTGCAGCGGTTTGAACAAGTTGCAAATCTTGCCCTTTTGATGTAAAAAGCACTAAAAATATTGCATCCCGCTTGTGCAAAACAGGGAAAGGAAAAAAAGTCAAAAAAGGAGCGCAAAATATGTGCGCTTCTTCACGAAAGAATCTTGACGTTGCAAGCAAAAAAAAATACAATGAAGCTAAACAAGGCGCTTACGCAGCGCAGGGCGTTTTTTTCTGGCCCTGCACACCGCCGCCGTAATTGCACACATTGCAAAGGAGAATTTCCAATGGAAACTTTGAATTATCAGGTCCTTGAAAAATCCGGTTATGATGGCTACATTCTGAAAAATGCCCCCGAAAAGGTTTTGCAGTTTGGTGAGGGCAACTTCCTGCGTGCCTTTGTTGACTACTGGTTTGACCTTGCCAACGAAAAAGCTGACTGGAACGGCAAGTGCGTTCTGGTTCAGCCCATCGCCCCCGGCCTGGCCAAGATGATCAACGAACAGGAGGGCCTGTACACCCTGTACCTGCGCGGCAGCGAAAACGGCCAGAAGGTCGATGACAAGCGCGTGATCTCCAGTGTATCCCGCTGCCTGAACCCGTATGAAAAAGCTGATTACGAAAAGATGATGGACGTTGCCGCCAGCGACGACCTGGAAATCATCGTTTCCAACACCACCGAGGCCGGTATCGTTTATGATCCCGCCTGCCAGCAGAATGACTGCCCGCCGTCCAGCTTCCCCGCAAAGCTGACCCAGGTGCTGTACCACCGCTACAAGGCCGGCAAGAAGGGCATCATCATGCTGGCCTGCGAGCTGATTGACAACAACGGCAAGGAGCTGCTGAAGTGCGTCAACCAGTACATTGACCAGTGGGGCCTGGAAGACGGCTTCAAGAAATATGTCAACGAGGACTGTACCTTCTGCGGCTCTCTGGTTGACCGCATTGTTCCGGGTCGCATCCGCGACCCGAAGGAAGTTGCCGAGCTTGAAGAGAAGCACGGTTACGCTGACCCCCTGCTGGACGTTGGCGAGGTTTTCGGCGTGTGGGTCATTGAGGGCGACACCAAGCTGAACGATATCCTGCCGTTCCGCAAGGCTGGTCTGGAAGACCACGTCTTTGTTACCCCCGATATGAGCCCGTATAAGAAGCGCAAGGTCCGCATCCTGAACGGCGCACACACCGGTTTTGTTCTGGGTGCTTACCTGGCAGGCTTCGACATTGTGCGTGACTGCATGCACGACGAAACCATCCTGGGCTACATGAACAAGATGCTGCTGCAGGAAGTTGTTCCCATTCTTCCGCTGGACCAGGACGACTGCAAGAAATTTGCTGCCGCTGTGGAAGACCGCTTCAACAACCCGTTCGTCAACCATGAGCTGATGAGCATCTCCCTGAACTCCACCTCCAAGTGGCGTGCCCGCAACATGCCGTCCTTCCTGGAATATATCGAGAAGAACGGCAAACTGCCCACCTGCCTGACCATGAGCTTTGCCGCTTACATCGCATTCTATTCCAACAACATCCAGGAACTGAACGATAAGGGCCTGGTCTGCAAGCGCGCCAAGGGCAACGAGTACACCATTTCCGATGACCGCTATGTGCTGGAATTCTACAATGCCCACAAGGATGACGACATTCCGACCCTGGTTCATGCTGTTATGACCAACGAGCAGATGTGGGGCCAGGATCTGACCAAGGTTGCCGGTTTTGAGGAAGCCACCGTCAAAAACCTGACCCTGATCCGTGAGCAGGGCGCAATGGCCGCTTATAAGAGCTGCCTGTAATTTGAGTTAGGAGGTAGGAGTGAGGAGTTAGGAGTTAGGGAGCAGCGCAGAGCCTTTGGTTATCTGCAAAAAGCCCTGAAAGCAGGGCTAACAATTCCTAACTTCTACTTCCTAACTCCTACCTGTTTTTATCGTAGTAAGGAGATTCTGTATGCCTCTTGCAATCAAGATCAACCCCAAGGATAATGTTGTAGTTGCCCTGCATCCCATTGCCAAAGGCACCGCTGTGCCGTTGGACGATGCATCTGTGACCGCTGTTGAAGATATCCCCCAGGGCCACAAGATGGCCATTGCTCCCATCCACGCGGGCGAAAACGTCATCAAGTACGGGTTCCCCATCGGCCATGCCACCGCTGATGCCGTGCCCGGCACCTGGATGCACACCCACAATGTAAAAACCAACCTGTCCGGCGAGATCGAGTACAGCTACCACCCCAATGTGCACCCGCTGGCCCCCGTTGCTCCCGAAACCTTTATGGGCTACCGCCGCAAGGATGGCCGTGCAGCCACCCGCAACGAGATTTGGATCATCCCCACCGTTGGCTGCGTGAACGACTGCGCCAAAGCCCTTGTGCGGGACAATCAGGATCTTGTGACCGACAGCATTGACGGGCTGTACACCTTCACCCATCCGTTCGGCTGCTCCCAGACCGGCCATGACCACGCCCAGACCCGCAAACTGCTGGCTGCGCTGGCCCGCCATCCCAACGCCGGTGCCGTGCTGGTGCTCTCCCTTGGCTGCGAGAACCTGACCCATGAGCAGTTTCTGACCGAATTGGGCGAATACGACCATGACCGCATCAAGTTCCTGACCTGCCAGGATGTGGACGATGAGCTGGTTGCGGGTCGTGAGATCCTGAAAGAACTGGCCGCTTATGCTGCCCAGTTCCAGCGCGAGCCGATTCCTTCCAGCGAGCTGGTGGTCGGCATGAAGTGCGGCGGTTCGGACGGTTTGTCCGGCATTACCGCCAACCCCACCATCGGCCGCTTCAGCGATATGCTGTGCGCCCGCGGCGGTTCCACCGTGCTGACCGAAGTGCCGGAAATGTTCGGTGCCGAGGGCTTTTTGATGGATCGCTGCCAGAATGAAAAAGTGTTTGAGAAGGCCGTGCATATGATCAACGGCTTCAAGGAATACTTCATCAGCCACAACGAAGTTGTGTACGACAACCCCAGCCCCGGCAACAAGCAGGGCGGCATCACCACGCTGGAGGATAAATCCTGCGGCTGTGTGCAGAAGGGCGGCAGCGCCCCCATCATGGACGTTATCGGCTATGGCGATGCTGTAACCACCAAGGGCCTGAACATGCTGTACGGCCCCGGCAACGATCTTGTTTCCGCCACCGCCCTGACCGCCGCCGGCGCCCACATGATCTTGTTCAGCACGGGCCGCGGCACTCCGTTCGGTGCCCCCGCTCCCACCCTGAAAATTGCTACCAACAGCCAGCTGGCTGCCAAAAAATCCACCTGGATCGATTTTAACGCCGGTGTTGTTGCTGACGGCGAAAAGACGCTGGATGAAGCCGGTGCTGACCTGTACCAGCTGGTGCTGGACGTTGCTTCCGGCAAGCAGACCTGCGCCGAGAAGAAGGGCTTCCGCGAAATTTCCATCTTCAAGGATGGCGTTGTGCTGTAATTTTTGCACTGATGCTCTGGCTCCCGCCGCATTTTTTACCCAAAAGGGTAGAGCCGGGAACATTTTGAGAGTATAATAGAATCAAGAGAATTAAGAAGTGCCCGCCGGGAGCTGTGTCTGCCTGCGGTGCACAAAGTGGAACGGCTCCGGGCGTTCCGGGTGCTCTGGGATCAAGGCGCTGTGCGCTGCTCCAAGAATCCCGGTGCGGTCGGGCCGTTTTTGTAACTGAAGAAAGGGGACTGTAACAATGTCCAAGCTGACTGCCGGTACTTACGAAAAGTACAATGCCAAATATTCCACCCTTACCCTGACCGATGGGGAGTACGCCCTGACCGTTACACCGGAAAAGGGCGGCATGGCAACCTCCTTCACCAAAAGCGGTGAGGAATACCTCTGGCTGCGCGATAAGAACTATGAATCCTCGGACCGCCCCCGCTGCGGCGTGCCCATCCTGTTCCCCAGCTGCGGCAAGCCGGACGGCGGTGTGCACCACTTTAACGGCTCCGATTATCCCATTGAGGTCCACGGCTTTGCCGATTTGCTGCCCTGGCAGGTCAAGACCGCTGCGGATGATGAGATCGTGCTGACCCTGACCCCCAACGGCCTGACCAAGTTTGTTTACCCCTTTGATTTTCTGCTGGAAATGCGCTATACCCTGTCCGGTGCCAAGGCCGGGTTGGAACTGACCGTGCACAACACCAGCGACAAAGCCCTGCCGTTCAGCATCGGCTTCCACCCGTATTTCGCAGCTTCCAAGCTGGAGAACGTCCACTTTGACATCAACGCCGCCACCTGCTCCGAGAACGCCAAGGGCGAGCAGCCCGCCGCACCGGAAACCATCACCTTGACCCGCAAGGAAGGCTCCGCAGATTCCATCCGCCTGATGACCGGCGTAAAGAGCCCGATGCGCCTGACCGATTCCGGCAGCGGCCACACGGTGGAAGTTGCCTTTGATGAAAGCGTGTTCACCAACGGCGTGCTGTGGCAGCAGGATGCCGAGACGTTCGTCTGCATGGAGCCCTGGAACGGCTGGGCCAACAGCGTGAACGAAGCCGGCCGCCACATTGAGCTGGCCCCCGGCGCAAGCAAGACCTTTGCCTGGAGCATTACCATCGGCTGAGCTTAACCGCCTGCCCTGCATCTGCTGAACATTTTTAACCAACTGCCCTCTGCTGTGTGGAAAACTGCAGGGGGCAGTTTGCTTTGCCCGGCTGCCAAAATTTCCTGCCCAAAATTACACAATCTGCCTGCTTTACCGGATTGTATTTTGTTTGACAAAATGTTACCATATTCTTATAAATATAAAAGTTTTAACTCCAACATTCCGCTGCCCACCGGGCAGCTGCGATCATAGAGGAAACCGCCGATGGAACAAAACAAACAGCCGTCGGGGCAGCCCCGCAAGCCGGAACAACAGCCCCGCCAGACCTACCGCAAACAGTCCCAGCCCAAGTCCCCGCAGGGCCGCCGCCCACAGCCCAAAAAAAAGCAGCAGCCCAATCTGCGTCTTGCACTGGCCGCGTGCGTGCTGGTTGCCGTTGTGGCGCTGGTAGTGATCGGGCTGGTCGCCTGCAACAGCGGGCAGAAAGCCCCCCTGACCATTGACCCCGGCACCAGTGCCGGAGCGTGGGCCAAGAACGATGCCGGGTACTACTTTAACAGTGACGGAGAGCCGATTCTGGCCGCCACCAAAAAAGGCATTGACGTGAGCAAGTATCAGGGTGAAGTGGACTGGGAGAAAGCCCAGGCTGCCGGGATCGATTTTGCCATGATCCGCTGCGGCTTTGGCAGCGAGTGGAACGGCACCGGCGATTACGCCCAGGACGATGAACAGTGGCGCCGCAACGCGGACGAATGCACCCGCCTTGGCATCCCCTTTGGCACCTATCTGTACTCTTACGCCACCACCGAGGAACAGGCCAAATCGGAAGCCGAACACGTTGCCCGCCTGCTGGGCCTTGTGGCACCCCCGCACGAGGGGCTGGACGATTACACCGCCACCCCCTACCAGCTCAGTTACCCGGTCTATTATGACCTGGAGGATAAATCCATCACCGGCCTGTACCCGGACGAGATGGCCCACCTGACCGAAGTATTTTTCGACCGCCTGAAAGAACTGGGCTACAAGGGCGAGGAAGGCATTTACGCCTCCATCAACTGGACCCGCGGCCGCCTGACGGACCCCGCGTTTGACCGCTGGCGCGATAATTTCTGGATCGCGCGGTTCAATTCCGCGTTGGGCTACACCGGGCCGTATTCCATCTGGCAGGCCACCTATACGGAGCCGGGTGAAAAGTACGGCGTGCAGAGCGACACGGTGGATGTTGACTTTGTGATGGAAGAGCTGACCTTTACCGGCATCAAAGCAACCAGCAAGGACATCCTGCCCTCGCTGACCAACGACACCTACAAAAACGAGCTGTGGCTGCCCAAGGCGAAAGCCACCGCCACCCTGCTGACCGATGAACCCAGCGAAAGCGAGGGCGGGCAGAAAATCTTCTGGTCCAGCGATAATGAAGACGTTGCCACCGTGAATAAGCACGGCGAGGTAAAAGCCAAGGCGGACGGCACCTGCACCATCACCGCCACCCTGGCGGATGGCCGCATGAGCGCCGATGTGACGGTGCGGGTGGGGGCATTCACCATTCCCGTTTACGTTACCGGTAATCTGCAGGGCTTGACCGAGGGCGAAGAGGTCAGCCTTGCGGACATTGCTGCCCTGAAAGCGGGCAGCGAGGACTCCATTCTGGTGGATGCAGGCGGCAGTTTGCAGGGCACCGCCCGCGCCAGCCTGACCGGCGGCATGGATATGACCAGCGCCTTTGCCGCAGCCGGGTATGATTTGCAGGCCTTTGATGCTTCCGATATGGCGTATGGCACTGACCGCCTTCTCAGCGATGTAATGACCGCCACTGGGCCTTCGATTGCTTCCAACCTGTACACGACAGAAAACGAAGCGTTGCTGGCCCGTTCCACCAGCTGGAGCCGCAACCGCATTTCCAACGGCATGAACACCATTGTGGAGGAAGCAGGTAAAAAGATTGGCTTCTTCTCGCTGGCCTCGATCGGCAATTCCGCCCAGACGAAAGAACTGACCGCTGCGGACCTGGCGCTGGCGGCTTCCGAACAGGTTGCTGCTTTGCAGGCCCAGGGGGCTGACGCCATCCTTTGCATTGCCGGGCCGGATACCGACATCAGCGGCATTTATGCCGACCTGGCAGACCTTGGCGTGACCGCCGTCTTGGATGCCGGCGCCACAGCCAACAGCACCACAAAGGCAAACGGCATTGCCGTTGTTGCCGCCGGGTCCGGCTGGGACAGCGTGGGCTGCCTGAACCTGACCTTTGCGGCGGACGGCAGCATGACAGCCGAACCCGCCAGCATGAGCGCCGCCGACCTGAAATCCGCCCGCGGCAGCTACACCACCGCTCAGCAGACTGCCTATGATTCCGCCTTTACCAGCCTGCAGAGCCTGGCAGACGGCGACGAGGATGTGCGCAGCCAGACGCTGTTCACCTTTGAAGCCAACGAAAGTGCGGATAAAACCATCAGCTTTGCCAACTATGCCGCCGCACTTTACCTGGCCTATGCCGACGGTGACCGCGCCAACTGCCCGCAGGATGCCGCCGACCTGACCGTAACTGCGCTGGCAGGCGGCATTACCGAGCTTGACTTTGGCGATGTTACCCGCGGGGCGCTGTGTGATGCCGTTCCCGCCGGGCAGCGGCTGGTGCTGGCGCGGACGACCTCCGCCGCCATCGGTGCCCTGATCGACACCGGTACCGTGACCCGCACCTATGAGGAAAGCCTGACTGCCTTTGAGCCGACGGACGGCGACGCCCTTGTGGTGACCGATACCGCCACGCTGGAAGCTCTGGAGCAGGCAGGCGGCAGTTATACGATTCTGCGTGATTATGGGGATGTCTTTTGGGATATCCGCATGAATATCAATGATGTAACCAATAACTTTGCAAACCCGTTTACGTTGCCCGAAGCACCGCAGCGCGGTGCCGGGAGAAAGTGAGGCTGTTATGAAGCTGACCTTTTTGGGCGCTGCCCGTGAAGTGACCGGCAGCTGCACCCTGATTGAAGCAGGCGGCCACCGCTTTTTGGTGGACTGCGGCATGGAGCAGGGCAAAGACGTTTACCCCAATGCGGACCTGCCCTGCGCCCCCGGTGAGATTGAAGCCATCCTTTTGACCCACGCCCACATTGACCATTCGGGACGCATCCCCTATCTGTACAAGAACGGATTCCGCGGCCCCATTTACAGCACAGATGCCACCATGGACCTGTGCGAAATCATGCTGGAAGATTCCGCCCACATTCAGGAGCAGGAAGCCGAGTGGAAAAACCGCAAAGCCCAGCGCAGCGGCAATGAGCTGGTAGAGCCGGACTACACAGTAGAAGACGCCATGGCCGTGATGAAGCAGTTTGTACCGCAAAGCTACGGCAAGCCGCTGGAAGTGTTCCCCGGCATTACGGCCACCTTTACCGATGTAGGCCACCTGCTGGGCAGCGCTTCCATCACCCTGCAGGTAACGGAGAACGGCGAAAGCCAGACCATTGTGTTCTCCGGCGATATCGGCAACCTGGACCAGCCGCTGATCCGTAACCCGCAGTACCTGACCAACGCGGATTTTGTGGTGATGGAATCCACCTATGGTGACCGCACCCACGGCCCCAAGCCGGACTATGTGGCCGAGCTGACCCAGATTTTGCAGGAAACGTTCGACCGCGGCGGCAATGTGGTCATTCCCAGTTTCGCCGTGGGTCGCACGCAGGAAATGCTCTATTTTATCCGCCAGATCAAAGAGGAGCACCGCATCCACGGGCACGATAACTTCCCCGTGTTTGTGGACAGCCCGCTGGCCAGCAAATCCACCACCATTTTCCGGGAAAACTTCAGTGAATGTTATGACGCCGAAGCCCTAGCCCTGGTGACGAAGGGCGAAAACCCGCTGGCGTTCCCCGGTTTGCAGATCAGTGAAACCAAAGAGGATTCTGTTGCCATCAACCTGGACTCCACCCCCAAGGTCATCATCTCCGCTTCCGGCATGTGTGATGCCGGGCGCATCCGCCACCACCTCAAGCACAACCTGTGGCGCGGGGAATGCACCATCCTGTTTGTGGGGTTCCAGTCCCCCGGCACGCTGGGGCGCGCACTGATCGAGGGTGCCGATGAAGTACGGCTGTTTGGCGAAACGGTGCAGGTCAATGCGCAGATCCGCCAGATGAGCGGCTTGTCCGGCCATGCGGACCGGGACGGCCTGTTGACCTGGATCCGCCACTTTGATCCCAAACCCAAACATGTGTTTGTGAACCACGGCGAGGACTTGGTTGCCGATCACTTTGCCCGCACCCTGACGGCGGAGGGCATCCCGGCAGAAGCGCCGTACAACGGTGCCGTGTATGAGCTGACCGGCGGGGCCGTTGCCCTACTGCGGCAGGGCACCATGGTGCCGCTGGCCAAGGCCAGCCAGCCTGCCGACAAGCCGCGCACCAGCCCGGCGTTTGAACGCCTGCTGAACATGGGCAAGCGGCTGCTGGTTGTGATCGAGCACAACCGCGGCGGTGCCAACAAGGATCTTGCCCGCTTTGCCAGCCAGATCGCCAGCTTGTGCGATAAGTGGGACAGGTAGGCAGGTAGGAGTTAGGAGTTGGGGGCGTGTGGCTCATAGAACTCGCTGGTTTCCTTTCTTTGTTCCTGCTTTTTCAACTTTTTAGACGATATTGATTCTATACGTTAGGAACTTATTATTTTGAAGCAAAAATTTCGATCCTTGCCTGCGGCGGTGCAGGTGGCTGTAACGGCGGTGGTGGTTGTGGTGCTGGCGGTTGTTTTGACCGTTTGGCGGCACAACGGCAGCACCTATCTGACCGGCTTTTGGGACAATGGCTCCCAAACTCTCGTGTTCGGCCGCATGCTGCAGATGCAGCAGAACCAGACCAGCCCCGGCGGCTTTATGGGGGTATATACCCAGGACTGGAGCGATGAACAAAACCGCTACTGGTACCGGGACAACACCCCCGTTTCCCCGCAGGATTTTCAGTCTTACACCCACCAGACCGGGCTGCAGGGCTGGGCGTTCGGCGTGCTGAACAAAGTGCTCTCTGTTTTTGAGGACCGCGGCGAAGCGCGGGAAATCATACTGTACAACATCAACAGTATGTTGTTCTATGCGGCTACTCTGCTGGTCTGCCTGGCCGTATGGCGGGCGTGGGGGCCGCTTTCCGCGCTGGCGTGGCTGTGCGCCGTGGTGTTTGCCCCCTGGCCGCAGCGCGGCATGAAAGACCTGTACTGGTGCCTGTGGACCTGGTTGCTGCCCGCTTTGGCGGGGCTGCTGCTCTGTGCCGTTACCCGGCGGCGCGGCAAAACGCCCTGGTGGTGTTACCTGCTGGTGTTCGCTGCCTGCATGGTGCGCTGCATGTGCGGGTTTGAGTTTATTTCCACCTTTTTGATCCTGTGCGAAGCCCCGCTTGTCTACTGTTGGGCCGGTGGGGACCGCCGCGCCTGGCTGCGCCGCATGATATGCACCGGCTTTGCTGCTGTGGGCGGCGTGGCAGCGGCGCTGGGGGCCTGGTTTATTCAGGGGGTCATCTATTTTGGCAGTGCCGCAGGCAGCTGGCAGAACCTGACCGGGGCTGTTACCAGCCGTGTCAGCCTGACGGATGATATGGTGAGCGATGTCAGCGTTGCACAGGTTCTGACCCGCTATTTTGTGGAGGTGGATGAACCCCTGCTGCAATTCGGCCCCTTGACCATCACCTTAAAGCCGCTGATCGCCGTTATCCTGCTGGGCTTTGCCCTGTGCCTTGCGGTGCTGGCCCTGCGCAGAAAGCCGCTGGCCGTGTTGGCCGGGCCTGCGCTGGTGTGGGTGCTCAGCTTGGCGGCACCGGTATCCTGGATGGTGCTTTCCAAAGCACACGCCTATGTGCATGTCCATCTGGTGCCCATGCTGTGGCATTTTGCACTGGTGCCGGTCAGCTGTGCGCTGCTGGTGTGGCTGGTTAAAACCGCCATCACTGCGGTAAAAGAATAATTGGAATCCCGCCGCCGGGCTTGCGCACCGGCGGCGTTTGTATTACAATCAAAGGCAGCAATGCGTTTTTGATTGAGTAGCAAAGGGGGAATCTGCCATGTGGCATCCCATCAAACATTATAAAACCATCCATCACCACAAAATGCTGGTCATGCAGGGGTGTTTCCGCTGCGGGCTGTACTGGCAGGGGTTGACCCATGATTTGAGCAAACTGTCCCCCGTGGAATTCTGGGCCGGTGCCAAATATTGGCAGGGCACCTGCAGCCCCAACAACGCCCAGCGCAAGGCGGAAGGCTACTCTGCCGCATGGCTGCACCACAAGGGGCGCAACAAGCACCACCTGGAATACTGGATTGACTATGCCCCCAACGGCGACCACGCCATGGCCGGGATGCGCATGCCCAACCGCTATGTGGCGGAAATGGTGTGTGACCGCATTGCTGCCAGCAAGAATTACAAGGGCACCAGCTACACAGACGCCGCCGCGTGGGAGTATTACGAACACAGCCGTGACCACTACATCCTGCACCCCGAAACCCGCAAACAGCTGGAAACCTGCCTGTTGATTTTGCGGGATGAAGGCGAGGACGAATGTTTCCGGTATATCCGCACGCAGTTGCTGGGGAAGAAAAAATAAAAACGGGGTACCGCCACCAACCCCGTAGGGGCGCACATTGTGCGCCCGCTTGCCATTTTTACGAGATGTTCTGCCTGTGGCCCGATGCGAGCATCGGCCCCTGCGCGGGGAGTTATCCTCAGGGAAAGTCAAAATTTCTCATAAATTTGTTACACCATCCACCTCAAGGTTTCGGAACGGTCAAGACCGTTCCCTACAGAGCACTTTATAATTAGGGCAATACCGCATAATTCTAAGTACCGATACGGCGAGCGAGGTGCGGCAGATGCCGGAGCGGTGCTTAAGCCGCAAGGCGGGAATTGTGCGGTGTTGCCTAAATCCTCCGCCAGTTAAAAACCCGATCTTTGCCCATTTTACTCTTTATAAGATACATACAAATATAAAAGCAGCCACCCCCGCAGCATGGCATGACACTGCGGGGGTGGCTGTTATTTATGGAAGGTAGTAACTGTCAGGGATAAATCAGGCAGAAGCCTTTTCGCTGTTCTTTTCGCTCTTGGCATAGCTCTTGAAAGAGTTGACCACGATGGTGATGCCCAGAACGATCAGCAGGATAGCGATGATCAACTGCAGGCCGTTTGCGATGAACACAGCACCCCAGGTGGTTTCGCCAGCGGGGATGGTGGTGGAAGCTGCGGTCTGGATGGCCTTGACCATAGCAATCAGGCGCTGAACCAGAGCAGTGAAGGTGACGCACAGCATGATGATCAGCGGCGGGAACAGCATCTTGTTGTTGCGGCCGGTAACCTTCAGGAAGACGCACAGGGTAACCAGAACCAGAGCGCTGAGCAGCTGGTTGGCGGAACCGAACAGCGGCCAGATGTTGGCATAGCCGACCTGGGTCAGCAGGAAGCCGAATGCCAAGGTGATGATGGTGGAGAAGTAGGTGTTGCAGAACAGCTTACGCCAGCCTTCTGCATGCTCCATATCGTCCACGCTGAACAGTTCCTGGAAGCTCATACGGCCGATACGGGCAACAGCATCCAGGCTGGTCAGAGCCAGAGCGGAAACGCACATGGTCATAAAGACGGTAGCAACATAAACGGGCACGCCGAACATCTCAAAGAAACCGGCAACGCCGCGGCTGAAGATCTGGA
>ENA-OYZO01000529-OYZO01000529.1-human-gut-metagenome-genome-assembly--contig:-NODE-529-length-16008-cov-3.716166_pt1 | contig 16008 bp, 16 predicted proteins | sample MGYA00243293_ERZ653481 | MGnify/ENA primary metagenome ERZ653481 (study PRJEB26926, sample SAMN06165094) | human gut metagenome | biome: ENVO:00009003; feature: ENVO:2100002; material: ENVO:00002003... | reverse complement strand
AAGGCTATTCGTCGGCAGCGTCAGATGTGTATAAGAGACAGCCATGCAACAGGCCTCCGACAACCAGTCGAAGGCAGAAGCCGACAAGCAGACCGCACAGACCGCGAAGGATGAGGCCACGGCCGAATCCGCCTCCCATCAGAAGGACGCCGACAAGGCCCAGACCGATATCGATGCGGCCGACAAGCAGACCACGGACGCGCAGAAGAAGGCCGATCAGGCGGATACCGCCATCAGTGATGCGCAGAAGAAGGCCGGCCGGGCCGACGCGGACGCGAAGCAGGCCGCGAGCGACAAGGCCGCCGCCGAGAAGGAGCTGGCCGAAGCCAAGAAGCAGCAGGCCTCGACGACCGGCGACAAGACGAAGGCCGACGAGGCGGTGAACGCCGCGCAAGCCAAGCTGGATGCGGCCAAGCAGGCCGAGGCCAAGGCGCTTGAAGCCAAGCAGAAGGCCGATGCCAAGGTCGAACAGCTGTCCAAGGATGATGGAGGTCTTTCCGACCTGGCCGCAAAGCTCGAAGCGGCGAAGAAGGCCGCAGCCGATGCCGCCGCCGCCCAGCAGAAGGCGGAACAGGCGCAGAAGGATGCCGACAAGGCGGTGTCCGACTCCTCTTCCAACGCCGAGGCGAAGCAGCAGGCCGCCGCCGATGCCAAGAGCGAGGCCGACGCCAAGAAGGAAGCGGCAGACGAGGCTCAGGACAAGCTGTCTCAGGGCGCAGTGGCCTACTTCGGCGACAAGGGTGCCTCTCAGGCAGTCAAGGTTCTCACCGATCCGACCGTCACCGAGTATCTTGACGCCATTCATAATGGCGCCAAGGGTGATGCGACCACGTTGGACAACATGATCGAGGCCCTGAAGTTCATCCAGGAAGCCAATCAGCTTCGCGCGAAGGAAGGCCTGCAGCCCCTCAAGGTCAGTGACACCCTGATGGCGCAGGCCATGGCGGATGCGGATTATGCCAACAACAACGTGAACCATCCACTTCAATTCCCCGCCAGCGAAAACCTCGCCTGGGGTTACACTGATCCCTTTAACGGCTGGTACGACACGGAGAAGTCCATGTATGAGAAGGACATGTCCGACGGTGTCTTGGATTGCAAGGCCTCGGACGGCAAGCCCGTCAAACCCTGCGCTTATGGCCATTACACCACGCTGGTCAACACCGATTTTACCCTCACCGGTTTCGGCGTCAGCCAGAACGGCAACATCACGGGTATCGGCGGAAACACCCATAGTCAGCTGTTCACCGAGAACGCTAACGGAATCGGCTCCGACGCGGGCCGCATCATGGACGTTGACGCATACCTGGCTGATTTGACTGCCTACCGTGATTCCCTGACCGGAGCCGACGCCGCATACCAGACCGCATTGTCCAAGAGCAAGCAGGCCGCACAGGACGCCTCCGATGCGGCCAAGGCGCTGGCCGCCGCCCAGCAGTCCGCGCAAAAGGCCGCTGAGGAAGCCCAGCAGGCCGCTCAGAAGGCCAAGGATTTGCAGGCTGCCGCCGACGAGGCGCAGAAAGCGTATGACGAGGCCGTGAAGGCGAACGAGGACAAGGCCAAGGCGTTGGAGGAAGCCAAGAAGGATCAGACGGCGAAGAACGAAGCGTACTCCGCCGCCCAGCAGGCCACCAAGGAAGCCCGGTCCGGAGCCGACGCCGCCACCGACGCCCAGACCGCAGCCCAGACGGCAGTGGACAAGGCGAACACGGCAGTCGCCGCCGCACAGGCGAAGATCGATACCGCCGACAAGCTGGCCCAAACCGCCGCCAAGAACAAGACGGATGCGGAAGCCGCAATCAAGCAGGCGAACACGGACAAGACGAAGGCCGCAGCCGACCTGGCCGCCGCCAAGACCGCGAAGGCCGAGGCCGAGAAGGCCAAGCAGGCCGCGCTCGACGCCAAGACCGTTTCCGACGCGAAGGTTGAAGCCGCCGACAAGCAGGTCAAGGCCGCCGACGAGGCCATCGCCAACGCCAAGGCCGCATACGCGAAGGCGAAGGACGACCTCAACACGGCCACCGGCAAGCTCAACGACGCCCAGAACACCATCAAGCGTCTGCAGAACGCCGAGGAGAACCTCAAGAAGGCGAACGCGAAGCTGACGGAAGCGCAGTCCAAGCTGGATGAGGCGAACAAGGCCAAGGATGAGGCCGACAAGGCATACGAGAAGGCCAAGGCCGACTATGACGCCAAGCTCGCCGACAAGCAGGCGTCCGACAAGGAGCTCGCCGCCGCCAAGCAGGCCGAAGCCGAAGCCCAGAAGAAAGCCGAGGAGGAAGCCAAGAAGCAGCAGGAAGCCCAGAAGAAGGCCGACCAAGCCAAGAAGGATGCCGAAGCCAAGAAGCAGAAGGCCGAACAGGCCAAGAAGCAGGCTGCAGGTGTGACGAACAATGGTCTGGCCTCCACCGGATCGGACACCACCGCAATCGCCACGCTGGCGGCGATCATGACCATCGCCGGTGCTGGCTGCGTGCTCGTGCGTGTACGTTCCGCCAAGCATGCCGATGGATGGCATGCAGTCGAGGACTGATTCTCACCGCACCAAACGTGTTTTGCCCGCCTTCGACCCGAAACAGGGGAGAGGCGGGCAAAACCGTATTCCCACATACCGAAGCAAAACGGTAGCTTCTTTTGTTACTATCAGAAAAAAGTCAGTGAATTGCGTGAAAGGGTCTGGCTATGAACGATGTAGGCCATGCGCCACTCCCAGGCGACGTGCTGCTACACCAATACCTGCAACCGAACAACATCACCATGTACCGTCTGGCGAAAGCCATGAACCTGCCACAAATCACTGTCAGTGGAATAATACGCGGGAAAAGACGCATCACCACAAGCCTCGCATACCATCTTGCCTACGTGTTGGGCACATCACCGGAATACTGGCTGGAATTGCAGATGAATTACGACATTGAAAACTACGACAAATTCGACGAAAGCGGACTGACGGTCCTCATTGATAATACGGTCGGCGACACTGTCCAATCAGAACGATGACGAGCCGAAGTATCCGCTAACGCCAGTTTCGTTCATGTTCAATTTGATGGCCTCGGTTCCGCCAATTTGTTTTCCGCTGCCGCGCATTGTACTGCTGAGAATATTCTGTGCCGGCGCTTGTCCTTGTGTTTGCTCCCTCGGAGTGGCTGAATAAGGCTCGTTTCCATTGGTTTGCGTTCATGGAATTCTTTCTAGCTGGGAGAGCGGACTTCTTATTGAGAGTGATTCTTATCTGACATAATCTACATTATCGGCTAAAAGAGGATTTAGAATAATACCTCCTAGAAAAGTTCGTTTTGTATTGGTTTGCTGAGCCGTGCGTGGATCAGCTTGATATAGTCGGGGTCGAGTTCGCTTGCCGTGCATTGCATGTGTTCCAGCAGGCATGCTTCCAATGTGGTGCCGCTGCCGGCGAACGGCTCCAATACGAGGCCACCTTCCGGAGTGATGAGACGGACAAGCCAGCGCATGAGTTCGACCGGTTTGACCGTCGGATGGAGGATGCCGTCGACTTTCGGCCGTTCAGACGGTGAGGCTTTCGAACAATACCTGAAAACCGGGTAGAATCGACTCGCGCCGCCCATATCGTCATATTCGGCACCCGTATGGGTCATGCCCCAGCCGTCACCGGGTTTCGTGCTTGCGCGTGGTTTACCTTTTCGACTGACGGTGACGCCGGACTGCCGGTCGAGTTCCTTGGCCGCGGATTGGTCGAACAGCATGTTCGGCGCGAAACGGGCTTCGGCCGTGTAGTCGGTGCGATCCGCCTTGTCCGCACCGTATACATGGTTGTCTCTCGGCCCGGAGCCGAACCGTCCATGCTGGTTCTTGCCCTTCGACTCCGCCTCGTCCGCCATGTTGCGGAACGGGACGCGGCATGCGTCGATATGCAACGCGCCCGTCCCGTATTCGAGCAGATTGCGGGCGAGATTCCCGTCCAACGGCTTGCGGGCCAGGCAGATCGGCTCGTGCGCGGGTTTCAGCTGACTGTACCAGCCGGACCATCGCTCCGCCTGTTCGGTGGCGGGCGCGAGCACATCCCATTCGGATTTCGCCTTCCCGCCGTTCGCTGTGCTGCTTCCCCAGCCTTTCACGTCCGAATATCCGGTGCCGTGGCGCAAACCATGCCCGACCACCTTGATCCGTTCCGCGCCCAATTCCCTGTCCACGAGCAGGCTCGCATCCGACCCGTGCGGCATGCCGCTTGCGTACACCCAGTCGATCTGGTCGCGGATTTCGAAGCCCGCATCCTCGATCGCGCCGGCGAGCCGATGGTACGTGCGGCTCGCGGCGAACGCGGCAACATGCCCGCCCGGCTTCAGAACGCGCAGGATGCCGCGCCACAGATCCACGTCGAACGCGATGCCGGTCCGGTCGAATCCCCGGTTCATGAAACCAATCTCATACGGTGGGTCGGTGACGACGGAATCCACGCTGTTGTCCGGTAAGGAGGCGATGAGTCGGCGACAATCCCCCTTGTATAGGCGGAGGTCGTCGCCCAGATCTTCCAGCTCGATCAATGTCGGAACCGTTTAGAATTCCGGGTCGGCGCCGTCGTCGTTCGGATCCGTGCTGGCTGGCGTGGTCGTAGCCCACGGATCCATCGCGGGCTGTGAGGGTGCCGCAGGTTGCGCCGGTGTCTGTGCGGGAGCCTGTTGGCCGTAACCCTGCTGCTGGTAGTTGTTGTATGCGCCTTGCTGATAGCCGTTGTTCGGCTGCTGGTATCCGCCGCCGTAATTGTTCTGCCGGTAGCCGTTGCCGTTGGACTGTTGGCCGCTGGTCTTCTGGAATTGCGTGACGCCGAACCGGAGGCTGGGGCCAAGGTCGGTGACGATCATTTCAAGATTGCTGCGCTGTTGGCCGGTGTTCTTGTCGGTCCAGCTGTTGGTTTTCATGTATCCGGTGGCTACCACGCGCATGCCCTTATAGCAGGAGCGCATGATGTTCTGGGCAAGGTCTCCGAATGCGGCGCACCGCATGAATACGGCATCCCCATCCACTGTCTGCCCGTTACGGTCACGTCGACGCGTATTGTGCGCGATGGTGAAAGTGACCGTGTCTCCCCTCTGCTCGGGGTTTGCGGTGATATTGCCTACGAGTGTGAGTGTCGGCTCTCCTGCCATGGGTTCCTGGTCTCCTTATTTTTTCTATGTGAACATATTCAGTATAACAAGCATATACGAAGAAAAGGCATGTCGGATAAGCATCAGGACAGAGGAGAAAAACCTGACACCAATCCGACATACCCCTTTTAGCAGGATGGGCTCACTCCACTGCGGCGGAATGAGCCCATCAAGGTTTCTATCCGATCAGCGTGACCGTCTTACAGGCGGATACGCTTCCTCGAACCGGCCAGAGCGAGAGCGATACCAGCTCCGGCGAGGCCCCCGGCCCACAGGAGCATCGGGGTGCCGACACCAGTGGAGGCGAGACCCTTCTCCTTGACGAGCACAGTCTCGTTCGACTTGCGCGCGTCACCGTAGGAGATAAGCTTGCCGGACTTGTCGTACACCTTCTCACGCCAGTAGTAGGTGCCGGTTTCATGCACGGTCACGGTCGGCGAGTGGGCTCCGTCCACGGCGTCGACCTTACCGGTGACGGTGATGAGCACGTCTCCCGACTGGTCTCCGTTGGCCTGCTTCCACAGTTCGAATTCGGCCTTGGCTGCCTGCTCGCAGTTCTTGAGCAGGAGCTCGTCGTGCAGGTCGGCCCTGCCGTTCTCGAACGTGACCTCACCCTGCGACTTGGTGGACACCTCGCACTTCGGCACGTCGGGCTTCTTGCCTTGGACGCGCACGATTTCGGATGCGAGGCCGAAAGCGTGCTGCACCTTGCCGTGGGTGAGCTGACGCCATGCGAGGGCGGTGAGCGGATTATGGTTCTGGTCGCCGGTCAGACTCGGTGTCATGACCCAATGCCAAGCGTAGGTGCCGGTGTCAGTCAACGTGAACGAGTCGGTCGTGTAGGTGCCGAACTTGGTGACGTCCTTGATGTCGGCCTCGTGAACCTTCACCGCGTTTTCGGGCACGGTGTCGGTTTCCTCGATCGCGGAGGACGGGTCGTCACTCACCTTGTAGAGGACGCCGTGGAAGTCGAGGCTGAGCGGGGTGCTCTTCGCGGTCTCGCCTTCGGTGACGTTGGTCTCCGGGTAGGTGGGCCACACGTCCTTTTCGTTGGTCTTGGCGACGACGAGCTTGTCGATGGTGGTCTCCCCCGCCTTGACTTCCTTGCTGGACACTGTGGAGTCGAGCTTCGGGGTGAGGCGGATCATGACGGTCTCATCCGCAGTGAACGGAGCCTCATGAACATCCTTGGCGAACGGATAGTCCTTGGACGGTTTGATACCGGTCTGGCTTTCCGTGTCCTGATCCTTGTTCGCGATGTCGAACACGAACGTGGCGTATCCGGATGGCAGGTTCGTCAGATCCACACCATCCTCGGCCTTCCATTGGGCGACAGGCTTGTCCTCGTCACTGCTGGAAATCAGGTAGTCGCCGGCCTTGTTCGTGGTGAACGTCGCGGTGGCGAGCTTCACGGCCTGCTTGGGCAGTTCGACGGTCTTGCCTGCGGCGGTATCCTTCTGAGCCTGTTCGGCCTGTTCGCGGGTCATACCACCGTAGATGGCGCCATTCACGGTAAGCGTGATCTGGTTGTCTTCCGTTTCCTTGCCTTCGCCCTGACCGTCCTTGGTGTGCAGCCAGTCCTGGGTGTCGACCTTGCCGTCACCGTTCACGTCGGTCACGCCCAGCGTGACCTTATCACGGATGACGCTGCCCTTTTCAAGGTAGACGACATCGGTCTTGTCGGATGCCTGAGCGGAACCGATTTGCACGCTCGGACGTTCGGTGCCGTCGGCGCCGGTCACCGTGCTCTGATCATTCTTGTAGGCGTCGCTCACACTCGACTTGATGGTCGGCTGCATGTTGCGCACATGCTGAGTGGATTCCGCTTCCAGCACGTTGTCAGACCAGTCGTAGTCCGTGGACAGGTACTGCTTCATGTTGGCGTCCTGCATGTCGGGCGTGATCTGCCACACCCACGTGTACCAGCCGGTGTCCGGCAGGCTCGACGCTCTGGCTCCCGGGTGCGTCTTCACGAAGTCGGGGTCCATGGTGATGGAGGTGGCGTCCACATGATTGGTGGCGCCGTCCTTGTCGCCGGTGACGGTCGCGGTCGCGGCCTTCACCCCATCCTTGACGGTCGTCTGGCCTTCGACCGGCTTTTTCGCGAAGTAGTAGAGGGTGCCGGTGCTCTTGATGGTCGCGCCTTCAATCCAGTCGCCACCGGACGGGTCCACATGCCAGGTCAGATCATCTTCGGGCGCATGCCCGTATTCGATGCGATGATCGGTCTGGTTGGATTCGATGGTCGGCTTGAAGTTGTTCAGCACCTCGAACTGGATGTTCTTCGACACGGTCTCGGGATCGGTAGCTGCCATCAGGTTCTGGTTCGGCGAGGACAGTTTGGCGGCCTTCGGAACCTTGTAATTAAAAACAGGCATAACCTTGCCATTGCCGGTTGCGGTCCACGCGACATGCTGCGCAGAATTCGTGGTGGTGCCGCTGATCGTGTTCTTGCCGGTCTGGTCGAACACGGCCGGGCCCTTCAGGGTCACGGTGTACGTGATTCCTGAAAGGAAGCCGCCGTTCCCGTTCTGGATGCCGACATCGATGGTGCCTTTGCGTTGGCCGATCGTGTACTGGTATCTCATGTCGAGGTTCGAGGGCGTGTTGGCGACCGCCTCATTCCACAACTCGTTCATCTTCTTCGTGTACGTGTCCCAGCTGGTGCCGTCCTTCCAGCCGAGGCGTTCGATGCCTTTCAGGTATTCTTCACCCATCGGATCGAGCTTCTGGTGGATGAGGCCCGCGATCGCGGCCTGCGTGAGGTCGTCCGTGTTCCCGTTGTACTTGTCGGTCAGCCAGGCGAGCCGTTGCGCGTCCGGTTTCGTCTTCGCGTCGGTCCACTCGCCCCACGTGCCCGCCGTGCCCGTGTAGAGCGTGTCGGCCTGGATGCAGTACACGTTCTTCCCGTTGACCTTGTCGACCACGCCGAGCGACTGCTCCATGTCCTCGTACTTGTGTCCGTTGCTGAACGTGATCGTGCCCAGGTTCGCCCACAGGCCCGGGTTGCCGTTCTGGATGGAGCGCTCAAACGGATCGCGCATGTCGGCCGCGTCCGCCGTGCCCGCTACGAGCATGCCCGCCGCCAGGGTGGCGGCTGCCGCGACGCCCGCGGCGATCGTGCGGGCCACATGTCGGATTGTGGAACCGCGAGTGGGATTGTTGTTTCTCCCCATATCGTCTCCTCTGATAAGAAGGATATTTTGTCGCCAGAGATATTCACTGGACTCTTGCGGTTTTTACCATAACGTCAAATCTTGTAATTAACCGGTTTTTTATTGAAATTGACCGATATTTTTTGTGAGCGGCCACCTTACCGTTGCGCTTGCAAGCGCATATCATTGGATGCACTCTGAAATTGTCCACGAAACAAGGCCTATCGGCGACCATGTATTGGAGACACGGTTCAGCCTGACAGTCAACGACATAGTATAAGGAAAAGACAAATGAACGAGAAAGAAGAACCTATGAACATGAACGTCACGCCACCGGTTGAGCCGGTGACGGAATTCGAAGTCCCCCTGCCTCCGGATCGTAAGCGTCCGAAGTGGCTGGTTCCGTTGATTGCGGGGGGTACTGCCGTCGTTGTTTTGGCGGCTGTCGGCACCGGTGGATATCTGTATTGGAACCATAATCAGTTGACGGCGGCTTCAGAGGAATGCGCCACCTCATACGACAAGGCGGTGAAGGCGCAGAAGAAGCTGACGGAGTATCTGGAGTCGGACGCCTTGAAGACCGCAGTCACGGTCAAGGATTCGGAGGTCAAGGACGCGAAAACGGTCGCCGTATTGACCTCGACCGTGAAGACCGCCGAGAAGACGAAGACGACCATTCCGGAATGTCCCTCCGGCAATCTGACTGATATCAAGGCGATGACGAAGGAGATCGACGGTCTTGCGACCGCATATTCCAGGACCGTGAGCGAGGTCAAGGGCAAGGCCGAGGCCGTGAACGGTTCGAAACTCGACAAGATCGTTGCCGACGCGACCAAGATCCTGAATGATTCGAAGGGCAGGGTGAAGGACTACAAGACCCGCACCGTATTGGAGAACGCCATCAAGACGAAGGACGAGAAGGCCATCTCGGATGCCGTGAAGGCCGTCAACGACTCCATCAAGGCGAAGTCAGACGCGGACGCGAAGGCCAAGGCCGAAAAGGCGAAGCAGACGGCCGAAGACACCGCCCAAACGTCGGGCAACGATAGTGGTTCCGCGGGTGACACGGGCGGTGGCTACACCGGATACACGGGCGGCGGATACACGCAATCCCAGGGCGGCGGCTACACGTACACCCCACAGCAGCCCGCCGGCAACGGAGGCGGGTACACTCCCGCACCGCAGCCGGCGCCACAACCGACCCCGCAACCCCCACAAGGCAACAACGGGGGAGGTTCCGGCGGAGATGACGGCTATGAAGACATGTGTTTTGTATACCCCACGGACGGTTCACCGTCCTATCAGGTTCCCTGCAGCTGATTCTCTCCCTTCCATCCCAAAAGGGGTGGCGCTTCCCGTTCTCGCGGAATGCGCCACCCCTTTCACTTTCCCATGACCCGGCCATGCCACCCTCGTCTTTCAGTAGGAGCCGGATATGGCGGTGTATCCCGTTATGGGATGCGCCGCCCCTTCGCGTTGCCGACGGCGTCAAGCTTTGTTCGGAGGATCATTGGCGGCGGGACTGTTCGCGGCCTGCGAAGGCGTCGATGAGGCACACGAGCCGTTCCGCCCCATGTCATTCAGTAGTGGTCCTTCGCGGAGAGGATGCAGAGCCTGTCGTCGGCGACGGTGTAGATGATGCGGTTGGCTGAGTCGATGCGCCGCGACCATGCGCCGGACAGGCCCCATTTGAGGGGTTCGGGCTTGCCGATGCCTTCGAACGGGGTACGCTGCATATCCCGGATGAGCGTGTTGACGCGTTTGAGGGTCCTGCGGTCCTGGGATTGCCAGTACAGGTAGTCGGCCCAGGCGTCATCGGTCCAGCAGAGCAGCATCACGCGCCCGCTTCGACAAGGTCGTGGGCCATCGTCTGGCCCTGCCGGACCTGCGCCATGCCGCGCATCACCTTATCGCTCAGATACGGGTTCTGGTAGACGCGCAGCGTCTCCATGAGCGAATCGTAGTCGTCGGCGCTCATGACGACCACGTTGTCCTCCGGGTCCGCGTTGGTCACGAGAAGGGTGTCGGCGTCCTCGTTGACCCTGCGCATGTAGGTCTTGAGATTCGCCCTGAAATTGCTGTAGGCCACGGCCTGTGTCATCATGCACCTCCTGTTTGTACAGGAAATTGTACCATGATGTCTCCCGAATGCTGGTCGGGGCCGCGGCGCGCTCCGTGTCGGTCGCAGTGTTCTTGTCGGCTGGTGCGGGGCATATGTCCCCACCTTAATAGAACATCTGTTCGAATATTGGTTCGGTTTTGTTCCGGGAAGGCGGTAGGTCATGGCTTGGAGATTCGTCACGCACGCATGCGGGCACCAGGAGCGGATCAACGTGGACGGCCCGTACGTGGTCGTCGAACAGCGCGTGAGGAACGCGGAACGGGTGTCATGTCCCGCCTGCATCGGCATCGCGTCCCGGCAGCGCAACAGGCTCGACGGGTTCTGCGAACTGTGGGGCTCGAAATCCCAGTGCGACCGGGCGGAGCCGATACGACGCCGCACCCTCAGCCAGGTCGACGTGCTCGCCCGCCACGCGCGCATCGAGGACCGTGACGCGTTCGCCGAACTACGCAAACAGGTGCTGAGGATGAACGACGCGGCATGGTGGATCGAACACAAAAACGACGCGGCCACCACGCTCGCCCAGGACATCGAGCTCTAGGATTGCGGAAGAGGAGACGGTCATGTACGAGGAGCATGAGGACGGGTCGTTCACGCTGCACATGTGCGAATGGTACGAGCAAGGCAGAAGGCTCGTGGGCGAATACGAGACGCTGGGCGACGGATCCGGGTTCGCCGTCACCGACGAGTGGTCTACCTGCAGCAAGGTCGTCGTCAACCATCCGTTGACACGTCCGGACGGCACCGTCATGCCCGGCATCAGCCGGCTGCGACGCTTCGACTGGAAGGTCGGGCCCGACGAGGGGCTGCACGCCGACGACTACGAGATCTGGGAGCGGGAACTGCGCGAACAAGCCGAACGCGACCGGTTCGACGGCGAGCTGCGATCCCTGGGAGCGTTGGGCGACGGGGGAATCCATCTTCGACCGATAGCCAAGACAGGGCCGTTGCCTCCCCGGGACAATGCCGGCCTACATGATGTCGCAGGAGGTCAAGCATTCCACGCAGGGAAACGAGATCGTTCGCTGACGGGGGATGACCGTTGTCGAACGATCCCTATGACGCCAACGATTCATTCCGGCCATGCCGGGGCGGTGTCCGTCCTATGAGGGAATCAAAGAATGTCATTCAACGCCTTGATGTCCGTCAACGCGCCTTGAATGATATGGCCCATGTAATTGTCCATGTATGCCCAGTCGACGGTCCCATCAGCGGAAACGGGGAGCTTGATTTCGTCGTTCCGCATATATTCCAGTTTCCACTTGTCCGCGAACCCGTATTTGTCTCGACCCACCCGTTCGATGGCGGTGGCGATGAACAGGGCGATATTCCTTGTCATGACAAACCTTGGGTACAGAATATGAACATCATCGGATGCCCAGAATGATTCGTTCTGATAGAACGTCTTGCCGGTGCCCCCATTGCCGTTGTAGGCCACTGTGAGTGTTCCGCTTGGGTGAAGATGTTCGTTGTTTGCGATGTAGGATGTAATACCGTTGTTGATGTTGGCGGCGCCGATAAAGGGGATATCGCCGATTTTCATATTTGCTCTGGTCAGACGCGTGCCTTTCTTGATGTCGAACAATTCGTCCAGCTTGAACGCTTTCCACGCAGTCACGTCCACCGCAGTGTGTGAAGTGCTGATGCCTTTTAACGCGTAAAGCTTCGCTGTTGTTGAATCGAATATCTTCCTCATGAAAGCTCCCATGAGGTGCCAATCCGGTGTTCCGTCCTCCAGTGCGGGCAAATGTATGACAAGATTCTCATATTTACTGATTCCGGGCTTATCGTCATAAGTAAATCGAGTTACGTACCGGCCAAGCACTGCGGCTATGAAGATGCCTGAGTACTCGTTCATACGGGGATTTCTCGCCGTGATTACCTGGCTGGCGCCAAACTCATCCCGTTGATACGACACGGCTGGAAGAGTAACGCCTAGGGCAATGGCATTGCCGGGAACGGGCGGTTCATCGTGATCGATCAACCACTGACGGCTCACTCTGCGGACAACCATATTGTTCCTGATGGATTGGATCACGTATGGTATACCGTTCTCGTCATCCGGGATTGCAAGTTGCGTACGCGCCTGCTTGATGCCTTCGAACTCAAACACGTCACCGAGACGAATTGGCGACCAAGAGGAAATGTCTAGACGCGTCATCGTTTATCGTCTTTCGGAATGGATATGGTGACGTTTTCACCGTCATCCGATACCTCGCCTGCATAGACTCCTGCGAGAACGCTCTCATCAAACTCCTTGGCATCGATACCCTGTTGAAACATGAGATAGTCCATTGCCGTCCTGCGGAAGTCCTCCTCTGTGATCTCAAATGGTTTCACCGGCATCTGATACGACAGGTGTTTCTTGGGGCTTTCCCATTTACAGGTACTATCGCCGGACTGTTTCTTGACGGTATTCACCCATGTGTCCTCTATCTCGGGCCATCTGCCGTACACGTCGTGCCGGCCTTTGTTCTTCACCGTCACCAATCCGTCATCCTTCATCCAGCAGGTGAAGAACTCCTCGTCGTTCTGGGGCACTCCCGCCTTGAAGACGAATATGCTTGTGGTGACGCCGATGCCGAAGAACAAATCCTCCGGAAGTTTGATGACCTTCAGAAGACGATGATGTTTGAGAATGCGTTGTTTCTGTGCTTTGCCGGTCTTCTCCAGTTTCTTGTCCGGCAGAATGAACCCGCACAACGTGTTTGGCGGAACGTTGTCCATCACGTTCTCCACTATCGTCATGCATCCGTACTTGTTCTCGTAAGGTGGGTTCATCATCACCTTGGTGACACCGCCGGAGCGGTATACGTACCGGCCGGCTTCGTCCTTCTCCCACACGCCTCCCGCGATACGCCGTATCCAGGCGCACGCCGTCTCCTCACGCGTGTCCATCTGTTCGAGGTTGGTCTTGCCGTCCTTGTGGATGAGCATGTTGGCGCAGGCGAGGGCGTATATCTCCCTGTCGTATTCGATGCCGAACAGCTGGCCGTCCTTGATCTCCCTAGCCTTCTCGGTTCTCACGCCGCCGGCCTCGCGTATCATGTTCGCCATCGCCTTCACCAGGAACCCGCCCGAGCCGCAGGTGGCGTCCAGTATCCTGTCGTCCTTGTTGACTTCGAGTATCCGGTACATGAAGTCCGTGATGTGTTCGGGCGTGAACACCTGGCCCGCTTCGGATTTCGTCTTGTATCGGTTGAACTCGTTGAAGAAGATGCCCATGACATCCTCGCCGCGCCATGCATCCGAATTGATGCAATCGCTGATCTCGGTCACCCATTCGATGAACTGCTTGATGAGCTCCCTGACATGAGCCTGCTCCTTCTCGTCCTCGCTGTTCACGTTTAGGTTCATCTTGATCTCCGCGAACACATCACCCAACAAGTTGAGTTTGAAATTCTGCCTTTTGTCGCGCAGCATCTCCTTGTTGATGGTGCTGAGGATGACCTGATGGAACTCGGAGTAGTCGACTTTCCCGTCGGCTACGAAGTGCGCGTCATAGCGTTTCGCTACCAGGGCGCAGGCGGTGAATATCATGCGATGGTACAGGTTCTTTATGCCGAACTCGAAATGCAGGCAGTTGTTGATCCTGGCCGTCAGCTCGTAGATATGGTCCTTGTCGATGCCGTTCTCGTTGAACAATCCGAGATAGTAGCCGACCGCCTGCAACGCGGCGGGTGCTTCGACCTCTTCGAGGTTCTTGAACACGCGCAGATCGTCGCCGTTGTATAGCAGGCCGACCGTCTTATGGTACTGTTCGTTGACGATTCGGATGTTCTTCAGCAGCTCTTCCGCCTGCGGCCTGTCCAACGGTATCGTGGATGCCTTGGCCTCCAGCACCAATGCCACGTCATTCCGGTTCGAGGGAAGATACCAGCCGTCCGGTTTGTCCTGAACGCCTTGGAATCCAAGCTGATTGAATGTGGTTATCTGGCCCGTGCCGGATCTGGCTCCGTCCTTGCCGTCCAGGGCGGACAGCCCCAAAACGGCATCGGCCTCCGTGCGGACCTTGTCCTCCGTGAGTCTCACGACCATCGTTCGCCGCCTTCCTTGGCGGTGAAACGGATTACGGGGAGGCTTCTATGCAGCCCCCCCCCAATGTTATTCCGGGGGTCATGATGTATCTGCTCCTTGCTGTCGTTCCTCATGCCGGGCACCAGAACGTCTCTGCGGATCACCGTCTTGAGAAAGACGGCGGCGACCACGGTCATGCCCGGCACCGGAAGCCCGATCGCCCTTATGCACCGGTTCCCCAGACTCTGGGCCGAACCGTATGATCATGGCCGGTGGGATCCCGCCGTTCCGGTATCGCCGACATACGTACAGTGTACGCGCGGCCGGCGCGACGGACGTCGTCTTGTGCAACCGTCGTGTTTCCCGGTTTCCCCGAGAATTAAGGCAAGCGGGTTTCTGGGTCTGATGGCGTCGGTAGGCATCGGTGATCCGTCTGCGAGTTCATCGAGCTTTGAAAGAGCCGCCGCGCGTATCATGCCCGGGGCCGGTGATTCGAGACCGATGTGTATCGGGTTATTATGCATGTTGAGGAATTTTGTTCGGTGTTCGCAAGAAAGAAGGCAAGAGAGATGCTGCATTTCGTGAATGTGCTCGATTACGCGGACGCGGGAAAGGTCGATCCCCACTCTCCCGAAGATGGATCGTTCGACAATCTCGATTTGAGACACATCCGCCGATTCGTGCAGCTGGACATACGGCTGAGGACTCAGGTAAAAAAGACCGTCGGCTACGCGGCCGGCTGGGATGCCATCCCCCGTCCGCATCACGCTCCTCGGATACTTCGGGCAGGTTTCGGGAAAGAAGGCCTTCATAATCGAAGCGTTCCTCTTCCATCAATTCGCCGAATTGGTCGGAGGTGAAGCATAGACTGAATACGTCATTAGAAAGGAGGGAAATCAAGGATATGAGCATACCGGTTCTTGACAAAACCCTAGAGTCAGAAAGCATTACGGAAGACCAGCTCATGCGGATGATGGAAAATGCTATGCGCAATAGTCTGGAACATGGAATCGATCCGCGTGACAACGATTTGATTCCCGCCGAGGAATCCTTCAAGGGACTGTTTTTCTGACATTTGGATATGGCACAGGGGCTTACCGTCGTTTTTGACTGTAATATATACGTAACTGCAGCGCAGGCAATAGGCTATTCAGGTTCCTTGGCTGATCTTGAACACATTGCACCTACACTCCCGTTTTATCGGCGTAAACGTGCTGAATCCCTGTTGTGGGCGCTAAAAGGCGGGGCGGGACCTGTCAAATTCCACGTCGGATGGAGCAATCACATTTGGAAAACCGTACAGCATGTTTTGCAACATAAATATCGTTGGGAGATCGATGATGCTGTGCGTTTTACGGATTGTGTCCAGATGGACCTCATTGACGGCACGGACGGCTATGTGGTTGACCCTGTAGCCGAGGGATTCATTCGCATGGACGATCACGAAGACAGTTCCGTATACGAAACAGCGCGCGTCCTCACGGATCATCCTCCTGTGCTATTGGTGGCGGACGATATGTCGTTCATTCAAAAAGTGGCTTATTATCACGATCATCCACAAGGAGCCACTGCATTAATAACGGCCTCGACA